>Ga0335073_10016027_pt1 | contig 10473 bp, 9 predicted proteins | sample Lox_Sample_22_FD_207093 | JGI IMG/M metagenome (GOLD analysis project Ga0335073, IMG submission 207093) | Soil microbial communities from Loxahatchee National Wildlife Refuge, Florida, United States - Lox_Sample_2.2 | ecosystem: Environmental > Terrestrial > Soil > Wetlands | place: USA: Florida...
CACGGCGAGCGACTCATGTGCGCCCGTGTTCTGAAACCGGCATACGAGCAGTTCCGGCTCAGCGAAGCTGCTTACTGCGTCGCGAATCCGGGAGGAAGCGTGTTGAAGACAAGCTTCGTCTTCAACCACCACAAGCACCGCGGGACCGGATCCGCTGAGTGCAACGCCGAGGATTCCCTGACTTCCAGCCAAGGGAAGTAGCGGCGGCAGGAGCGGACAGATGGAGGCGCGGTAGGGCTGATGGACGCAGTCCTTCATGGCGACGCGCAGCAAATCGCCGCGGCTCTGTGCAAAGGCAAGTCCGAGGAGGGATGCTGCCTGGATATTGGCAATCGTATCGGAACGCGCGTAGCTGCCTGGCAGGAGCGCGCGGGCTTCGCTGGTAGCAAGGGGACTTTGTGGAAGAACCACGATGGCCCGCCATGCGAGGGGCGGAGTCACGCGCGCCGCATGTACCTTTCTTCCCTCAATTGCCGCAGCAACGAAGCCTCCCAGCCAGCATGCGGCTGCATTGTCGGGATGTCCCTCAAGTGCGCAAGCTTCTTCGAGAATCTGCACCGGGCTCCAATGCAATTCGCCAAAGTGGGCGGCAAGCGCGACCGCAGCCACAATCGCCGACGCGGAGGAGCCGCATCCCATTCCCAAGGGAATCTCGTTGACCATGCGAAGCGCAAGCGGAACGAGGGGACGGTCGTTTGCCCGCAGCGTGCGTTTGTAGGATTCCAGAATGAGATTATCTTCAAGGCGCGCGCAGCGGATCGCGTCGCGGCCGCTGGCGGCGATGGAAAAATCCGCCGAGGCTGCGGCCTCAACTTCGAGAGCGATGCTGAGCGCAACTGCGGCGGTATCGAATCCCGAGCCCAGATTGGCCGAAGTAGCGGGAAGGCGAAGTCGTACACCGGCAGGGCCGCTCATAGACCTTCGCCTTTGAGTGCCGCCAACACCGCTGCGGCCGTTGCGTCCACGGCGAGCGCGTTGCGCTGCAGGGCCGCAATTTCGGTTTCGTGCCCCCGCATTTCCTCTTCGGTAAGCAAGGTTCCGCGGTGGAAGTCGATGGTGTAGTCGGCGTCTTTGAGCGTGTGGCCGGTCAACACCAAAACCACCCGATCGGTGGGAACAATTCTGCCGTCGGCCCGCAGCTTTTTGAGTCCTGCGAGCGTGACGGCAGAAGCGGGCTCGCAACCCAATCCTTCGGCGCCGAGTTCGGCCTTGGCAATGGCAATTTCAGCTTCGGTTACATCGAGACACCAGCCGCCTGTCTCCTGGACGATGCGCGCGGCCTTGCGCCACGAGGCCGGGTTGCCGATGCGGATGGCGGTGGCGCGCGTATGCGCCTCGACGGGCTTCAACTCGGTTGCATTGGTTTCAGCAAAGCTGCGAACCAGCGGATTGGCGCCCTCCGCCTGAATGACGGAGATGCGCGGCATGCGGGCGACCAGGCCAAGCTCGCGCAACTCACGAAAGCCTTTGCCGAGGGCGGAGCTGTTGGCGAGGTTGCCCCCGGGTACGATGAGGTGATCGGGAACTGTCCAATCGAAAGCTTCAGCTATTTCAAAGGCAGGCGTCTTCTGGCCTTCGAGGCGATAGGGGTTGACGGAGTTGAGCAGGTAAACCGGGGCCTGCTGCACGATCTCTGCGAGAACCTTGACGCATCCGTCGAAGTCGGTCTTGAGCTGGCAGGTGAGCGCGCCATAATCCATTGCCTGCGAAAGCTTGCCCCAGGCGATTTTCCCCTCGGGGATGAGCACGAGGCTGCGCATGCCGGCACGTGCGGCATAGGCAGACATCGCAGCGGAGGTATTGCCGGTTGAGGCGCAGGCGACCCACTCGAATCCACGTTCTTTTGCCACGCTCAACGCCGCGGTCATGCCGGTGTCTTTGAATGATCCGGTGGGATTCATGCCCTGGTGTTTCGCGAAGAGCTGGTCGATGCCGAGAGCATGCGCAGCGCGCGGCAGCGGATAGAGCGGTGTATTCCCTTCGCGGAGGGTGACTGCATTTCCGAAGCTGTCGAGGATGGGCAGCAACTCGCGAAAACGCCAGACGCCGGACTGATCCATGGTCTCCGAAGAGCAGCGGCGCTCACGCCACAGCCATTTAAGAGCGCCGGGATTGGGGCGGTCGTGTCCCTGGCGCTGGCTCCATCCTGGATACTCCACTTCAAACAGGTCTCCACAGCTTGAGCAGCGGAAATCGGGGCGGGCGGCGGCGCCGGAGATGCGTTCGCCGCATCCAAAACAGCGGAGCTGGTGCAGATTGTCGTTCATCCTTAGGTGTTAGCCTACCAGCGGTGGGCGGATTCTGCTCGGCAAGGAGGGGTGGTAACCGAGATGCTGAAATGGATTACCTTCTTGACCCTGGGACTCGTGATGGGGCCAGCAGCTTCGGCACAAACCACGCTGCGCGTGGCCGCGGCTGCTGACCTGGAACCAGTGCTGCCGGGGATTCTGCAGGGATTTCAAAATAGCACCGGGATTCACGTGGATGCCACGTACAAGGCGTCAGCCATGCTGACCGCTCAGATTCAGAATGGCGCGCCTTTCGACCTGTTCCTTTCGGCGGATATGGGTTACCCGAAGAGATTGGTCAGCGCCGGGCTGGCGGAGCCTGGGTCTTTTACAAAATATGCCACCGGGACGCTGGTGCTTTGGACGCGGAAGGACACGCATCTGCCGCCGCCGTCGATTACGTTTTTGAGCGATCCGGCGCTAAAGCGGCTGGCGATCGCTGACCCTGAGCGCGCTCCGTACGGGCGTGCGGCGGTTGCGACGTTGAAAAGCGTGCATTTGTATGACAAATTAAAACCCCGCATCGTGACGGCGGAGAATATCGCCCAGGCAGCGCAATTCGTGGAGTCGGGCAATGCCCAGGCCGGGCTCATCTCGCTGACTTCGGCGCTGACGCCGAGGCTTGCATCAAGCGGAACTTACTTCCTGATTCCGCATCCCCTTTACCCGCCGATCGAGCAGGGTATCGTAGTGCTGCTGCGAACCAAACAACAAGCTGCCGCGCACCAATTGCTCAACTACCTGCTCTCAACCACTGCACAGGCGCAGTTCGCCAAGGGTGGGCTCGCTCCGGCTCGCCCTGTCAGTTCTGCCGGTGGCTTTTAGAGATCCGATGCTGCGCAGGTTGTCGCGGCCAGCAGGAAGCGCCGACCTTGTACGATTGCGGTAGACATGATGGATTGGCAAGCCTTTACCCTCACACTGCGCCTGGCGGCGGTTACGACTGCAATCCTGCTCGCGATTGCCATTCCGCTGGCCGCGGTTCTGGTGCTGGGACGAGGACGCTGGCTTGCAGTACTCGAAGCTGTGGCGACGCTTCCGCTGGTGCTGCCGCCCACGGTGCTTGGATTCTTCCTACTGGTACTGCTGGGACCGCGCACCGCGTTCGGCCGCGGAATTGCGGCGCTGCTCGGTCATCCACTTGCCTTCTCGTTTGCCGGACTGGTTGTGGGCTCGGTGATTTACAGCCTGCCGTTTGCCGTGCAACCGCTGGTTGCCGGGTTTGCCGCGGTTGATTCGTCGCTGCTCGATGCTGCGCGATTGCTGGGAGCAGGGCCATCGCGGGTGGTCTTCACGGTGCTCATCCCGCTTGCGCGGCGGTCGCTGATGGCTGCGGCGGTGCTGAGCTTTCTGCACACTGTGGGCGAATTTGGCGTGGTGCTGATGCTGGGCGGAGACATTCCCGGCGCGACGCGAACGCTTTCCATCCTGCTCTACAACCAGGTGGAGAATTTCGATTACGCGGCCGCGGATAGGACGGCAGCGGTTCTGCTGGCGTTCAGCCTGGTCGCACTGGTGGCCATCTATCTCGGCGGGCGGATGCGTGGGAGGCGACATGCTTGAGTTTGCGCTCGACACGCGCCGGGGAGCATTCCACCTGAACGTGCAGTGCCGTTTTGCGGCGGATTGGACCGTCATCTTTGGGCCTTCGGGCGCGGGAAAGAGCACGCTGCTTCGATTGCTGGCCGGGTTGGATCGGCCGGATCGTGGAGAGATTTCGCTCGACGAGCGTGAGCTGACGGACACTCGCCGCCGCATTCACGTCAGGCCCGGTCATCGCCTGACCGCTCTCGTGGCGCAGCAGCCGGCGCTCTTCCCTCACCTGAGTGTGAAGGCCAACGTTGCTTATGGGCTTGCCGGGCTTGAGAGGAGTTCTCGCAACGCGCGCGCGGAGGAGATGCTTGAGCTTGTCGACGCGACGAGCCTCGCGGGACGGCGTCCTCGCGATCTCTCCGGCGGTGAGGCGCAGCGGATCGCACTGGCACGGGCGCTGGCGCGATTGCCGAGGCTTCTGCTGCTGGATGAGCCGTTCTCTGCTCTCGACGGCACAGCCAGCGATGCGCTGATCCGGCGTCTGCAGGAATGGCTGCGCGAACACACGATCCAGACTGTCATGGTCACGCACGATGCGACGGATGCATACGCGACCGGTGCCGAGGTGGCACTGTTGCGCGAGGGGCGCGTGGCCGCGATGGGTCCCGTGGAGACGGCCTTGTCAGCGGAACGATTAAGGATTGTGCAAAGGCTTGGCGGGACTTAGGCAGAAGTCTCAAAGCCAATCATCTCCGGCTCCATGTCGAGCCGAAGGTCGAAGCGGGATGCAACGGCGGAACGGATCTGATCTGCAAGGTGCAGGATCTCTGCCGCCGTAGCGCCACCACGATTGACCAGCGCGAGTGTGTGTCGCGACGAGATCGCAGCCGCTCCCAGCGCATAGCCTTTGGAGAAACCGGTCTGCTCGATGAGCCACGCTGCGGGAACTTTGATCTGACCCTTTTCAGCCGAGCCCTGAGCGGCAGGAAAATACGGCGGGTCTTTGCCCGCGATCGCAGCGATGTGCTGGACCTCTTCGGGGGTGACGAGCGGATTTTTGAAAAAGCTGCCCGCGCTGCGGCAATCCGGGTCCCCGTCGACAAGGAGCATGCCCTTGGACCGGCGAATGCGGCGGACCGTTGACGCAGCCTCACCGAGACTGGGGGATGAACCGGCCGGAAAAGCGCGCTGCAGATCAACATAACGAAGCATGGGCGCGCCATGGGGCGAGAGGCGGTAATTGACGCGCGTGACAATGTAACGGCCGCGATCGGAGGCGTTGAATCGGCTGCGGCGATATCCGAATCCGCAATCGGCAGCGGCGAATTCGGTGAATTCCCTGCTGTGCAGATCAAAGGCGCGGACCCTCTCGATTGAAGAAGACACTTCCTGCCCGTATGCGCCGACATTCTGCACCGGGGTTCCACCGACCGTGCCGGGAATGCCCGCGAGACACTCGATGCCGGCGCAATCGTCCTCGACCGCGCGGTGGACGAAGTCGTCCCAGGCCTCTCCGGCGGCAACTCGATAGAGACAGGATGCGCCGCCTTGGACGGACTGGATGCCGCGAAGCTGGACTCGCAGCACGAGCCCATTGAATCCTGCATCGGAGATAAGCACGTTGCTGCCGCCGCCAAGAACGAACAATGGGAGGCGGCGTTCCCCGGCCCATGCAGCGGCTTCGGCGACATCCTCTTCGCGGGCGGCGGTTACAAACCAGCGCGCGTGCCCGCCGATGCCCAGCGTGGTGAACGGCGCAAGCGGCTTGTTTTCTTCAATGAGCACTGGCTCAAGGCTACACCACGCGATTTCCCGTAGAATGGTGTAAGGCAACACCCTTGCCGGAGGAAACATGTACCCAGAGATGATGGTGATGCCCATGCGCGAGGAGCTTGTGCGCGCGGGGATCAAGGAAACCCCCACTGCGGAAGAAGTGGATGCGGCGCTCGCCCAGCCGGGCACAACGCTGGTGGTAGTGAATTCGATTTGCGGCTGCGCGGCGGGGAAGATGCGGCCCGGCGTGCGGCTCGCGCTATCCAACTCCGCTAACCTGCCCGACTACAAGATCACCGTGTTTGCGGGGCAGGATCGGGAAGCCACGGAGCGGGCGCGCAGCTACTTTGAAGGCAATCCGCCGTCGTCGCCGGCTGTTGCTTTGTTGCGCGATGGAAAGCTTGTCTATCTGATGCAGCGCTCGGTGATCGAGCAGGCGACCGCGCAGCAGATTGCGGGCGAACTGATTCGCGTGTTTGACGAGTTCTGCGCCAAGACGCCGGCATAGGGATCGGCCGTCCAGGCAAAGGATTCGCGCGTCGGAGCAGAGGGTTAAGGCGCAGGTTCAAAACGCCGCTCCGACCGGGTGTTTCCGCCTGTGAAGCCCTGATTTCTTTCAGCCGATCACGGCGCGAGCCAACCCGCGCCCTGTCAAAGCTGCTGTGTTTCAATCAATTGGAACGGCCTCCCGTGGGAGGCCGTTTTGCTTCTGGACAGAAGAACCATCAGTCCCCATGAACCGACTGAGTCTCGGGAAGAGCCTGCACCTTGCTGTGCCTGACGGAGTAGGTGAAGTAGATGACAAGGCCGATGATAAGCCAACCGATCATGACTTCCCACGTGAAGAGCATGAGGCGTGTCATGAGGTATACGGCCGAGAGGATTCCAAGAATGGGGACCAGGGGCACGAACGGCGTCTTGAAGGGACGCTTCATCTGGGGATGGCGGACCCGCATAACCCAGACACCGGCGCTGACGATGGTGAAGGCGAGCAGCGTGCCGATGTTGACGAGCTCGGAGAGGACGGCAATGTTGAAGAAGGCCGGCATGATGGCGGCGAAGGAGCCGAAGACGATGGTGGTGATCCAGGGCGTACGGAAACGCGGGTGCACGGCCGAGGCCCACTTGGGCAGAAGTCCGTCTTTGGACATGGAGTAGAACACGCGGGTCTGGCCGAGGAGCATGACGAGCATGACGGTGGCGAGACCGAAGACGGCGCCGACCTTGACCAGCAGCGCTCCCCAGCTTACTCCGGTCGCATCAATGGCGAGGGCGACAGGGGCCGAGACGTTAAGCGTCTTGTAGTTGACGAGGCCGGTGAGCACAAGCGAAACGAGAATGTAGAGAATAGTGCAGACAACGAGGGAACCGAGGATGCCAATGGGCATGTCGCGCTCGGGATTCTTGGCTTCCTGCGCGGCGGTGGAGACGGCATCGAATCCGATATAGGCGAAGAAGATGGACGCCGCGGCAGTGGGAATGCCTCCCCAGCCGAAGTTGCCGTGACCATCGGGCGGCGGGATGAAGGGATGCCAGTTCAGCTTTGCGACGGCGGGATGCTGGAAGAGGTACCATCCGCCGACGACGAGAAAGACACAGACAATCGACACTTTGATGATCACGACGGCGGAGTTGAAGTTGGCCGATTCCTTGATGCCGATGACCAGGATTGTGGTGATGACCATGACGATGGCCACCGCGATCAAATTGACCACCCCCGTTGCGTGCGGCAGTCCAGCATCGCTCACGCCGGGAGGAAGAGACATCAACTGCGTCCACTGGTCGTGATAGAAGACGAGCGAGGTGCCTGGGGTAGCGGTGATCTGCGGCGGCAGGTAGATGTGGAACTGCTGCAGCATGCTGTTGAAGTATCCAGCCCAACCCGAGGCAACGGTGGATGCGCCGAAGGCGTACTCGAGGCAGAGGTCCCAGCCAATGATCCACGCAACGAGCTCGCCCAGCGTGGCGTAGCCATACGTGTAGGCGGAGCCGGCGATGGGAATGATGGAGGCGAATTCGGCATAGCAGAGGCCGGCAAAGGCGCAGGTGATGCCCGCGACGACAAAGCTGAGAGCCACGGCGGGTCCGGCACGCAGAGCAGCGGCCTGGCCGGTGAGGGTGAAGATGCCCGCGCCGATGACTGCGCCGATGCCGAGCGTGACGAGATTGAGCGCGCCGAGCGAGCGCTTGAGAGAATGCTCGCCGTGTTCCGCGGCCTCCTCAGTGAGCATCGACATGGGTTTGATTCGTAGCAGCCTTGGCATGAAAGAGTGGTATCCTCCCGACGGTTGAAGTGGAGACTTAGATCATTTGCTTGGCAGAGTTCCGCGACCAAAAGAGGTATACCGGAATGCCGATCAGGACCAGCACCAGGCCGGGCCATGTGTACTGGGGCTTGTAACGCAATAATACGATACAAATCCAGGTGGCCATGACGATATAGACGGCCGGGAGCACGGGATAGCCCAGAGCCTTATAAGGCCGAGGCGCATCCGGCCGCTTGAATCGCAGCACAAACAGGCCGCCAATGGTAAGGATGTAGAAGACCAGAACGGCGAAGATGATGTAGTCGAGCAACTGGCTGTAAGAGCCGGAAACGCAAAGAACGACCGTCCAGCAGCCTTGCACAAACAGCCCCGCTGCCGGGGTCCGATAGCGCGGGTGCAATTTGCCGACGGACTTGAAGAAAAGGCCGTCCTGGCTCATGGCGTAGTAAACGCGCGCCCCGGCAAGCGAGAGCCCGTTGGCGCAGCCGAAGGTGGAGATGAGAATCGCGGCGGCCATCAACTGCGCTCCGCCGGAATGAAAGATTTGAGCCAGCGCCGCCGTCGCAACGCGATCCTCGGTGGCGTGTTGCAGACCACGCGCCAGCACCGTTGCACCGTTTGGATCGCCGTGCATGGGCAGCACGAGCAGGTATCCGAAAGACGCCAGAAGGTATGTAGTGAGGACAAAGCCCGTGCCGAGAACGAGCGAGAGCGGGATGTTGCGCCGCGGGTTCTTTACTTCCCCGGCCGTAAAGGTGATGTTGTTCCACGCATCGGCGGAAAAGAGCGAGCCGACCTGCACGACTGCGAGGATCACGAGAACATTGACCAGGACCATTGGGCCGCCGATGCCCACCTGGACGGGATGCAACGAACTCCAGCCGGAGTTACGCCAGAACTCGCTCCAGTTGGCGCCGAAGTTGGCGCTCCATGCCGTCGCGTTTCGTCCGAAGGTGAAGGTGAGCAGAACCAGCGCGGCAAGAGACAGAGCCTTGGCAGATGTGAAGATGTTCTGGATGGCCGCGCCCAGCCTGACGCCGAAGACATTGACCACTGCGAGCAGGACCACGATACAAATCGCGGTCAGATTTGCGGTGTTGACGCCGATCTCCATGTTGCCCAGGACCATGGGCCCGAGCGGGATCGCCGGCACATGGGCGATATGCCAGAGCCAGTGCGTGGTGGAGACGGTGGGGAAGAAGACGCCGAGGAACTTGCCGAAAGCCACGCAGACGGCGGCAATGGTCCCGGTCTGGATGACGAGGAATAGCGTCCAGCCATAGAGAAATCCCCACAGCGGTCCCAGCGATTCGCGCAGGTAGACATACTGGCCGCCGGCCCTGGGCATCATGGCGGCCAATTCCCCATAACTGAGCGCGCCGATCATGGTCATGATGGCCGTGACCAGCCAGGCGCCCATCAGAAGCGCGGGTGAATTAGTGCCGCGCGCAATATCCGCGTCCACCAGAAAAATGCCGGATCCGATCATGGATCCGGCAACGAGGGCTGTGGAGCTGAAGAGGCCGAGAGTCTGCACCATCCCCGAGGAGTGTGACGAGGCGGCGGATTCTGAAGGTGGAGTGAGGCTCGGGGTGGTCACCTTGCTCGGTTTTACTTGAAATTGAGGCGATTGTCTCGTGTTATTTGCCGCGGGCGACGCTGCGCCGTGCTTGATGCGTTCATTTCAGGGTCTCAATCCAGCGGCGAACCTCTGCGGCGGGATCGGAAGGGCGAAAGATCGCGGCGGAGACCGCGACCATGCTCGCTCCGGCATCAAGCACAGATTGCGCAGTCGCTAAAGTGATGCCGGCCGCGGCCACCAGAACCGGTTCGGGTCCGGATGTGGCTCGCAAGCGGCGCACACCCTCAAGGCCGATGGGCGGATTGGAAGTCTGCTTGGTGGTTGTCGGAAATACCGGGCCGATGGAGAAATAGTCAGCGGGCTCGTCAAGGATTCCCGGGAGAAGACGGTCGCTGCCACCGAAGGTGCCGATGATGCGATGGGAACCGAGTTGCCTGCGGGCGGCAGCGGGTGACAGATCTCCAGCATCAACGTGAACACCATCAAATCCAAGCTGTTCAATCAGATCAACGCGATCATCGAGAATCAACTTAATGTTTGGCATGGCAGAGCGGAGCACGGAAGCGTCGGCGAGGATCTCGGCATCGGAGCCGGTCTTGTTGCGATACTCCAGCAGCGTCACACCAGCATCGGCGAGCGATGAGCCCATGCGGCAAAGGAAATCGGCGCGGCCTGCAATTGGAATACAAGACGAATCAAGAATGGGATAGACCTTTGGAAACTTGAAGGGCATGCTTCCAGCCTAGTCTCCGTGGCTTGCGTTAGACAAAAGCGGCAAGTCCTGGATGGTCGGAGTAGAAGCGGTGCCGCGAGTTCCGATTTGCGTGTGCCCTGTTTCCTTAAGGCAGCGGCCCGCTGCTTTGCGGGAGCCAGATGCACGCTCATGACGTTTTGTTCATTCAAAGGTCCTTCGCTGTTCAAGCTGTGAAAACCAGCATCCAACCCGTTTGATGGCTAGGCTTGCGAAACATTTTCTGCCGGTTCTTGTCTGTTATCTCTCGCTCGGCGGCATCGTTCAGGTCGCTCGCGC
>Ga0335073_10016028_pt1 | contig 10472 bp, 8 predicted proteins | sample Lox_Sample_22_FD_207093 | JGI IMG/M metagenome (GOLD analysis project Ga0335073, IMG submission 207093) | Soil microbial communities from Loxahatchee National Wildlife Refuge, Florida, United States - Lox_Sample_2.2 | ecosystem: Environmental > Terrestrial > Soil > Wetlands | place: USA: Florida...
GATGGACGGAATGAACGTCGTCGGCGACCTGTTCGGATCGGGCAAGATGTTCCTTCCGCAGGTGGTCAAATCCGCGCGGGTTATGAAGAAGGCGGTGGCGGTGCTCGTACCCTACATCGAGAGGGAAAAGAGCGGCGCCGCGCGCTCCAACGGCAAGGTGGTGATGGCCACCGTCAAGGGCGATGTGCACGACATCGGCAAGAACATCGTGGGCGTGGTCCTCCAGTGCAACAACTTCGAGGTGATCGACCTCGGCGTCATGGTGTCCTGCGAAAAGATTCTCGAGACGGCGGCACGCGAAGGCGCCAGTCTCATCGGTCTGTCCGGACTGATCACACCCTCGCTCGACGAGATGGTGCACGTCGCCAAGGAGATGCAGCGCCTGGGATACCGCCAGCCGCTGCTCATCGGCGGGGCGACCACCTCGCCCGCGCACACGGCGGTCAAGATCGACCCGCAATACGCGGGCGGAGTCATCTACGTCAAGGACGCGTCGCGCTCGGTCGGCATCTGCCAGCAGCTGGTGGGCGAGGCGACGCGCGCCGCCTTCATCGCGCATGCCAAGGCCGAGCACGAGCGCCGCCGCGAGCAGCACCGGGGCAAGGGCGCCAAGGTGCCGCAGCTGTCCTTGAGTCAGGCGCGCTCGCGCAGGCACAAGATCGACTGGAGCACGTATTTCCCGCCGCGACCGTCGTTCCTCGGCGTGCGGAGCTTCGAGTCCTACCCGCTCGCCGAGCTCGTGGGCTGCATCGACTGGATGCCGTTCTTCAATGCCTGGGAATTCACCGGCAAGTTCCCCGACATCCTGCGCGATCCCGAGGTCGGTGAGGCCGCCTCGGCCCTGTACGCGGATGCGACCCGCATGCTCGAGCAGCTGGTTGCGGAGCGATGGCTCGAGGCGCGCGCCGTGGTCGGGTTCTTTGCCGCGAACAGCGTGGGCGATGACGACATCGAGATTTACGGCGACGACTCGCGGCGCCTGCGCCTCGCGCGCCTGCACCATCTGCGCCAGCAGAAAGCCAAGCCGCAGGGTCAGGCGCAGCTGTGCCTCGCGGATTTCGTCGCTCCCCTCGAGAGCGGCCGGCCCGACTACCTCGGCGCCTTCGCCGTGACCGCCGGCATCGGCATCGAGCAGCACGTGGCGCGCCTGGAGCGCTCACACGACGATTACGGCAGCATCATGCTCAAGGCACTCGCCGACCGCCTGGCCGAGGCGCTGGCGGAGCGGCTGCACGAGCGCGTGCGGCGCGAGCTGTGGGGATATGCCGCGGACGAGGCGCTCGACAACGCCGCGCTCATCCGCGAGGAGTATCGGGGCATCCGCCCGGCTCCGGGCTACCCGGCGTGTCCCGATCATAGCGAGAAGGCGACCCTGTGGCGGCTGCTCGACGCCGAGCGCCGCGCCGGCATCCGGCTGACCGAGTCGTACGCGATGTTTCCGACCGCCGCCGTGAGCGGCTGGTATTTCTCGCATCCCGAGGCTCATTACTTCGGCGTCGGCCAGATCGATCGCGAGCAGGCGCAGAGCTACGCGGAGCGGCGCGGCAGCACGCTCGCCGAGGCGGAGCGCTGGCTCGCGCCGAACCTCGGCTACGATCCTTCAGGCAGGGCGGCGGATGCGGCATGAAGGAGAAAAGGATTCCCGCCAGCCTCGCACCTTTTTACTACTCGAGCGGCGGCGCGAACCCTGGATCGGCCTTCTGCATGGCGCGCCGGTAGCCGGGCCGCCCCGCAACGCGCCGGATGTATGCGCGCGTATGGGGCGATCCGGACAGGTCGCGGGGCACGAACGCCCGCATGGTCGTGAGCGGAAAGAAATTGATGATGTCGGCCGCGGTGAACTCGCCGCCGGCCAGGTAGGGCGACTCTCCCAGGCGGCGCTCGATGAGCGCGTAGGCGCGCCCGGAGCGCTCGCCGATGGCCCGCATGAAGGGCGCACCGGAGGGGGCGATCTCCACCCGCTGTGCGATCAGATCGATCATGCAGCTCGGCATGAACGACCCGTTGCCGAAATGCAGCCAGAAAAGATAGTCGGCGAACTCGGGCTGCTCCGGCTTGACGGCGAGGCGCCCACCACCGTGCCTCGCGATGATGTACTCGATGATCGCGCCGGACTCGGCGAGCACCCGGTCACCGTCGGTGATGACGGGCGCCGTACCGAACGGATGCAGGGCCCGATAGGCGGGCGGCGCGAATTGCGTCACCGGGTCGCGCTGGTAGCGGATCAAGGTGTAAGGAATCTCGAGCTCTTCGCATAGCCAGACGATGCGGTCGGACTGCGAGATACCGAGGTGATGGACGGTGAGCATGCGCGGCTCCTTCGGCGTGGCCGATCAGACGGGATCTTCGAGCGACTTGGCGAGGGGCGTGAACAGCTGCGGGCCGCTCGCCGTCATGTGCCAGCAATCCTCGAGCCGCATGCCGAACTCACCCGGAATGTAGATCCCGGGCTCATCGGAGAAGCACATGCCGGAAGCGAGCGGCGTCGTATCTCCGTGCACGAGATAGGGCGCTTCGTGCCCATCGAGCCCGATGCCGTGTCCGGTGCGGTGCGACAGCCCCGGCAGCTTGTAGCCGGGGCCCCAGCCTTCGCGCTCGTAGTAGCGGCGCACCGCATCGTCGAGCTCGCCCGCGGCGACGCCGATCCTGGCCGTCTCGAGCGTGATCTCCTGGCCGCGCTTCACCGTGTTCCAGACCTTGCGCTGGCGCGCGGTCGGCTCGCCGAATACCCAGGTGCGGGAGATATCCGACTGATAGCCGTGTACGGTGCAGCCGCAGTCCATCAAGATGACCGAGCCCTCACGCACGGTTTGCGGCTTGGCCGATCCATGGGGAAACGCCGATGCCTCGTTGAGCAAGATGAGGGAGAACTCCGGCGTGCCTCCGAGCGCGAGCGTGGCGCCGTTCATGATCTCGGAGAGATCCTTTGCGCTCATGCCTCGCTCGATGCGCGCGTGGACGCGCCGCAAGGATTCGAGGGTGACGTCGTTCGCGGCCTGCATGAGCGCGAGCTCGGCCGGCGACTTGTACATGCGGCAGGCGCGGATCAAGGGATCACCGGACACGATCTCGTAGCCGGTCGAGGCCTTGCGCACGCCGTCGACGATGAAGAAGCGCAGCGTCGGCTCGACCGCGATGGTCCCGGCGCCGACCTTCAGGTCCTTGAGGCCCTGCACGATGCGTACGAAGGGATTGTCCGCCTCGTTCCAGGGCCGCACATCGCCCTCGACCTCGAGCGTCTCGCGCACCGAGGGCTCCTCGAAAGCCGGCGTCACGATCAAGGTCTCGCCGCGCGCGGGAATGACCGCCACGGTGGTGCGTTCCGACAAGCGCCAGCGGATCCCCGTGAAGTACTCGAGCGAGGCGCCGGATTCGACGATGAAGGCACCGATCTTGCGCTCGCTCATGAGCGACTGCAGCTTGGCGATGCGCGCGCGCCGCTCGGCGGCGGAGATCGGCGGAACGGCGCCGGCCGGCGTCTCGCCGGCACCCGTCGCGAAGGCTCGCTGCGTGAGCGCGGCGGCGATCAGGGGCAGCGCGCACGCGCGTCGCAAGAACGCGCGCCGGCCCTCGATCAGCGCCGGATCATCGGCCGCGGGCGTCGCGCGGGCGCGGAGCTGCGCGCTCATCGAGCGGCGGAGGCGAGGATCTGCCGCGCCAGGCCGGTGTAGTCGCCGTCGAAATGATGTCCACCTTTCATCTTCACGATTCGCACCTTGGAGGGGTCGAGCTTGGGACACAGCGAGTCATTGTCGCCCTCTCCGTAAATGCACAGTACCGGTGTGCCGCTCATGCGCTCGACTTCGGGCAGGGTGGCCGGACCTGAATTATCGTTGGAAATCCAGTTGCTCACGTGAAATTCGAAGACCGCGTGCTCGGACATGCCCATGAGCACGGTGAGCGCCACATGGGCGCGCGTCGCGGGGGGCAGCCGGTTGACCGCGAACGGCAGGACGTCGGCACCCTGCGAGTAGCCGATGAGCAGCACGCGCTGCTTGCCGAGATGCTCGAGGTAGTAGCGGATCAGGCGGTCGGTATCGGCTGCCAGTCCTTCGGGCGTGCGCGCGCTCCAGAAGTACCGCAGCGAGTCGAGTCCGACGACGGGGATCCCATGCTCGCTCAAGGCTTGCGCCACGTCCTTGTCGAGGCCGGCCCAGCCGCCGTCGCCCGACATGACGATGGCGAAGCTGTCCGTGGGCGCCGTGCCCGGCGCGGGAGGCACCTCGATGACCGGGAGATCACCGAGCGCCACGGGGGGCGGGGGTGCGAGCCGCGCCGCCATGTGCTTTCTGAGGACCTCGAACGCGGCCCCCAGGCTCGGCAAGGCGGCCGTGGTCAACTCGTGTCCGGCCTGCGGAACCACGGCGAGGGCCGCACCCTGCGTGCCGGCGATGTACGCGCGGGCCGCGGCGGGGCTGAATTCGGCATCGCGCTCGCCCTGGAGCAGCACCCAGGGGTTCTCGAGCCGCGGGGCGGGCGAGTACGAATAGCCGGGGCGCGCCGCCCGGCGCGTGAACTCGAGCCCGGAACCCTTGCAGAGCGGCTTCGTGAGACCGCTCGCGGGGGAGAAGCCGAGTGTGAGCACGCCTGCGAAGGTGTCGCCGGGCGCCTGTACCAGGCTCGCGTAAGCGAGCGGGGCGCCGGCGTCGTAGCCCAGGAGAAAGGGCGGGAGGTAGGACGGAAAGTGGTGGTAGGCCTCGAGGAAATGGCTCAGGTTCTCGAGATCGCCGTCCAGGAAAACGCAATCCCCGCCGTCCGCCTCGAGATTCGCAGCGAGTTTCGGCAGATCGATGCCGGCGACCATGGCTCCGTGCGCCGTGAGCTCGCGGGCGAGGCTCGCGGCCGGCGATTCGGGACCCGTCGCATCGGCCAGCAGCAGCACCAGGCTCGTCGGCTGCGAGGCGGGTGCATAGATCGCGATGTTCTGAAAGCGCCCATGGGTCAATCGTTCCGGGACTGCGGCGGGCGCGGGCGGCGCGCGGGCGGCGAGCGCGAGGGCGGCGAGCGCCAGGGCCATCGCGAGCCGCCAGCCTCGAGCGCGCGCTGCCATCAGATGGCTCCCGAGCGCTTCAAGACCGTGTAGCGATCGACGAGCTCGACGCCGAGATTGCGCGGCTCGCAGTCGACGAGCACCGCCCCCGCGGCCGTCAGCCGGCTCGACATGTCGGTGCGCCGCTGCTGATACTCGAGCGCGGCCGCGACCTCCAGCACGCACTCGCGCTGCAGCAGCGGCTGCGCCGCGATCCTGCCGACGATCTCCTCGCGCAGGTTGGCGACGACGACGCGGTGGCGGGAGCACAAGAGCGCGAGCGCCGCGGTGAGCTCGGCGGCGTCCTCGTCGCGGCAGTTGGTGATCAGCACGATGAGCCCGCGCTTGCGGTAACGTCGCAGCAAATCCGCGGCCGCGGCGGTGTAATCGGAGAACACCGCAGAGGGCTCGACATCGCCAAGCTCGGCCATCAGCGCCGTCAGGGTCTTGCGGCCCTTGCGCGGCGCGAAGCGCCGCTCCTGGCCCGGCGGCGTCCCGAACGTGAGCGCGCCCACGGCATCGCCGCTCGAGAGCGCGACGAAGGCGAGCAGCATGAGCGCATCCAGCGATTGGTCGAAGTGGCTCGCGCCGATCCCCAGCTGGGTATCGTCGGCGCGCATCCTGCGTCCGCAGTCGAGCAGGAACATGACACACTGATCGCGGTTGTCCTGAAACGCGCGCGTGATCGGACGCGCGTACTTGAGGGTCGCCTTCCAATCGATGTGCCGGACCGGGTCGCCGGGGCGATACTCGGTCAGCTGATCGAAATCGGTGCCGGCGCCGCGGCGGCGCACGGACTTGATGCCGAGCTCGGCCAGCCGCCGATCGGTCGCCACCCAGGCGAGCATCGCCTGCTTCTTGAAGTCGGGGAACACTCGCCGCGACTCGGCCATGCCGATCTTGAGATTCCAGTCGAGCAGACCCAAGCTCGAGCGCAGCCGGATCTGGCCGGCCTCGAAGGACTTGACGCCCCGCGCCGTCGGCGTGAGCGAGAACTCGAGCGTTTCGCGCTCGCCGGAGGCGACCGCAAAGCGCAGCGGCATGCCGGCCATGAGCATGCTCGGATCGGCGAGCTCGTAGTAGCGCCCACGCCGGGGCGCAGCGCCCGGATTGTCGAGGCGGATGCGCACGTTGACCGGGGCGCCGACCGCGAAGGCGTGCGGTAGCTCGCGGGTGAGCACGAGGGGCGCCCGCTGCCAGTCGACGATGCTCAAGTACACGTCCGTGGCGAGCGTGGCTGCGAGCGCGATCGCTGCGGCGAGCGCGATCAAGCCGATGCGCAGTTGCGTGAGCCCGGTGAGCTCCAGGGCGAGGAGCGCGGCCGCCACGGCCCCGAAGAGCGCGATCGAGGCGCTCGAGGGCAACATTCTCGCCAGCAGGGAGCGGGAAATCACAGCCGCGGCGCCGCCGTGGCGTCGAGGATCATGCTCAAAAGGTCGTCCGGCCGGCGGCCGTCGAGCTGCGCGTCGGCCGAGAGCGCGATGCGGTGGCGCAATGCCGCCAAGGCAACCTGCTTGACGTCGTCGGGCAGCACGAACGAGCGCGCAGCCATGAGCGCTGCGGCCTTCGCGGCGCGCACCAGTGCGATCGGGCCGCGCGAGCCGCTGCCGACCGCGATTCCCGGCCAATCGCGCGTGGCGCGCACGATGCGCACCGCGTACTCGACCACGGCGGTATCGACGCGCTGGCGCGCCACCAGGTGCTGCAGCGCCAGTACCGCGCGCTCGTTGAGCACGGGGGTCACCTCGGCCAGCGGCAGCTGGTCGCCGGTCTGGTCGGTGGTGGTGCGCGTGACCACGTCGACCTCTTCGCTGAGCGAGGGATACTGCATGTCGATCTTGAGCAGGAAGCGGTCGAGCTGGGCCTCGGGCAGCGGATAGGTGCCTTCGGTATCGAGCGGGTTCTGAGTCGCGAGCACCAGAAACGGGCGCGGCAGCAGCAAGGTCTCCGACTCGAGGGTCACCTGGTGCTCCTGCATGACCTCGAGCAGCGCGCTCTGGGTCTTGGCCGGCGCCCGGTTGATCTCGTCCGCGAGCAGGATGTTGGTGAACACCGGCCCGCGTACCACGCGCATCGCATGCGTCGCCGGATCGAGCACCGCATGGCCGGTGATGTCCGAGGGCATGAGATCCGGCGTGAATTGAATACGCGCGACCTTGAGCGACAGCGCCTGCGCGAGCGCGCGCACCAGGAGCGTCTTGCCGAGCCCGGGTACGCCCTCGATGAGCACGTGGCCCGCCACCATCAGTGCGATCATGGTCTGCTCGACCACGCTCTGCTGGCCGACCAGCGCGTGAGCGATCTGAGCGCGAAGCTTGGCGAGCAGCTCGCCGGCGCGGCTGATCGCGGGTGACTCGTCGGTCATGCGGTGTGCCCTGTGCTTGTCGAGCCGGATTTAAGCAAGATTCGGCGGCAGACTTCCAGCAGCGTCATGGCCGCGCGGTGCTCGTTCCGATTGCTGGCGGGATCCTCGATGATCGCGGCGGCGATCGCGCCGGCATCGATACCCGTGCTGGCCGCCAGCCGCTCGGCACGGGCGCGCACGTCCAGGGCGCCGTAGCCCGTGATGCGCAAGCGTGCCGCCTCCTCGAGCGAGCGCAGCAACGCCGCTCGCAGCGCCTGCGGCTTGTGGGTACGCCAGCTGAAGCGCGCGTTGGCGCGAATCTGCTCCGCCAGCGAGCGGCGCAGCGCCGCCGGCGCGGGCAGCGGTGGCCCGAATCTCGGCAGGTGGCGCAGCACCAGCAGTGCGAGGGCGGCCGCAAAAAACAGGATGGCGGGCGCCGCCAGGCGCCAGAGCAGCGCCGGCAGCGACTGCGATTCGGGCGGATTCAGGATGAGCAGCAGGTCCTGCCGGCGCAATCCAACCGCGTTCACCAGAAGCTCCGCATGGTCGGCGGCCAGAAGCGGACGGTTGCCGAGGATCCCCGGCGGCCCGAGGACGGTCAGCTGACCGTCGCCGATGTCCACGCTCAGCACCTGCGCTCCCTGGGCATCGGATAGCGACCACGCCGGCGTATGATCGCTCGCCCAGAAAAACTCTGCCGTGGGGCCGCACACACTGAGCGACTGCCCGGTCGGCTCACCGTTGACCCGTACGCTCATCGCCGTGCAGCCCTGCTGCTGCGGCGAGGCATCGACGGGGGCGGATCGCGTGGCCGTGCGGTCCGGTTCGCGATGGGCGAGCCGCACACCGCTCCACGATTGCAGCTCGCCGTGCGCGCGCAGCACCTCCCCGGTGATGACCAGCCGTCCGCCGGCCTCGACCCAGGCCTCGAGCGACTTGATACGCGGACGGGTGAGGTCGTCGCCCACGTCATTCACCAGCAACACCCCATCGGCCGGCAGCTCCCGGAGCGAGGGGATCTCACGCGTGCGGATGCCGAGGCGCCCCGCCAGATGATCCAGGGTGTAATGAGGATTGCGCGCCGCCTCGCCCTGCGGCGGGATCTGCACGGTGATCTGTGCCCAGTAAGTGTGGGTCGCGATCCACACGAAAATCGCGATCAGTGCCGCGCCGAGCACACTGCCGCCGATGATCCCGCGCCTCATGCGCCGGCTCCATCGAGCGCCGGCGCGAAGTTGCGGCACAGCCGCTCGACGATCTCGCGCGGCGCGACCTGGCCGGCGTACACCGTGCGCTGCCAAACCCCCACCAGCTCCGCCACATAGGCCGCCCGAGACGGGTCGAGGCGCGCGTTGACCGCGCGCAGCGCCTCATTCTCGGTACAGGCTGCGCCGACCGCGACCCCGAAGCGGTGAACCGCGCGCGACAGCGCTCCGCGATACAGGAGCGACAGCGCCTCCCGGGTGCGTTGTGCTTCGGCGAGCGCGAGCGCCGCCGCGCCGATGTCCTGCGGAAGCGAGACCGGACGTATATCGAGACCGCCGACGCTGCGCGTCGGCGCCGGCGGGTCGGGCTCGACCACCGGCGGCAGCGCGCGCAGCCAGCGAATCGCAAATACCACGGCGCACCCGGCACCGGCGATGCCGAGCGCCCAGAGAATGACACTGAGCGAGCGTGCCAGGAAATCGAAGAATCCCAAGCTCCAGGAGGGCGTGTCGGCGGGAGGCGGGGCGTGCGAGCGGGTCCAGCGCAGCTCGCGAATCTTGCGCTCCGCGCTCAGATTCGGATCGGCGGCGAGGGCGGCGACCGCGGCGCGAATCTCGGCGCGCGTGACGGGCCCCTCGCCGGGCGCGGCACTCGCCGAGGGAGCCGCGGACGCGCGCGGCATGCCGGCGGTCGCCGCACACAGCAAGGCGGCGGCGAGCGCGAGAGCGCGCCGCTCAGGCAAACGCACGGCGAAACTCCTGCTCGATGTCCCAGGCCTCGAGCGCCACGCGGCGATTCACGTACATGCCGAATCCGCAGGCGACGTAATACGGCTCGAGGAACGCGACGGCGGCCGCGTAGCTCACCGAGATCGCGAAGTCGAGTCCCGCGCCGGGCAGCGAACGGATGGGATTCCACTCGAGTCCCAGCGAGCGCGGCGCCAGCCACAGTGCGAGCGCCAGAAGACTCAGGACGATGGCGAGCTCGGCGCTCGCGAACGCGAGGCTCGCGCCGCGCGCGACCCCGCGGCGTCCCGCGACGATGATGCGCAGGCGCGCGCGCAGCGCGGATCCCGACAGTCCCTCGAGCTGCATGACCGGTTGCGTGAAGGCACGCGAGGCCGAGAGCCGTTGCTGCGTCAGCGTCCGGGCAAGACCGGCGAGCCACACCACGCGTCGCTCGCGTAGCAGTGCGCGTACGCTGCTGCTCTCGCCGAACAGCGCGCGTGACAGCACCCACAGGGCGGTGCGGTCGAGCCAGGGTTTTGCGAGCCAGATCAAGAGGGCGGGAAGCCAGCCCGCCAGCAGCCCTGCGCCGAGACATAGCGCGAAGCAGGGCAACGCCACGGCAAGATGGCAGCGAAACACCGGCCCGAGGCACGATTGCAGCAGCCGCACGCCGAGGTCGCATCCCTCCCATACCGAGCGCGGGCGCAGATTGAGCGCAATCGACTCAACCTGCATAGATCCGCCGCAGGAAGAACGCCCCGACCGCGAGCCAGCAGATCGCCGCGCAGGAGAGCTTCGCCGCCGGCGTGATCCAGGGCGCCGAGGAGAAGAAGGCCTCGATCGCCGCGGCGATCACCAGCATCACGGCCGAGCCGAACACGATCACGCTGGTCTCGCGCGCCGCGGCCTGGAGCGCCGGCACGCGGCGCATGCGCCCGGGCAGAAGCACGGCGCGCCCGAGCTTGAGGCCGGCCGCTCCGCAAAACACGATCGCGGTGAGCTCGAATGCCGAGTGCGTGGCGATGAACGGAAAGAAGGCCGCCGCGAATCCGCTCGAGGTGACGTAGCCGGCAATGGCGCCGCCGAACGATCCATTGAACGCCAGATAGAAGGCACTGCCGATCCCGAAGATCACGCCGGTCACGTAGCACTCGAAGGCGATGCC
>Ga0335073_10016029_pt1 | contig 10472 bp, 12 predicted proteins | sample Lox_Sample_22_FD_207093 | JGI IMG/M metagenome (GOLD analysis project Ga0335073, IMG submission 207093) | Soil microbial communities from Loxahatchee National Wildlife Refuge, Florida, United States - Lox_Sample_2.2 | ecosystem: Environmental > Terrestrial > Soil > Wetlands | place: USA...
CCAAACCACTGATTCGAAAGTCTCCGCAAGCTCATCTGTCATTCAAATTAGTTCTGAACAGGTTACGGACATTACTGCAGAATTCTACAAGGGCTTCAAAGCCGATTTCAGTGGAATCACCTCGTCACAAAGAGGATACTTGGAATCTGCACTCTCCAAATTGATGGATCAATATCTTCTCGAATGGCAACAGAAGGAATTATACCCCGCAATTGAGAAATGGTTGAGAGCTCATCTCCCGGATATCGTCTCCAGAGCTAGTACGATATATGTCAAAGAGAAGGAAACGATTGAAAAGGAACATAAGGTGGTTATTAAGCAATATGAAAGCAAGATTGTGACGTTGGAACAGAATTTGAAGGAGGGAAAGGAGGCAGTCGAGGAATTTTGGGCTGCATACGAAAGGAAGATGGAAGAGATTCGCATTTTGTTAACTTTTACAAAGTTGACGGAGAGGGAGGCTTGGGGTGCAAAGGCTGTCAAAATCTGGCCTGAGTTGAAGACCAAAGTGCCTTTCAGTGTTAAGCCTGAAGTTTCATTTGGAGGTATGCATATCTGATCTTATGGACTGACGTTGCAGGTAAAACCTGATTGATCTGATATGGTTTGCGGTTGAGCATCTCGTTAGTATTACTTGGATTCTGAGTCTTGCGTCTATTCTAGTCATTTGTCACATTCGTACAACAGAAACAAGTAGCAATATTATATTATCATGATCTCGCTATGCGCATCTATTTTCCACCGTGCACGAGGATATCTGGAATGCCTAAGGTAAAGAAACAGCAAAATGTCCATGAAAAAGAAGCAAGTGAAAAAACCAGTATGTTATCCACCATCCCCCCAAGCAAAGAAAAAGAAATGTAAAAGCAACAGAAAACGCTCATTCCTACTTTTAAACGATCTTATTTTCAAACTCATCATCAGCCCTGGCAGCCAGAGCCTCATCCTCAAACTCCCTTCCAAATGCATTATCTATAATCAACAAAACGTCCAAGACAAGTACAATAAAAAGCGTGCAACAGGGAATTGGGGGACGTACGGAAAGAAGAAAGTCTACGATGATGTTTAGGCCTTGTACGATCAACAGCTTCATCAAAGTAATGTTCCGCAGCTTCACCAGGTCCATAGGGCGTTCCAGGTAAACGACACTCAGCGCCAGTATCTTGAATCACTTTGGCAATTAGACCCGTCCAACCAGTTTGATGAGATGCGCCGATGCCACGACCCGTGTCGCCATCAAAGTATTCAAAGAAAAGGAGGTGATCACGGAAATTGGGATCATGATCGCATTGATGATAGAGATCGTTGTATGCTCTCTCACCCTTCTCATCACGGATGAAGATGTGCAATAGACGCTATACAAGTTAGTTTTGAGAAGCGGTAGAGAGGTACGTGTTGAATTTCTCTGGCGACACCGAGAAGAGACATTTCATTTCCACTGCCTGTGGGACATTCGATCTGGAAGTCGTTGCGGTAGTACATCCAGAAACGTTGGAGACTCTCAATGAGAAGGAAATTCACAGCTACAAACGTCAGGTGTATAAATAAAAGAGATTTACCAAGCCAGATTGGACCTCTCCAATTACTGTTACCTCCAAACATTCCACTCTTGGAGTCGGCAGGCCAGTACTCAACTTTGAACTCTTGACCATTGACAACGTAACGATAAGGTCTCCCATTGGGTTCCGGAGCATGTTCTTTGGACAACCTATTTGTCAGATGAAGTCAGATGTAGGGAGCGTACGAACGAATGCCATGTTCAGAAAAGAATTGAGATTCATTCAACATGTGAGCAAGAATCTTGCGAAGACGATCTTCATCGACAAGAGCAAACAATCGTCTATGTCGCGGATGTTCCCTTCGTAAATTTGCAGTAGCAATGGCTCTTTCCGAATTCTGCCTAACTAAGGGACGGAGACTGCTCTGCAACACGGTAGAAGCACCGGCAACGGCATTGGAAGTCTTCACCTCGGAAGGAGAGATAGAGCCATTAGCAGGACTCTCATCCGGAGCCGAGGATGGCTCTGTGGAGGTAGCAGACGTTCCTGTAGATGCAATGACTCTTGAAGACAAGCCCTGTCGTTCAGATAAGAACCATTCGAAACGTTTCTTGAAGCCAGGGAATTTCTCAAGTGTGTCGGGTTCGAGGACAAAGACAGCAAAGAGAGGGATTAGGCCGACGAGGGATTTGATGGGAAGTGCTTCTTTCCAAGGACCACCCCAGTTGATGGCGTCGTAGTAGAATCCATCCTCGTTGTGCCAGAGAGAGATTTTGTCTCCGGTCTGTGAATCGTAGGACAAGGCATCTGCAATGAACAAGAAATGTTCGAGGAACTTGGAAGCAATATCTAATGTCAACCATATTCGGCAAGGGGTAGTACCTTCATACGTCCTGCGATACCGAGCCAATTCAAGAGAGATTTGCAACATTTGTAAACAATAGAATGCCATCCAGGCAGTAGCATCAGCTTGTTCCAATCTCCCACCCGTAGGCAAAGGTTCACTCCGATTAAACACTCCAATATTATCCAACCCAAGGAAGCCACCTTCAAACACATTGTTCCCATCTGCATCCTTTCGATTAACCCACCAAGTGAAATTCAACAATAACTTTTGGAAAACACGTTCGAGAAATTCGGTATCTTGACGGCCATGCATTTTACGTTCGAGATTGTATATACGCCAGACTGCCCAGGCATGAACAGGAGGATTAACATCAGAGAAATTCCATTCGTAGGCGGGGATTTGACCATTTGGATGGAGATACCATTCACGAGTGAGAACGTCCAATTGCTTCTTTGCAAATTCAGGATCGATCATTGAGAAAGGGATGCAGTGGAATGCAGTATCCCAAGCAGCAAAGAATGGATACTCCCATTTATCAGGCTACGCGTCAGATCGAACTCTATGCAGGAGGAGATACCATGGAAAGAATGTCGTCCACATACATATGATCCCATCCTTTATTGCGAATATTCCTTCTTCCAGCTGGCGGTGGAGGTCCCTTGTCATCTCCCTCAATCCACCTCTTATACACAAAATGATAATACTGTTTGGACCAAAGCATCCCAGCAAAAGCCTGTCGTTGAACATTCCTCATATCATCTGAAATCGGCAAATTACAAACAGACGCATAGAAAGCATCAGCTTCCGCTTTACGTTTCGCAATCAAATCATCAAATTCCTCTTCATCAATAGCGCCGTCTCCACGAATCTTATTCGTCAATTTGAAACGCACGACTGCGGATTGACCAGGGGGAACGTTTTGGAAATTGTACCAGGCTGCTCCTTTGGTGCCATAGCCTTCGGGATTGACTGCGTCGACGCGGCCGTTGATGATACGTTCGTGGAAGGCATCTTTGACATAGGAACTTTCGTTCTTGCCGCCCCAGAGTTTGGTGAAATTGGTTTCGTTCTCAGTGAACAACATCTAATATTAGCTTGAGATGAGATTGGGGATGTTACCGTCGGATTGATCTCTTCTTCTGGATTAGAAGGACCTGGACTAGATGTGAACTGGACATAACGTCTCCTTGGAAAAGCAAAATGTTTGGCTCTCAAGATCGGTCCTCTAGAATCCAATTTCATTCTCGGTCTCAATGCCTCTTCCGAATGAGGACCTCCCCATGACCAGGTATTGCGAAATACAGTTTGTGGGATGATGTGTAAAGAGGCTGGTTCAGGACCATGATTGGTAGCCCATACGCGAATGAGAGTTTCAGTCTCGTTTTCGTCGTCTTTGGCGTATTCGATGAGGATATCCCAGTAACGATTTTCGTTGAAACAGTCTGTGTCGAGGAGCTCAAACTCTCGAGTTTCGCGGTTGCGGCAGACTGCCTCTTGTGTGAGACGTTTGTAGGGGTATTCACATTGAGGGTATTTGTAAAGATATTTCATGTATGAGTGCGTTGGCGTAGAGTCCTGAGATGTGTTAGATTGAGATCTCGAGAGGAGAGTGTACAAGATAGTAGTACAATTCCTTGACATCTTCGCCGTGGTTTCCTGGATATTAGATTGTGAGATGAGATGGTTGGAGTACCTTGATGTCCTGTTACGCCGAAGAGCCGTTCTTTGAGAATTGGGTCCTTTTCGTTCCAGAATGCGAAAGATGTACAAAGGTATTGATGAGTGTCGCTATATCCGCCCATTCCGTCTTCACCCTAGAAAATTTAGATCGCAGTGAGATGATAATGTATACCCATCGATAAGCTCTGGAGCGTGCTTGTTCGTGAGGAAACGCAGACCACGCATCACCATTCTCACTAGATGGTCAGTCACTTGCAACCAAAAGATCCTACGAATAGTCTTCTCGAACAGTAGCCTACAGAATTAGATCACTGTAGAGAGATAAGATGGTACCCATTGACGTTCAGAGAGGTAAGGACCCCATTCTAAGTAAGTTAGCATGAGATCGCAATAATCTTCAAAGGCGCAATAGATGAGGATCCTTACTTTTCCAGTACTAGATAGTAGTCAGCATAAGAGATCTCAAGACAAGGAATCGTATGACATACCTTTGCTCTGGTCCTATCTTGCTCTAAACGTTCAAGTTCCCTGCCTTCATGTTCAGGACCCCAACGAGGTTTCTCGTATGCCATCTCGATCTAATCACGCAGCCTTGGTCCTCGCAATCGCTCGAGATTCCCCGACAAGTTGCGCCGTCAATTGAAATCCCAAACGACCACCTATATGGATAATGGCGGTAGAAAAGAAGCTCACGAGATGGAGGAATCCAAGGAATAAGAGATGAAGGAGAGTTGATGAGATGGAAAAGAAAAGAAGAGGTGGGAAAAGGCAGGAAAGGAGTCGCGGATGTTGGTTCCTCGCCTGTGGATTTGGGGTTAATATAAAAAGTACATAAAATCAAAAACTCAGTTTAAGGAGCCGAAAGCTGCGAAGAAGGTTCATGGTGTATTACGCTAGCCCGGCAATTTTAGTCGTATGACGTAGGCATACATTTTCCGTTGAGCCACCAGCCCCTGATTAACTGGATCAAATTTATGGGGAAATTGGGACAAACTGCCAAACAACGGAGCGATGAGCAACTGTTCAAGATGCCATCTGTCTTGTGTCTTGAGATGTCTGTGTGTATAGTATTGTAATTTGTAGTATAATCTGATCTAATGATTGGATATCGATGCCTAGTACTACTTGAGACCTGACCTACTACATACAAACCCCAACATCATTAACACTCGCACACACTTTCCGAAAAACACAAAGAAGATGATACGGCTACCTACGAATTCCTCAAAAACACAAGTCTTCTCTCTGAAAAAGGAATGGCTTCCAAATCCATCTCCGTCTCCATCTCCATATCCTATACCTACATTATCCAACAAACATGGAAAAACACATCCAATCCAAATCCCGCAAATCGCATATCCCACCAAGCAAAATCGTAAAAGGTGTGTAATCCGATATGAATACAAGATTTCGAAGAAAAAGGAAACATAGACAACACATAAATGAGAGTAAAAAAAACATAAATCCCCCGTATTCTTCTTTTCTTTCCTTCCCACCAAATAGTAATGTGACAGGTTTACTTCTAAATGTCGAATTTGTATAAGACAGCTTTCCCCCTCCCTGTGTATTGTATATTGCTTGTTGTCCGAGACAAAATGAAATGAATGTATGGAAATTTTTGAACTTCTGTCGTAAACAACACCCGACTTTTGAATTCTCGATAACTCCGTTTCCCAGCCATGAATTCTTTTCGTTTGTATATGAGGTTCTTGGTGAAAATTGACGAGATGTTGTGCATTGAGGTGTGGTGCATCCTACCAGTGACCGCTAGGAGGTGGTGGTGCTCCTGATGAGGAGTAATGTGGCATGTGTGCTGGAGGCGGAGGAATAGGTTGATAGCCTCGTCCGGCTGTAGGAGGTAAGGGAGGATAATAAGTTTGTTGATGAGGGGAATAATAACCTCCCGCTCCATACATTGGTTGATGTTGAGGCATTGCAGGAAGATATTGTTGTTGTCCTGGTGATTGACGTGGGGCTTGAGAACGATAATAATCGTATTGAGGTTGTAAGTGGGTTGAAGAAGGGTAATCATGTAAATCAGGTTGTTGGCCAGGAAGTTGTTGGGTTGATGGAAGAAGACCTTGTTGAGATGCGAATTGACTTGTTACGTGTGCTGCCGTCGAGTTGTGGAGCCAGATTCGAGTTTTGTAGATTTTGAAGAGGTCTTTGACGAGTGCAACAAAATCGACTCGTTGGGGAGCAATAAAGTAAATGAACAACTTCCTTCGATCCCTGAAAGACAAGTTAGTTACCACGACGACAGAGAGAAAGGAGAGTGGGAAGAGTGGGGAGAGGTACCATTGGTATTCGACATCGAGAATATCCATTTGCAATCCCCTTTGTTGCACTTTCATCTCACAAACCTGTTTCGCCTGTGCCTCATCCTGCATCTTCATCTGCAACCCATCAATCTCACTCTTATTCGCCAACCTATGAATACTCTTCTTGGGAATCTTAATATCACGCTCATTAACCTGATTCGCAGCAGCAATAATAGCTTCCATAGCATTGGCATTCATCCCATTTTGGTTAGCAGCAGTAGCAGCAGCTTGTTCTCTCGCCAATTGAGCCACAAGAGCTTTAGCTTCTTCCTCACTAACATCGACTTGTGAAACCATTCCTAAATCAGTGCCTCTATCCCCATCCACAATGACATAATCTTTAACCTTGAGATCGAGTTTTTTCTCTTTGTCGAGGTAGAAGACATCCATCCTATTTGCTTTGAACTTGACGAAATGTAAAGTATATTGATCGGGATTCTGGAACGGAAGGGAATATTGATCGGTATCTTGGAAGGGGAAACCTCCTGTACGAGAAGGATAATCATGGGGACCTCCAACTGTTGTTCCAGAAGGACCACCTGCATAAGGATATCTCTGGTATCGATTCTGCATCTGATAGATTTGGAATTGTTCAGCTGCCATTCGTCGTCGATCTTGATCGTTATTGAAATAATTCTGGACATCTTGGGTATGAGGATACTCTCTTCCAGCTGACGTTGGTGGTGGAAATGAATGTAGACTTCCCGGAGACTCAACTCTGGAACTGTCGTATGTATCATATACACTATTCCCGCTCGCCGATGGCGGAAAATCAGAGGACCGGCCGGGAGATCTAAGACCTCTAGAATCATCCCATGCACTAGAAGCTTGAGAGAAAGAATCTTGTCGTCTTGAAGTAGATGGAATATCTTCCACTATCCGCGGAGATTGACGAGGTCCTCCTCTACCTCCTGAAGGGGGGAATCTTGCAACTCCTCCTACGAAAGATAATCCAGGAACCACACCGTGCGGATCAGATGGTAATGTTCGAGATCTAGAGAGGGGTTCGAATTCTTGCGCTGCATCTTCATCTTCTTCGTAGAGTGCTTCTTCAATTCCTCCCTCGGGATCACCTTCGAGTTTTTGACGTTGGAAGCCGTGTGATGCTGCGGATGTGGAAAGAGATCGACCACGGTCTGCATAACGGGATGGAGAACCTTCTTTGGAATCAGGTTGGAAGGAAGTATGATCATGATAGTCATCTTGTTCTTCGGCGATAGGCGGATGAGATAATTGTGATGCAGCCGTTTTAAAGTGACGAGATGGCCCGGAGCCGAGAGTAGGATCCTCTGGGAATAATCTATGGCTTCCGCCAACAGGAGGTTGAAATGCAGCAGCAGCATTGCCAAATGTAGATCCATCTCCGACAGAAAAGGATTGAGATCTTTGTACTCTCTGAGAAGAATCTAATTGTTGTGAAGTTGGTGGAGGAAATCTTGAGCGACCATATGCTTGCGAGGAAGCATTTGCAGGCGAGACTTGTCTCGGGGCAGGTGGATCAAAAGGTGATTGTTGAAATCTTGCCAACGGGGAAAGCGGTTGAGTTTGATCTTGAGGAGGAGTTGTTCGATCTGTATTGGCTCCTCCGCCAGAAAGGATGGGATTAGGTGAATTCCAATTCATTCCGTACAGACCCCATTTTGTAGATGCGGAGGGGGAATTAGGACCGGAATGACGATCGAGATCGGAGCCTTCTGAGAGACGGACTTGACGGATTCGAGTTTCGAGTTCGGCTGTCATACTTGGTCTGCGACTTATGAAGCCGGCTTTAGATTCGCCGTTGCCTAAGTTGCCATCATCGATCTCATCGTCACTACTCAATTCTACACAGATCAGTAATCTAGCCACCCACAAAACAAAAAGGAGATAATACCATTCCGTCTACGTTCGGAAGCTTGAGTTGAAGTAACAGTTGCAGTACTTGGTTCCTTCCAAATATCCTCTATACCCCTAACAGTAGATAACCCCGAACCTCCAATAGCAGCACCACTAGTAGGCGACCCATTCCTCGGCGATCCAGCCGTCTTACTATTCTTCCCCGCAACTGATCCAGGAGTCATATTCACGACATTCTCCTGTCCTTTCTGACCTACATTTTCCTCCATCTTTATTTTCGAACTTATGTCTTCAAAAATTCTTGCACTCTTTGTTGTAGTATTATGTATCTCTCCACATACGTCTTTTTTGCTGGTCGTCATCAAGACTGGCTCATCGTCTCGCAAGGGATCAAATTGGAAGGTATATTGTTTCACAAACGGATTTGGGGAAGGTGATGATGCGATCGGTGTGGAGGAAGTAATTGTCGTCTCTCTAAAGGAAGTTGTCGTTGTCGCTTGTTTCGTAGCCGCAGACAATGGCTACAAACACAGATCAGTACACTGACTTGCCACGAAATGGAGTGTCCAAGGACAGGGAAGGATACCTTTGACCAGGAAGTTATTTCATGGGCGGACTAAATACACGAGAAAAGTCAGCGCGAAATTTGGGAAGAGAGCGGAGGCAAGTTGGAATGAAAGTCGGTACGTAAAATTTATTTACGCAAGTGGCAGGTAGAAACCAGGGGTGGTGGAGGTGGAGTGTGGATGCGGGGGACGTGGGGCATGGAGGAATAAGGGGCAGAAAGGGTTCAATGTACCTTTAGCATCAGACGCTAATGGAAGCGTTGAGGTCGAGAGGAAATGGACATGGATTGAGGAAGAGAAAGAGAAGAAGAGAGGAAGACGAGAGAAACGCGGAGTGATATGGGAAAGAAAGTTAGGAAGGAAAGAGGATCAAAGCGAGGCATCCGGGGGTTGAAATGGAAATTGAAACTGCATCCAAAAGTAAATAAGTAAATTATATATGTAAATACTGCAGTGTCTCCGCAGTCAACATGGCAGGCAAAAGGGTGTGGCGGGATGCACCTGCTGGTGGCGGTTGCTAAATACCCCGTAGCGTGGAGTCTACGTAGACTGTAGGAAATACGTGTTGTATTCTTTGCTTTTTGAATCCTATTTGTAAAATAAATCTGATGTGTCCTTTTTTCTTTTTTAATTTGGGAAAATGCGGGGTTGAGTGAGGAGGAGGCACGAACACTTGGCTGGCATGGCATGGGGAGGGTAGGAATCTAAATGCAGGCAGGCTTTGGTTAATTAGCGAGTGGTTGGCGGACAAAAAGCCCAGCCAGCCAGCAGCGGGTGGTCAGCCGCTCAAAAGGAATGACAGCAGCCAACCGGCTCAAGGAAGCCGTCTCAGCTTTGAGAGCCACGGTTCATGCAAAATCACAGGGTTCATAAGCTCAAATAGAAACTTAGCATCATACCTCACTCTCACTGGATAGATGGGTACGGATCTTCGGGGACTGGAATTAAAAGAAGGCAGAATACTTGGATTCCTATAGGACGCAAAAGCCTTGAGGCGCGTGGTTCGGAGAGACTAAAACCGTGCAGGCAGATATAAAAGTATTGTAAATAAATGCGATTGAAGAAAGGAAATTGCATATCAGAATGAGTTTCTTTGATCCGTTTGGTCTTGGATCACTGAGAAGAAGCTTGTTTTACAGGCTGTTACTAGCTGGCGGCCGACGATCCCATATGCATGCATCCCGAGGCACGGACAAATTTCGTGCCTATGAAGTTAGTTTCAGCGCAACATATCATACTGAGTATATCTGCCTCATTTCATGTTCCCTTTGTTCTCTTCGGACCTTGATTTCGTGACTATAGCCGTTCCGTGACTTTTGGCGTCAGTTCATAGCAATTGAAAAAGAAAAAAGGAACAAATTCGCAAATTTCGTGGGGTTCGCCTCAAAACCGCATCGTCTCATTGGATCAACGCTCGGACCCGCGGCCAAAACTCACTTTACATCCTTCTTACTTTCATATATACAAAACCTTAATTTGAATGAAACTCAGCTGGCTGGTCTATCGAACTGTACTAAGTCATATCAAAAGTATGTCAAGATATTTAGTGTAGTGATATTAAGTCTTTGATCCTGTTGCGCGATCTCGCGTCAATGCGACTTGCTGCAGGGGTTGCGATCTGTGGGGTCCCCGGACTCGTGTTGAATTGATCGAGTAACGTTTTCCACGTCACAGGTCAAAGTAAAGAAGGAAATTTATCGCACGCGAAAATCTCCATATCGTT
>Ga0335073_10016030_pt1 | contig 10472 bp, 10 predicted proteins | sample Lox_Sample_22_FD_207093 | JGI IMG/M metagenome (GOLD analysis project Ga0335073, IMG submission 207093) | Soil microbial communities from Loxahatchee National Wildlife Refuge, Florida, United States - Lox_Sample_2.2 | ecosystem: Environmental > Terrestrial > Soil > Wetlands | place: USA...
GAAGCCGATCGGTCCACTTTATGACGAAGACGCTGCTCGCCGCGTCGAGAAGATGTTTGATTGGCCGATGATGCGCGACGGCAATGCTTGGCGCCGCGCCGCGCCCTCGCCGGAGCCGAAGCGCATCCGCGAGCTGCATATCATCCAGCTTCTTCTCAAAGCCGGAGTGATTGTCGTTTGTGCCGGCGGCGGCGGAATTCCCGTCGCGGCTGCCGCCGATGGCAGCGTCCGCGGGGTCGAGGCCGTCATCGACAAAGACCTCGCGACTTCGCTGCTCGCCCAAACGCTGGAAGCCGATGCCGTGCTGTTCTTGACCGACGTGCCGGGTGTGTTCCCGCGATGGCCCGCCCTCGGGGCCGGGCCACTTGAGCGCACCAGCGTCGCCTGGCTCCGCCGCCGGCACTTCGCACCTGGGTCCATGGGCCCGAAAGTGGAGGCGGCCTGCCGGTTCGCCGAAGCTACCGGGCGCTGGAGCGCGATCGGCGCAGTCGAAAACGCGGTTGCCATCCTCGAAGGCCGGTCAGGAACGATCATCGCCCCGGATTGAGATGGATCAACGCCGGACTCCGTCGCCCGGCGATACTGTTCGTCGGGCATGCGGAGCGCGAGCATGGACACGATTCTGCCGGTTGGATCGGCTGACGCATCTTGGACGTCCGGTCAAGCCGTAGCGCCGACGCTCCTGCGTCGCCGCTGCGACGTTGGCCTGGGGGATTTCAAGACCACCGACGATTTGCCCGATTTCGACGGACTTGTCGGCCAGGAACGCGCGGTCGATGCGATGCGCTTCGGCACGGCCATGCAACGCCCCGGCTTCAACATCTTCGCTTTCGGCCCGTCCGGCACGGGCAAGCACACGCTCGTCCAGGCTATCATTGCGGCGCGTGCGGCGGCTGAGGAGACGCCGCCCGACTGGTGCTACGTCAACAACTTCGCTGACCCTCACCATCCTCTTTCCTTGAAACTGCCGACCGGGCGCGGGACGCCATTCCACGATGCGATGAAGCATCTCGTCACCGAGCTTCGGTCTGCGCTGCCGGCGGCGTTTGAGCGGGAGGACTATCGCTCCCGGCGCGAGGCGATCGACGAGCAGTTTAAGCACCGCCATGAAGAGGCATTCGGCGCCCTCCAACGCGAGGCCGAGGCAAAGAACATCGCGCTCATCCGCACACCCATGGGCCTGGGTCTAGCGCCGATGCAAAACGGCGAGGTCGTTCCGCCCGACGTGTTCCAGCGCATGACGGCGGACGATCGGGCTCGGATCACGAAAGACATCGAGGCGCTGCAGATCGAGCTCGAAGCCACGGTCCGACGCATTCCCGATTGGGAGCGCGAGCACCGCCAAGCGGTGCGCCAGCTCAATCGCGACACGAGCGCCGGCGTCGTCACTCACCTCCTGAACGACGTCCGCACCGTTTTCGCCGATATAGCCGCGATCACGTCCTACCTCGCGGAGGTCGAACGCGACCTTATCGAGCACGCCGATGATTTCCTGGCATCGAACCGCGAAGGACAAGGGGTTGCAGCCCCGGAGGATCGCGGTCCAGACGATGCCGCGTTCCGACGCTATCAGGTGAACCTGGTCGTCGATAATTCCAGCCGGAGTGGAGCGCCGATCGTCTACGAGGACAACCCGACTCATCAGAACCTTCTCGGCCGCGTCGAGCACATGGCGCGCTTCGGCGCACTCTTCACCGACTTCAACCTGATCGTGCCCGGAGCGCTGCATCGGGCGAATGGCGGTTATCTTATCCTCGACGCACGGCGACTCCTCAGTGCGAACTTCGGCTGGGACTCACTGAAGCGCGTGCTTCGGGCGGGCGAGATACGGATCGTCTCGCTCGATCAGCTCCTGAGCTTCGCAAGCACGGTGTCGCTCGATCCCGAACCAATCCCGCTTTCCGTGAAGGTCGTGCTGGTCGGGCCGCCTCTTCTTTATTACCTCTTGAGCGATCTCGATCCCGACTTCCCCGAGCTCTTCAAGGTCGCCGCCGAATTCGACGATCGCGTGGACCGGACACCGGAGACCATCGGTCTCTATGCCCGTCTCATTGCGACCGCGGCTCGGCGCGAGAAACTTCGGCCCATTACGCGCGAAGCCGTCGCCCGGATTATCGAACAATCGGCGCGCCTCGGCGGCGACGGCGGAAAACTGAGCGCCCAGCTGCGCGGCATCGTCGATCTGATGCAGGAAGCCGATCACTTCGCAGGAGAAGCGGGCAAAGCTGTCGTCGATCTCGCCGACATCGAAGCTTCCATTGCCTCCCAGCGCCGAAGGACCGACCGGCTCTATCGGCGAATCCAGGAAGAAATCGGGCGCAACACCCTCCGGATCGAGACGGACGGCCAGCAGATTGGGCAGGTCAATGGGCTTTCCGTCATCACGCTCGGCGGCATGAGCTTCGGGCAGCCGAGCCGTATCTCGGCCCAGGTCCGCTACGGCAAAGGCGAACTCATCGACATCGAGCGCGAGGTAGCGCTGGGAGGGCCGATTCACTCCAAAGGCGTCCTCATTCTGTCGGGCTTTCTCGGCGGCCGGTTTGGGCGCAACGGTCCGCTGTCGCTCACCGCGAGCCTCGTGTTCGAGCAATCCTACAGCGGCGTCGAAGGCGACAGCGCCTCCGCCGCAGAGTTGTTCGCACTCCTGTCAGCGCTGTCGGAGACCCCCATCCAACAATCCTACGCCGTTACCGGCTCGATCGACCAGCACGGGCACATTCAGGCGATCGGCGGGGTCAATGAGAAGATCGAGGGCTTCTTCGACATCTGCCTCGCACGGGGGCTGACAGGACGGCAAGGCGTGATCATACCGGCGTCCAACGTGCAGCATCTGATGCTGCGTGGAGACATTGCCGCCGCCGCCGCTGCGGGGAAATTCCAGGTGATTCCGATCGAGACAGTCGACCAAGGCCTTGAACTCCTCACGGGACTCCCGGCCGGCGAGGCCGATTCGAGCGGTCAATATCCCGAAGGAACGCTCAACCGACGCGTGGCATCGCGGCTCGCGGGCTTCGCAAGGCGCTCTCTTCCGCCGCAAAAGCCCGCCGGTCGCGACTCGCGGCGCGCGGCGCGAGCCCACGACAATGGCTGATCAGCCCTTTCGACGCATCGTCCTGATCTGCGATGCTGCGTGCGATATCCGGCTCGCAGTCAGCGAGGCTGCGTCCCTGGCATCTCGCTGGGGCGCGGCCCTACACGGCATCTATGTCGATGACGAGAATTTGCGCCGCTTTGCCGCACTGCCGTTTGGCCGGCACGTAAGCCTTTCGGCTCCGGCGATCATCGAAGACGTGACCGCGGAGACCATGGCGGGCCTCTCGTCCGCGCTTAGCGCACACATGCGCCGCGCAATCGCCGAAGCGGCACAGGCGCGCGGATTGCCGTGGAGCTATAGCGCTGTACGCGACTCGCCTTCCGTGACCTCGATGGCGGCGCGGCAAGGCGACCTCCTCGTCGTCGAGACCGCGCGCGTCTTTTCCGGCGCGTGGCGCCCGCGGACCGCGTGGGAGAGAAGCCCTGCCGCATTCAGCGGGACCGTGTTGCTCAAAGGAGATGCGCGCAGCCGTAGCGGCATCCTCGTTCTCCTTCCGAAACCAGAAACTGCTCGAGAGAAGGTTCTGTCCGCTATTGCCGCATTATCGCGCGTCAACGAAGACATTCTCATCACCGGGGAAACCGCCGTCTTGACGGACAGCGCCGATTCTATCCAGCGGCACTTTTCGCCCATCGAGCACAAACATGTTCGGACGCTCGCGCTCGATCACAATGGTTCGGCCTTCAGGCAGATCCTCGCACGCCGCAAGCCGACTCTCGTCGTTGCCGACGCAGACGACGCTGCAGAATGGCTCGATCAGACAAGGAGCGACATCCTCCTCGTCCGCTAGCGGCTGACACAGATCATGGCGCGTGGGCGCGGAAAGGGGAGAGCCTTTACCCTGAAGCGCGCAGATGATGTCACGGATTTGAAAGGGCAAAAAAATCCATGCAAGCCTCTGACGTTATGACAAGAACGCTTGTGGCCGTGACATCCGAGACAAGGCTTCGTGAGGTGGCACGAATTCTGCTGGAGCATCACATCAGTGCAGTTCCGGTGCTGGATTCCTCGGGCAAGGTCATCGGCATCGTAAGCGAGGGCGATCTCATCGGGCGAGACAACGCGGCCGAGCGCGAAGCGCGCCGCGACTGGTGGCTCACGCTTCTCGCCGAAGGTGAAGCGCTCAATCCCGAGTTCCTCGCGACCCTCCGCGATCTCGATCGGACGGCTCAGGATGTCATGTCTGCGCCCGTCGTCACAGTTGACGAAATGACAGAGGTCCGCGGCATCGCACGCCTGCTCGCCGATCGCAACATCAAGCGCGTTCCCGTCGTCCGTGACGGAAAGGCGGTCGGCATTGTGAGCCGGGCCGATCTGCTGCGCGCCTTCGCCTCTCAATAACCTCATTGGCGAGCCCGGGACCGGCGCGCTTGCTTGACGCATGTCAAGGCGGAAGCGCGCGGCGGCGCTCACCTTTCACGTCGAGAGCCGGATGTTGCCGATGGATGATCGCTCGGAAACCATGATCCAAGCCACGCCGCCGCTGCCGGTGCACATGGACCCGGCGCCGCAGCGGCATTCCTATAGGCGCTGGGCGGTGGCCTCCGGCATCATAGCCATTGGATTGGGAATCCTCGCTTGGCGATATTTTGCGCCTAGCCCGACCGTTTCCTATATGACGGAGGCCGTAACCCGAGGCGCCGTCACGCGCACCGTCACGGCAACGGGCACCGTCAATCCAGAGCTCACGATCATCGTCGGTAGCTACGTGTCGGGAGTCATCCAGTCGCTTTCGTGCGACTACAACACAGAGGTCAAAGCGGGCCAGGTCTGCGCCAAGATCGATCCGCGGCCCTACCAGGCGGCGCTCGATCAATATGCGGGCCAGCTAGCACGCGATCAGGCCGTCCTCGAAAAGGATAGGGCCGATCTCGCCCGCTACCAGACGCTCGCGGCACAAAACTCGATCGCCCGTCAACAGGCCGAAGACCAGTTTTACGTTGTCCACCAAGACGAAGGAACCGTGAAGCTCGACGAGGCGCTGGTCGAGGGTGCGAAGCTCAATCTCGGCTACACCGATATCGTTTCACCCGTGAACGGTACGGTCGTCTCGCGCAACGTAACGCAGGGCCAGACGGTCGCCGCCAGCTTTCAGACGCCGACTTTGTTCCTCATCGCAACCGATCTCAAGAACATGGAGGTCGATACCAACACGAGCGAAAGCGACATCGGGACGGTCAAAGAGGGCCAGAAGACCATCTTCACCGTCGACGCGTATCCCAATCGAGTTTTCGAGGGCCGCGTAACCCAGGTCCGGCAATCGCCGCAGACCGTCCAGAACGTCGTGACCTATGACGCCGTCGTCGCCGTCGACAATCACGATCTTGCACTGATGCCGGGGATGACCGCGTCGACCCAGATGATCATCGACCAGCGGACTGACGTGCTGCGCGTAACCGATCAGGCGCTGCGATATGCAGCAGGCACACTCGCCGGGTCCAGCCGCACCGCTCAGCGAGTGTTCGTCATGCGCGGCGGAAAGCCGGTCGCGGTGCCCGTGCAGATCGGCCTCGATGATGGCTCATTTTCCGAGATTGTCGGAGGCGAGGTCACCGTCGGCGACCGCGTCGTCACGGCGGAACGAAGCGACGCCGCAGGCGGCAGTGGACCGCCGCCACCGCGGCTCTGAGGGAAGCATCATGCCCCTCGAAACCGCCGGCTTTGGCGAACCCATCATTCAGATCGCGGGCGTTACGCGCACGTTCTTCCTGGGCGACGTGAAGGTGGAGGCGCTCCGCGGCATCGATCTTGCGGTCCGCGCCGGCGAGTTCGTGGCGATCATGGGCTCTTCGGGGTCGGGCAAGTCGACGCTAATGAACATCCTCGGCTGTCTCGACCGCCCGTCGAGCGGCCACTATTTTCTGGCAGGCGTGGACGTGGCGGCGCTCAGCGAGTCGGCGCTCGCCAGGATCCGGAGCGAGCGGCTCGGTTTCGTTTTTCAGAGCTTCAATCTCCTCGCCCGCACCAGCGCGCTCGAGAACGTGGGGCTACCGCTTTACTACGCCGCGTCCGGGCCGCTGCGGCGCTCGGTCCGCACGGAGCGTGCGCGCGAGGCGCTCGATTTCGTCGGCCTTGGTGCACGCGAGCGCAATACGCCGGGCCAACTATCGGGCGGCCAGCAGCAACGAGTCGCCATCGCCCGCGCGCTGATCAACGCGCCGAGTCTCCTGCTCGCCGACGAACCTACCGGCAATCTCGATACCCGCACCTCGCATGAGTTGATGGAAACGTTGGTTGCGCTCAATCGCGATCAAGGCGTCACCATCGTTCTCGTCACGCATGAACCCGATATCGCAGCCTATGCCGATCGCGTCGTTACCATGCGGGACGGCACGATCGTCTCCGACGAGTCCGTTCCCAAGCCTGCCGTCTCCGCCGCTTCCGTGCATCGGCACGCCGCGCAGGCTACGCGCGCCAGGACGCGTTCGCCCGTTGACGCCGGCGCCCTCCTGCCCTTTGCCCTCATGATTCTCGCTGCTGCGGCGCAAGCGATCGGCCGCAACAAGATGCGCTCGGCGCTGACCATGCTGGGTGTATTCATCGGCGTCGCGGCGCTCATTGTCATGGTCGCGGTCGGCGCCGGCGCGAGCGATGCCGTCCGCAAGCAGATCGAGAGCCTCGGAAGCAACGTCGTCGTGATACTGCCGGGTGCGATCAGCACGGGCGGAATTCGCGCCGGCTTCGGCAGCGCCAGCACCCTCACCGTGTCGGACGCGCAGGCGATCCGCCGCAACGATACGGCCGTCGCGCACGTCGGGTACCTCATCCGCCAACAGGGCCAAGTCCAATATGGCAACCAGAACTGGACCACGACCGTCCAGGGCGTGAGTGCCAACTATCCACCGATTACGAATTGGCGCATCGCGGCGGGACGGCCCATTGCGGAAGATGACGAAAACAGAGCCGCCCTCGTTGCCGTCATCGGCGAGACCGTCTACCGGCAACTCTTCAATCCCGGTGAAAGCCCCCTCGGCGCTGCCATCGAGGTGAAGGGCGTGCCGCTTACGGTTATCGGCGTGCTCGCGGCGAAAGGGCAATCCGCCTTCGGCCAGGATCAGGACGACCTGTTGATGATTCCCTTCACGACCGCCGAACGAAAGGTTTTGGGCGTTGCCGCGCCGAGCCAGCAGCAGACCCCGATCAACTGGCCCTACCTGCCTCCACCCAATCCTTACAATCTCGTACCCCGCCTCACTGGCTACGCGAACCAGATCTATATCCAGGCGGCCGGCGAGGCCCAGGTGCAGGCCGCGATCGAGCAGGTCACCAGCACGCTTGCACGCCGCCACCGGATCAGGTCGGGCCAACTCAATGATTTCGACGTCCGGAACCTCAGCCAGTTCGTCGAGACGGCCGAATCAAGCAGTCGTATCATGGCTTTGCTCCTCGCGGCAGTAGCGTCGATCTCGCTGCTCGTCGGCGGCATCGGCATTATGAACATCCTGCTCGTCTCGGTCACCGAGCGAACGCGCGAGATCGGCCTGCGCATGGCAATCGGAGCGCGCCGACTGCACGTGCTGCTGCAATTCCTTGCCGAAGCCGTCTTCCTGAGCGTCAGCGGCGGACTGGCTGGCATCGTCATGGGCGTAGCAATGTCCGCCCTCATCCCCCTTCTGTTCGGCTGGCCGGCCCCTATTTCGACGGCGGCCGTTGGCGGGGGCTTCGCCTTCGCAGCCGCCGTCGGTGTCTTCTTCGGCTATTACCCGGCCCGGAAGGCGGCGAGCCTCAATCCGATCGATGCGCTCCGCTACGAGTAGCGGGGCGCCTGCCCCCGAAGGGGCCGTGCTGAAGTCTGGGAAGATCGGGATCAAAGAGGCTGCTGCAGGCGGGTCTTTCCGCTCGGAGCGGCAGCCTGATGGGGCGGCTGGACTTCGACCTCTATTCCGCCGGTTCGTGGGGCTTCACCGACAGTCCGACAGCGCTTCGCGCCAGGACTTCACGATCCCTTCCGCCGGCCCCGCCGGCTCGAATTTCCCATTGGCGAGCGAGCCGCACGAAGGCGGATAGGCTTCGCCCAGGCGGACCACCCTGTACGTCCACGCCGCACCGACCAGCGCGATCGAAAGGACAACAATCCAGGTCGCACGTGCCTGGGTCATGTTCAGCCACTCCCAGCTTCGGACATGTTCTAGACGCAGAGCGCTTCGAACGGCCTGAGCTGCATCAACAGTAATCGCCGTTATGCCGCGCGCCGCGTGCCGCTGCGCGCGGCACGACGACCAGAGACCCGCAGCAATTCAGTGCGCTCCGCCTTCAGTGCTTCGAGCAGGCAATCATCGCGAAGCGTGGAACCGTGCCGCGCCTCGATCGAAGCGATCGTGTATTCGAGGCGGCGCAGCTCACGGCGATCGCAGAAAATCGAGTTCCGCATGGAAAGTCCCTCGGTTGGCGTTTCGCGGACCTAAATATCGGCGTCGGCGAAATTCCACTATTCGATAGACTACCTACGGGATTGTCCTTACTGGCCGTGCTTGACGCGCTCTGGGGGCCCTCCGGTTGCCATCCCGTTTGACACAGATCAACGTCAGGAGGCCCGCTGATCGGCATATTTCTCATTCGAGGGAAATGCGAGGGAGAACCCCATGAGCGTTGACATTGAGCTTCAAAAAAGCGTTCTCGACGAGCTCGCTTGGGAGCCTACCGTTGATACGGCCCACATTGGCGTCATTGCCAGGGATGGAATCGTGACGCTGACGGGCCATGTCGGCAACTACGCCGAGAAGCTCGCGGCAGAGCGCTCCGCCAAACGCGTAAAGGGCGTACGAGCGATCGTCGAGGAGCTCGAGGTGAGACTGCCTCCGACTGACGGGCGCTCCGACGAGGACATCGCCGCAGCGGCGCTTAGCTTGTTGCAGTGGCATGTTGGCCTGCCGGCCGACAAAATCCAGCTCAAGGTCGAAAACGGATATGTGACCCTGAGCGGCGAAGTCGTGTGGCAGTACCAGAGGGGGTTGGCGGAGGAAGACATCCGCAAGATCAAGGGCGTACGCGGCGTTGTAAACAACGTCATCGTCAAGCCATCGGTCGAGCCTTTCGAAGTGAAGCGGAAGATCGACGACGCGCTTCGGCGCAACGCTGAGCTCGAGGCATCCCATATCCATGTGGCCGTGGATGGCGGCACTGTAACGCTTTCGGGCCACGTTGACACTTGGCACGAGCGCGACGTCGCGTTGCAGGCCGCGTGGTCGGCACCCGGTGTAACCGTTGTTGGCGCGGATCATCTCCGCGTCCAGCCGTAGAAATTCCGGTTCGAACGAGGCCTTATGGTCGTCATTGCGGAAGCGGGCACAATATTTTCACGCTCGCCTCCGCTTTGAACAATTGATCTAGCTCAAAGCACCTCGTTTCACGCTGAACCAGAGTGGTTGTTAAACGGGAGAAAGCAATGGCTGATCTGTCCAGCACCGCGCCTGCCACGTCGACGCGCTTGGCCGACCCTTTTTCGCTGATGCAGACGGGCTTGCGTGCGTTCGAAGGGTACACTCGCGCAGTGGGCGAACTGGCGAACGAGGTCGCCGGTTTCATGCAGGCCAGGTACCAGGAAGACGCGAGAGCGTGGGCAAAGTTGTCGGCGGGGGCGCCGCCGAACGAATTGCTGGGGTTCCAGCAACAGTTCGTGCAAAGGGCAATGTCCGACTATACGGACGAGGCCGGCAAACTGTCTCGCATGGTGATGAAGATGGCGGCCGACGCGAGCCACGCCTGGAACGGCGGGTCGAAAACGTAGTAGAGACGCTGACAAACCATTCCGCGGCTGCACCAACGAATTGACGGCCATTCAGCGTCGTTTCTTCAGATACGTCCCAAGTCCTTGCCGAGTGAGCCCGCCCAAGGGCGGAGTTGCTCGTGCTGCGCGATGGGTGAGGGAGGCCATGGATATTCGCGATGGGGAAAAAAGGACGCATATTGCTCGTCGAAGATGACGACCAGGTGCGGGTCCTCATGGAGCATGTGCTGGTATTGGCGGGTTATGCGGTCGACGGCGTCCCCTCGGTCGCCTCAGCAATCAATCACCTCGAAACGCGGCCTTATGATTTGCTGGTTGCCGATGATCGCCTGCCGGATGGACGCGGCGTCAGACTGGCCGACATTGGCAAGGAGCGCGGCATCCATACGCTCGTTCTCACTGGCTATATGCTGCTGAGCGACAACAAGGACCTCGATCAGCATCAACACGTCATGAAACCCGTTCGGGCCGAGCAGCTTGTCGAGCTCGTAAAGCAGCGCCTGTCAGAGCCGCGGCCCCGGCCGTTCAAGTCCGTCCTGGACGCGCCCTGACCGGCCTTGCGTTTTAACAAGACTGTCACGTAGAAACTGCTATTGACGTCATTAACGGGGGGGGGGGAACAAAACACAAACGAGCGGGGGGAGGCCGTCT
>Ga0335073_10016031_pt1 | contig 10472 bp, 6 predicted proteins | sample Lox_Sample_22_FD_207093 | JGI IMG/M metagenome (GOLD analysis project Ga0335073, IMG submission 207093) | Soil microbial communities from Loxahatchee National Wildlife Refuge, Florida, United States - Lox_Sample_2.2 | ecosystem: Environmental > Terrestrial > Soil > Wetlands | place: USA: Florida...
GCTGGAGGCATCGGGAGCGATTCGCGGCTATCGCGCTTTGATTGACGATCGTTTGCTGGGCAAGCAGATGACGGTTTACATTCGCGTGACCCTGGAACGGCAATCGGCAGCGGTGCTGAGCGCGTTTGAGGCCGCGGTGCGCGCGTGCCGAGACATCGTGAGCTGCCATTTGCTGGCCGGCCACGACGACTACATCCTGGTGGCGCGAGTGGGTGGAATCGACGATTACTACCACCTGTACCAGACCGGGCTCTCGCGCTTGCCCGGCGTCATACGCCAGGAGACGAGCTTTGCATTGCGTGACGTGCTGGAAGCAAAGAGCTGAGAGGCGCCTTTTCGCGGTCCATAAACAGCATCTTTTGGATGGGCGCCGGAGCCTGCGCTCCGGTAAGCACCAAGATACCCTTTTCTACGGGTTTTCCGGCGATTTTCGCGGCTGGGTACGACTGGCCGTACAATAGGCATTGAGGCAGGCCCGATTCTTCAAAATTTTGTAGAGGTAGATTCAGCCTTTCCATGTCTTCGAACGGATATCCTTCGCGCTCTTCGCGGTCACACAGCATTCGCTCGCTCTTCAGCATGTTCTCGAGCGACCTGGCGATCGATCTCGGCACCGCAAACACCCTGGTCTACGCGGCGGGCAAGGGCATCGTCGTCAACGAGCCCTCGATCGTCGCCATCAACAAGATGACCGGCGAAGTGGAAGCCGTGGGCAAAGAGGCCAAGGAGATGCTGGGCCGCACGCCCGGCAACATTGTGGCCATCAAGCCCATGAAGGACGGCGTGATCGCCGACTTCAAGGTCACCGAGAAGATGCTGAATTACTTTATTCAGAAGGCGCACAACCGCAAGATGCTGGTGCATCCGCGCATTGTGATCGGCGTGCCTTCTGAAATTACGCAAGTGGAAAAGCGCGCGGTCGAGGACTCGGCCTATCGTGCCAAGGCCAGCGAAGTGTATCTGGTGGAACAGGCCATGGTGGCGGCTATCGGCGCGGGGTTGCCCATTACCGAGCCCTCGGGCAACATGGTGGTCGACATCGGCGGCGGCACCACGGACATTGCGGTGATCTCGCTTTCCGGCATCGTCTACTCGCGCTCGGTGCGCATGGCCGGCAACCAGATGGACGAGGCCATTACGAATTATCTGAAGCGCAAATATAACTTATTGATCGGCGAGCGCACGGCGGAACAAATCAAGATCGAAATCGGCTCGGCGTTCCCGCTCGATAAGCCGCTGAGCATGGAGATCAAGGGACGCAACCTGATTGAAGGCGTGCCCAAGACGATTGCCATTGACGATAGCGAGATTCGCGAGGCGCTGGGCGAGTCGATTGCCGTGATCATGAACGCGATTCGCGTGGCGCTGGAACGTACGCCGCCGGAGCTTTCGGCCGACATTTCCGATCGCGGTATTGTGCTTACCGGAGGCGGCGCGCTGATTAAGAATCTCGACAAGCGCATTCGCGAAGAGACGGGGCTGCCGGTTTCCGTGGCCGACGATCCGCTGGCATCGGTGGTGCTGGGCACAGGCAAGATGCTTTCCGACTTCAAGCTGCTGCGCAAGATCAAGATCGACTAAAGACAGGGGTCGGGGATCAGGTTTCAGGGGTCAGCTCTTGCGGCATTCATGGGGTCGGGCCAGACTTTTCCGATCCCTGAAACCTGATCTCTGAAACCTGACACCTGAAACCTGGCCGCTATGGAATCCTTCTTCGACCGCTACCGGAACATCGTGGTGCTGCTAGCCATTCTGATGGCGCAGATCGCCGGTTTGGCGGTGCAGGTGCGCCACAATAGCACGGGACAGAATACTCTCGATCCCACGGACCCGAGCGGCGTGCGGCTGATTCGGCTGTGGAGCAATGCGCTGGTGTCGCCTCCGGAACGGCTGATCCACGGCACCAAGATCGGTATCGAGGGACTGTGGACGAATTACGTCGATCTGCGGCACGTGCGCGAGCAGAACCGGGATCTCAAGGGCACGGTCGACCGGCTACGGCTGGAGGAGGCGGCGCTGCTTGAAGACGCGCGGCAGGGCCAGCGGCTGCAGTCCATGCTCGGTTTTGAAGAAAAATATGTGTACACCACGGTGGCGGCGCAAGTGTACGGCTCGAGCGGCAGCGACCACTCGCGGGTTTTTTACATCGATAAAGGCGCGCGCGACGGACTGAAGCCCGACATGGCCGTGATTACCGGCGACGGCATTGTGGGCAAGGTGCGCGACGTGTTTTCGCACACGGCGCAGGTGCTGGCGGTGAACGACTCGACCAGCGGGGCGGGCGTGATTCTGGAGACCACGCGCATTCGCGGCATTCTGAAGGGCGATTCGGTAGGCCGGCTGGAAGTGGTCGGCATTCTGGCCGATGAGCGCATTCAACCCGGCGAGAAGGTGCTGACGGCCGGTGGCGATCTGATTTTTCCGCGGGGGCTTCCGGTGGGCGTGGTCGACAAAGTGGTCCGCGATCCCGATCGCGACGGGTTCATCGACATTCTGGTGAAACCGGCGGCGCATCTTGCGAGCCTGGATGAAGTCATGGTGATCACCTCGATGGAGCCGCGCTTCTCGCCGGAGGAGCAACAGGACATCGCAGTAAGCGATGCGGAAAAAAGCGAGGTGCCGACGGCGATCAAAGACCAGGTGAAGGCGTCGGAGATCATGGCAGAGAAGCTGCCCGGCCTGATCGATCCCAACCTGCCCGCCGATCAGCAGCCGCTCAAGGACTCGAGCAATCCCAACCCGGCTACGCGGCCGCCGCAGCCGCTGCATGCCGACGAATTCTCGCCGGGAGCCGCGGGCTCCGCAGTGCCCGAGACGGGTTCCGGGTCGACGGCCGGAGATCAGTCGAAAAGGCCCACGGCGCCGCCTGCAGCCGATGGCAGAGACGGAGCTCCGCCACCTCCGCAGGAAAGCCCCCATCCGTAGCAGCGCTCATAGTCGCAAGACCGCGTGATACGGTAATCTGGAGCGTTGCGTACATGGTGAAATTCACGGTCGATTCGATCTTACTCAGCGGTCCGCTCGCGCGGCATCGGGGATAGCCATGTCCCTGCTCAGCGCCGACTCGCGACGCGATATGGAGATTCGCCGCTATCCGCTGCTGGCGTATGCGCTGATCCCTTTGGCTTCTCTGGTGTTGCAGGCGTGGCTGCCGCGCGTGGTGGGCCGCTACGACTGGTTCGATTTTCCGCTGGTCGTCACCATCTATTTCGCACTGGGACGCCGCAGCCCGATCCAGGGCACGATGATGGGCGCGGCCATGGGCCTGTTTGAGGATGCGCTCTCGCATCATGCCATCGGGGTCAACGGCGTGGCCAAAACCGTGGCAGGTTTTCTGGCCGCCTCGGTGGGAGTTCGCATCGAGGTGGAGAACTACCTTGTGCGCCTGCTGCTGACCTTCGCTCTTTCGATGCTGTCGAGCGTCATTTACTTCTTCACCTACCGTTTTCTGCTTGGTCTCACGCTGGAGTGGAGCTGGCTGACGGAGCTGTTCCGGGCCGTCGGCAATTCGCTGATCGCGATTTTGCTGTTTCCGCTGCTGGACAGGCTGCAACTGCGGGACTGAAATAGAGGGAATAAGGCAACAAGGCGACAGAGGAACGACGCCACGGGAATCCGTAGTCGGGGTATTCTGGAAGCATAGAGGTTCATGGTTTCAGGCAGCAGTCGCGGCGAAAAGCTCTCCACGTTCAAGCTGGCGGTGGTGCAGTACGGCATTTTGTTTATGATGCTGGGGCTGGCCGTCGGTTTGTGGCGTCTGCAAGTGCTGGACGTGGATAACTACCGGCAGCTTGCGGAGCAGAACCGCATTCGCAAAGAGCCGATTCTGGCCCCCCGCGGCAAGCTCTTCGATCGCGAAAACCGGTTGGTGGTCGACAACTATCCGTCGGTGACCTGCTTTCTGGTGCGCGAGCAGGGCAAGAGCGTCGAGAGCGATCTTCCGCTGATCGCCAAGGGCCTGGATCTCGATCTCGATCAGCTGCGGGCGACGCTGCACCACTATCGCAGCGAGCCGGGCTATCAGCCCATCCCCATCAAGGAAGATGTGACGGCAGATGAGCAGGCGTTTATTGCGGCGCACCATAACGAGCTGCCGGAACTGGAGACCATTGACGAAGAGCGGCGTCTCTATCCGCGCGACGGCTTTGCTTCACACCTGATCGGCTACGTGGGCGAAGTGAGCGAAGATGACCTGAACAATCCGCGCTTTGCCTACTATGAGCCGGGCGACGTGGTCGGCAAGGCGGGCGTGGAAGAGACCTACGACGAGTTGCTGCGGGGCAAGGACGGCAGCCGCGAGGTGATCGTCGACAGCCATGGGCGCGAGGTGGGCTACTTTGGCATTGAGCACGCGACGCCGGGCCAGAGCCTCAAGCTCACCATCGACAACGATCTGCAGCGTGCTGCGGAGTTGGCCCTGGGCGACCGCAACGGCGCCATTGTGGCCATGGATCCGCGCAACGGCGAGATTCTGGCTTTGGTTTCGCGGCCCAGCTTCGATCCCAACGCCTTTGCCGTGAAGATCGATCGCGCGGAGTGGAACCGGCTGGTGACCGATCCGGACCATCCGCTCTTGAACAAGGCGATTCAGGCGCAGCTTGCGCCCGGATCCACGTTCAAAGTTCTGGTGTCCGTGGCGGGTTTGCAGGAGGGCGTGGCCCAGGATATGCACATCGTGTGCAACGGTGGATGGGGGCCCTACGGCTACTTCCACAAGTGCGATGAGAAACACGGCGCGGTGGACATTCACAACGCCATCCCCTACTCCTGCGACACGTTTTTCTACATGCTGGGCGACAAGCTGGGCATCGACCGCATTGTGAAGTATGCGACGGCCTTCGGTTACGGGCAAAAGACGGGGATCGACCTGCCGGGCGAGCAGGCTGGGCTGATGCCCTCAGCCCAGTGGAAGGTGAGGAACTACCACGCGCGCTGGTACCCCGACGAGACCCTCGACGTCGCGATTGGCCAGGGGGCAATTGAAGCTACGCCGATTCAATTGGCGCGCATCATCGGCGGCATTGCTTCGGGTGGGCACCTGGTGCGGCCGCACGTGGTGTTTCCGGATCAGCTGCCGGCCGATTTCCGTAAATCGTTGCTCGATAGTTTTCCCGGGTCGGGCGATGCGTATGTTCCCATTGATCCTGCGAACTGGGAGATCGTGACCGACGGCATGGCGGATGTGACCGAGCCGGGAGCCTTTCACACGGCCGGTTCGGCGCATCTTGAGGGTATTGATTTAGCCGGCAAGACCGGTACGGCGCAGGAAATGAGTCACGCGGCGCTGGAGAAGACCAACAAGGGCCGTAGCACCTATCCGAATGTCTGGTTTGTGGGCGTAGTCCCAAGACGCAATCCCGAGCTGGTGGTGGCTGTTTTGTGGCAGAACGGCGAATTCAGCTATTACCCCGCGCGAATCGGCGCGAAGGTGGTGGAGGCGTTTGTGGACAAAAAGCGGCGGCTGGCGGGGAATTTGCCTGCGGAAAAGCCCGCAGCTCCGGTGGAAGTGGGTGCAGTGTGGTCGGCGCCACAAGAGCAAGCGGGCGCGAAGAGCGCGACGGCCGCCGCGGATACCAATCGCATCGGAAGCGGACATTTCTTTGTGCAGAACGGGAAGGTTCTGGCGTCAAACCCCAACGAAGCCAAAGCGAAATTGAAGACGGTGAGCGGTGCGGCTTATTCGGCGCCGGGAAAATCGCCGGTGCCGACGGTTTCAACTGCCGTTCGGGCTTTGCAGCGGACGGCGGAAGAGACCGCGGCGCTGCCGGCGCGGCGCGTGAAACCGGCGCCGGAGACCAAGCCAGGGGGGACGGAATAGCGCCATGCCTTTCCGCCGCATCCTTACTTTTCGCGACTTTGACTGGTGGTTGCTGTTGCTGCTGCTCGCCATGTGCGCGGTTTCGTTGGTTGAGGTCCGCTCGACGACGGTGCATACGAAGTTCGCAGCCTTTGAATCCAAGCAGATGTTCTGGTTCTCGGCCGGCATCGTGCTGATGTTCGTAATCTCGAAGATCGATTATCACCGGATTCTCGATTGGGCGCCGTGGGCATACGGCTTCGGCCTGCTGGCGCTGGCCGCCATCTTCACGCCGCTCGGCCACAACTCGCTCGGAGGCCGGCGTTGGATTAAGGCCGGACCGATCATGTTTCAGCCGTCGGAGCTCTTTAAAATCGTGCTGATGATGATGGTCGCCCGCTATTTTGCCAATCTCGGCGGGCGCGACCTCACGTGGAAAGACATCTTCAAGGCATTCGCCATGGTAGGCATTCCCATGCTGCTGGTTTTGAAACAGCCTGACATGGGAACCACTTTGACGTACACGCCAATTCTGATCGCGGGACTTTTCCTGGGCGGAATCAATTTTAAGCAGGCCGCAATTCTAGTCACCTGCGGTTCTGCGCTGGCGGTTGGGGTCTTGTGGAGCGGCATCCTGCAGAAGAGCGGGGTTGTGCACTCCTATCAAAAGGGCCGGTTGACGAGCTTTATGAACCCGGATGCCGACCCCCGGGGTTCCGGTTACCAGGTGAAGCAATCGCTCATTGCCGTCGGGTCGGGGGGCATCTGGGGCAAGGGGGCTGAAAAAGGCACGCAGACGCAGGGGTATTTTCTGCCTATTCCCTACACGGACTTTATCTTTGCCGCTTTTAGCGAGGAGCACGGGTTTGTGGGCGCGACTTTTGTGCTGCTGCTATACTTCCTAATATTGATGCGTTTGATTCAGAACGCACAAACAGCCGCCGACCTGCCCGGTTCTCTCATTATCATGGGAATCGTGGCTGTGCTGACCTTCCAGATCGCGGTCAACGTAGGCATGGTCATCGGGTTGATGCCCGTCACCGGAATCCCCTTACCCTTAATGAGTTACGGTGGATCTTCGGTGTTGTTCACGTTTCTGGCGCTTGGCGTGGCCATGAATGTTCGGATGCGCCGATTCGTGAACTAACGCTTCACCCGCGGTTTGAACGGCGTCCGAAACGGGATTGGTAATCTGTGCGGCCCGGGAACGGCATGGCTCGGTTTTGGGTTGCAAGAGCAAGATTTTAAGTATTCGCCGGCATGGTATCGGTATGTATCGCGTCCGGCAGGATTGAGTTTATGAGCACGCAGAGACGGGATCGCCGCTCCGCTCCCACGACTGTAACCGGTCGCCGGAGCGAGCGGTACGGCTCGCGGCTTGCACTTTGCAAGGATCGCGTAATCCGATCGGAGCAGACGGGCGCCCTTCCACCCACGTGGAATTTCCCCGCGTTCGCCTCCATCGGCCCAGCTACCCCAGCCACTCTGCGACAGGATCACCGCAACCAGCAGCACGATCGGTTTATTTGCACGGGATCGCCGCCCTTAGGCGAGGCCGCTGTGCAGAGGCCGATCCTCAATGGTTATCCGCCCATCTCGTTCCCTGCCGCCTTCGCGCGACTCTGCCGTACCTTGCCGCAGTTACCGGCTGCTTGAAGCTGCCGGACGGAAAGGTAAGATGGCCAAGGAAATTTGCATCTCCAGCACGCCGCATGAGACGCGGCTTGCGATTTTAGAAGACGATCAACTCGCGGAAATCTACTACGAACGCGAAAACGAGTACACCCTCGCGGGTTCCATTTACAACGGACGCGTCACACGTGTTCTGCCGGGCATGCAGTCGGCATTTGTCGATCTCGGTCTGGAGCGGGACGCATTTCTGTACGTTACCGACTTCATGGAGCTCGACGACCAGGAAGAAACGGAGGAACTCGAAAAGGCTGCGGCTTCGGGCCAGCCTCCGCGCGAGGTGCGGCATCCGCGTGGCGTGAACGGCAGCGGCGCACAGCCTGAAGAGCGGGCTCAAGAAGAACGTAGTGCGCGTTCCAGCCAGAGGCGGCAGGAGTCGCGGCACGACCACCCGGCACAGGAAGAGTTGACCACGGAAACAGCTGCCGCGGAGCCTCAAAGCGTGCCGGCAGAAGGCTTACAGGACCAGGACGAAGCTGGCGGCCGGCGCTGGCGTGGGCGGCGGCGCCGCCGCGGCGGACGGGGGCAAAGCGCACAGCCGGAAGAAGCCGCGGAAACAGAGGCAGTGACTGCCGCACCCTTCGAGACGATTGAAACGGTGGAGATAGAGGAGCCGGAGCCGGCACATAAAACCGCTGCCGAAGTGGCTGCCCCTCAAGCGCATCAGGCACCGGCCGCCTTTGTGCTGCCGGGCGAGTCGCTTTCAAAGTACGGCGGCGCGCCTGCGGCTGAGACGGCGACGCCGGCGGCAGAGAAGGCCGCTCCGCAGTATACGTCGAAGCCCTCGACACTGGTGGAAGCGCCCATTACCTGGGATGGCAGCGGCCTGTTGCCCGGCGAGTCGATCTCGCGGCACCGCGAGCGCCAGCCGGAGGCGGCCGATGCGGCGGTTGAGGAAGTGCAGGGAGAATTCACGTTTGCGCCTGAAGAACAGGAACAGATTGTCGAAGAGTTCGAGGAGCCGGCTTGGGCAGAGCGCGCGGCCGAAGGCTTGACACCGGAGGCGGCGAAGCCGGCTTTCGAGTTTGAAGAGGAAAGCTACGAGGAGGAGACGCGCGAGGCCGCGGCCGGTGAAGAGATTTACGGCGAAGGCAGTGTGGAGATCGAGGAGGATGCTCCTGAACTCGAAGCTGCTGAAGCGGCGGTCGCCTCTGAGCCCGAAGCGGAGATGGAGTTCGAGGAGATGATCGCGTCGGCTCCGGCAGAGTCGATTGCGGTTCCTGCCGAATCGGCGATCTCGGCCGGAGATTCATCCCAGACGGACGAGCCCGAGGAGGGCGAAGATGCATCGGCATCGCACCGCATCGATCCCGCAGCGCCCAAGGGTTTCCGGCTGTTTGGCTTTGGCAAGAAGAAGGAAGAACCGGCGGCCACGACCCAGGCTGCTCCAGCTTCAACGTATGCGCCGGGAGTCGGTCTTGTTGAAGAGGAAGTGATCGAAGGCGAGGAGTTTGAGGCCACGCCACGTGGGCGCCGCCACAAACCCGAGGTGCACGACGGGGATATTTACGAAGAGGAGACGCTGCCCTCGAACGTGCGCGCTGGAGATTTTGGCGAAATGCTGCAGGAAGCGCATCTCGATCATCGCATCCAGCGTGACCTGGATGAGCCGAACGGCGAAGAGGAAGAGCAGGAAGAGGCGGCTGCCACGACGGCGCGGCCTTCGCGCGGCCGTGACCGCCGCGATCGGGGACAGCGCGGACGGGGTGCGCAGCAGGGCCGACGCGGCCCCTCGCGCCGTTCCGCCCAGACTTCCGATCTGCCCATTATTTCCGACCTGTTGAAGCCGGGGCAGGAGATCCTGGTGCAGATTGCCAAGGAGCCTATTGCCAAGAAAGGCGCGCGCATCACCAGCCACATCGCGCTGCCCGGTCGCTTCCTGGTCTTTATGCCGACCGTGAGCCACGTAGGCGTGAGCCGCAAGATTGCCTCCGACGAGGAGCGTCACCGCCTCAAGCGCATCCTGCTGCATGAGCGCGGCGAATCGTCGGGCGGATTTATTGTGCGCACTGCCGCCGATGGGGCGTCGGAAGAGGAGCTGCGCGCCGACCTTCGCTTCCTAATGAATCTGTGGAGCGACATCAAGCAGCGCTCGGAATCGTCGAAGTCGCCGGCTCTGATTTATCACGATCTCTCGCTGATCGAGCGCATCCTGCGCGACCAGGTGAGCGCCAACTTCTCCAACATCTGGGTCGATTCCGAAGCCGATTACGAGCGCATTGTGCGCTTCCTCAATCGCTTCTCGCCCTCGCTGGTGCGGCGCGTCAAGCTCTACACCAAGGAGACGCCGCTCTTTGAGCACTTCGGCATCGAGGACGAGATCTCGAAAGCTCTGCGGTCGAAAGTCTGGCTCAAGAGCGGCGGTTCGATCGTCATCAACCAGACCGAGGCGCTGGTGGCCATCGACATCAATACCGGCAAGTACGTGGGCAAGTCGGCGCGGCTCGAAGACACGATTTTGAAGACCAACCTCGACGCGGTGCCGGAGATCGTACGCCAGATCCGGTTGCGCGACCTGGGCGGCATTATCGTGATCGACTTCATCGACATGGACGAGCGCAAGAACCGCTTCAAGGTAATGGCCGCGCTTGAAGAAGCGCTGAAGAGCGACCGCGCGCCGACCAAGGTGCTGCAGTTTAACGATTTCGGCCTGGTGGCGATCACGCGCAAGCGCGTGAAGCAGTCGCTGGAGCGCACGTTAAGCGTGCCCTGCCCGACCTGCCAGGCGACAGGCATGGTGAAGAGCCCGACCACCGTATGCAACGAGATTTACATCGAGATGCGCAAGATGCGGAAGCACTTTGAAAATGCCGACGTGATGCTGCGTGTGCATCCCGAGACGGTGAAGGTGCTCAAGGCCAACAACGCCCGCTGGCTGAACGAATTCGAGGAGCTTACGGGCAAGAATCTGTTGCTCAAGAGCGACCCGGCCCTGCATCCCGAGCAGTTCGATATACAGGGCTGAGCAGAGTGAGCGGATTTAGAA
>Ga0335073_10016033_pt1 | contig 10471 bp, 12 predicted proteins | sample Lox_Sample_22_FD_207093 | JGI IMG/M metagenome (GOLD analysis project Ga0335073, IMG submission 207093) | Soil microbial communities from Loxahatchee National Wildlife Refuge, Florida, United States - Lox_Sample_2.2 | ecosystem: Environmental > Terrestrial > Soil > Wetlands | place: USA...
AACCATCGAGACGATGTCGAGCTCTTTCCAGAGCGTAGAGCAAAGGGTGGGAGCAAGATCGAAAAGCGGTTTCCCGACACCAGCACCAATGAACTTGCAACGATGTTGTTCGGAGAATGCCTTGACAGTCTTGAGGACATGCTGGGTGAGCTTGGCTGCGCGCTCCGTGGGGTCCGAAGACACGTGGACCTTGTGAACGCAAAAGTCGACAGAGTAGTCGGTATCATGCATGGTAAGCCCGACTTCAATAGCTTGTTCATTCTCGAGAATTCGCGCAGACAACCCGAGATACAATTCCTATCATGATGAGCACGTCCGGGAGTTTCAGGGGGGTAGCGATGATTTACCTGGAAATTCGGACCAGCCCAACTGAGGTTGGTGTCGGGAAGAAGAGAGCGTCTACGCTGATGATCGGGCTTCGAAGAGAAGCTTGCTATTGCTTGCACCGCAACACTCTCTGGCAGACTTGGAGCCATGATGCTTCGTTATCTCTCGATGGGAAGTGAAGATGTTATCTTTTTAGATTGAAGAAGAATTGATAATTGGGGGGAACGAGCAAAAAGCCCAGTAAAGGGGGAACCCTAAACGCGCGCTCCGCCCTTAATAAAACATGACGTATCGGATTACTTAACCGAAAGAAGGGGAATCTTTAACGATCGACCTTTTTCCCTCAGTATAAAAGCGTGGGGGTATGTCCAATTAGTCGGTAAATAGAGTACCGCGTGACTCGCATGCGGCACGACCCCCAACGTTTTGTTAAAAATAAGCTCCAGCTTTTGTTGAGACGGAGCCGACTCAGGAGCCACTCTGGACTCTGGAGAGATTTGCGAGATACAACATCTTGCGAGCACTGGAGAGTCTCGATCTTTAGTAAAATGACAATTTTATTTCGGGGACTGTGATTCACGTTAATTCTCTTGCCCGATGGGACATATTCCTTCCGCTTGTGTGCATTATCTGTTGATTCTGCACGAAGGAAGAAATCGGCATGACGCCTCACAAGTCACAGCCAAGTTTCTGTAGCCCCATGCAGTTATCGAACAGCTTTTGCTGCAAAGCAAGTCACGAAATGGGACACGCTTGCCTTTTTATAGGAATACACCGCATCGGAAACTTTTGTCTCCAAATTAAAAACACGATCCCTAATCTCCCCGAAGTTTCCCCTCGGCCCGGGAAAAGGGGGCGCAGCATGCAGGTTCTTTTGCAATTAAGCTCTAAATTTCATTTTAAACATCCAAAAATAGTTGGACGAGCATATTAAAGTCTTACCAAGGGCATATAAGAAATCACTACTAATTATGAAGTGAGAAAATTCGCCTAGGAGAGAGTGCTTAATAGCGAAAATTTTATGCACCGCAACCTCGCCCGTGGACCATCACGATGAAGAATGTCCACACAAAACGAAGATTAACACTGTCTTGGGTCCGGAGATACCACAAGTTGCGCTCGCAATCCTGGCTGACGAGCTAAAAGTTGACCTTGCAAAATCGACCCAGTCTGACCAGCCTTCGAAAACCTTTACCTACCCGAAATCTTCGAAGAAAAGTGCAAAACCAGAGGTACAGTAGATCTCTCGGGCAAATGATTCCCACCAATCGAAGCACGACATGGTTTCTGTGCACCATGGACAGAACAGAAAGTCCTAGGACGACAAAGTCAAAAAGCAAACTCCGCCACCCCCGTCAAAAAGGGGGCTTTTTGATAACGACGGTCAAATTGATCTGCATCTCACGTATATCAAGCAATGAGATGTCGCTTGAACAAATATAAAACTGTCAGCTACTCGATCAAGATGTGGCTTCTAGAAAGTAGTCGTCCCTTTCGAAAATGTTTTGCAGGATTAATCGACAAGTATCTGGGAGTCTGGTCGAAGCCGAGTTGCCAAAGGGCGTTTACTCTTGAATCGAACCCATCACACGTGAAGCTCAAAGTATCTGACATAGGAAAGAAAACATATCGAACATCTATAAAGAATCATGGGCCGTATGACCAGCCCACGGAATGAAGAGATCCAAACTTTCAGTTCCGCGACGAGAGATTCTAAGCAGACGAAGACAAAAATTGAGAAAGATCCGGAGAATTGAAACAAAATTTATGATCCCCCAACCACTTTCATTCCAAAGGATATCATATCCCTATAAAATCGTGGGTAACGTAAAACGCTCAAAATTGACTAGAATCCAAAACCCCTCCCACTTCGTGAAAACACCCAACTCCGATGCGGCCCACACCTTAAACATGCCCTACTCTGCCCGACTTGACCTCCGACCAGGCGGCGGGAGCGCAACTCTGGGAAACGAACCTCTCCTCGTCGAAGTCACCGAATTTCGAGACCCTACTCGTCCGAAAACGCTACCGGCCACCAACGCAGGCGAAGGGGGAGGAATATATGGCGGCAAAGATTCGGACGGTTTCGTCGTAGTGTTCGATGGTCGACTAGCAAGTTCTCCGCCATCGCCGCTTGCAGAAGCAACACTGGTGAATGAAGGTTGTCGTGAATCTCGTCCTCCAACCTGCGCTTGTTCGCCTGATTCCCCGCTCGTCCGGTCTATATGCTCTTGCATTTCATATTCTTCATCGTCTGTTCGCTTTCGTCCCACTCCCAAGCTCATTTCCCCATCTTTTGCTTGTATGGTGTACCCTGGTAGTCCTTCGTCCGGTTGTCCGGGTCGCCAAACACCTCCATCGCGTCTACGCCGAGATCTTCGTGGTGTTGCAGCCGCTGGCGTCGGTTCGTTGATGATGCGTTTGCGTGCAAATGTTGGATATCGACCGTGTTTTCTGCGGTAAAGGTACATCAGAAGTCCAATCACGAGCACCGGAATGATAACGGCAATGGCTACGAGACCCTACACCAATTCAGCGCAATTCTAGAAGATTTCCTGCTTTCTGGGGATGGAAGATACCAAATAGTCGGTGCTACTTGCATCGGGCCAAATGCCTGGATTTCGAACAACTATGGCTCGAGAATTGAGGGGCAAAGCCTCAACTGCAGATAACACTGCCATCGAGAGGTAGAAAGCAAGCATCGTCGGAGACAAGGAATCCGTCATAGGCTCATAATATGGGATTTCAATTGAGGAGGGGTGGGTATGAAAAGAAGTTCGGGATGATGTACGTTATTTAAAGCCTTGATTTTGAGCGCCGAGCCTGTGTCGGATACTTTGCCCTTGCGTGCGCTTGTGTTTGGCTACCCTGCTTATGCCTTCAGATTGAGGAAACGAGTTTAATTGGGTAGATAAATAAAGATAGCTTTTCCCGGTTTGGTCAAATATAGTCAAGCCACTGAAGTAATTCCCGTCGCTTATCGGCGTTTGAGATGGTCATTGGTGGTCTCCATACAAAAATTGCAGGACAGATCGGAGATATTTCCTGCAAGATTTTAAGCTCGTTCTGTTCTGGCACGACCCCACAAAAACCGATTCAAATATTACTGGACTTTGCTGCATAGAAGAAAATGAATAGATAAGAATGAGTGATGAAAATTGGTCACAACTCTGTATCGGCTAAAGGCTTTCGTTCTTGCGAGTGCCGATGTGTACCGGCGTCGTCATTCCGGGGTTACCATCTCGATTGACCTACAGCTCCCGCCTATTCTATCCGATGTTAACCAAACATTAAAAATGAGCCAAAGAAACTCATGCAGCTGAATTCAATGCAAATCCCCCCAATACTGCCTACAACCCATAAAAATGAAGGCCCCTCTGCATTCCTGCTACGGTCTGACAACTTTGAAAAAGACCGTCGCAGTCAGACAAGTAATTAACTCATCATTCGCCGTGAAAACATTTGCAGTGACTTGGTATTTGCCCTTTACACAAATCAATCTCCACTCAATAAAGTTAGGGGTGGGGAAGTGTACGGGAGGAATCTGCGAGGGCAACTCGACCACTTTCTGTATTTTGACTTCACCCTTCTTGATAGGGCATTCCAACTCCACTTCCGCAGCCTTCTCACACAAATCTGCGGTTCCAGTCAATAACTTGATGAAGCCATACTTGACTTCAAAGTTGGCGTAAGCTCCTTCTTTGACTTCAGTCTTGAGGTAACTCACCGCCTCGATAGTCAAGTTCTGGCCTGCGAGCGGCGGATTAGGGGTCAAGTCGATGTACTTGATTTCGACAAGGTCGTCGGAAGGGGACAGTGAACATATTTCTACCGGGGACTTGCCGGGGACTTTGGTGGAATCGAGAGGCGATATGAGAGGTTCTTGATTCGCATGTTGGAAGAGGCTATCGCCGAAGACGGTTACGAAGAAGGTTGCCAAGACTGTTATGAGCGTGATGTTCCGCATGGTTCTGGTGTCGGAGACAGTGTTGTCCTAGCGAGGTAGTTAAGGAGATGGCAAGGGCGTGTGATGGTGTCGAGGTGATATGTTTTTCGGAGAGGATGGCGAAGCGCAATGTGACCTCCAACCATGTCATATTACATCATTTCCTTGCCGTGATTGGCTGAACTGGTTTTCTGAGCGACATCTCCACCAAAAACGGGAACGACACAAGCGAGGGAATTACGGGGCAGACATTGTGCCTATGTCGTCGGAGAAACGAAGATCAATAGCGAAAGATACATTATTTGCTGACATCCGTAGTCCAGACCAGCTTGACCATCGCAACTGCGTTACGTGAGATCGTTCTCGACGATCTCAACATACTGCAAACGCCATTACCAAGTTCGCTGATCTTATTATGCCTATACGCCTAGCTCTGTAGAAGTCCCCTAACGCAGTTAGCCATATCAGCAGAAAGGTAACCAGAACCACCCCCTCACTAATGACCGCCCTCCACACTTCAACCTTGAATTTCACATCGCTCATCTCCGAGGTCCCAATCTGTCTAAGTCCCGTTCCCTTCTCCAGTGGTTAGCCCTCGCGTCCCAGTCTCGTTCATTTTTCTGCGCTCTGTCCCGCGAACGATAATCCGGTCGATACGAATCCACGAGGGGTGACCGATCTCGAGCAAGATCTGGAGGCTGGGGTCTATACGACTGAACGTAGCTTTGAGGCGGCGATTTCCGTCTCGATTCCGCTGCGTTGGCTATTGCTTCTCGTTGAAGTGATCGTTGCGGGTGTTTTGGAGGTCCTTTTTGACGTTCTCTTTCACGATTATTCTCACGTAATCGTTCACCAAACCATCCATCGTCATCTTCCTCCGGTTCTTCCTCCTCAACGACATTTGCCTTTCTCTTTGCACTTTTGCCACTTTTGGACCGTTTGGGCGGCGAATTTCCTAATTTTGCCCAATCAGGAACATTTCCTTCTCCAAACGCACTGACGACGACTCCTATCTTTCCACCTTGCACATACCACGGTCTCGGCTTGGTACAATCATCGCCTAAATGTCCCGCTCCAGCGCAATTATAGCAATATCTCTCGATATCATCGACGGGTTGTAACTCGCCGGGATGCATAGGTCGATAGTACCGCCATATTTGATGACATGTCGCTGCTACATGGCAACGATCTCCACACATAGTACATGGTCTGGAGGGGTCTTCGTTGTGCGTGAATGGACAGTCGTTTCTGTTATGGCCCATCTGTGAACAGTTTGGGCAGTATCGGCGTGTGGGACAGCGGTGCGTTGGATGGGAATCAAGGGCGCCGCACTCACGACAGACGAGGTGAGTACAGTTCGCTCTGACGTGACCAGGTTGGTTGCAGCGGAAGCAGATTATTGGAGTTGGGGACGGAGCGTTGGATACTGGAGGAGCAAAATAGCGACCTCGAGCACGGAACTATAGTTAGATGAGGAGGAGGAAGGACTACCGCAAATTCTTCGTCATCGTCTTCTTCTTCATCGAAGGAGGGGACTTCGTCGACAGTGGTGGGCTTTGGTGGAGGAGGTAGATTATCTAGGTCGAGTTCAAAGGTGAATTTTGTTGATGGGACAGCGGCTTGTGAGTCGAGGTATTCACCGAATGTCATCTTTCTCTTCGTTTTCGACAGTGTTCCAGCGGTGGTTGGTGGGATGTCTCCTTCCGCATCGTCGATCCCAATCTTGCCTTTGTTTTCACTGAGCCCGTTTGTCTGTTTCTCTCGAGGCAAAGTATTAGGCTTAGACGTTGAAATGGTTGCAGAGGAATGGTAGAGCTGTGCAAGAATCAAATCTCGTTCATCTTCGGATAAACTGTCGGTATCGTCTACGAAGCCGTCTGTAGGGTCTGTCCGGTTGCCGCTGGCGGATTCCGACGTTTTATTATCATCCGAACTCATCGCTGTAGGGAGACAGAAGAACTGTGACCCTCTTCAACTGTCCTTCGTCCGCTTCGCTTCGTCGTAAAAGTGAAAATTGTGCTAGTCGCGATCTGAATTTCCGTTTTCGGAACCTGCACAGCCTCCTGGAGACGTGACTACGAAGTGCAATGCATGAGTCTACTCACGGTGCGAGGATATTTGATATCAAGTGTGTCGTAGTAACATCGATAATAAGCCTTACACTAATGAGCCGTACACACAAACGAATTCAAATCTCGTAAAAATCAGAGTGATAATGATGACGCCAAAGCTTCCGCTCCAAACATCTGTCTGCACAAATCCAAAGATGTCTCTCTACGCTCTTCCTTTGCTAACCTTGTCCAACACAGAATCGTAGGAAACTTCAGCATAATCCGTCCCTTGAATTTCAGCGCCAATACCATTGAATGAGCGTTTGATCGATTCCTTTGACGACGCATAAACCATCTTGCTCTTTATTGGAGCCGTATCAGGGGACCATCTACATTTCTTTTTAGCCACTGTAACCGAGTACATAAATTTTGAGGGGCAGTACGCGTAGAAGCAGATTTTGTTCCTCTTTCCCTCATCGCCCTTGGTGAACTCAAAGTCGTACACGGCGTAACGACAATCATTCTCCGGGAGTTCCTTCCAATCAATACATTTGCACGGAAGGTAAGGAGCAGGGAAGGATTACAGCCAAGAACGTGTCGTAATCGGCATCGCTGGATTGCTTGCTTACGACGATGGAGGTCTTCTCATCGTTCAACTTGAAGATGATGAATTTAGTGTTTTTGGATAGTTTGAGTTGCTGGAATGCTTCTGCGCATGACGGATCAACGGCAACACCAGAGCGAGACTGCTTGTTAGACCATCGTCATCGACTCGAGGACGATACCATTTTTTGTTGTCAAAATGGAATAACACGTATCTGTGGGATGATGTGCGAGGGGGGAAAGGCGACAACGGAAAAAGAAAGCAGAAAACAAATTTCGGTTCCGACTGTAACGATTTCATGAGAGAGGAGACCGCAAAAGTTTGTGTCCCTTTTTTCTCTCCAAAACTTTTATGGCCGACGCATTTGCCTTGCTGCGAGCAGGCACCACTTTTGCACAAAAGGACCGCAATGACGTCTCGCAAACGGAAAAAGGATCAAAGAAAAGGACAGCTACAATGGATTTACCAAGGGAACTCGACTTCTTTGGGGACACACCGAGGAAAAATAGCGACGGAGGCAATTTCGTTCCTGAAGAGAGTCCGAAGAAACGCAAAAGGGCACCCTCGATAATAAATCAAGTAGATTCAAAGCAACTCAGAAAACGATATCGAATGAACGTTTCCGGATCGGATTCCCCTGCTCCGCTTTCTTCGTTTGATGATCTGGCTCAACTCAATGCTCCAGAATATCTCCTTTCCAACATCGACGAACTACAGTTTAATGCCCCAACACCAGTGCAAATGCAGTCGATTCCTATCATCCTCGCGAAGAGGGATTTACTCGCGTGTGCCCCAACCGGCTCGGGGAAGACACTTGCATACTTAATACCCCTCCTCATACAACTCAAGTTCCATCAGTCGAAGGGATTTAGAGCCGTAATAATAAGTCCAACAAGGGAGCTTGCTCAGCAGGTATCATGTGCGAATATGAATCTGACCTGGGTAGATCGACAATGAAGCAAAGAAACTGGCGAAGGGACACAACTTTAAAATTTGTATGTTGACGAAACGAGTTGTGGAAAACTTCAAAGATACCGAAGAAAGTCGGCGAAAATACGACCTGCTCATCTCAACGCCAATGAGGCTGGTTCATGGAATAAATGAGAATTGTCTTGAGCTCCACAAGTATAACCTTTGTTTGATACCGCTAATTCAGTGTGAAATATCTCGTTTTAGACGAGGCGGATAAACTATTTGAACTCGGTTTACTCGAGCAAACTGACGAGATTATCGCAGCGTGTACTTCGAAAAATCTTCACAAAGCATTATTTTCGGCGACCATACCTGCTGCAGTCGAGGAACTAGCACGCTCAGTCATGAATGATCCCATCCGTCTCATCATCGGCACAAAGTAGTCGTCCTCCGGTGATTATCGCTAAATCTCAGGGATTCTGCAACAGATACCGTGAAGCAAGAGCTCGTCTACGCAGGCACAGAAGCCGGGAAACTATTCGCCCTACGACAACTAATTACATGTGGCACATTCTCTCCTCCGTGTCTCGTTTTCGTGCAATCCATCGTCCGCGCTAAAGCTCTGTATTCTGAATTATCGAGTCTCCCTATCAAAGTGGACGTTATGCATTCAGATATGCCGAAACTGCACCGTGACTCTGTCGTTCAGAAATTTCGAGATGGCGAGACCTGGATTCTGATATGCACAGACGTGCTGTCGCGAGGGATCGATGTCCTTGGCATCAAGTTGGTGATCAACTACGATTTCCCGACGGGTACGATGAGTTACATCCACAGAATTGGTCGGACTGGACGGGCGGGACGGACGGGACGAGCAGTCACGTTCTTCACCAATGACGACCGAGAACATTTAAATATGTATTTCTCCAGCATCAAAAGTATTTCTGACTGCTAGTGTTGTTAATGTGATGAAGCAAAGTGGATTTGAAGTTCCTGAATGGATGAACAATCTACCGAAATTGACGAAAAGGGACAAGCGACGACTTAAACAGAAGGTGGTGCAGAGAAAAGATATTGATGCGGAATCAAAGTTCAAAAAACGCAAGAAGGCATCGAGAAAAGAAATAACGACAAATAGTTGAAGCATGACCAATTTCTACTGGACACTGGTTTCATCGTCTTACTCATAATGATGAGGAATGGCACTTTAACAGATTAGATTATACTTCCTTTTTGGTAGAGTATCTCGATTTTCCACCCTTAAAGATCATAAATACATCAAAAGTAAAATTATTTCGTGGCTAGTTCTCGAGTCACGCGTTGCCCAACAAATTTTGAGGGGATTTCATGGAGGCTAGGGTCTACCGCGGGAAGAGGTCACACAGATGACGACTTGCGGAACCTAAGCGGGAGGCAAAGCCTTGATTGACTTTCACGGTCCTTGATTCGCTCAATCCAGAATTAGAGTTTCGGCTCCTTAGTTCAGCATCCGATGATAATTTCACCTGCTACAAAAGCCTCCCTGCGGCCACACGGCCTGGAAAAAAGGGATACACACAGACCCACACACATCGAACCAATCCAACAACATATGAATTCAAAAGCAAAGCGTCCAATGCCTGCAAACGATGGTCCTCCGTGTCGTAACGCGGCACGCATGTCGACTCTATCGGGTCGTCATGTTCCCATGAAATACACAACGCCACTTAATACGAAGCATTTGATGGGTCGGGAAGAATTTGAAAGGACATATATTCGGAATAAACCTGGCAATCGATTTACGGATGATGGAGAAGTTGTCGAGATACCAGAGTCCGCGAATCACAGGTCTCCTGTATCGCCGAGTACTCCGACCACCGCTACATCAACGTCGGCAACACAACGAAGCGACACCGTCACCAGTGTTGGGAGCAGCACGACTTATCACGACAGTCAGGAAGATCATGCACCGACGGGATGGTACTGTTACGTTCAAGTAGCTTTGTTCTAATTGTATTAGTTTTGGTTTTGGAAGGTCGGAACGGAAGAGGAGTAAAGATGATAGTAGCGATGATTATCCCAAACAAGCTCCGACAAAGCTGCGAAGGAGTTCGTCGTGGAAATCTTGGTACCTTGAGCGATTGAGATGTATCTAATGTCTAGGTTTACAGGTCCGAGAAGTAATTAAGGCAGGCGCAGGTCAAGCGATACCCAATGCTGCGGGCAGTGAGGGGCATAGTCTTATCAATTTCGCGTTCTGGACACTCGTCCCGAGGGACTCTGCGCGATGTCAGCAATCGTGGAAGGGATCCTCGCATGTCGAATCTTCATAGAATCTCGAATAGGTAGATAGGCGTCTCGGCCTCACACAATGCATGTACGTACATAAATGGAGGTATCATACAGTATCCTGGAATCCGTCAATTCGAGAGGAAAGCCTCGTAGGAAGGCCGACTTTCTTCCAACCAAGAGCCTCTAGATATTAGTGCGGGGCGCAATCTCTCGATCAGATAATCCGATTTCATTGCGCCAAAGTTCTAAGAACTAATGGATAGATGTCCCAACTAAGCCCCCTCTAAGATATACGTTTTGCAACAAGGCAGCTACTTAAACCTTCATCACTCCTCCACATCATCGAATGAAGATAGTCCA
>Ga0335073_10016034_pt1 | contig 10471 bp, 8 predicted proteins | sample Lox_Sample_22_FD_207093 | JGI IMG/M metagenome (GOLD analysis project Ga0335073, IMG submission 207093) | Soil microbial communities from Loxahatchee National Wildlife Refuge, Florida, United States - Lox_Sample_2.2 | ecosystem: Environmental > Terrestrial > Soil > Wetlands | place: USA: Florida...
CCGCTCCATGTACTAGACTAACAGTGGCTCACATGCGCTCATCGCGTCAATCCCGGCGCTGCGCGAGCCGGAGAGGAACAGCCTGGAAATGGGCTTCCGGTCGAAGGAGATTTCGGCGCACGCTCGGCGGCGCGCAGTCTGTGCGCTGTTGGCGTCCGCGCCATTGGCGCCGCTTTTTCTGCTTTGCCCCGCGGCGGCCCATGCCGTCAGTTGCACCTCGCAGGCGGAGCTCACCGCAGCAGACCGGACCGCGATTGCCGCGGCCGCAGAGCAAATCTCGACTGACGTAGCCAGCCAGAACTACCCGGGGCTGCAGGCGGCCTTGCTGCCAGCCGAAGCCTCGGACTGGAATGCGATTCGCTCCGCGGTCGAAGACTCCGCGCCGCTGATGAAGGGCGGCCAGATCCAGCTCGACGACGCCTACCTGCTGGACGCGACCAGCCTCACCGCGCCCGAGGATTCGGAGTTCTTCTGCTCGAACGCCAGCGGATCGCTTACCGTCACCATGTCCATGCGCGCGCTGCCGCCGGGCAGGTACGCTGTGATCCTGGCCAATGCCCAGGGCGCGCCGCTGGATGGGCAGGAGGGGCTGGTTCTGGCCTGGGACGGCGGGTGGAAGCTCGCGGGCCTTTCTATCCATCAGGGCAAGTTCGACGGGCACGATGGGGTCTGGTTCTGGGCTCGCGCGCGCGTTCTCTCGGGCTCCGACCCGTGGAGCGCTTACTACCTCTACGACCTGGCGCGGTCGATGCTGCTGCCGGTCAACTTCCTCTCCTCGCCCAACCTCGAAAAGCTGGACACCGAGCAGTCGGAGATCAAGAACTCGCCCAAGGATGCCTTCCCGTACTCGGTTCCCGACGGCCCGCGCACCTGGAAGATCGACTCGGTCGACGTGAACACGATTCTGCACCAGGCTGATTTGGGCGTGACCTACGAATCGACCGGTGTAACCACGCCCGCGGCGCTGCACACGGAGGCTGTGGCCGTGCTCAGCGCGCTGCTCCACGCACAGCCCGGCCTGCGCGAAAGCTTCCACGGCATGTGGGCCATCGCCTCGTACAACGGCAAGAAGACGCCGATCATCGAGCTGCCCATGGCGCAGATACCGTAAAGGCAGGGACTAAGCGACTGAGGGAGTTGCGAATGGGTGGACGACATGCCAATTTCCTTTGGGCTATTGCTCGGCATTCCAATTGGACTCATATTTTATTTCGAAGCGCGCTGGGCGATCCGTTACGCCTTAGGCCGTTACGAGCAGAGGGAACGCAGGGCCGCTCGCATTTGTGGAGCCTTCGGTGTGTCATTGGTTCCTTTAATTTACTGTTTCGGGCTTATTGAAGACGCATTTCCGGGAAAGCTTGGACAGATAGCTGCGGGTGTTTTTATTTGGGTTATTGGTGCAGGGTTTGCAGGCTTGGTATTTGGAACCTTGAATAAGGTTGAGGGGGGAAGTAGAAGACATTGGCTACCTTGATTGATTTGCGTTCCGACACCGTGACCCGGCCCACGCCGGAGATGCGCGCCGCCATGGCCGCCGCCGAAGTCGGCGACGACGTTTACGGCGAAGACCCCACCATCAACCTTCTGGAGCGGCGCGCGGCGGAGGTCTTCGGCCGCGAGGCGGGGCTCTTCGTGCCCACCGGCACCATGGGCAACCAGATCGCCATCCGCCTGCACACCCAGCCCGGTCAGGAGGTCATCGCCGAGTCGCGCTCGCACATCCTCGACTTCGAGATGGCCATGGCTGCCGTCTTCTCCGGCTGCCTCATCCGCCCCGTCCGCACCGAGAGCGGCCTGCTCACCTGGAGCGACATCGAGCCCGCGATCCGCGGCCTCAGCACCCACCACGCCGCCACCGGCCTCATCGAGATCGAGAACACCGCCAACCTTGCCGGCGGGCGGGTCTACGGCCTTCAATCTCTGGAAGAAATCCTCCAAAACGCAAAACAGCGGAAGCTGCCCGTGCATCTGGACGGCGCGCGCATCTTCAACGCCGCCGTGGCGCTGGGCGTAGATGTAAGGACGCTCACGCGCGGCTTCGACACCGTAATGTTCTGCCTCTCGAAGGGCCTTGGCGCGCCGGTGTGGTCGATGCTCGTCGGCACGGAGGAGCAGATCGCCCGCGGCCGCATCTTTCGCAAGGCGCTCGGCGGCGGCATGAGGCAGGTCGGTGTGCTCGCCGCTGCCGGGCTCATCGCCCTCGAACAGATGCCGGCCCGTCTCCACGAAGACCACGCCAACGCGCGCCTCCTGGCCGAGGCGCTCTCGCACTGCGAAGGCATCGAGATCGACGTCGACACCGTCGAAACCAACATCGTAATCTTCCGGCTTACGGGCGGGCTCAAAGCGCAGACGCTCTCGGCGCGGCTCAAGGAGCGCGGCGTGCTCGCCAATGCCGTCGGCCCCAGCGCCATGCGCCTGGTCACGCATCTCGACGTAGACCGCGTCGCCTGCGTCACCGCCGCTGAGATTTTGGCCGAGGAGATCGAGGCCCCAGAGAGCATGTCAGTTTCTGGAGCGGCGACAATCTGAGCACGATTCCGCCTTTTTGTCAGTAGATGAGGTCTGCCGACCTATGAGCTTCGATCCGAAGGAACTCGCGGTTCAGTACTATTTTGGCGATCTACAGTATTGGAAGCTTCCGCGAATCGCCGTCGATGCTCTCGAAAAGGGTTATAACGGTCCTGCGTTGAGGAGACTTGCAGGGTTGGCGAATCTAAGTAGTGGCGACTTTCGTGCCGAAGACCTTCAAGCAAATGAGATTGACTCTGCCTTTCGTGAATTGGGCGTGGACGCACCAATCACAAAGGACATGGCACAAATGGCTCTTGCCATTGAATCTGCACACAGGGCGATACATGGACAGTCGAACGTGTTCGAAGAGGCTACGCACGTTCGCATTCATTTGTGCGAACTGTCCGAACCGCCAGACTCATTGAGGCAAATTGTGAACCTATCCAAGGAAGCGAAGAATGCTCCGCGCTCCGAGTGGGGTCGCATCGCTGCCGACCTCAAGAATGCCTTCGCGGACTTCCTGTCGTGCCAGAAATCTTGAGCCCCGAGTAACCAGCTCTTGGGGAACAGCCCCTTCCCGAACCCCAGCCCGAACAACCCCGCCCGCTAAAATAGAACCATCCGTCATCCACTGCCGGATCTTCTTTTTTGAGGACCCAATTTCATGTCCAATATCCTTGAGAGTCTCCCCATCGGCGAAAAGGTTGGGATTGCGTTTTCAGGCGGCCTCGACACCAGCGCCGCGCTGCACTGGATGAAGGTGAAAGGCGCGCGCCCCTACGCCTACACGGCCAACCTGGGCCAGCCCGACGAGACCGACTACGACGAGATTCCCCGCAAGGCCCTCGAGTACGGCGCCGAGCAGGCCCGGCTCATCGACTGCCGCGCGCAACTGGTGCGCGAGGGGCTGGCAGCCCTGCAGAGCGGCGCCTTCCACATCACCACCGCCGGCGTCGCCTACTTCAACACCACGCCCATCGGCCGCGCCGTCACCGGCACCATGCTCGTCTCCGCCATGAAGGAAGACGACGTCAGCGTCTGGGGCGATGGCAGCACCTTCAAGGGCAACGACATCGAGCGCTTCTACCGCTACGGCCTGCTGGTGAACCCCGATCTGCGCGTCTACAAGCCCTGGCTCGATGCGGCCTTCATCGATGAGCTGGGCGGCCGCGCCGAGATGTCGGAGTTCATGCAGCGCTCCGGCTTCGCCTACAAGATGTCCGCCGAGAAGGCCTACTCCACCGACTCGAATATCCTTGGCGCCACGCACGAGGCCAAGGATCTTGAACGGCTCGACAGCAGCATCCGCATCGTCGTGCCCATCATGGGCGTGGCCTCCTGGCGCGATGACGTCGAGGTCAGGCGCGAAGAGGTGACGGTGCGTTTCGAGGAGGGCTGGCCGGTCGCCCTCAACGGCGCGGAGTACCCCGACCCGGTGGAGCTGCTGCTTGAGGCCAACCGCATCGGCGGCCGCCACGGCCTCGGCATGAGCGATCAAATTGAAAATAGAATCATCGAAGCCAAGAGCCGCGGTATCTACGAGGCTCCGGGCCTGGCGCTGCTTTACATCGCCTACGAGCGCCTCATCACCGGCATCCACAACGAGGACACCATCGAGCAGTACCGCGAGAACGGCCGCAAGCTGGGCCGGCTCCTCTACCAGGGCCGCTGGTTCGACCCCCAGGCCATCATGCTGCGCGAGAGCGCCCAGCGCTGGGTGGCCCCGCCCGTCACCGGCGAGGTCACGCTGGAGCTGCGCCGCGGCAACGACTACTCCATCCTGAACACCGTCTCACCCAACCTCACCTTCAAGCCCGAACGGCTGACCATGGAAAAGGGCGAATCCACCTTCTCCCCGCGGGACCGCATCGGCCAGCTCACCATGCGCAACCTGGACATCACCGACACCCGCGAGAAGTTGCTCACCTACGCGCAGAGCGGCCTGCTCACGCTGAATACGGCGACAACCATTCCGCAGTTGAAGACTGGTGGCGGCAAGGAATAGCCACGCAGCCAACCTGAGGCAGGCGGAGATTCTTCGTCCGTTGAGGTCTACTTTTCCCCATCTTCTCGATCCGTTTTGATATTACTAAATCTATTTTCAATATAAATAATACAACTTTGCCGAAATCTGCTCACTTTTGCAAACTTTCGTGTGCAACGGGTTGCCAGTCGTATTTTTCGAGGGCTAGTATTCCGGATAGCTCGATCGGGTTGTCCACCAGCAACCAAAGTTTTATGCCCACTATGCAGTTATTCCCAGGTTCACAGAGCTTCACCAACCGGCGGCGCTTACCGGCGCGCGCGAACGGAGTGTCTCGTCATGGCATGGTATGCCTACTGCATCGGTGAAAAACAAGCTTTTCCAGAGTTGGCCCGTCATCGCAAACCTGTTCCGTTGGAATCCGTACTTGGCGTGAGCGGCAACCAGGTATTTCTCTATCCCGCCAGCGACCTCGCCGTCATCGTCAGCGAACACAATCCCCAAGAAGCTCTCAGTCAGAAATCGGGTGTCGATCACGCCCGGGTGATCGCCGACTGCTTCCAGCACTCCACGGTCCTTCCCTTCCGCTTTGGGACGGTCTTCAACGACGACGAAAGCCTCAGGCGGTCGATCCGCTCCAACCAGCGGCAGTTTCTGCTGAACATCGAGAAGCTGCGCGGCAAAACCGAGATGCACCTCAAGGTATTTGTCGACGACTGCGCCGGCCGCGAAGCGGATCGTCCCACTCCGGAGAGCGGCTCGCATGGCTATTTGGCCAGCCTTCGTGAGAACGCTGCGCGTACCCGCGAGCGCCAGACCCGGGCCCGCGCTGTGAGTTTCCAGATGCATCGTCTCTTCCAGCCATTGGACGAGGAAGTGAGCTGCCGGCTGACGGAGACGGGCAAGATGGTGCTGGATGTCGCTCATCTGATCGATCGCAAATGCGTTGAGCGCTACCAGAACAAATTTGCGTCCACGAGCATGGCGATGCGCGAGTGCCAGATGCAGCTCTCGGGGCCCTGGCCTCCTTATCATTTTGTGCACCGGCTGACGCGGACGGCCCATGCACATCCTCCAGCCGCTCCAGCCGCAGCGGTCAAGCCGGAGCCAGCTGCGGTAGCCGCAGCCCCGCTTGGCGTGCTGGAACCCGTCATCACCATGGCGTAACGGGCGGGTACGATCCGACCAATTCTCTCACAGGCCCAAGGTCCCGGCGAGCCGGGGCCTTTTTGTTCCTGCGCATGGCTGTTTCCAATTCAGGCAGATTGGCGTTATGGTTACCAGGGGGTACTCTTAAGTCCTGCGGTTGATACAAAAGCGCTATCGCGGAGGGCGGTTTCAGCCGCTTTAATAAGAGAGGCGTCCTCTTTTCCAGGGATGAGGTTCCCCAAGTGGATTGGAGCAAATTACCGGATGTGGGGGCGGTAGCGCTCCTGACGTGCGCCTTTGCCTCCGTGGCACGGCGTGGGCAGTCGACTGTCTCCGGTCTCTGGCTCATCGGCTGGCTCACTATCGTGCTCCACTTTACGGCCTATATGTTCCTGCCGGCGGGTGGCAACCTGGGCAACTTTGCTGACTTTCTTGGCACTTCGGCGCTGGCTTGGGCGGGAATCCTCTTCATGTGGGCCGCGGTTTCCTATCGTGACAAGTCCTCGAGCCGCCTCATAGTCGGTTCTCTGCTTGGCGCCACCACACTTTATATTGGATTGCTCACCTACCTGCCGGCACCCAACGCTTCGTTGATACCCGCTGCCATTCTGTTCGGCGCGGCGCCGCTGGCAATCGCGCTGGCAACCATGCGCCGCTTCCGCCATCCAATGCGCTGGGCCGTAGCCGCTCTCTTCTGCGCGCTCTCAATCTTTTTGCTCGCCGTTCAGTTTCAACCTAAAAACGGTGCGACCCTGGCGCTGAACGGGCTTTTATTCACGGTGTACTTCGGCTGCTGTATTCATTTCTGGTACGCCTATCGCCGCGGGACCACTGGCGCTTTCATCACTATCGCGGGGTTTCTGGCCTGGGCTTCTGTCTTCGTGGTGGGGCCGTTGATTCAGCTGCTGATGCCCGCGCTCCATCTGGAAGACGAAGTCTGGAACCTGCCCAAGTACGTTGTGGCCGTGGGCATGATCCTGCTGCTGCTTGAGGAGCAGATCGAGCACAACAAGTACCTGGCGCTCCACGATGAACTGACCGGCCTTCCCAACCGCCGTCTCTTCCAGGACCGGCTGGCCAACGCCATCGAACGGGCCCGGCGAACCGGAACTCACACGGCCCTTCTGCTGGTCGACCTGAACTACTTCAAGCGCGTCAACGATACTCTGGGCCATCACACCGGCGATCTGCTGCTGCAGCGTGTCAGCTCGATTCTGAGCGGGCGCGTCCGCCGTTCCGACACCGTGGCCCGTACGGGCGGCGACGAGTTCTCGGTCATCCTCGAGGACCCCACGACCCGCGAAGATGCCGCCGGCGTCTGCCAGTCGCTCATGGAACTCCTTAGAGAGCCGATGCAGCTCGGTGAGCACACGGTGACGATCAGCGCCAGCGCCGGCATCGCCATCTTTCCTGAAGACGCACCGAACCTTGAGGCGCTGTGCATCGTGGCGGACCTGCGCATGTATGCCGAAAAGTATGGAGGCCGGGAGGCCGAGCAAACATCCCGCATGCCGGCGGCCGGCCGGCGAGCCGCGGTTCAGTCGCCCTCAAGCCTCATCGCTACGGACTGACGGTAGCTCCTGCTCTTCCACGCCAATTTGCGAAGACGAAAGAAGACGAAAAAGGAATGCCCGGCTCGCGAGCCGGGCGTTCCTTTCCATGGTCCTCTCAGACCGCTTATCCGTGGCCTCCACCGCTTGGTCCGCGGCCTCCACCGGGGCGGCGGCGGCGGCGCCTGCGGTTTCCCGCACCTCCCGGACCACCCGTTGGCGGCCGGCCTGACCCGGACGCCTGCCCAACTTGAACCGGGGCCCCTTCGGCGCGATTGAAGTTCGGCTCGTTCTCCTCGTCGAACTCCTCGGTCTCGTCATCGTCGAAGTCGCCGCCCTCGATCATGATCGTGCTCTGGTTTGACGCGGGCTGGCGTTCGTCGAATTCGTTGCGCGGGCGCGGCGCGGGAGGCGGTACTGCCGCCGCCGGCGCTTCCTCGGCCGGGGCGGCTCCATTGCCGGTCGCCTGCGCCAGCTTGGCCTTCTGCTCGCGGATCAGAGCCTTGCGGCTGAGCTTGATGCGGTTGCCTTCTATGGCCAGCACCTTCACCATCACCTGGTCGCCTTCACGCAGTTCGTCCTTCACCTCCTTGACGCGATGCTCGGCGATCTCGGAGATGTGAAGTAGGCCGTCGGTGCCGGGAAAGAGCTCGACAAAAGCGCCAAACTCCGCGATGCGGACAACTTTGCCGAGATAGACCTTGCCAACTTCGGGCACGGCAGTGACGTCGCTGATCATCGCCAGGGCGCGCTTCAGACCGTCGGCGTCGCTTGAAGCCACGCTGACTTTGCCGCTGTCGTCCACGTCGATCTTCGCGCCGGTCTGCTCCACGATGCCGCGGATGGTGGCGCCCCCCTTGCCGATCAGGTCGCGGATCTTGTCGACGGGGATCTGCACGGTTTCGATGCGCGGCGCGTACTGCGATCGCTCCTGGCGCGGCCCGCCCAGCTCGGCATCCATCTTGTCCAAAAGGAAAAGCCGCCCACGGCGCGCCTGCTCCATCGCCTGCTCAAGGATCTGGCGGGTCAGGCCACCGATCTTGATGTCCATCTGCAGCGCCGTGATGCCGTTGCGCGTCCCGGCCACCTTGAAGTCCATGTCGCCGTAGTGGTCTTCTGCGCCGGCGATATCAGTAAGGATGGCGTAATCGTCGCCCTCTTTCACCAGGCCCATGGCCACGCCCGCCACCGCGCCTTTCAGCGCGATGCCCGCATCGTAAAGCGCCAGGCTCGCGCCGCAGACCGAAGCCATCGACGACGAGCCGTTCGACTCCAGGATGTCGGAGACGATGCGGATAGAGTAGGGCGACTCTTCGGCGCTGGGCAGGACCGCCGTGATGGCGCGCTCAGCCAGCGCTCCGTGGCCCACCTCGCGGCGGCCCACTCCGGTCATACGTCCTGTCTCGCCAACGCTGAAGGGCGGAAAGTTGTAGTGAAGCATGAAATTCTTCTTCATTTCCCCCTCGTACGACTCCAGCCGCTGGCTGTCGTCCATGGTGCCGAGGGTCGCCGTCACCAGCGCCTGCGTCTCGCCGCGCGTGAACAGTGCTGAGCCGTGAGTCCGAGGCAGCACACTGGTCTCGATGCTGATAGGACGAATCTCGTCGAACGCGCGCCGGTCGGGCCGGATCCGATCCTTGGTCACCTGCTCACGGAAGAGCCGCTCCCGCATCAGCTCGTAGTAGTGTGCCAGTTTCTTCTTGGCGTCGGGGTCGTCGGCGGGCAGCGCCGCTGCCAGCTCGTCCTTGATCTGCTTGATCAGCGCGTAGCTCTCGGTTTTGCCGTGGGTCTTTGTGTCAAGCGCGTCCTTGAGCCGGTCGCCGATCCTGGCCTTGAGCTCGTCGTAATACCCCTCATCGACCGCCGGCGCGGCAAACGCGCGCTTCGCCTTGCCGGCCTTGGCGACGAGTTCGTCGATCGCAGCGACGATCTTCTTGATCTCAGTATGCGCAAACTCGATGGCGGCAAGGACGACCTCCTCGGTCTCTTCCTTGGCGCCGGCCTCGATCATCACGATGCCGTCCTTGTGACCGACGACCATGATGTTGACCGTGGTGGCAGAACGCTCAGCGTAGGTGGGGTTGACGACGAACTCGCCATCGATGCGGCCCACGCGGACTGCTCCCACGGTGGCGCCAAAGGGAATGTCGGAGAGCGCCACGGCCGCCGCGGCGGCGTTGATGCCGATCACGTCGGGATCGTTTTCCTTGTCGGCGGAGAAGACCAGCGCGATGATCTGCGTCTCGTTGCGGAAGCCGTCAGGGAAGAGCGGGCGGACGGGGCGGTCGATCTGGCGGGCAGTGAGAATCTCTTTCTCGCTGGGCCGGCCTTCGCGCTTGATAAAGCCGCCGGGAATGCGTCCGCCGGCGTAGGTGTACTCACGGTAGTCGACGGTGAGGGGGAAGAAATCGATGCCTTCCCTGGGGTCGGGCGAGGCGACGGCAGTAGCCAGGACGACCGTTTCGCCCGTGGTGACCAGCGCTGCGCCGGATGCTTGCTTGGCCATGCGGCCGGTCTCAAAGACCAGCCGCTTGCCGCCGGCAAGTTCGACGGCTACTTCATGCTTGGTAGACATAGTGTCCTCGTTTCGTTGTATTCGCTTGGGAAACTTGTGGAGGGAGATTGCCGCACGCCCCTGCAAGGCCGGCTCGGATGCCGGAGGGCGGCGGCTGAAGTGCGGATATGGAGAACGGATCTCTCTGGCGCCGACGGATGCGGTATCTGCGCCAGCGCGCCGGCCTGCGGCGGCCGATGGCTGTGCGCGGTCGCTGGCAGCCCGTTCAGTCTGTCAGCGACACCTAGGCCCGGGAGTTCCACGGGGAACGGGGCCATGACCCATGTCCGGTCTGGGCGCTTCCGTTTCAATATTGGCTTTCTGATTACTTGCGGATACCCAGCTTGCCGATCACGTCGCGGTAGCGATCGGAATCGTGCGTCTTCAGGTAATCCAGCAGGCGGCGGCGCTTGCTGACCAGCATCAACAGTCCCCGGCGGGAAGCGTGATCCTTTTTGTGGGTCTTGAAGTGTTCGGTCAGGTCGCCGATACGCTCACTCAGAATCGCGATCTGGACCTCGGGCGAGCCGGTGTCCGTATCGTGTGCGCGGAAGCGTGCAATCAGTTCAGATTTCTTTTCAGTCGCCAGCACGGCGGGTGTTGCTCCTCTTCTTCTCTCAGTCCACTCTCAAGTGTCTATTGTGAGATTACCATGAATGGGCGCTCGGCGAAAACCTGCAGGTGCTTGGAACCACGAGAGAAACCCGCCGGCCTCATCGT
>Ga0335073_10016035_pt1 | contig 10471 bp, 8 predicted proteins | sample Lox_Sample_22_FD_207093 | JGI IMG/M metagenome (GOLD analysis project Ga0335073, IMG submission 207093) | Soil microbial communities from Loxahatchee National Wildlife Refuge, Florida, United States - Lox_Sample_2.2 | ecosystem: Environmental > Terrestrial > Soil > Wetlands | place: USA: Florida...
CGCCACTGCCATACTCGATTCCATTCCGATCGTTTGCATCACGGGCAACGTGTCGAGCAAAGTCCTCGGCACCGATGCCTTCCAGGAAGTCGACATCACCGGCATCACCCTGCCCGTCACCAAGCACAACTTCCTCGTCAACAAGACTGAGGACATCGCGCCCGCTCTTCGCCACGCCTTTCAGATCGCCAAGTCCGGCCGCCCCGGCCCCGTGCTCGTCGACATCACCAAGGATGCGCAGCAGGGCAGCGCCATCTTCGACTTTGCCGCCGCCAAGCCGCGCCCCTACCGTCCGCACCCCATGCTCAAGGTCGAAGAATCCGGCTTGCAGCACGCCGCCGAACTCATTCGCAGCGCCAAGCGCCCCATCATCCTTGCCGGCCACGGTGTCATGGAGTCCGGCGCCATGGAGCAGGTACGCACCCTGGCAGAGCGTGCGCAGATTCCCGTCGCCCTCACCCTGCTTGGCCTCGGTGGCTTCCCTGCCTCGCATCCTCTCAACATGGGCATGATGGGCATGCACGGCGAAGCCTGGGTCAACCACGCCATTCAGGAAGCCGACCTCCTCATCGCCTGCGGCATGCGCTTTGACGACCGCGTCACTGGCACCACTTCCTCCTACGCCCCCAAGGCCAAGAAAATTCACATCGAGGTCGATCCCGCCGAGATCAACAAGAACATCAAGGTGGACGTGGCCCTCGTCGGCGATCTCCGCGCTGTTCTCGAAGATCTGCTTCCGCGCATCTCGGGCCGTGACGGCGCAGCCTGGCTCAAGACCATCGAATCCAGCAAAGGCGCAGTCGCCGTCCGCGACATCAAGAACCTCCCCGACTCGGGTCATCTGTACGCCGCGCACGTGATGCACGATCTCTGGCGCATGACCGGCGGAGACGCCATCGTCGCCACCGATGTGGGACAGCATCAGATGTGGGAGGCGCAGTATTTCCACCACGAGAAACCGCGCTCGCTCATCACCTCCGGCGGCCTTGGCACCATGGGCTTCGCACTGCCCGCAGCCATCGGCGCCAAACTTGCCTGCCCTGAGAAAGAAGTCTGGGTCATCGCCGGCGACGGCGGCTTCCAAATGACCGCAGCCGAGCTTTCCACCATCGTGCAGGAAGGCATCAAGATCAACATCGCCATCATCAACAATGGCTACCTCGGCATGGTGCGCCAGTGGCAGGAGTTCTTTTACGAGCGGAACTACGAAGCCACGCCCCTCGTCAGCCCCGACTTCGTCAAGCTCGCTGACGCCCACGGCATCGCCAGCCGCGCCGTGCGGACGCGCGCTGAACTTGCTGAAGCCGTCAACCAGGCACGCTCCGCCGCCGGACCGTTCCTGCTCAACTTCCTCGTCGAGAAAGAAGACTCCGTCTACCCAATGATTCCTGCCGGCAGCGCACTGCACGAGATGATCCGCCGCCCCGGTAAGAACCCGTTGGTCGAGTCGCCCGACGACAAATAAACGAGCCACCAGCTCTTAGCTTCCAGCCGCCAGCTTCATCACGTGCAACAAAACGGCTCCGTCGCCGATGCGGCTGGATACAGCGAAGAACAGCTAGAAGCTAGCGGCTGAAAGTTAGAGGCCTTTACCTATGATGCATACATTCGTCGCTTACGTTGAAGACCTGCCCGGCGTGCTTACGCGCGTGGCATCGCTGTTCCGCCGTCTCAACATCAACATCAATTCGCTCACCGTCGGCCGCAGCGAGCGCGCCGGCCTCTCGCGCCTCACACTTGTCTGCGAGGCATCCGCTGAAGCCGGTCACCGCATCCGCGCCAGCCTCTTCAAGCTTGAAAATGTCGTCGATGTCGACGATATAGCGCAGGCGGCCAACGTTACCCGCGAGCTCGCCCTCGTCAAAGTCGGCGCTACACAAAAAAAACGCTCGCAGATCTTCGAACTGGCCGAAGTCTTCCGCGCCCGCATCGTCGACCTCACCTCCGAGTCGCTGATGATCGAGATGACCGGCGTCGAAAGCAAAATCGAAGGCCTCATCGAGGTCCTCCGCGAGAGTGACTGCCCCATTCTTGAAATCTGCCGCAGCGGCAAGATGACCATGCGTCGCGGCCATCACACTTCCAGCGTCCTCAGGGCCATGGGCGCCGGTCCCGACGAAAAGCCAGTCCCTGAGGACACCAGCGCCGAAGACGAACGCGCTGCCGTCGAGCCGGAATAGACTGGTACTTCCTGCACTTTTTGAAATCTCCTAACCCCGCTAGCAAAGGAACAATCGAGAACATCATGGCAAAGACTTACTACGATCACGACGCCGACCTCACCCTTATCCAGGCCAAGAAGGTCGCCATCATCGGCTACGGCTCCCAGGGCCACGCCCATTCACTCAACCTCAAGGACTCCGGGGTCCAGGTCAAAGTGGGCCTCGCCCCCAACTCCAAGTCGATTGCCAAGGCGCAGAAAGCAGGCCTCGAGGTCGACACCGTGGCCAACGCCACCAAGTGGGCTGACGTTGTCATGGTTCTGGTTCCCGATCAGACCGCAGCCAAACTCTACGCCGAAGAGATCGCACCCAACCTCAGCGCAGGCAAGCTGCTGCTCTTCGCCCATGGCTTCAACATCCATTTCAAAACCATCTCTCCCGCTGCCGGCATCGACGTGGGCATGGCCGCGCCCAAGGCCCCCGGCCACCGCGTGCGCGAAGTCTTCACTGAGGGTGGCGGCGTCCCCGGCCTCATCGCCATCCATCAGGACGCGACCGGCAAAGCTCACGCCCTTACTCTCAGCTATCTCAAGGGCATCGGCTGCACCCGCGCCGGAGTGCTCGAAACCACATTCAAGGAAGAAACCGAGACCGACCTCTTCGGCGAACAGGCGGTGCTCTGTGGCGGCGTCAGCGCCCTCATCAAGGCGGGCTATGAGACGCTCGTCGAAGCCGGCTACCAGCCTGAGAGCGCTTACTTCGAAGTCCTGCACGAGCTCAAGCTCATCGTCGATCTCATCTATCGCGGCGGCCTCGCTTACATGCGCTACTCCATCTCCGACACCGCGGAGTGGGGCGACTACGTTAGTGGCCCGCGTGTCATCAATGACGAAAGCAAAAAGGCCATGAAGCAGATTCTCACCGAGATTCAGAACGGTGCATTTGCCAAGCGCTTCCTCGCCGACCAGAACTCCGGCCGCAAGGAGTTCCTGGCCTTCCGCGAAGCCGAAGCCAAGCACCCCATCGAGATCGTTGGTAAAAAGCTCCGCGCCTCCATGCCCTTCCTCGATCCCGTCACCGTCGAAGAAGTCGCCAAAACCCGCTAATCATCCCTGCAGCGAAGCACCGCCGGACAGCCCTCGCTGCCCGGCGTCTTCTCTTCCGTTGATTCTTCTATTCGCGGCCCCTACCACTCAATCCTCTCGAAGATCCTCCTCAGCTTCTCGCCCCTCGCTGGATTGACCATCCCCACAAACGCGATCCTTCCCCGCAAATGCTCTTTATACGCCGGATGCTCTTCGCGATTCTCGCTCGTGGCCCCATGCCTTACGCAATTAGTCAGAATCGCCTTCAACTCGTCAAAATCCCTCCGCTGCACATTCACGCCAGCGTTCACAACGATCCCGGCGAGATGCTGTCTCACTCCCCGGCGCATGACGCGCGTCTTTCGATGATGTACTTGGAATCCTTCCTCGATCGCAATCGCCGCCGCACGCGCGGCAAAGCGATCCACGGATCGCTCAAACTCCTCTCCGCCTGAAAATGCGAGGTCATCTGCATATCGCGTGTAATCGGCGCCTGCCGCCTTCGCCAATCCAGCGAGCCGGCAATCCATTTTGTACGCGCACAGATTCGCCAGTGCAGGCGATGTCGGTGCGCCTTGCGGCAGATGCGTCCACGCATACAGCGAGCGTGCGTCCGCTATCCGCATCGGATCGACCTGTCTGCCCAGCGTCCTCCAGAACCCTCGCGGCGTCGCATTCATGCAGATTCCGCCCAGAAGATCGGCTACCGCCTCGGGATACCCAGCCATACGAAAAAGCGCTTGAATGCGGCCGCCGCGAATTGAAGGAAAGAAGTCCCGCAAATCCATCCGCAGCACAACCCGTTTACCCGCATGTGGTACCACAAACGTCTGAATTGATCGCCCCTTCAGGAATCCGTGCACAGCTTGGTGTACTGGAATCCTCTCCAGCATCTCCGCGAGAATCTTTCGCTGCGTAGCCTTTAATCGATTCTTAGGTGACTCGATCAGCCGCAGCGCCCCATCTCGCTTGATCAACACCTTGTAGTTGTAATGATTCAACCGGTTGCCTTCGCCCGCGCGTGAGCGCGCCGTCAGCCTCTTCAGATCAGCGAACCATTCCAATTCGCCAGCCGCCATTCCAAGCCACTCCGCCAGCGCACCCACGGAATCGATTGGCGGTACCGCCCACGCTTGCGCCGCTGTCGTTGGCTGCATCCCTCCCGGCTCCCACAGCCAAACTGCAATCCGGATCGCCCCTCGATGCCGGCGCCATGCATCTCGCAGCCCTTCGTCTCGCCGCAGAAATGCGACGACAGCCTTGTTCCTCGGCCGCAGGTCCGTCCCAAAATGTTCGAGGTAGCGCTTCGCCAGGTTCCGTGCCCAACGCCAGTTTCTTCCCAGCGCGCATTCCATGCGGCTCGCAACGGCATCCACCGTCGCTTCGCCCGCCAGCATCGACCGCGCCAGCGCGGAATAGAAAGTCTGACTCAGCATTCCCGGTTCAACAGCGGAGCACCCAACGAGTCCTGCCCTGCGTGACCAGATCCGCACAGCGTGCGGCGCCGGTCACGCGACGTATTGCCAGTTCTACACGTTCCTCTGGGGTATCCCCAGAGAGGAATCAACCGGACCTCGTGGCCCGATGTTCTTCCGGCTTGGAGCACTCCGCCGTATGCCAGATCATACCAGCGCCCAACTCTGCGGAATGTTAGTAGTCCCGGTTCAACCTTCCCTCTATTTTCTATCCAGCCGGAACGCCGCCGCCTCAAAATCCCCCCGGAAGTCGTCGCTCATATCCAGCCCATGGTTCATCCACCATACGCCGCTCGCCGTCTCCGGCGTGTCCTTGGCCGCCTTACCTTCAATCGGCGCCAGTGTGTACTCCGCCGCAGGGTCCAGCCCCATCAACTTCAGCCGCGGAAAGCCTCGACCCTCTTGCGTCGAGTGGATAAATGCAAACACCACCGACTGGCTCTTGTCGCGATTCACCGTCTGTGTTGCAGAAAACTCGCTGCCGTCCCGCGGCGAAATCAGCCGGTACAGATCGCCCTGCACAATCGTCCTCTGCACCTGGTGGTACGCCGCAATCAGCCGCTTGGCCGTCGCCATCTCCTCGTCATTCCACTTCGTGATGTTGGCTCCGATGCCCAGCGAACCCTGCATCGAGCTCAGCAGCCTGTACTCCAGTGACGTGCTCCGCTTGTTCAGCCAGTGCGGTGAATCCGTCACCCATGCCATCATGATCTGCGGCGTATAGGCATAGGTGAATCCATCCTGCTGCGTCAGGCGGTCAAACGGATCGGTGTTATCCGACGGCCACACCTCATCCGCATACTTCAATATCCCAAGGTCCACGCGGCCGCCGCCGCCCGAGCACGATTCAAACTCGACCTTCGGGTGCCGCTTCTTCAGCTCCGCCAGAATCCCGTAAAGGTTCCGCGTGAATTCCACGTACACTTTCTTCTCTTCGTTGGGAGGCAGCTGATCCCATCCCGGCTCGCTCCAGTTGCGGTTGTAATCCCATTTCAAAAACGCAATATCGTTCTCCGTCAGCAGCTTGTCCAGAAAACCAAACACATACGCCCGCACATCCGGCCTCGCCAGATTCAGCACCAGTTGGTTGCGCTCTTCGCTGCGCGGCCGCCCCGGAAAATTCAACACCCAGTCCGGGTGCTTGCGATACAGATCCGAATCCGGATTCACCATCTCCGGTTCAACCCATAGCCCAAAATCCATGCCCAGCGCATGCACCTTGTCGATCAGCGGCTTCAGCCCATGCGGAAACTTCACTGGATTCACATACCAGTCGCCAAGCCCCGCATGATCCGTCTTGCGCTGGCCAAACCAACCATCGTCCATCACAAAGCGATCCACACCCAGGGCTGCCGCCTTCTCCGCCAGCGCGATCTGCCCGGCCTCGGTCACATTCATCTCGGTGGCTTCCCACGAGTTGTAAATCACCGGCCGCGGTCGCGGCGCTGCATTATCGCCCTCGCCCATCCGGTGCGGCAGGATGTGCGCAATCTCGTAGTGATGCAGAATGCGCGAGGCTCCGCCCAATCCGTCTGGCGAGTAACCCCCATAAAATTCCGGTGTCTCCAGAGATTCCCCTGGGTGCAGCACATAGCCAAAATCAAACGGATTGAAGCCACCCGTAACCCGCACCGCGTCCAGCTGATCCTTCTCCACAGTGATGCGCCATGATCCGCTCCACGCCAGTGCGCCAAACCATACCTCGCCGTGATTCTCATCCGGCGCACCCGCCTCGATCGCAAACCACGGATTCGCCTGGTGACTCGTCGAGCCCCGCCGGCTCTCAATCAGCCGCTCTCCTGGCCGCAGCGTTTCCTGGTTCAGTGTCCACTCGCCCGCCCAGCGCCCCGTCAAGTAATTCAGGGTGTAGTTCCCCGCCGGCAGTGCCCACGCCGCCGCAGCCGCCTGCTCAATGGTGATCGGCTGCGCCTCGCGGTTCTCGATCGTCGCCGACCGCGCCAATATCCCCATCTTGGGGTCCATCGAGTAATGCAGTGTCACAAATACCGCGCGCTGAATATCTTTCAGCACCACATCGAATCCATCCGGCGTCACCACGTGGCTTTCGTAGTGCAACACCAGGTCGCGATTTCCGTCCGCGAACGTCACCTTCAGCGCTGGCTCCACAAACAGTCCCGCGCCCCATCCTGCATACTCCTGCGGAGTTGTCGTATACGACGAGTCGAATGAAGCCCACTCGCGCATCGGCTCCGCCTGCGGAAAATGATCGTTCGCGCCAAGCCGTCCGCCCCAGTAAAGCTGCTGTAGCTCGCCGCGCGAGTTCACGCCGAACACGTACGACACATCTCCACCGTCGAGACGAAATATCTTCGTGCTCTGGTTAAACGTTGCAACGGGTTGAGCGGATGCAGTCATCGAAGCAATCAGGAGTACAACAAAACGTGAAAAGGTTTTCAACATGAGCGTCTTTCTCTCGGGAATCTCAGGCCGCCTCATCATACCGCATCCGATCCACCCTCTTCCCGCATCCTTAGTCCGGCTGACAACTTAACAGTGGTACTCCCGCTCTCCCCATCAGATATCCTGATCTTGCAACCCGGAGGTCCCCGGATGCTATCCGCCGCAGTCACCGCCCCCGTCAGTCCCACTCCCGTTGAAGAGATCGCCGCGGCCCTCGAGCGCATCGGCCCCCTGCAGGGCATGTCGTTTGAAGACCGCTTGTGGCTCGCCAGCCACGGCGAAGAAATCGTCGCAGAAGCCGGCAGCATTCTCTTTGACGAGGGCGCCCCTGCAGACCGCATGCTCCTCATACTCAAGGGAGAAATCCACGTCCGCCGCCAGCAGGGCGGCCCCATGGCCCTTTTCATCGGGCGTGCCGGCCAGATGACCGGATTGCTTCCCTATTCCCGCATGAAGAGCTATGGCGGACAGGGCTTCGCCATCACGCCCGTCTGGGGCATCCTGATTCACAAGTCGCTCTTCCCCGAAATGCTTCGCGCGATCCCATCCATGGGACAGCGCGTCGTCACCACTCTGCTCGACCGCGTCCGCGAAGTCACCCGTATCGAGCAGCAGGCTGAGAAACTTGCCGCCCTCGGTAAGCTGGCCGGAAATCTCGCCCACGAGCTCAACAACCCGGCCTCGGCCGCGCAACGCGCCGCCTCGAGCCTGGTCAACGAACTCCGTGCCAACCGATTCAACCGGTTCAAACTCGTCAACCTCTGCCTCAGTGAAGATCAGATCCGCGGCGTCGAGGAGTGGGAGCAGCGTATCCTCAGCCGCCGCACCTCACTCGACGGCGAAAGCGCCGGAGACCTCATCGTCCGCGAAGAGCAACTCCGCAACTGGCTCACCGAACTGCCCTGCGAAGGTGCATGGGATGTCGCTGCGCAACTCAACGAGCAGGGAGCCACCGTCGACGACCTCAATGCACTCCGCGCCATTCTTGAACCCCGGGAAGCCTGCGTCGCGCTGCAATACTTCGCGCGCTACCTCCGGTCGTCCCGCTCCGTCGAGACGCTCCTCAACTCCACCGATCGCATCTTCGACCTCATCAGCGCCGTCAAGGCCTACTCCTACATGGACCGCGCGCCGATTCTCGAAGTCGATGTACCGGCAGGCCTCGACGCCACCTTGCAGATGTTTCAGTCCCGCATGACTCACGTCTGCGTCGAGCGCGATTACGAGCCTAACCTGCCGCACATCAGTGCTTACGGCAGTGAGCTGAACCAGGTCTGGACCGCGCTTATTGAAAACGCACTTGAGGCCCTCGGCAACTCCGGTACGCTACGTATTGCCTGTCGGCTCGAAGGCGAAATGCTCCTCGTCGAAATCTGGGATACCGGCCCAGGTATTCCCGCAGAACTCCAGGATCGTATCTTCGAGCCTTTCTTCACCACCAAGGCTCCGGGCCAGGGCCTCGGCCTTGGCCTTGACAACGCCATGCGCATCGTCCGCAAACATCGCGGCTTTCTCAGTGTGCGTTCAGAGCCCGGCTCTACCTGCTTCCGCGTCCGCTTGCCCATGGACCAGCTGCAAGCTTATTGAGTGACCGACTGAATTTTTTGATTGATCTAGCCAATCCATTGATTCATTGCTCCCCTTTCCTTGCACCCTCAGACTGCGTCCTATCTCACAAAGGACACCCAATGACAAAGACTCCGAAGATGTCTGAGAGCACCACAACTTCGCTAGCTCCCATGCTTTCTGTGCGTAACGGCGCAGTCGCAGTTGACTTTTACAAAGCGGCCTTCGGTGCCGATGAACTTTTTCATCTCGACGGCGACGACGGCGGTGTCGTCGCGGAGTTTCAGATCGGCGCCTCGCACTTCTGGATTGCCGACGAATCTCCCACGCACCTGAACTTCAGCCCCGAATCACTCGGCGGTTCCTCGGCGCGCATGGTTCTCGTCGTCGACGACCCCGACGCCGTCTTCAATCGGGCCGTTGCGGCCGGCGCCGTCTCCATCGCGCCCGTGCTCGATCAGTCGTACGGCTGGCGCGTCGGTCGCGTCGTCGACCCCTTTGGGCACCATTGGGAGATTGGGAAGCCTCTCAGCCAATGACGACTGTGCTGGATGCAAGCTCGGCAAAAGGCCCGCACACGCTTGAAACCGCGCGCCTGCTCCTGCGCAAACCGCGCATCTCCGACGCTGAAGCTGTCTTCCACCGCTATGCATCCGACCCTGAAGTTACGCGCTACATGAGCTGGTCCACGCATCGCACTATTGCAGACACGCACGCATTCCTTGCCTGGAGCGATGCCGACTGGGCCCGCTGGCCTGCCGGCTGCTACATCGTCTTTGCCCGCAATGATCAAGATCGCCTGCTCGGCGGTACGGGCCTCTCGTTGCAGTCACCTGATCTCGCCGTCACCGGCTACGTCTTTGCGCGCGACGCTTGGGGTCATGGCTATGCCACCGAGTTGCTCCAGGCCATGATCGACCTCGCCCGAATGCTCGGCATCCGCCGCCTTGAAACCGTCTGCCACGTCAGCCATCGCGCGTCAGCGCATGTTATGGAGAAGTGCGGCTTCACGTGCGAAGGCGTTCTGCAGTCGCATACTGAGTTCCCGAATCTCAGCCCCGGAGTCAAACTCGACGTGCTGAGCTACGCGTGCACTTTCTGACTTGTCAGAACGAAACGTCTGCCGGCTCCGTCACCCGCAGCACCGATTGGTCTCCGGTCTTCTGCTTCCACGCCGTGCGGATCGCGTCAATCTTGTCTCGATTTTCCTGCGTGTCGGGATAGTCGATGATCAGCATCTTAGACCGCAGCCGTTCGGGCTCGGTCTTACCCTTGCTGAGCCATTGTCCGTACACATCCACGACGCTCAGGCCCGAAGGAAACCGTGGTGTTACTTCCTTGTCGAGAAACGCGCGCCACTCCGTCTCGCTGATCCCCTGCTTCGAATCATCCGCGGGCCCAAGACCAAAGTAGAGCTTCGTGTCCACCCAGTCCTTGGTCAACCCCGGATGCGCGGTGTCGCCGCTCAATGTCGGGGCAACCGCAACTGGCGCACTCGACACAGGCCTGGTTGTACAGCCCGTGAGGCTCGCCGCCAGCACAAAAGCCAGGAACACACTCCTGCTTGGCATGCCTTCGTCTCTTTCCCTGGTCAGGTGCCGCGAACGGCAGGAATGCTATTTTTCGATTTCGACGCCACGCCAGAAAGCCACGTAGCCCTTGATTTTCCGCGCAGCAGGCTTGGGGTCCGGATAGTACCACGCAGCATCTGGATTGTCCTGTCCGTCGATCAACAGGCTCATATACCTCGCCTGGCCCTTCC
>Ga0335073_10016036_pt1 | contig 10471 bp, 6 predicted proteins | sample Lox_Sample_22_FD_207093 | JGI IMG/M metagenome (GOLD analysis project Ga0335073, IMG submission 207093) | Soil microbial communities from Loxahatchee National Wildlife Refuge, Florida, United States - Lox_Sample_2.2 | ecosystem: Environmental > Terrestrial > Soil > Wetlands | place: USA: Florida...
CTCCCTCATGGTCACGGCTCTGCTACATTTTTTATCCATAGGCGAGGAAACCGGAAGCGAAGGCGGAAATTGGGGTTTTGTCTGGAAATCGTGGGGATTTTAAGGAAACGCGCATCCTATTTGGCAATCGGCAGCACGCCGGCCTGATAACTTGCCAACGTGCTTTCCAACCTGCCCTTTTCCTGCGGGTCGGAAACGAGGTTTACCGCCCTTTCTTCGGTGGCGACTGCTTCCTGTTTTTTGCCCAGCATGAACTGCGCCCGGGCCAACGTGTCGAGCGCGTCAGGCTCCTGCTTTTTTCCTTGAGTCAATTGCGCGGCCCGTCCGGCGATGGTTTCGGCCACACGAAGACAGTCGTCGCTCACTGGTTCAGCAGTCACAAGAGTCCACGCCAGCTCATTTTGCCAAAAATCATTCGTCGCGTGAGCCTCGCTGAATGTCTCGGCAAATTGACAGGCCTCTTCGAATTTTTTTTGGCCCAGGAGGATTTTCAGGCGTTGGCCGGTAAAACTATCTCTAAACCTGGGAAGAATGTTGTCGATTTCATCCATCGCGGATTCGGCGTCATCCCATTTTTTATCATCGATGGCCGAATCCAGTTGCTGCTGAAGTTCCTGGAATCTTTGATCGATCTGCCAATCACTTCTGTATTCCGCCGCCGCCCTGGCCAGGTCGTAATGGCCGGAAACAATGTTGCTCACTACTTGTTCTTTCAGGCCCATCGGATGGCCAATCCAGGCGATCATACCGTCCTTATTGATAATAAATGCTGTCGGAATGCCGTGACGATTCACTCCCCGCGGCCACCAATGTTCCGCCATCCAGCCGCCGGCATCCTGGCTCTTGTCATCGAGCGCCACCCGGTACGTCATGTTGTCCGCCATCTTCTTCACAAACGGCGCCACCGCCTCGTCCGAATCCCAAACGTCCTGTCCGATGACAATCACGCCCTTGTCCTTGAACGCGCGCCAAAACTGGTTGAGATGAGGAATCGATTGGACGCACGGTCCGCACCACGTAGCCCAGAATTCGACAATATACACGTGATTGGTACCGAACGCCGGGACCGGCTCGCCTTGAACCCACTGCCCCGTTTGCAACCCTGGCGCTTTATCTCCCACCATCAATTCCGCGTGGGCCCCGTTCGCCGCAAACGTCAAAGCGGCGGCCAAAATAATCGTTTGAAACAAACACTTCATAGTCCAGAACATTTCCAAACAGGTTAGCTCAATTGATTTTATCACACAATTGTTCCGGCAAAATCCCCTTTTCGATTTGACGTTCGCTTAAAATCGGCGTACGAAAGGCGCATTCGCAAGAGGCTGCAAAGGGAACCAGTGTGCCTGACTGACTGGATAGATTTTTCACATCACACGCGCGAGTGTATAAGCGACAAAAGTTCAACGAACCGCGTCCGTATTGCTGACAAAGGCAATCTTTTTACTGTCCGGCGACCATGAGGGCACGTTCATGGAGCCTTGTCCGCCGTAGATATAGGCGATGACTTTGGGCGTCGCGCTATCGCCCTTGACAGGCATCAGGCGGATATAACATTCCTTATAGTACGGGTGGGATTCCCGATCTATATCCGCCGGGAAACTGATGAAAGCAATCCATTTGCCATCGGGCGAAATGTGGGGGAACCAGTTGTTGTATTCGTCATCGGTGATTTGTTGCTGGCCGGTGCCGTCGGGGTACATCCGCCAGATCTGCATTTTGCCGGTGCGACTGGAATTGAAGTAAATGTATTTCCCATCGGGGGTATACTCGGGACCGTCGTTGAGGCCTTTGGCATCTGTCAGGCGAATTTCCTGGCCGCCATCGGCGGGGATTTTATAGACGTCGAACTTATTGTTTCGTCCGCCGGTAAAGACAATGAATTTGCCGTCGGGCGACCAGCCGTGGGCGTAGGAAGGCGAGGCCGTCGTGACTTGTTTTGGCACGCCGCCCGTCAACGGCACGGTAAAGACGCAGGATTGACCGCCGTGTCCGGGAGCCTGATCGCTGATGGCCAGCGTCTTGCCGTCAAAAGTGATAACGTGGTCGTTATTATTCCGATTGCAAAAATCGGTGTTGATGATGGTTTCCGTTTTCGCAGCCAAATCATAGCGGACCAGCCTTCCCCAGTCGCCGGAACGGCCGCTGATATTGTAGATGAGGGCGCTGCCGTCGCGCGTCCAGTTCGGCGCTTCAAAAGGCCGGGCTGAGGCGAAAAGCGTTGTCAACTGTCCGCTGTCTATATCGACGATGTGCAGAACACTTCCGATGTAATCGTGGTATGGAACGAAGTCCGCCCTGGCGGGGCGTATGATTTGCACGTCATGGAAAATCGCGGTCTCCTTCACGCGCGGATTATGCGCGCAGATAAACAAACCGACGTAGAGCTCGTCGGGCAAATCGGCACTGGAGAAATTGGTCCGGATAAAAGTCTCGCCCGAATGGGCGGCGGAAAAGATAAAATCCGGGCCGCGCCGCTCAAATTGGATGATGTCCGCGTTGGTGATCGGCAGGATTGCTTGATCGGTGTTGCTGCCGGGGGCCAGGCGGAATTGGAGAGATGTGAGCCCGACTCCGTGTTCCACGGCGTCCGCATAAGCGGCATTTGAATCGAGGCTGGCGCGGGCCATCCAGCCGATTTTTCGATGAGGCTCGACCCCCTGCCCTACAAATTCGACGCGCGCACGCACGATGAAATCCCCGGCCATCTTTTTCCAGAGAAATTGAAACTGGTCATTTGTGCTCCACATGTTTACGCCGCTGCCGGTCATGGTGTAGGTTGCACTCGAGGCATCATAACTGGAGGAACCGGAAATTTCGGGCGAACCAACGTCACAGGAGCCGTCGAACTGGCCGAGCGGATTATCCTGCGCCGAAGCCGAACGGATTTCTGAAAATGATAAAAGGCACATAGCGGTTAAAATGGCGATTTTCATAAGGGTCGGTTGATTTTCGGCATGAGACGGCCTGATGTCCAGTCCCGTAAACTAAGGACAAGGGTACATGGGCCAAATGGGGACGGATGGGACGGACCGCTTTCATGGCGTTGACTTCATGCAGGCCCACGGTCACACTTGGCGCGCGTACAGGTGAATCATTCTTCCTTTTTCCGCCGGCTTTGGGTTCTTATCCCATTGTTATTGATTTTGTGCCTCCTATTTTTCCTTCCCGGCAACAAATTCATTAAACCAAATACCACTCCTCCGGCACCGGGCCAGCCGGAACCCCGGACCGGTGATGAAATTGTGGCGGCCGGCCAATTTTTTCATACGGGCACGCGCGTGGTGCTGTGGATGGACCCAAACGGTTACGATGCCTACCGCATCTTTCCCCGGTTCACAGATTTGACGAATGATCCGCCCAAGCTTTATACGGGCATCCATTACGACGTGCGCAACCATGACATGACGCCTGAGGAATTTGCGGCGGTCCGTTCGGGCAACTGGGACCTGCCGATGTTGCAGCGAGTGATTGATCAGTTTGTGATTCATTTCGACGTGGCCGGGACGAGCCGCCGTTGTTTTCATACGTTGCAGGACGTGCGGGGTTTGAGTGTGCAATTCATGCTGGACGTCGATGGAACGATCTACCAGACGCTGGATTTGAAAGAGCGGGCGTGGCAGGCCACGATTGCCAACAGCCGGTCCATCGGCATCGAAATCGCCAACGTGGGCGCTTATGAATTGACCGAATCGAATCCGTTTGAAGCATGGTATCAACAGACCAATGGCCAGACTGTTTTGACCGTGCCCGATGACTTCGGTGCGGCCGGTATTTTGACTTCGAACTTTGTCGGACATCCGGCGCGGCCTGAGCCGATTGACGGCAACATCCAGGAAAAGAATTTGGTCCAGTATGATTTCACGCCGGAACAGTATCAGGCGCTGATCAAATTGACGGCCACGCTTTGCAAAATTTTCCCAAAAATCCGGTGCCAGTATCCGACCAACGACGCCGGCGAACTGATTACCTCCAAATTACCGGACGATGTGCTGACCAATTACGAAGGGATCTTGGGACATTACCATGTTCAAACGGACAAAGTGGACCCGGGGCCGGCGTTTCAATGGGATACGGTGGTGGATGGAGCGAGGAAAATTTTGGCCGCGGAAGATACGACCAATTAGGACAACGTGTTGCGTGTTGCGCGGTGCGTCAAGAATACTCGTTGAATCGTTAAAATGTTAAAAGGTTGAAACGTCCTGGAAACTGGCGGCGATTGCAGCGCCACTGGCGAACAGCCGCCAGAACTCGCAGGCGTGGACGCCCGCGCTACGTCATTCACCAATGTGCACAAGAATATGTGGACGGAGGTGATGGCAACAGCTAAAATTTTTATTCTATGGTCACAAAATCGTTAAGTCTTTCGGGGATAGTTTCTTGCGCCGTTGTTGCAACTGTTTTTCTTGTACTTCCGTTGAGGGCGGAATTGCCTGTGGATGACGCGCTGCCGATGGTCGGCACCGATGCGCACGGCCACACGTTTCCAGGCGCCACGCTGCCATTTGGCTTTGTGCAGTTGAGCCCTGACACGCGTTGGGGCGGATGGGACGCCTGCGGCGGTTATTATTATCCTGACAACACGATCCAGGGTTTTAGTCACACGCACATTTCCGGGACCGGTTGCACGGACATGGGAGACGTTTTGGTTTTGCCGATGACGGGCGAACTCAACGCGCCGGGGACGTATCAGCCGATAAGCTGTGACCGTTTAAAATCCCGTTTTTCACACGATGAGGAAGTGGCGCAGCCCGGCTATTATCGTGTCAAGCTCGACACCTACAATATCCTTGCGGAATTGACGGCCACTGCGCATTGCGGGATGCATCGCTACACGTTTCCCGCTTCGCGTGAAAGCCACATCCTGATTGATCTGGTTCATGGCATCGGAAACAGGCCAACCGCCGCGGAATTGACGGTTGTCGACAAGCATCTGGTGACCGGATACAAGTGCGCGGACGGCTGGGCCAAGGGGCGGCTGATTTATTTCGCCCTTGAGACGTCCAAGCCGATCAAAGATTTCGGCCTCGAAGTGGACGGAAAGCCGCTGCCATCCGGCGAAACAGACGCCAAAGGCACAGATGTCCGCGGGCATTTGGATTTCCATACGTCCAAAGGCGAACAAATTATTTTGCGCGTGGGTCTCTCCCCCACCAGTGTGGAGGAGGCGAAAAAGAACCTGGAAACCGAAATGCCGCAGGATGATTTTGACGCGGTTTGCCGGGCGGCCAGGAACACCTGGAACGACAATCTCTCGCGTATTCAAATTGAAGCCGCCAATCCGGAAATTCGCCAGACGTTTTATTCGTGCCTTTACCATACAATGATTGCGCCACAATTGTGCAATAATGCCGATGGCACGTATCGCGGCACGGACAGGCAGGTTCACTCCGCAAATTTTCAGGACTATTCGACTTTTTCAATGTGGGACATTTACCGCGCGGAAGCGCCGCTGTTGATGTTCACGGAACCGGACCGGATGAATGATTTTATCCAAAGCATGCTGGTGTTTTACCAGCAATCGCCTGATCACGCGCTGCCGGTTTGGCCGCTGGCCAATTATGAAACCGACTGCATGATTGGCTACCATTCCGTCCCGATCATCTTTGACGCTTTTCTTATGGGTTTCCGCGGGTTCGATCCCGATCTGGCGCTGAAGGCGATGGTGGATACTGCGACGAACGGACGCCGCCGGCAGGATGAATATCAGAAGTATGGATATATTCCATGGGTCAAGGGCAAAGGGGCAGCGACGTCGGCGACGATCGAGTTGAGTTATGATGATTGGTGCATTGCGCAAATGGCAAGGGCCCTGGGCAAAAATGACGAAGCCGATTTGTTTACGAAACGTTCTCAATATTATAAGAACACATGGGATCCGACCACCCGGTTTTTCCGGTCGAAACAGGCCGACGGCACCTATCATGAACCCTTTGATCCCCGCCAGATGGTGCAGGCAAACAATGCAGCCGGCGGCTATTACACCGAGGCCAACGCGTGGGAATACGCGTTTGCCGCCGTCCAGGACGTTCCGGGCATGATACAACTCTATGGCGGCGACAAAGCGTTCGTGGCCCGTCTTGATGAGCTCTTTGACGCGGATTCGTACATGCCGGACTGGCGCGTAGATGCGACGGGGCTGATCGGCCAATACGCGCACGGAAATGAACCAGACGAAGCCACGCCTTACCTTTACGCCCTGGCAGGCGCGCCATACAAAACTCAATGGATTGTCCGTGAAATCGAACTGACTCAATTCGACAACACCCAGGAAGGAATCGATGGCAACGACGATTGCGGGCAAATCTCTTCCACTTACGTCTGGAGCGCCATGGGACTTTATCCTGTCAATCCCGCCAGCGGAGTTTATGTGATTGGCAGTCCGCTCGTGCAAAGGGCAGTCATCAATTTAAATCCGAATTACTACAAAGGCGGAACATTCACTATCATCGCGCGGAATTGCTCGAAACAATATTGCTACGTCCAATCGGCCAAATTGAACGGCAAGCCATTGAATCATCCGTGGATCACGAAAGATGACATCGTCAATGGCGGGACGCTGGAACTGGACATGGGGATTCTTCCAAATAAAAATTGGGGAACGGAGGGTGCCGAGAACGTTGAAGCGGTTCGGCGTTAAAACATCTCAATACGTTGAAACGTTAAAATGTTAAAACGTTGAAACGGAACGCGATTGCCGGTGATCGTGGCCGGACGAAGGTATGCCGTTTTAACGATTCAACCTCATTCCACCTGGAATCCTTGTTCACGGAAGCGTTGCAATTTATACAGGAGAGCGCGGCGGCTGATGCCCAACGCTTTGGCTGTTTCGGTGCGATTAAAATTATGCTGGCGCAGAGCCTGCAGGATGGCGTTGCGCTCGATATCGTCCCAGCTTTCCGGCTCGGATGTGATGCGCGGAACCGGGCCTTGTCCGACAACACGCGACGGCAAGTGCTCCGGCAAAATCAGTTCGCTGCGGGACAGGAGAACGGCGCGTTCCATGGCGTTGCGCAATTCACGGACATTTCCCGGCCACCGATAGGCTTCGAGACAGGCGGCGACAGTTTCCGAAAAGCGCGCGCGTCCTTTGGCAAATTCTTCGATGAACCGGCTCGCCAGCGGCAAAATATCCTCGCGGCGCTCGCGCAGGGGCGGGATGCTTAATTCCACGACGTTGAGGCGGTAGAACAAATCCTCGCGGAAGCGCCCGGCTTTGACCTCATCTTCGAGAATGCGATTACTGGCGGCGATGATGCGGGCGGATGTCTGGATTTCCTTGTTGGAACCAATCCGCTGAAAGCGGCCATCCTGGGTCACGCGCAACAATTTCGCCTGGAGCGCCGGGGACATTTCGGCGATTTCATCCAAAAAAATTGTGCCGTCGGAAGCTTGTTCGAAGCGGCCGATACGCTGGGCGTGCGCGCCGGTGAACGCGCCGCGCTCGTGTCCGAACAATTCGCTTTCCAGAAGCGTCTCGGGAATGGCGGCGCAATTGACTTTAATCATCGGTCCGGACGATCGCGGACTCCACGCGTGGACAACATCCGCCACGACTTCCTTGCCCACGCCGCTTTCACCGGTAATGAGCACCCGGGTTTCGGAAGGGGCGACGAGCGAAACATCGCGGAGGACGGCCTGCATGAGAAGACTGCGCGCGACCAGGAAATCCGGCAATGGCTTGTCAGGCGCCCCAACCGGGGCGGCGGTTTCGGAGATGCCGACGGCGTTTCGCACCGAAGCGAGCAATTCATCGAGGTCAATCGGCTTGGCGAGATAATTGACCGCGCCATCGCGCATGGCGGCCACGGCGTCGCGAACGTCGGTAAAAGCGGTCACGAGCAGGACCGGCAGCGTGACGTGTTCCTTGCGGGCGCGCCGGAGCGTTTCGAGGCCGGACAGGCCGGGCATGCGGACATCGGAAATCATCATGTCGAACCTGCCGCCGCGCAACAGTTCCAGAGCGCGCTCACCCGAATCGGCCGTGACTGTTTCGAAGTGCTGACTTTTGAGAAAGGAATTGAGCAGGCTGCGCTGGCCCGGGTCGTCGTCTACAATCAAAATGCGGACGGTTTTATTTCCGTTTTTCATGACGCGTGGGGATGCTACACGGTTATAAGGGGGGTGACAATTTCCGAGAGAACCAGGCGAATAAGGTAGCGTAGCCGTCCCCGGCTGCGAGTTCTGGCGCCGTCCCGGTGCCTGTCCCGCAAACTGGCGGCGAGACGCCGGTGGCAGCGCCACTGGCGACCTAACCCGCAGGCGCGCCTGCGCTACGACCCAACCGTCTTTAGATGACTAATGCGAAAGAGAGCGCCTTTGGGCTCGTTGGGCAGGCATTTGATTTCCCAGCCGTGGGCCAGGACGATTTGCTGGACGATCGCCAGGCCCAGGCCGGTGCCTTTTTGATGGGTCGTGAAGTATGGCTTGAAGATTTGCTGGCGCAGTTCTGGCGGGACACCCGGGCCGTCATCGCGGATTTCCAGGGCCGCCGCGGCGGCGCTTTCTTTGCGGGCGGCAAATTGGATCTGGCCGCCCTGATTGACCGCCTGGATGGCGTTGAGCAACAAGTTGAACAACGCCTGGCGAAGCAATTGCTCATCGGCGTCGATATATAGCGGGTCCATCTTTGCCTCGACCCGGATTTTCTTTTCCTCAATGTCGTAGTTGAGGGCGCGTACGACTTCGGCGACGACGCCGTTTAGCGCGACCCTGGCGCGGCGGACTTCGCGCGGGCGGGAATAGTTGATGAACTCGTTCAATTGCGCGGTGACTTTGTCGGTCTCATCCACGATCGCCCTGGATTTTTCTTTGAGATCGGCAAGCTCCTCGGATCTCGAAATCATCTGCGCCATGCCGCGGATGATGTTCAGCGGATTGCGGGTTTCGTGGGCGAGGCCGGCGGCAGCGAGGTTCATTTCGCGCAAATGCGAATTCAATTCGCTGGCGCGGACCAGACGGATCTGCAGGTCCACATTGCGCCAGGCCATGCCGACGCCAATGGCGGAAATGCCCGCGAAAAAGACGATGATGGCGCGCATCCATAAGTCATTGCGGGAGGTGGCCCGCAGATTTTCCGTGGACATCGTGAGAACGAGCCCGTGCAATTCGCGTCTGGCGATCAGCGCCTTGAAATCCTCTTCGCTCATGAAGCGCAGCCATGGCGGGCGGCGCGAATTACGGCGTTCCATAAAGTCAAAGCGGCGCGGACCATTCGTGTTTTCCTCGTCCGGCGGCGGAGGAGGGCCGAATCCGCCGGCTTCGGCGTTTGTGGGCGGATTGGACGGGTTGAATTCCCGGCGGTCAAATCTTTCGCCACGCGGAATGTTATTCGAAAACTCTTCGGGCGGGGGCAGGACGACGGTGGCGTTGGAGGCGTTTTCGACGCTTGCTCCCCAGACCGGATTTACAAAGGTGACGTCGTCGCGAGTCCAGAACACGCCTTCAGTCAAGGCCGCTTTCGGAATGAGGTTCGTATTGCCGGCGGTCACCAGGGGTTCGCCGTTGGTATTGAGCAGCGCTATGGACAGCACACCGGCCGAACCGATCAGTTCATTCGTACGCGTCAATTCATTAAGAACCAAACCGATCCGGTTTTCCAGGACGGCCCCGCGAAAACTCGATGAGTGCACAACCGCGCTCAACGTATCGGCAATCTCGGTGGAACGGTTTTGCAGATCGGTTTTGGCCGCCGACAGGACCCTGATATGCTCCTCCACCTGCCAGGCGACGACCAACAGCCAGATTACCACGAGGAGTGCGTAAACAAGTCTGTCGCGGCGTTTGGGTTCCATGCGCTGATTTAAGTATAAAACGGAAGGATATTTAATGCCAATTCTTACTCCCCTGTTTATCGGGGATCCGTTCCAAAAACTGGTCCAACTGCTGTTCAGAAACAGAATTAGTGATAAAACCGCCAGTGAGGTTCGGCGCGTTCACGGTGCTGGCCAATTCCATTGGAGCACGAACGACGTGTGGCGTCATGAAAATCATCAATTCATTTTTATCATCCGAATTGGCTTTGTACCTGAAGAGCGCGCCGAGGACCGGGATATCTCCAAGGAGCGGGATCTTGGTTTCCGAGGATTCTTTGTCGTTTTCCATCATACCGCCAATGACCACTGTTTGTCCGTCTGGTGTGACGACCACCGTATCTGCCTGGCGGGTATCAATCACGGGAGCATTGACACCGCCGCCAATGGGCTCGGTTTCAGTGGGATCCACTTCCGAATCCTCCGGCGTGACGATCATTTCCACCAAATTGTCAGGAGAAATGTAGGGTGTGACGTTCACCTGAAGCCCGACGGGGGTGTAGGTAATGTTGTTAATCGGCACGCTGCTGGCGCCGACGGTATAATAGCTGATGCCGGTGATGAGCGGGACTTCCGAACCCACGAGAATGGTGGCATTCTGGCCGTCGCGCGCCAGAATAGAGGGGCGAGACAGAACCTGCGCCTTGCCGGCGGTGGCGATC
>Ga0335073_10016037_pt1 | contig 10470 bp, 11 predicted proteins | sample Lox_Sample_22_FD_207093 | JGI IMG/M metagenome (GOLD analysis project Ga0335073, IMG submission 207093) | Soil microbial communities from Loxahatchee National Wildlife Refuge, Florida, United States - Lox_Sample_2.2 | ecosystem: Environmental > Terrestrial > Soil > Wetlands | place: USA...
TCGGCCAGCAGCTTTCCGGTCTTCCGTTGCTGCCTTCACACATGTCCGGCGACGGCGATGAAAATCATCGCGGCGGCAATAGCGCGAGCCACAATGTTGTGAACACGATTGCCTTGGCCTTCGTTTAGCTGCTTCATGTTTCTCTGTTCGCAGTGCGGAACATCTCGCTGGTCCTCTCCGTACTCGGCGCCACCTTGTCACCGGTGGCTCGCCCGGCTCATAGCGGTGGCGGCTGCCTGGTTGGCCGTGGACGACGCGGTGAGCCGGTCACTGGCATGGTAGGTGCGCGGCGGTCCGGCAGGAATCCGGTGTTCCCACATGTAGGTGAGCAGGCCGCACGGGAAGATCAGCCAGCCAGCGGCCAGGAGACCGGCATGATGGCCGCGCCGGGCCCCTTTGTTCCGCGATCCGGGCGCTCAGAACCCCTGCAGGCCAGCAGGTGCGGGAAGCGGTTCTCCCGGCAACGGTTCTGTTTCCATGCGGGCCACACCAACCGCCAGGTCACCAGGCCCTGTTCCTCAGCCCGCGCACGGCAGAGGCCAACCTGGCCCGGGTGTACCGCAAGCTGGTGTTGCTCGCGCGCCGAACTCGGCGCGGTCATGGCCTGCAGCGTGTCTACGGGCCGCCGGCATCCTGAAGTCCGGGGGGCTCGGCCGCCATAGAGGGGGTGGCGGGCCGACCTTCATGTGGAAACACCCGATTCGTCCGGGGGCGCCACCGGCTTACCGTCTCTTTGACCGGCCTGCAGAGCCGGCGGAAGAGCCGCCGCATCGGGCCATGAAGGAGGAGAAATGCAAACAACCACCCCGAACTCGCAGCCTTCGACCGGCCCTACGGGTGTGGCGGCGGCCACGAGCGCTGCCGTCACCTCGGCTGACCATCTTGCGCGGCAGCACGTGCAAGAAGAGACATCCGGGGCCGGCCCCGCAGGGCTCCGGCGGCTGTGGGACCGGCTACGCCTGACCGTGGCGGAGATGAATTACGCGGCCAATCGGCTCGCAGATCCGCGCGTGCGCTGACCGTCTTGGCCGGCCACGGCTGGCTAACCTCGGAGCGGACCCGGCGACGCGGCCCGGACCTCACGTTGCACCCTCGACAGCAGCACAGACGGCAACAGGTAACCAGGAGACAACCATGAACAGTCCATCGGCGGCGAGGGTCGGCGATCTCGCCGGCGGTAATCGGATGAGCGGCGATCCCGCCCCCGGCAGCACCGCGCTCGTGCCGGATGCTCACCCAGAGCGACCGGCCGATCGCATCGGCCTGAGCCGCGCCGGTGCGCTCACCGGTCTGGCCGGCGCTGCCTTGTACGTCGCCGGTCCGTTGCTGCCCGGCAGGGCCCCGAAACCGGACGCCGCGACATCCCAGGTGATCGTCTTTTTCGCAGACAAGCGCGGCGCCCTGCTCACCGGGTTCAGCCTCGAACTCGTCGCTCTCGGCTTCTGCTTTGCTTCCTCGGGTATCTCCGTGCCGTTATCGCCGGCGCCCGCCCGTCAAGCACCGTGGCCGCCACGTCAATGGTCGCCGCGTGGGTGGCGGTTACGCCTTCGGCACCGGGCCGTTGCTGCAGATCGTGTGGTTCGCCGCCGCCGGCGCCTGCATGACCTTCAAGACCTACCCCAGCCAGGAACGCAGTGAAGCCCGCGATCCTCATTCCGGATCCCCGGCTACGGACGCTTACCGAGGCCACGGCCGGGTCCGGGAAATATGTCCCGCACGGCCGGGACGAATCGTCCGGATGGATCCGAGACGATCTCCTGTGCCTGCCGGGAGCCAGCCGCTTCCCGACGGGAACCCTGAATCGCTCATCCTGCCTTCCCATCGGCTACAAAAGGAGGACCCGGTCATGGGTAATTCAGCGATCGATCTGCGGCACAGCCGCCGAGCAGGAACGGCGGTCTGCGTCACCGCCGTGCCGCCGCTGGTCTTTGTCGAGGAGCCCCGGCGCGGCGGCGTGACATGCGGAGGGCCGGCTCAGGCCCAGTTGGTGATCTGCGGCCCAGTTGAGGGGTTTCCCGTGATGAGCGGTAACGATCCCGGAACGATCCGGGCGTGGCGTTACGTTCTGTAGTGAAGGCGCAGGCAGCAGGTATGCAGGTACCGGAGATGACAGATGTCGCGGCTCGCCGCCTCCGGCTGGCGTCACCGGCGACCGCGCTTATCGTCGGCGGTCTCGTGCTAGCACTGGCCGTCCTCGACGTGCCGCTGGCCCGCCTCGCGCATCAGAGCCTGAACGCCAGCGGCGGCTCATCGCCGGTCTGGTTCTCGGCTGCCCTCGGAGTTGTCGGCTTCGTGGTGGCCTCGCGCACACCGCGCAACCCGCTCGGCTGGATCCTGCTAGGCGGGGCGGTGTTCAGCTCGCTCAGCCAGGACGCCAGCTTCTATGCCGTTGCCGACTACCGGCTCCGGCACGGCGGGCTGCCGCTCGGCTGGGTCGCGGTGCTCGCGCAGCCCGGCTGGGCGGCCGGCATCGTGCTGACCGGACTGGCTGTGCTGCTGTTTCCCGACGGCCGACCGCCGTCACCGCGTTGGCGATGGGTCCTGTGGCTCTACCTGGCGGCAGCCACGCTGTATCTAGTCGGCGTGTTGATCGCGTCGGTCGGGGCCATCGCCGGTCACGACATCCGGGTGGATGCCAGCGGGAACCTGCTAGTTCTTAGCCACCCCGCGGGTTCTTCGGCGTGGTGGGGCGTGGTCGAAGCCGTGTTTCTCCCGGTGCTGGCCGTGTGCTGGGCGGGATCGGTGGCGGGCCAGGCGGCCAGCTTCCGGCGCTCGTCCGGGGAACGCCGACAGCAGCTGAAGTGGCTGCTGAGCGGATCGGCTATCGCCGGAGTCGGCATCCCGCTGGCCGTTTGGCTGTCAGCCAGCCACGGGATTCTCGCCGGGCTGGCGGGCGGCATCGCGGGTGCCTGTGGGGAGCTCGGGATCCCGGTCTGCATGGGCGTGGCCATCTTGAGGTACCGCCTGTTCGAGATCGACCGGATCATCTCCCGGACGCTGGCCTATGTGATCGTCACCGGCCTGCTGGCCGGCGTGTACGCCGGGCTGGTGCTGCTGGCCACCCAGGTGCTCCGAGTCCACGCTCCGGTGGCGGTGGCCGCGTCCACGCTGGCCGCGGCGGCATTGTTCAGCCCGCTACGGCGGCGGGTGCAGCGCGCGGTGGACCGGCGGTTCAACCGGGCCCGGTATGACGCCGACCAGACAGCGGCGGCGTTCGCGGCCCGGCTGAAAGACGCGGTCGACCTGGATGCGGTCCGTGATGACCTGGCCAGTGTCGTGCACCAGGCTCTGGAACCCGCCCACGTCTCGGTGTGGATCAGCCAGCGTGACTGAGGCTGGCTCCCCCCATCAAGCCCGGCCGGGCGCGGCATCACCAACCCAGCCTCTCCCAGATCAGCGCCAAGGCTGACCAGATGACAAGCCGGACGGCTCCGGGCGCTGGGAGCTGCGGCCGGCGCGCTGGCGAGCGTCGCGCTGGCACCGCGGCCAGGACTGGAGCTGCGAGCTCGTCGGGTCCTCGCCAAGTGAAGGCCAGGTAGCGGCACGGCGCGATGGCGGTGATGCGGCACCCGATCGTGCTCTGGCTCTCGGGAGTGTCGGGGCGCCAGAACAGCTCGTATGCTCCGCCCAGCTCGGGGTCGATGTTAGCCTTTGCGGCGAACCAGGTGCGCGCCTGCGCCGGGTCGACCAGAGCCTGCCACACTCGCTCGAGCGGGGCACGGATGTGCCGGCTGAGCGCAACGGAGTTGCCGTCCACGGTGGTGACCTCCTGTGCTCGGTCAGTCCTGTACCACGACTAGTCAGGACAAACAACAGGGTCCGGTTTGCTACCACGCCGCCGAGTGTCACCCTGGTCAGTCACCGAGGGGATGCCCTGCCACTGGCAGGATGGTGCTCCGCCCGCGCGACGGCCTGCGCGTTCCAATCCTCGGCCGTTCATGGTGATGAGGGAAGCGCTAACCGCGACGTCACATAATGCGGCGAGGTACCGGCCAGAACCCGGGCCGGGTTACTTGCGTACATCGGCTAGATCAGATCGACCAGGCGCGCAGAACGACCTGACCAGCGTGCCTGAACCGACGATCATCGCGGCCGTCCTGGCCGCCCCGATCGGCGGGAGTGTGCGCTCCCCTGAGATCGAGCGCCGATAACACGGTGTGAGCAGGAACGGTAGGTCCCCGAGCTGCCGACCATGAACTGGTCACGTGGTTGACTTCGTAGGGGTCGGTTCGCCCAGATCAGCCGGATCTGGATGCTCACGCAGCGGTGCAAGGCAGCGATCCCCTGAGGGCCGGCGGCTTGATCATGGGGACGCTGTCGCGATTGGCGTTTCACCGAAGATTCGGGCCGGCGAGGCGCGATGCCTTCGGGCCGGCCGTCGATACTGTTTCCAGTGACTTGCCCGAGGAGGCGGCCATGCCCGAGGCCTGCGGTGTGTTCGGGCGCGGCCGCGAGCTCGGCGCGGTGGCTGCCTTCCTGGACGGGTTGCCGTCGGGGCCGTCTGGGCTTCTGCTCGAGGGCGAGGCGGGGATCGGCAAGACGACGGTGTGGATGGCCGGGCTAGCCGACGCGGCCGCGCGCTCGTACCTGATCCTGCCGGCCCGTCCGACCGAATCGGAAGCGAAGCTCTCCTTCGCGGCGCTTGGTGATCTGCTGGGCGGGGTCATCGAGCGGGTGCTCGTCGGGCTGCCTGCGCCGCAGCAGAACGCTTTGCAGGTGGCGCTGCTGTTGAAAGACCCGGAGGGCAGCCCGCTGGAGCACCGAGCCGTCTGTGCCGCTTTTCTCGGGGTAGTGCGCCTCCTGGCCGCTCACAGCCCTGTGGTTATCGCCGTCGATGACCTTCAGTGGCTTGATCGGCCGAGCGCGGTGACGCTCGACTACGTGCTGCGGCGGCTGGAGAAGGAGCCGGTCGGGCTGCTGGCATCGGTCCGGGTCGGGGCGGGCGGGCAGCTGGCGTCTGTGGCCGGGGCGGGCTTGGCGGCACGGCGCATCGGGCACCTGCCGATCGGTCCGCTGGCGCCAGCTGATTACGAGGCGGCGATCCGGGCATTGGCTGGTGACCGGCTTTCCCGGCTCACCATCCGACGGCTGTTCGAGGCTTCGGGCGGGAATCTGTTCTATGGTCTTGAGCTGGCCAGGGCGCTGGGCCGGATGGGAACGGACCTGCTGCCGGGAGAACCGCTGCCGGTGCCTGCTGGCCTGCATGGGGTTCTGAGCTCCCGGGTTGCGGCGCTCCCGGCGGATGTCCAAGATGTCCTGCTGGCTGCGTCCTGCCTGCGGTCACCGACGACCTCGATGCTGGAGCAGGCGAACGGGCCGACGGCCTGGCCGGCCCTGCAGGCAGCCGCCGCCGAGGGCGTCGTGGAGATCGAGGGCACCAGGGTCCGGTTCACCCATCCCCTGCTGGCCTCGGCGATCTACTCCGGGGTCGCGCCCTGGCGGCGCCGGCAGGCCCATCGCAAGCTGAGCCTGATCGCCCCGAACGCGGAGGAACGAGCCAGGCATCAGGCCTTGTCCGTAGCGGGACCCGACGAGGACGCGGCCGCTGGCCTGGCCGAGGCGGCGCAGGCAGCCGCCGCGCGCGGCGCTCCCGGCGCCGCGGCGGACCTGGCCGAGCTCGCGGTCGCCCGTACCCCAGTCGAACTCGCACCGGCCAGGCGGCGACGCCGTCTGGACGCTGCCGGGTACCTGTTCCGGGCTGGTGACACTGCCCGGGCGCGACACGGGCTGGAGGCCCTGGCGCAGGACATGCCGAGCGGCGGTGAGCGGGCGGAAACGCTGCTGGTACTGGCCAGGCTCCTGCTGCACGACGCGGGGGATCTGGTGGCGGTGCCGGTCCTTGAGGAGGCGCTCGCCGAGGCCTCCGCTGACCCAGTGCTGCAGGCTCGTATCCATATCAGCCTCGCCAGGACGTGCGGTGTGGACCTCCGCTATTGCGTCCGGCACGCGGAGGCGGGCCTCGCGCAGGCGCAGCAGGCAGGCGATCTGGGGCTGGCCAGGCAGGCGCGAGCTGAGAAGCAGTACGCCGATTTCATGCTGGGCAGGGGCCTTGGCTTCGAGCTTGCCGATGACGGGGTCGTGGAGCCTGAGCCGGAGCGCGAGCCGTCTGCGGTTGAGGAGCGCGCGTCGACCATCCTCGGGTTGTGCCTGGTACGCGCCGATCGCTTCGATGAGGCCCGCCGCCTGCTGCAGCGAGCGGTTCAGGCCGCCCAGGAGGAGGGTGACGAGAGCTCGCTGCCCAACCTGCTGGCTCACCTGGCCGACCTGGAGTGCTGGGCGGGGAACTGGCGGGCAGCCGAGCGCTGTGCGTCACGAAGCTGGGAGGCGGGCGAGCAAGTCGGTCACCGCGCCTGGCGGGTGACGACGTTCTACGCGCGGGCGCTCATCGACGCGCATATTGGACGCATCGACGCGGCCAGGGCTGAAGCGGGCGAAGGCCTGTCCGTCGCCGCCGCCGCCGGGGACGACTGGGCCACCATGATGCTGCACGGCGTACTTGGTTTCGCGGAACTGTCGGCCGGGAACCTCGAGGCAGCCGAGGCGAGCTTGTCCGCCGCTGTCGGCCTCGCCGGCCGGATCGGCCTGGCCGAACCAGCCGCCTGGCGTTTCCACGCCAACCACGTCGAGATCGTGATCGGCCTGGGCGACCTCGACCGGGCCGAAGTGCTCCTGACGTGGCTGGAGCGGCAGGGCCGCGCCACCGGGCGCCTGTGGACGCTGGCCACCGCGGCTCGCTGCCGGGCGCTGCTGCTGGCCGCCCAGGGCGATACCCCCGGCGCCGTCCAGGCGCTGGACGAAGCGCTGGGCCACCATCAGCACCTGGCGATGCCCTTTGAGCTTGCGCGGACCCTGCTAGTCAGCGGGCAGATGCAGCGCAGGGCTAAGCGCAAGCGGATCGCCCGGCAGCACCTGGACGATGCCCTGGGCATCTTCGAGTCCCTGCCCGCCCCGGCATGGGCGGCGCGCGCCCGCTCGGAGCTTTCCCGCACCGGGCTTCGCCCGCCGGCGCCGCTCGAGCTGACCGCGACCGAGGAGCGCGTCGCCGTCCTGGCCGCGTCCGGCCACACAAACCGGCAGGTCGCCGCCGCGTTGTTCCTGAGCCCCCGGACCGTGGAAGCTAACCTTGCCCGCGTCTACCGCAAGCTCGGCGTGTCCTCCCGGGCCGAACTCGGCGCGGCCATGACCCGCCGCGGACCGGCCGGGCCGCACTCCTGAGGACATCCGGCCCGGCCGGCAGGCCGGCTGCCCGTTCACCCGGCCCCAGCACCTTCATGTGGAAACACCGGATTCCTTCCGGAGACTCTGCGCCTACCGTCTCAGTAACCAGCTTGCCGCATGGTCCCGGCCCGGGTGGCGGAGGCCACCCGCATCGACCCGGCGGGCAACCAGTGACAGCGTCGCGTCGAATACGAGAGGGCGAAAAAGTGCTCCGCACCGTGAATGGAGAAACCGTGAATGGAGAAAAGGTGAAGCGGCTCCAGCCGAAGACAAAGACGGCCGTCTTCACGATCCTGTGGATCGTGCTTGTTTGCGCCGCGCTGGCTTTCATCGCATTCGCCGGCCATGTGTGAAGGCGGCCACGCCAGATCGCGAGAGCAAAGATCGCGGGGGTAAAGGAAAGCAACACCAGGAGGGCAGGTCCGATGCCGTGGTTATCTTGCTGGGCGGAGGCGGGTGATGAGCTGGGAGTACGGCGCGCTGGCTGCCGAGGTGTACGACCTTGAGAAGCCCGTCGGGCGCTCCTTCGGGGACGTGGAGTACTACAGGTGCCTGCTCGCCAAAGTCAGCGGACCGATCCTGGAACCGGCAACCGGAACGGGCCGGATCCTCATCCCGCTCCTTGAGGCAGGTCATGAGGTAGATGGCCTGGATAGCTCGGCGGAGATGCTTGCGGTCTGCCGTCGGCACTGCCGTAACCGCGGCCTTGATCCCGTCCTGCGCGAGGCCGACATGACGATCTTCGTACAGCTGGCTGCCTACGAGGCGGTGATCATCCCGGCCGGATCGATCGCGCTGCTCGACGGGCGGAAGGCGACGCTGCAAGCCCTCGCGTGCTTTCGTGACTCACTCGTTCCAGGAGGCCGGCTGTTCGTCGATGTTCCGGTGCCCCGACCCGGGGCCGAGCACGAGCCGATGCGCTACTGGCGGCGCGATTCCCATCTGTGGACGCTCCAGACCATGCATACCGAACACGACCCGGCCGCTAACCAGACGACCCGCCTCCTCCGCTACGACAAATGGCAGGACGGAACCCTGCGCACGACGGAACTGCAGACATTCCGATTGCAGCACTGGAACCCGCACGAATTCGAGGACCTGCTGGCGGGAGCCGGATTCACCGACATACTCGTGACCGCCGACTACAAGAACAACTGCACACCCGGACCCGGCGACGGCATCTGGACCTTCGCTGCCACCGCTTTACATTCAAGATGAGCTGGCCACCGGCACTGGCTTCACCTCAATCTCCGCAGAGGCCGATTCAATGCTGTGACATCACCCCCGTCTGGATAGTAAACGCCGGCTTCAACCGCCACATCGGGGAACGTTTGCTCGTATTTGTTTGATGTCACACGGGCGAAGTTGCGCGCGGCATCAGCAGGCGATGGACGGTTTTCGCTAGTTCGCGTGAGAAGCCCGGCCACCAGTGTCTGCAGTCCCTTGAAGGCGGTATAGTCTTGGCTATCAGAGCTATACCATGGCAGCGGTATTCCTCGGCTTATCGCATGACGAAGCTCGTGATATGCCTGCCGTAGCGCGCCGAGCGCATCGACGTCTGCCGGATTCAACTCTCGCTCTGTAACGATCTTCGCCATCAGCGCCTCCACACTGCCCTCTGCAGCAGTAGCCCGCAGGAGTAGATCCCGCTGGATGTCTGAGGGCGCAGGGGAGGAATGCTTTGGGCCGCAGTGGGCTCCCCAAGCTTTCCAGACAGCGTAGAACTCGCCGTAGCAGCGGTACAACTCCCCAAGCGCTGACAGGTCGAGTTCACGCCTCTTCCGCGCCTTCTCCCAGCGATCAGTCACTCGTTGACCGATGAGCCAACCGGCGCTCAAGGTAATGAGCACCGCGACGATCGGCGTGATGTCGTTGACCCAGTCTGATGCGGTCACTGTCCCCCCTTCCGACGTCGCAATCCGGCATCCATAGGGTTGGCGGTCGGCATGAGCGTCCGCCACCGCCCGCCGCACAGACTGCCGGATCGCAGTCACAAACAGACACTAGACCGCCCACACCGTAATTGTCCGGGGGCTTGGCCTGCGGCCAATGAGCGCCATCCGCTCGTGCCGCCAGGGGCGTGTTGCGTTAGCTTCACGGTGATCGGGAGCCGTTGCAGTGTCAGGAGCATGATGACCTTCACCGAGCTGGCCCCAGCGACCAGCGACCCTCCTGAGCCGTTCACCGACCGGCTGCGACTGGCAGTGGCTGCCTACCTGGCCCGCCTCAAGGGCTCCTCCCGCGAGCACACCGAATCCGACCTGCGCTGCTACCTGTCCTGGTGCGCCGAGCGCAGCCTGGACCCGATGGCCACCCAGCGACCGCATCTCGAGCTGTACATCCGGTGGATGCAGGAGATCCGCCGGTTCAAGCCCTCCACCGTCTCCCGGCGGTTCTCCGTTGTGGCCGGGTTCCACCGGACCTGCGTCATCGACGGGCTCATGCAGCACTCGCCCGCCGAGCACGTCCGCCGCCCCGCGGTGCCCGCCGAATCACCCACCCTGGGGTTCACCCACCTGCAGTTCGAGGCGCTGCTCACCGCCGCCCGGGAATCATCCAACCCCTACGACTTCGCCCTAGTGGCCATGCTCGGCCTGCTCGGCTTGCGGATCTTCGAAGCCACCGGCGCGGACATCACCGACCTCGGCGAAGAACACGGCCACCGGGTCCTGCGCGTATGCGGCAAGGGCACCAAGGTGGTCCAGGTCCCGCTGCCACCCGCGGTCAGCCGGGCCATCGACCGGGCCGTCGGCCACCGGGACCATGGGCCGATCCTGCTCAACGGCCGCCGCGCCCGGATGGATCGCCATGCGGCCACCCGGGCGCCTTCGGCGCCTCGCTGGTACCGCAGGGCTGCGGACGAGGGCGCACCCGCATATGCTCCGTCACATTTGTCACCACGATGCTCGATGCTGGCGTTGACCTCCGGGACGTCCAGATCGCCGCCCGTCACGCCGACCCGCGCACGACGATGCGCTACGACCGGGCCGCACCAACCTCGACCGCCACCCCAACTACATCTTGGCCGCGTACATGTCCTCAGCAACCTGACCAGCCCGCGTCTCCCCGGCTCAAATCCGGGGAGACGCCCTGCATTGCCGAATGGAGGGCGTTGCCTGGCATGCTCACTCACAATTACTGATCTGCCCCGAGCTTTCCGGACAGCGGATTTGTGGTTAATTCACGCGGCTGACTGCTGTTCCAGATACTCGTCGTGGACTTGCTGCGGGGTCCGGTACTGAAGTCCGGAGT
>Ga0335073_10016038_pt1 | contig 10470 bp, 9 predicted proteins | sample Lox_Sample_22_FD_207093 | JGI IMG/M metagenome (GOLD analysis project Ga0335073, IMG submission 207093) | Soil microbial communities from Loxahatchee National Wildlife Refuge, Florida, United States - Lox_Sample_2.2 | ecosystem: Environmental > Terrestrial > Soil > Wetlands | place: USA: Florida...
AGAGGATCTGGCCGAGCGCATTGTTGTTGTTGATCACGATCTTCACCGGGAGCTTGTGCTTGATCGCGGTGATGAACTCCGCCATCAGCATCGCGAACCCGCCGTCGCCCACGAACGCGATGACCTGCCGGCCCGGCATCGCGTGCTGGATGCCGATCGCGTACGGCAGGCCCGGCGCCATCGTGGCCAGGTTGCCGGACAGGAAGAACTCCCGCCCGCCCCGGATGTGCCAGTGCCGGGCCGCCCAGGTCGCGATCGTGCCGCTGTCGCAGGTCAGCACCGCATCGTCGGCGGCGAGCTCATCCAGCACGCTCACCAGGTACTGGGGAGCGATGGGGTCGCGATCGGCGTCCTGGAGTGCCGCCATGTTCTTGCGCCACTTGCCCATTTCCTTCTGGTACTTCTCCAGGAATTTGGTGTCCGAGCGCGGCTTGAGCAGCGGCAGCAGACCCTCAAGGGCCTGCTTGGCGTCGCCGACCACCGGGACCTCGGTGGGGATGCGGGCACCCGCCCGGATAGGGTCGGCCTCGATCTGCGCCACCCGTACCTTGCCGGGCTCCGGCAAGTGCTTGGTGTACGGGAAGTTGGTGCCGACCATCAGCAGCGTGTCGATCTCCTCCATGAGGTCCTCGGACGGCCGCGTGCCGAGCAGCCCGATCCCGCCGGTGGTGTACGGCGAGTCGTCGGGCACCGTGTCCTTGCCCGACAGCGTCTTGACGATGGGCGCGGCCAGGGCCTCGGCCACGGCCAGCAGTTCCGCGCGGGCGTGGCGGGCCCCGGCCCCGGCCAGAATCGCGATCTTCTTCCCGTCACCAAGGAGGTCGGCGACCCGTTCCAGGTCATGGTCGCTGGGCCTGCCCGGCGCGCTGAGCATCACCGGCGCCGTCTGCGGCGGACGGGCCGGCGCCACGTGCTGCCACGGGTCGGCGCCGGCGTCGGCGACCTGGATGTCGTTGGGCACCGTGAGGTGGGCAACCCCGCGCCGGGCATAGGCGATGCGGATCGCGTTGTCGACCACGGTCGGCAGCTGCGCCGGGTTGTAGATCATCTGGTCGTACTCGGCGACGTCCTCGTACAGCTTGTCGAGGTTGACCTCCTGCTGGTACCCGGTGCCCAGGAGCGCCGTCTCCTGCATGCCAGTGATCGCCAGCACCGGCATGTGATCCAGTTTCGCGTCGTACAGGCCGTTCAGCAGGTGGATGCCGCCCGGGCCCGATGTGGCCAGGCACACGCCAAGCTTGCCGGTGGCCTTGGCGTGCGCCGTCGCCATGAACGCGGCCGCCTCCTCGTGGTGAACGAGGACGAACTTGACCCGGTCCTGCTGCCGGCGCAGACCCTCCATAATCCCGTTGATCCCGTCGCCCGGCAGCCCGAACACCGTGTCGACGCCCCAGTCCGCCAGGCGCTCGATCAGAGCCTCAGACACGATCTGACTCATTGCAAAGCCTCCAGCCAATATCTACCCAAGCCTCGTGGTCAGCGCTCATCCGCGCGCAGACCCAGCAGCACCTGTCCCCAGCACGGCGAAGCAAACATCCCCGGCGGCGCCCCGGCGTTTGACGCCGGCCCGCGCAGGTAGCAGTCACACCGGAAACGAGCCGGACGGCGAGAGGGCGAAACAGTGCGCGACGACGGGCCGACTGTGCGGGAGATCACGACCGCGGTCTACGTGATCCCGACCGACGCTCCCGAGTCGGACGGCACGCTGACCTGGGATGCGACCACGATGGTGCTCGCCCGGGTCACGGCCGGGGCAGAGCAGGGCATCGGCTGGACCTACGCGGCCGCGGCGGCGCAGAACGTGATCACCGACATGCTGGCAGAGGTGGTCACCGGGCGCAGCGCGCTGGACGTGCCGGGCGCCGCCGAGGCGATGACCCGGGCGGTGCGCAACGTCGGCCGGCCGGGGATCGCGGCCACGGCGATCTCCGCGGTCGACATCGCGCTGTGGGATCTCAAGGCCCGCCTGCTCGGCTGCCCGCTGACTGGGCTGCTCGGCCAGGCGCACGACAGCGTGCCCGTCTACGGCAGCGGCGGCTTCACCAGCTACGACGACGGCCAGACCCGTGAGCAGCTGTCGGGCTGGGTGGAAAAGGACCGGATTCCCCGGGTGAAGATCAAGATCGGCGAAAGCTGGGGTGCCCGCGAGCACCGTGACCTGGAGCGCGTGGCCCTGGCCCGCGAGGTCATCGGCCCCGATACCGAGCTGTACGTCGACGCCAACGGCGGCTACACGACCGGCCAGGCGGTGCGGGTGGCAGACCGTATCGAGGAATGCCGGGTGAGCTGGTTCGAGGAACCGGTCTCCTCCCAGGATCTGGCCGGGCTCGCCGCGGTCCGGCGCCAGGTCCTGCCGGACGTCGCCGCGGGCGAATACAGCTGGTCGCTCGCTGACTCGGCCCGCCTCATCGCCGCCGGCGCGGTGGACTGCCTGCAGCTGGACGTAACCCGTTGCGGCGGCGTCACCGAGTTCCTGCGCGGGTCGGCCCTGGCCGCGGCGCACAATCTCCAGGTCTCCGGGCACTGCGCCCCCAACCTGCACGCGCGCGTCGGCGCCGCGGTTCCGAACCTGAGGCACGTCGAGTACTTCCACGACCATCAGCGGATCGAGGGAATGCTGTTCGACGGCGCCCTCGACCCCGACGGCGGGACCCTGACCCCGGACCCTGGCCGTCCGGGACTGGGCCTGACGCTCCGGGAGCCCGACGCGGACCGGTACCGCCGCGGCTAACGGGCCGTAACGCGACGCCACGGAGCCGGGCGCGTCGCGTTACGGGCTCTCGGCAAGCCGCCCGATCGCGCCGCCCGGGATCGCGGCGAGCAGCGCCGCGGCGTCCGCGTAGACCTCAATCGCGCCCGCCTCGCGCAGTTCCGCTTCGGCGATCCCGCCGGAAAGGACGCCGATGCCCTGGATCCCGGCCCGCCGGGCGGCGATCATGTCCCACACCGCGTCGCCGACCATGACCGCGCGGCGGGGATCGGTGCCGGACTCGCCGAGCGCCCTGTCGACGATGTCCGGCTGCGGCTTGGCCTGCTCAACGTCTCCGGAGCTCACGACCGTGCCGATCGAGTCCCGGGCGTCCAGTGCGTCCAGCATGAGGTCGATCTCCTCATCCTTGGCGCTGGTGGCCAGGACGACGTGCAGCCCGAGCCGGGCCGTCGCCCCGAGCAGGTCCGCGGCACCGGGAAGCGGCCGCATCCGGCCCAGGTACGGTGCGAAATAACGGCTGTGCGCCTCGATGACCGACGGATCCGGCCGGCCGAGCACGCGCTCTACCAGGTCGGACGAGCCCATCCCCAGCGCCCGGTGCACGTCCGCGCAGCGAATGTCGTGGCCGCGTTCGCGGAACGCGTCCCACCACGCCGCGACGTGCAGGTAGTTGGTGTCGAGCAGGGTGCCGTCCACGTCAAAAATCACCCCGCCAGCCGTCATCGCAGGCTCCTTCGCGCATGGGCTGATGGCCCCGGTCCGTACACCAGCGCCTGCCCGGCGGGCTGGCGGCGAAACCTGCGGCCGAGGCGGAGTAAGCCCAGGCAGGCCGGGTAGGCGCGGCCGCATGACACGTTACGGATACTTTCTCTCGTCGGAAGAATACGAGCCGGCCAGCCTGATCCAGCAGGCCAGGATGGCCGAAGAGGCCGGGTTCGACGCGCTGTGGATCTCGGATCACTTCCACCCCTGGCTGGATGAGCAGGGTCAGTCGAGTTTCGTGTGGGCGGTGATTGGCGCGATCTCCCAGGTCACGAGCCTGCCGGTCACCACGTCGGTGACCTGCCCGACGACCCGGATCCACCCGGCGATCATCGCGCAGGCCGCCGCGACCGCGAGCCTGCTGACCGACGGCAAGTTCAGCCTCGGCGTCGGCACCGGCGAGGCCCTGAACGAGCACGTCACGGGCGCGAAGTGGCCCGCGGCCGAGGAACGCCAGGAGATGCTCGAAGAGGCCGTCATGGTCATCGCCGACCTGTTCACCGGGAAGCTGGTGAGCCACCAGGGCCGGCACTACGAGGTGGATACCGCCCGGCTCTACTCGGTGCCCGGCACGCCACCGCCCATCTATGTGTCCGGCTTCGGGGATAAGTCCGCGCGGCTGGCCGCGCACATCGCCGACGGCTTCATCTGCATGGGGCCACAGGCCGACCTGATCAAGCTGTACCGGGACGAGGGAGGCGGTGACCGCCCGGTCCAGGGCGGCATCAAGGCCTGCTGGGCTCCGGACGCCGATCAGGCGCGCGAGACCATGCACCGGCTGTGGGCGACCGACGCCATTCCCGGCGAGTCCGCGCAGCTGCTGCCGCTGCCGCGGCACTTCGGGCAGGTCGCGCAGCTCGTCACCGACGACATGATCTCGGCGCCCTGTGGCCCAGATCCGGCACCGTACCTCGAGGCCATCGAGGCGTACGAGGAAGCCGGATTTGACGAGGTGTACCTGGGCCAGGTCGGCGGCCGGCTCGAGGAGGCCTTCGAGTTCTTCGCCAGCCAGGTGCTGCCCAGGGCGCGGGCCTGACGGAGTGCAGTGCCCGTCGCGGGCTCACGTGGCAGGGCGAGGGCGCACAGCAGGGCGGCGGCGGCGAAGCACAGGTTCACCGCCACCGCGTTCTGGGCTGAGTGCACCAGGGATGGAGCTGGCCGGCACCTATGGGCTGGAGCAGGGCCTGCTCCGCTCACGCCCCGACATCGGCGAGATCGAGAGGGAATGCGCGACCGTCGCGTCCGCGTGAGCCGCGGAGGTGCAGATGAACCTCCGAGCCGACGTTCAGGAAACTGGAAGGTTGGCTGGCCAGCGTTGGACCGTGGGTTCCCTTATTGCTGCTGATGCCGCCGCCCCGCCTGCGCAGGCCGAGGCGCGGCTGCTCGTGGTCGAGGACGAGCCGACTATTCTCGAACTGTTGTCCGGGTCGCTCCGGTTCGCCGGCTTCGACGTGGTCACCGCCGCGACAGGCGCGGAGGCGATCCGTGCCGCGGTCAAGGCGCGGCCGGATCTGATTCTGCTCGACGTGATGATGCCCGATGGCGACGGATTCGACGTGCTGCGGCAGATCCGGTCCGGCGGACCGCGCGTCCCGGTCATCTTCCTGACCGCGCGGGGTACGGTGCACGACCGCGTCGCCGGGCTGACCCTGGGCGGGGACGACTACGTCACCAAGCCGTTCAGCCTTGACGAGGTCCTGGCCCGGATCCGGGCGGTGCTGCGCCGCAGCGGCGGCCAGGACGACGGCGGCTCGCGGCTGGTCGTCGCGGATCTCGAGCTCGACTCCGGCAGCCACGAAGTACGGCGCAGCGGACGGCTGATCGGGCTGACCCCGACCGAGTTCAAGCTGCTGCGTTATCTGATGATCAACGCCGGAAGGGTGATCAGCAAGGCGCAGATCCTCGACCACGTATGGGATTACAGCTTCAGCGGAGACAGCAACGTCGTCGAGTCGTGCGTCAGCTACCTGCGGCGCAAGATCGACGATGGCGAGCCCCGGCTGATCCACACCATTCGCGGCATGGGCTACGTCCTGCGGATCCCGCCCCCGTGAGATCCCGGCTCCGCCGCCTGCCGCGGTCGCTGGCGGACGCGTCGCTGCGGGTGCGGATCATGGCAACCGCCGCGATCCTCGTCATCGTCACCTCGGCGGTGATGGGTGCCGTGGGCACGACCATGCTGCGCGATTACCTGGTCGGCCGGGTTGACGCACAGCTGCAGATGTTCGCCGGGCCGGGGAAACGAGGGCACCCGCCCGCCGGGCTGTCCCCGGGCAGGCTGCCGCGCACCGGGACGCCGCAGCTCCCCAGCCTGTTCCTGATCGAGCAGGTCAGCGCCAACGGCCGGGTGACAAGAACCAGCGGGTCGGTGCGCGGCGCCGCGCCCCCCGAGGTTCCCGCCACGCGTCTGCGCGACGCCGGCGGGCCGTTCACTGCGGCCTCGGCAGGTCACACCGGGCACTCCTGGCGGGTGCTGGTGCGACCCGGGCCCGGCGGAGGCTACGTGCTGGTCGCCTACAACATCGACGCGCTCAACAGCACCGTCGCCAGGCTGGAGGCCGCGGACGCGGCGGCCGGCGCGGTCGCGATCCTGATCCTGGCGGCCATCGGGCTCCCGCTGATCCGGGCCAGCCTGAAGCCGCTTGCCAGGATCGAGGATGCGGCCGAGGCGATCGCGGCAGGGGACCTCTCCCGCCGCATCGACCGCCCTGCCGCCGACACGGAGGTGGGCCGGCTGGCCGCGGTGCTCAACACGATGCTCGGCCGGATCGAGGCGGCCTACCGGGCCAGGGAAGATGGCGAGGCGCGCGCCAGGGACTCCGAGGACCGGATGCGGCGCTTCGTCGCCGACGCGAGTCACGAGCTGCGGACCCCGCTGACGTCGGTACGCGGGCTCGCCGAGTTCTGCCTGCAGCAGGGTGAGGCGGCCAGCCGTGAGGAGATGACCCGGCTGATGACCCGGATCCAGCAGGAAGCGGTCCGCATGGGATTCCTCGTCGACGATCTGCTGCTGCTCGCCCAGTTCGACGAGGACCGGCCGCTGGACAAGCAGCCGGTGGACCTGTCCAGCGTCGCCGCCGAGGCGGTGCTGATGGCCCGCACCGTCGCGCGCGGTCATGCGCTGACCCTGCAGGCGGCGCCCGACCCGGTCATCGTCTCCGCCGACGGCGGGCGGCTGCGGCAGGTCATCGACAACCTCATCGGCAACGCCCTGCAGCACACCCCGCCGGGAACGCTGGTGACCGTCGGCGTGGACAGCGTGCCCGGCTACGGGCAGATCACTGTCGCCGACAACGGGCCGGGAATGACCGCCGAGCAGACCGCACGCGTCTTCGAGCGCTTCTACCGAACCGACGACGCGCGAAGCCGCGCCCGGGGCGGGACGGGGCTCGGACTGTCCATCGCCGCCGCGCTCGTCGACGCCCACGGGGGGACGATCACCGTCGACCCCCGGCCGCACGGCGACGGCGCGACGTTCCGGGTCCGGCTGCCGCTGGCGACGCCGGCGGATGACGCGGCGCCGGCGGCTGACCGTCAGCCCAGGGCACAGCTGACCCGCCTCAGCGCTCAGGAAAGTGGCAGTTAGCCGCAACGAGATCACAAGGCTCGCTGAGTGAACTACACGCGGCGGGGCTCCCGCGCCTGCCCGCGAATGGTGGCCGCCGCGCAGCCCCCGGCCCGGCGGCCACCGTTCGTGAACAGACCAGCGAACTGCGAGCCCCAGCGCCTCGTGCCGCGCTAGCGCCCCAGATTTGTCCGGCCCTTACCGGACAAATGCGGGGCCGGAAGCCGCCGGATGGCGGGCCTCCGCGAGGTGGTGCAGGGGAGTCGGCTTGAGCGGAAGGAACGTAGATGTTTTTCACGTATCTGCGGCGCGAACTGCGCCGGCGGATCCGGCAGGCCAGCTTCATCGCGCTGGGCCTGGCCGTGGGAATCGGCCTGGTCATCACCGTGACCGCCGCGTCGTCCGGGGTGAAATCCGCGGAGGGCAGCGTGCTGAAGAACCTGTACGGGGTGGGCACGGACGCGACCGTCACCAAATCGCCGACCGCCGGCTCCTTCGCGGCGGGCAGGCCCAGCAACTTCAACTTCAAGTCGGGCGAGACCGTCAAGATCGACACCCTGACCGCCACCCGCAGCCTGGGCACGCTTGACGACTCCGCGGTGACGGCGATCTCCAGGCTGAAGGGCGTGGCCGCCGCGTCCGGCGCGCTGACCGCCGACAGCGTGAACACGACCTTCAAGATTCCCGACTTCAGCAGCGGTGGTGGTGGCACCGGCGGTGGTGCTGGCGGCACCGGCGGCGGTGGCGGCACCGGCGGGTTCAGCGGGCCCGGGTCGTTCAACACGGGGAACACGGTGTCGGTCGACGGCGTCGACCTGGCCTCGAGCGCCCAGGTGCTCGGCCCGCTGAGCAATGGGACGCTCACCTCGGGCCGCACCCTGAAGGCCTCGGACGCCAGCTCCGACGTGGCGGTGATCGACTCCAGCTACGCCAAGTCGGCGAGCCTGAAGGTCGGCTCGGACGTCACGATGGCCAGCACCAAGTTCACTGTCGTCGGGATCGTGTCCGTGTCGGCCAGCGATTCGTCGGCCGACGTCTACGTTCCGCTGGCCCGCGCGCAGGCGCTGTCCAAGACCGCGGGCAAGGTCAACACGATCTACGTGGCAGCGGACAGCGCGACGGACATCTCGGCGGTGCAGAAGGAAATCGCCGCGGCCGTGCCCGGCGCGACGGTCACGACCTCCTCCGACCTGGCCAGCGAGGTGACCGGGTCGCTGTCCAGCGCGTCGAGCCTGGCGAACAACCTCGGCAAGTGGCTGGCGATCGCGGTGCTGATCGCGGCGTTCCTGCTGGCCAGCCTGCTGACCATGTCCGCGGTGTCGCGCCGGGTCAGGGAGTTCGGCACGCTGAAGGCGCTCGGCTGGCGCAGCCGCCGGGTGATCGGCCAGGTGATGGGCGAGTCGGTCGCCATCGGCGTCATCGGCGGCATCGCCGGCGTCGCGCTCGGGTTCGCCGGGGCCGCGATCGTCTCCGCGGTCGCCCCGGCCCTGTCCGCGTCCGTGGGCCCCACCACCGGTTCGGCGACGCCGGGCGGCGCCCGGGCGTTCTCCGGCAGTTTCCCCGGTGGCACCACCGGCGGCAGCGGCAGCGGAGGTTTCAGCCCGCCCGGTGGCGCGGGCAGCTTCGCGCGAACCGCCGCGGACGCCGGCCACTCCGTGCTGGTCCACCTCACCGCCTCGGTCACCGTGGACGCGGTCGTCCTCGCCGTGGTGCTCGCCCTGGCCGGGGGGCTGATCGCCGGCACGCTCGGCGGGTGGCGGGCAGCGCGGCTGCGCCCGGCCGCCGCGCTGGCCAGGGTCGAGTGAGCTGAGCTCAGCTGATCGGAACGAGTCCTGAAAGGAAGCCATGTACAAGCTGACGGATGTCAGGAAGGACTACCCGAAGGGCCGCAGCGTGGTGCACGCGCTGGCCGGGGTGGACGCGGTGATCGAGGACGGGGAATGGCTGGCCATCCAGGGCCCGACCGGCCACGGCAAGAGCACGCTGCTGCAGGTGCTCGGCGGCCTGGACCGGCCGACCTCGGGAATCGTGGAGTTCGACGGCCAAAATCTCGCGGAGCTGCGGGAGAGCGAGGTCACCCGGGTCCGGGCCACCTCGATCGGGTTCATCTTCCAGACCTTCAACCTGATCCCGACGCTGAGCGCGCAGGAGAACGTCGAGGTCGCGCTCGTCCCGCTCGGCACCGGCGCGGCCGAGCGCCGCGCCCGGGCCGCCGCGGCGCTCGAGAGCGTTGGGCTGGCAGAACGGGAGCGGCACCTGCCGTCTGAGCTCTCCGGAGGCCAGCAGCAGCGCGTGGCGATCGCCCGTGCGCTGGTGAAGGAGCCCAAGGTGGTGCTCGCCGACGAGCCGACCGGCAACCTCGACGAGGGCACCAGGGACGACATCATGGGCCTGCTGGAGAAGCTCTGGCGCGAGCGGGGGATCACGCTGATCGTGGTGACCCACGACAGCTCCGTGGCGCGCCGGGCACAGCGCATCGGAATCATGCGCAAAGGCCGGCTGACGATCAAGCAGGACACCCGTCCCGGCGTTACCTGACGCACGCCCGGGCCGGGTCGGCGGGCCGAAGCGCAGTCACCAGGCACGCTGGAGGCGATCAGTCCTGGCCAGGCCCCCTGGCACCGGCGTAGGCTCTGGGTGGATAAACGGTCTTAACCCCTACACGGTAGACCTTTGACCACGGGTAGCGATCGCCCAGCGTACAGGCGGTGATATTGCAGGAAACCGTCAGAAGGGTGCCGTACTGTTGCGGTCATTGGCGGGCGGGGAGGAGATGGGGTCGTGAATGGCCAACCAGAGGAGAAGGGCCAAGATATCGCGCTGGTTCCCGGCGGGACCGGCCGGGGCCCGCGCGGCAAGCTGAGCGGGCTGGCCGGGTTAGCGCGTCCCAGCGGGTGCCCGGTTCCGGGCTGCCACGCGCAGATCGACCCGTCGCGGCTGATGTGCCGCAGTCACTGGTACCTGGTGCCGAAGCAGATCCGCGACCGCGTGTGGGCCACCTGGCGCTCGGGCCAGGGGGCGTTCAGCACCGAGCATCTGGAGACCGTCCGCATGGCGATCACCGCCTGCCAGCCCACCGCCACGTAGCCCGCCGCCACGTAGCCCGCCGCACCGGCCGCGCCCCCGGTCCGCCCCAGCAGGCGGTCCAGCGCGGGACGCCTTCCCGCTAAGGCCCGGCGGCTATCGCGCTGCGCAGCAGTTCCACGAACTCCCGGACCCGCCGGTCGCGCATGGCCGCGGACTGCGTGGCCGCGCCGAAAAGGCCCGGGTCGAGTTCCTCGGTGACGATCGCGTCCTGGCAGCGGTCCATCATCCACTCGACCATGGACACGATCATCCTTGAGTCGATGTCGGTGCGTACCTCGCCGCGGTCGATGCCGAACTGGACGAAGTCCTGCGTGCCGTAGGGGTCCTCGCGGAGCAGGAACTGGGT
>Ga0335073_10016039_pt1 | contig 10469 bp, 9 predicted proteins | sample Lox_Sample_22_FD_207093 | JGI IMG/M metagenome (GOLD analysis project Ga0335073, IMG submission 207093) | Soil microbial communities from Loxahatchee National Wildlife Refuge, Florida, United States - Lox_Sample_2.2 | ecosystem: Environmental > Terrestrial > Soil > Wetlands | place: USA: Florida...
TGGAGTTGGGTTGGATTCGACGTGAATTGCCTTTTGACGAGCATTCCGAACGCCGCGCACTGTACCGCGTAGCCGATCCGTTCCTGGCTTTCTGGTATCGCTTCGTCGCTCCGCTGGCCAGCGACCTGCAGTTCTCCGATCCCGTTGCTGTGTATGCCGCCCGTGTCGCGCCTCGCTTGGCCGAGTACATGGGCTGGTCGGTCTTCGAGGAAATCTGCGGCCAGTGGCTCCAACGCCACGCAAAACAGCGTCTCGGTCTCACGGTGCGCAAAATGGCCCGCTACTGGAGCCGGGATGGCCAGACCGAAATCGACCTCATGGCGGAACTCGATCATGGAACCTTTCTCTTCGGCGAATGCAAATGGCGCGCGGATAGCGTAATGCGCCTAAGCGACCTCAGTGCGCTCCAAGCAAAGGTTGCCAGCCTGCCCGAGGCTCGGTGGCGGAACAAGCCCAGCTACATTTTTTTCGCGCTTGGTGGCTTCTCGCCCGAACTGCGGCAACTTGCCGCCGATCCTGCTGAACGGCTCTTTCTCGTCGCGGAAGCCGATATGCTTAGCGATGGCCGTTAGATATGAGAAAGGCTATGATAGCGAAATTCGGAGCTGCCCAGATCCAATCCGGGGCGTCAGATGGCATCCGGCGCTATTCGGCCATTGCTCCCGATTTCTCCTGCGGATCAAAGAGATGATCATTGGCGCAGTGTACATCTTCCAGGTAAATCCACTCTGCGATGGCCTCTTTGTACGCCGCTTCTCCGGTGGGTACTATCGCAGGCAAGTACAACCCGCACCCGTGCGTTCCGCACCAGAGCGTTGTTTGGCACGCCAGTGGAAGGGGTGGGTGAAGATATGGCCGCTCAAACTGATGGTAGATCGATGCACGCTTGCATAGTGGGCATCCGACTACCAAGGGGACAAAGTGCATGGGTGGGCTTGCTGGATCGCCGGTTATTCGTTGAAGCTCGGCGCAACGAAACCGAATGGGTTCGCCACAATGCTTACAAACGACCTCATACGGAAAGGAAAGAGAATCCAACATTATGCTCCCCTTTCAAAGGCAGGGAATTGAGTCTACTTGTCTTGGTTCCTACCCCATGTGAGGTACAAAGCCAACACAAAGCATTCGCCCATAACGATTTCAGTCGCCATTCGGGGATAATCTACATCCACGGATGACCATGCCCCCCAGCCCATATAGGGAGCCTGGGGCTGATGGAATACGGGAGCGTGCGGTAGTTTGTAGTGAAAGGTTCGACGCCCTTCGCCGTACCCAACCCTTGTGGTTTGAATCCATGGCGGGCAAATAGTCAGTAGAAGAACCACAATGAAGCCCAGCCAGATGCAAGTCCCCCGGCGGCGAGTCACTATGAAAGCCCATGCGGTCGCGCCCCAAATCGCAACTCGCGCAGTTCTCCGCTCCCGTCCCATAAGCTCTCCTTCGCGCCCTCGCTTGGTTTCAAAGATTCCACACTCGTAACGCACTGCACAGTGCTGCAGCAGCGCCCATGCCCGCTAGGAGGCCTAGCTTCTTCCCTTCAAATGACGGCCAAGTGTGATCCCCCTCAACTGCAGGATGAATTTACTTGGTGTGAGTTCCTGGCTGCGAGGCGAGGAACTTGTCCATTGCGTATTCGCCTACGTACCGGGCGTCGATGAATTTTCCGTGCAAAACGTAATCCGGGGCGTCCTCGGAATCATCGAGAGATTTGGCCGCTGCTGTCACTTGCGCCACGACTGCGAAATCGCCGATGGGGTTCGCGGATTTCCTGAGCACCTGTAAATCACATCCAGCACAGTCCAGGATCAGCCGCAGGGCTGGCTCACCTTTAGTCGGTATGGTAAGAAAGTACAAGAAAACCCCGCCGTTCTCCTGCTTTATGTCCTCCAGCATTGCGTCGAACAATATCGGACGATGATCGGCTCTCAGAAAGATCGGCTCTACATCAATCGTGAAGGTCTTTCCCTTGAGCTCTTGGGGCCAGTCGATTACGGCGTTGTAATGTGTTTGAAGATATGCCACCGCCCTGACGGCTTCTTGACGCTGTTGTTCTTCGAGCTGCCGCTTTGCCTTCTCTTCTGCGGGATGGCAACCGACTAGAGGCAGCAGGAGCATCAGTGCAATCGTTCTTCTTAGGCGCCCCAAATTCTACCTGCTTTCACACACAACGATTTGGATGCTTTCCGCTTTCACGCCCTACGTGGCCGCAGTTCGTCAGCCACCCAATTGGTAAGTTGCTCTCGTGTTTGCACAATGGCCTGAAGCCATTCGATATTACAAGGGCGGTACGCCTGGAACTCTGCAAACCCCTCCTTCGCGATCTTGTGAACTGAATTTCCAACAATCTTCAGAACGGCAATGTTGTAACAGGTCCACGCAAGAATATCGGCGCATTGGAGACCGGGGGTCCGTTTAGCACAGCAAAAAGAAAAATGGCCCTTGTAATGACCTGGCCTACGGATCTCAGCTTTGGCCATTACGGCCTCTATTTCTTTCTTTTTGGGATTTCTCTTGTCTTCACCCATCCAGTCGAATTTGTATTCGAGCGGACTGCCGACCTTTGCATCGGTGCGCCACCGCTCAAGAATTTCGACCATGAACCCAACCGCCCAAGTGTAATGGAACTCTCCCAATTCCTTTCGCAACGCCCGAGGAACAACCTCATCGTAAAGATCTTTGTCGATGGCAATTGAAAGGGCGTTAATTCCGTATCTCATAGCGATCTCTCGCATCCGAGAGCAGACCCGCTTCTTCTTTTCAATGTCCCAGTCCCTGAATTCGCTTTTTGAGTTTCCGGCCACGCACTCCGAGGTATGGAAGAACGAAAACCCCTCATCCGAGGAAAGCCCTGCAACCTCCTGCTCTAAAGATTCAATCCTCCTCGATTCGACGATTACCGCCGAAGCGATTGCGATCTTTTGCTGGGGATCGGTTCCGCTGTCGTCCGCATAAACTGTAATCATTGCGAAGAGCACCTTTCTCCGTGGGCCTGGCTGTTCAGTCTCTGGTTAACCGAGGGCCTCGGCGTCGCTCCTGAGACCTGAACGTCCCCCTTCCCCATCACAGCGGTCATAGGGCGGACCGTAACGCTCGGAGGAAAGTCGCAGGTTATGCTTCGCATTTTCGTTTCCCCTCGCCGCGGCATCACGGAGCAACCTTGCAGCTTCAGAGTGGTTCTGCTTCACACCTTTGCCGCGCTGGTACATGTCTACGATCATGCATAACGCCTCTTCGTCGCCTTGTTCCGCCGCAGCTTGGTACCACCTGGCTGCTTCCTTGAAATCCTCTGGAATGCAACTGAACCCACATTGGGCGTACGCGTCGCCGACGGCCGTTTGAGCACTTGCATAGCCCATATCCGCGGCCCTCCGAAAGAGGGCTAGCGCTTTCTCTTCGTTCTGGAAAACGCCATCTCCGCGACGGTAGGATTCGGCAAGCCAATACAACAACTCAGGGTTCCATGAATCGAGCTCATGTCCCGTTTCAAAGCAGCGAAATGCTTCTTCCAAGTTCTCTTCTCGTTTGCCGACCTGCTGCTCGATTCTCTCAAGCTCCAGCGATATCTGAACTGAGAGTTCGACAGTTTTCTGAGACAGGACGCCGTCGCCCATCCCGGCGGGGCTTGGAATGACTGGAACTGTGCTACCGGCGTGATCTTCGACTCTCTCCCCGATCCTGGCAGCGGAGTTTCCCATAACCGCTGCGAGCGTCTCCGGCACAAAGAAGTGGGCTACGTGGGCGACTTCCAGATCGTCACGCGTCATCCCGAGAGATGCCGCAACTGCATCGGGAGCGCTCCCAGCCAATACTTGAGTGAGGTAGTTGACGGCTGTTTGAAGTTGAACGCGCAGGTCGGTTTTCTGTGGCCCCGGGGCATACGGGTTGATCGGCCCTGTTACGCGGGGATCGGCGGGCGCCGTATCTCGCAGTTCCAGTCCTTTCCGAAGCCACTCCGCTGCCTCTTCCTTTTTACGCAGCAGGTCGCGCCCACGGGCGGCGAGGGCTGTCGCTCCAGATTTGAATAACGCAGCGGGCTGCGCTCGAATCAACACAGCGCGTTTAGCGTCCTCATTGCTCATTGTCCCCCACCTTGGCGCAACGAGACTCGAACTCGCTGCGCACGAGATCGATCCTATTCTGAACGTCTCTTCTCATCTCGGCTAGGAGATCACGGCCTTTGGCCTTGGCGGTCTGTACCTTCGCCATCAACAGGGCAATCTCCGAGGATTTCAGTCCTACCACTTCCGCCTCAATTTCAGTAAGCCGTCTCGATATCCGCTCAATCTCGCGAAGGACGCGCTGCAAATCTGCTCTCGGGCCGTCGCCTTTCACTGATTCCGGGCTGCTCGTATACTCTTCCAGGATTCTTCTGAGCGCCGCTGCATCCTGCCGTTTATAGGCTGCGTTAGCTTCCGCCATAAGCCGGTTTCGCAAGGCGCGGTCAGCATCGTCTGCTGCGCGATCTGGATGTATTTGGTTCACTACATCCTTGAAAAGCTTCTTTAGCTCCGAGGATGGGGAGAAATCCTCTGCTTTGGCGGCTTCGCCATGCGCTGCCGCGTAGGATTCTTCTGCCTGTGCGCGGGCCTCTGACGCAGCCGCGCGGGCGTCATCGGTGTCTTCAGCTTTCGCGGCAAACTCGGCAATCTTGGCATTCCAGTCGTCGAGTTCGGCGTAAAGTACGCCCACCTCGCGCAGGTAGCGTCCCTCGAAAGCAACCAGTTCCGCGCGCAAATTGGCCAGGAGCACTTCGCGGTCAGTGAGTTCGGCTTGCAGAATGGCGAGTTCCTGTCGTTTCTTGGCAAGCTCCTGCTCTTCGGGAGATAGGTGTCGGACGATCTCTGAGGACATAGGCTTGAAGCAATTCTACTGCCGAGCTACGAGCGGCAGGCCGAATCACAGATATTGATGGGCGATAACCGAAAATTGAACGCAACCGAACAAGCATCGATCCTCCTCGGACGCGATCCGATATCATTCGAGTCTGATTCGATGTCGGCGCGCGCAGTCAGCAATCCTAAGCCGTCAGGCTTAGGGATGGTGTCTATCTCCAGAACGAGCGCAGCGAGCCGGAGACTTGGCGCCTATCTCCAGAACGAGCGTAGCGAGCCGGAGACTTGGCGCCGCCAGTGAAATCAACGCTTGCGGGGTTAGCCCGCGCTGGCATTGATGAAAACGGGGCGGTCGCTGAGTGGTTGGGTCGCTTGCGGTGCTTCTCGGACACAAGCCATTGCATTCGGATTTCGAACAGCGTTAGGGTCGGGGTGTGCTGACAATACGAGCCATGACCGGTGGCGCTGGCTATGCGCAGCGGCATCTACAACACAGCGACTACTACGATGAACACCGTCGCGTACTGGGCGAGTGGCAGGGGCGCGGCGCAGAGCTACTTGGGCTGCGGGGTAGCGTCACCCCTGAACAGTTTGAGGCGGTGCGGGAAGGGCTCCATCCCGAAACCGGCGAATTCTTGCGCCCGCGCCACAGCGCGGACCGCGCGAATACTGATGGGAGTGAACAGAGCAAGGCGCGGTCTCTCTACGATCTGACATTCTCCGCGCCGAAGTCAGTTTCGATTCAATCAATGGTCGGCGGTGATGAGCGTCTGATCGCCGGTCATGACAAAGCTGTACGGGGAGCCCTGGCGGAAGCCGAAAACTACGCAAGCTCTCGCGTGCGTACGAACGGTGCAAATGAGAATCGTGCAACCGGCAATTGGATTGTCGCGACGTATCGGCACGACACGAGCCGGGAACTTGATCCGCAACTGCACACGCACGCCGTGGCCGCTAATCTCACCTACGACGGCACGGAGGGCCGCTGGAAGGCATTGCAGGCGTCGGGCCTGTACGAGCGGCGGGCGTACCTAACGGAGGTCTATAGGAATGCCCTGGCGCAAGAGGTACGCGGCCTCGGCTATGAAATCGAGCAGCGCCGTGATTCGCGCGGTCGGGATCTGGGTTTTGAAATTCGCGGTGTGTCGGATGATCTGCTGGAACGATACAGTCAGCGCAGTGCGCAGCGTGACGCGGCCATTGAGCAATTCAAAGAGCAACATGGCCGGAAGCCAACTGACAACGAAGTGGCCGTCCTGGTCCGAGAATCGCGCGCGGACAAGCTCACAGAGATTGCGACCGAACAGGTACGCCAGCAGCAACAGGCGCGATTGTCACCGGCAGAATCGCAGACTCTGGATCGCCTACGTGGCGAATCCCTGGAGCAAAGCCACAGCGGTTCACATGAGCTTTCGCCGGCGGCGGATTCGCTCCAACACGCAAAGGACCATCTTTTCGAGCGGCGCTCTGTCGTCTACGATCACGAACTGCTGACCGAGGCTCTGCGATATGGTCGCGGACGGGTCGATCTGGGCCAGCTACGAGGCGCACTGGAAATCGAAAAATCCCGGGGAGCCGTCATTCATGCAGGCGACCGACTGGCCACATACGAGGGTCTGGATCGTGAACAGCGCATGGTTGCGATGGTGAACCATGGCATTGAACGGTACGGCCGGCTGGGAAGCACAAATGAGTTTAGGCCCGCCGAGCATTTGCGCGACGAACAAAAGCGCGCCGTCGAGCAAATCCTCGACTCGCGCGACTTCGCCATCAATTTGCGCGGTGCCGCTGGGACCGGCAAGACGGCGACGCTACAGGAAATTGATCGCGGCCTGCGTGAGGCTGGGCGCGAAGTCGCAGCGGTTGCGCCGACGCGCAGTGCAGCGGAGGAGCTGCAGAAGGTCGGCTTTCGCGATGCGATGACGGTCTCACGCCTGCTTGGAGACGAAACGGCCCAATCTGCGCTCCGGGGCAGGGTCTTGGTCGTCGATGAGGCCGGAATGATCTCGGGGCGACAGATGGAGGGTCTACTTCGGCTTGCTGAGCAACATATGACACGCGTTGTCTTCTCGGGCGACACACGCCAGATTCAGAGTGTCGAGGCGTCCGACGCACTGCGCATTCTGGAGCGCGAATCGCAGATGAAGAGCGTCGCTCTGACCGGCGTACAACGTCAGACACACGCGCAGTATAGAGACGCCATTCAAACCCTGCGCCAGGCTCCTGAGCAGGGCTTTGAGAAGCTGGAGCGGCTTGGCGCTGTGCACGAGGTTCCCTTTGTCGACCGGGGTCGTGCTGTCGCCGATCTATACCGGGAGATGACCGCCGATCCATCGCGGCGTGTTTTGGTTGTCGCGCCCACACATGAGGAAATAGGCCGTGTCACTCGCGCGATTCGCAATGACCTGTTTGAGCGCGGTCATCTCGGCCAAAGCGTCACGATGGATCGATATGTCCCTCTGCAATGGACGGAAGCGCAGAAACGTGATTTGGCGAACTACCGTGAGGGGCAGGTGCTGGTAGTGCATCGGGCAGCAAGGGGTATGGAGAAGCACGAGTCGCTCACTGTCTGCCGTGTTGACTCTGGCGCGGTGATCGCTCGCAATGCACACGGCAAGGAGAGGAACTTTACACCAGCACAGACGCGCTCCTTTTCCGTCCATGAGCGGCAATCCATCGACGTGGCTCCGGGCGACCGGCTCATGCTTACGGCCAATCGCCGAGATGCCGGTTTCCGCGCCACGAATGGTGAACTGGCGACGGTGCGTGGTATCGAGAGCGGACGCATTCAACTTGAGGATGGTCGCACCCTGCCGGCGAATTATCACCAATTCGATCACGGCTACGCCATTACCGCCCATCGCAGCCAGGGCAAGACGGTAGACGGCGTGATTCTTTCCGCTGACGCCATGAAACAGGAATTGTTCTACGTCGGGGCTTCTCGTGGTCGGAGTGAAATCGCAATCGTGACGAGCGACCGTGAGCAACTGCGCGAATCGCTCGGCATTTCCTCTGCGCGCCCGTCTGCCACGGAGTTGGCACGGGAGCAGGCTCATCTACCCCAGCCCGAACACGGTATTCAGCACGCTCCAGTCCAACAAATCGAACCGCCTGTCCCTCGCCACGAAATCAGCATCGGTCACGATATTGGCCTCAGCCTGTGAAACCAAAAGAGGGCATAGGAATCCATTTTCGGCACCCAGGCACCATGTGCTACGATGCGGACAATTCTGCCAAGAAGATCTGAGTTCGCAAAATGAGGCGAGCAGCGATGGCAAATGAGACGACAGCGGAGCCACAGACTGAGGAATGGGTCAAAACACTTTGCGCCGTGATTCAGAAGGAACTTGCCTCTATCAACGACAGGTCTCTCTGTAGCGTAGATACGGAGGCTGACCTTTGTCGGCGGTTCGTCAGCCCAGCATTGGATCAATCGCAAGCATCGAGAGCTAAGTTTGAAGTTTTCTCTGCGGTTTCGCAACGTCGGCGTGAGTTGGTCATGCGGGATGTTGCAGAGATGATGCACGGCTTGCTTGATGACTTTTTCATCTCTACAGAAAATGTCCGCGAGGTAAACATAGACACTGCTGTCGATATGGCGATGACTGGATTCGTGTGCGATCACATGGATGGTCGTATCTTGAACAGCAACGCCAGCCAAAAGCTAGGGGAGATCGACAAGCTCAATGAACGCCTCGAAGTTCTCGTGCCGTGGGTGGACCATGAAGCTGAACGATCTGAATTGCAAGCAAGGATTAACGCACTGAAAGCTGAACTTCTTGGCATGGGAACCTTGGTCAAAGAGAGAACTACGCTCTTTGGCATTCTGGTTGACTTCCTGTGCGAGTTTAATGCGGTTGGCCGCGACTGGTCTCCGGTGCTTGAAGAGCACGAATTGCTGAAGCCGTTGGCACGATACATCTACGATAGCAGCGTTCACAATAGCTTCACGACGAAGTTTCTGCTAGTGCAGATGATCGACATGATTTCCAGGCCATCCTTTTCCTACCTCAAAAAATGCGAAAAGAGGTCTCTGCTGGGCCCTGGTTCAATGCTGATTGTCTCTGGGCTATGCTTCTTTGGTGTGCTTGACTCGAAGCTCGAAGGGATTCTGTCGGGCGCGCTCTGGCTCGCTTGGGCGTTCTTCTTCGGATGGAGTGTTTTTCGCTACTTCAATTACATGCGAGCTAGGATGATTCGTGGAAGAGTGAACGCCTTGGTGGAAAACTTCAAGTGGATCAAAGAGCCGATCACCTGCGACGGTCAAGAGTTGGCTGCTGAACTGCGAAGAATTGAACGGTTGGGGCTTGACGTGCCGAGTTTAGTCTATTCGCTAATGCGCTTGCTGGTACCTGGGGCAGACGGGCTGTACGGGGGCATGATCCGGGGGTAGCACAGTGATCCTCAAAACGCTGGGCGATGCCGAAGATGGTGTCTGGGTGTTTCGGATCATTCAGCAAATCAGCCAATTGTCGCAAGGTGCGGCGTTGAGTTCCAGCGACCGTGCGGAGTTCGAAGCAGCTCACAAGCTGCTCTTTGAGTGTATGCGTCAATGCAGCGACGCGCGGCATGAGCTTTGGCGCCTGATGGAACAGCATGTGAAGGATATAAGCGAAGGCAGGGCAGTGGTCGTTGGGAATCTCGGCGTTATCTCAGTCCTTGATGATTTCGAGCCAACGCTCAACCGTGCTGTGAACAGCTTCTTTGTCTCCTCGCGTACTGCCCTTTACCATCTGTTCGGTCAAAGAAGGGCCGTCTCCATGGGATCACATGCGCGAACTGTCACAGAGATTTTGACGGGCGAGAATTTGAGCTTCGTTCACGCCAAGAAGGACACCACTTTCGAAGCAGAAGCAAAGAAGTTCCTTGATAGTCATCCTGGCCGAGCTTCAGCGCACTTAATTGATATTCTGCGAAGCGATCGAACAAGCTGGACTCTTGGGTTACAGGAGATTCGAGACAAGATTATCCACGATACAACGTACGAGCCGCTCAGAATGCTCTACCAAGCGAGAGGGCAGAAGGTCGCCGTTGGATTTCCGCGACTGAATGGAGTCGAACTCTTGGAGTTTGTCGAAAGGTTTTGGAACAACCTTGTGGATGCAACTGAAGAGATCGTATTGGCGTGCGTCGCCACTCGTCTTCCTGCGTTCATGGCCATTGTGCCGATTCCCGAGGATAGACTGGACCGAGAACTCCCCTATCGCTGGCAGGCGGTTATGATGCCGGACTTGCCTTGAATACCGATGAGAAATCTGCGATTGCAGATATATCGAACTGATATTCCCCGGGTATTGGGATTGTGTGCCGAGGCGGGGAGGGCGGTGTCAAGGGACTCGACCGCGAAGCGGCGGCGCAGCCGCCCTTGACACCGCCCGCGCCTCGGCTACGCTGCTGCTATCCGGGGAATGTCAGCGGGATTTGTCCAGTGGAATAGCGGTTCGAAACTAATTTCGTTTTTGTGAGATCGAAAACCCACGAGGACAATGAGTGCCAAAGAAGGACAATGATGCACTTCTATGCACTTCCTGTACCCAACCGTTCGCTTTTGCTTCGTCCGCCGCATCCATGAGAGTGAAAATGCGCCCCAATCCGTGGATTGACAGCGCTCCTTGGCCCCACACATTGTGGTGTTAA
>Ga0335073_10016042_pt1 | contig 10468 bp, 6 predicted proteins | sample Lox_Sample_22_FD_207093 | JGI IMG/M metagenome (GOLD analysis project Ga0335073, IMG submission 207093) | Soil microbial communities from Loxahatchee National Wildlife Refuge, Florida, United States - Lox_Sample_2.2 | ecosystem: Environmental > Terrestrial > Soil > Wetlands | place: USA: Florida...
GTCTGATTGTTGAAACCGCGCGATCCCGCCGGTGGCGCTTTCGGCTGGGCCGTTGGCGCTGCGGCCGGCGCCGGCGGACGGACCAGCAATTCCGCGGTCGCCCACGTCGTCACCCAATGCTCGCCGCCCTTCGGCTGGCCCCAGATCATTCCCACCGCCGCCAGCCAAACCACCCATCGCAATCGCATTTCCCGCGCCTCCCAGACAGCAGATTATATCCACTTGTGACTTGTTTACAATCCCACACCTTGTGCTTCTACCTATGCCGTGATACATATGGAGAAGCTCATTATGTAGAAGTTGGAGGTATCATGCCCCCCAAGTCGGATCTCCCCCAAGGCACCCTCGACCTGCTGATCCTCAAAGTCGCCGCCCTCGGACCCGTCCACGGCTACGCCATCGCGCAGCGCCTCCAGCAGGTCTCCCGCGACGTCGTCCAGGTGCCCCAGGGCTCTCTCTACCCCGCCCTGCATCGCCTCGAAAATCGTGGTCTCCTCGCCGCCGATTGGAAACAGACCGAAACCGGCCGCGAAGCCAGGTTCTACCGCCTCACGCGCAAAGGCCGCGCCCATCTCGAGGCTGAAACCGCCAGTTGGCAGCGCCTGTCCGAGGCCGTGGCTCTCATCCTCCGCATGTCGGCTGGAGGGCGGGAATCCCGCTTGGGCCTTGAGGCCCCCAACGGTGTCGAATGACCTGGCTGAATCGTCTCCTCCGCCGCCGTAAGCTGGAAGATCAGCTCGACCGCGAACTGCAATTCCACCTCGACCAATACGCCGCCGATCTCATCGAGCGCGGCGCGGACCCCGCCGCAGCCCGCCGCCGGGCGCAAATCGAATTCGGCGGCGCCGAACAGATCAAGGAAGCTTGCCGCGACGCCCGCGGCACACGCTGGGTGGAAGACTTCGCCCAGGACCTTCGCTACTCGCTCCGCGCCTGGCGCCAAAACCCCGGCTTCGCCGCCGTCGCCGTTCTCACCCTTGCGCTCGGCATCGGCGCCACCACCGTGATGGCCACCCTCGTCCATAGCGTCCTTCTCAATCCCCTGCCCTTCCGCGACCCTCGGCGCATGGTCTCCGTCCATGGCGCCGAACCCGCGTGGAACGTCGCCCTCTTCGGCGACGAGAACCTCTCCAACCCCGATTTTCGCGATCTCCAGCGCCAGAGCCGCTCCCTCAACATCACTGGCTGGGTCTTCGATAATGGCACCCTCAGCGAACCCGGCGACCCCGAATACGTCACCGAATTCGATGCCTCCGCCAATCTGTTCTCCGTCTTCGGCGTTCCCCTCACGCTCGGCCGCTCCTTCCAGCGGGACGAAGACCGGCCCGGCGGCGCGCCCGTCGCCATTCTCGGCTACACGTTCTGGCGGAAACATTTCGGCGGTAGTCCGTCCGTCCTCGGCGCCTCCCTCGTGCTCGACACCGCGCGCTACACCGTCGTCGGCGTCGCCCCGGCGCAATTCGAGCCCGGCGGCGTCGAGGCCGATGTCTACACGCCGCTCGGCCGGCATACCGAGCCGTACCTTATGCGGCGCGGACCGCACCCCGTCACCACCGTCGCCCGGCTCATGCCCGGAGCCACGCTCGAACAGGCCAAAAACGAGCTGTCGATCCTCGGGCGCCGCCTCTCCGCGCAGTATCCCGATACCAACCAGGACCGCTCCTTCATCGCCCGCACGCTCGCGCCCGACGTGACCGGCGTTCGTCCCACCTTGTGGCTGCTCTTCGGAGCCGTCACCCTGGTGCTGCTCATCACCTGCGCCGATGTCGCCAGCCTGCTGCTTGCCCGCGTCGTCTCCCGCGGCCGCGAATTCGCCATGCGCGTGGCCCTAGGCGCCGCACGCGGACGCCTGGCGCGTCAATGCCTCACGGAAAGTGCCGTGCTGGCGGTGGCCGGCGGCATCCTGGGCGTGATCGTGGCCGCCACCGGCATCAAGCCCTTTGTCGCCGCCTGGCCCGGCGCGCTACCCCGCGCCGATGAAGTTTCGCTCGATTGGCGCGTGCTCGGCTTCGCGCTCCTCCTCTCCCTCGCCAGCGGCCTCCTTTTCGGACTGGCGCCCGCGCTTCGCGCCCCCTCGGCGCAGCTCGAACAAACCATCCGCGGCGGCGGACGCGCCATAGGAGGCTCACGCCGTCTGCACGGCGCCTTCGTCGCGTGCGAAATGGCGCTCGCCGTCGTGCTCCTCGTCTCGGCCGGCATGCTCGGCGATACGCTCCTGCGTCTGTCCAATGTGAACCCCGGTCTCGACCCCGCCAACGTCCTCACCGCCCGTACTGCGCTGTCTCCAACCGTGCTCGACAGCCCCCCGAAAACTCGCGCCATGTGGGACGGCCTGCTCGCTCGCATTCGGCGCGTCCCCGGCGTCCAAGCCGCCGCCATGGTCGATACCGTCCCCATGCGCAACGGCAACAATCCGCTCGGCTATTGGCTCTCGCCTCCCGCGCCGCCCGAGAACCGCATGCCGATGGCGCTGGCCACCTGCGTTTCGCCCGATTATCTCAAGGTGATGCGCATTCCGCTGCTTCACGGCCGTTTCTTCGACGACCACGACAACCTCTCTTCCGAGCCGGTCATCGTCATCGACGAAGTGATGTCCGGGCACGCCTTCGGCGGGGAGAATCCCGTCGGCAGGCAGCTCTGGTCGCAAATGGGCGATCAACCCGCCCGCATCATCGGCGTGGTCGGACACGTCCGCTACTACGGCCTCGCCAACGACGACCAAACCAGGGTCCGTGGCCAGGCGCAGGTGCGCGATCAATTCTACTATCCGTTCGCGCAACTGCCCGACCGGTTCGTGCGCCGCTGGTCGCAGTTGATGTCCATCGCCGTGCGCGCCGGAATCAATCCGCTGGCGCTGGTCGAACCGGTCAAGAGTGAACTCCGCGCCGTCTCCCGCGACCAGGTGCTCTACGAAGTCAACACCATGCAACAGCTCGCCCGCGGCACCATCGAGCCGCAGCGCTTCCTGCTTCTCCTGTTCAGCGTCTTCGCCGCGCTCGCGCTTCTGCTGGCCACCGTCGGCAACTACGGTGTGCTGGCCTATCTCACGCGCCAGCGCGTCCCCGAGATCGGCGTGCGCATCGCCCTCGGCGCCACCTCCGGAGCCGTCACCCGCATGGTCCTGCGTCAAAGCCTGGCGATGGTCGCCATCGGCGTGATCGCCGGAGTCGCCGGCGCGCTCGCCGCCGCCCGCATTCTCACCAGCGCCGTCGATGGCATGGCCGCCATCGAGCCCGTCACCGTGCTCCTCATGATCACCGTGCTGGTGGCGTCCGCCCTGGTAGCCGGTTTCATCCCCGCCCGGCGCGCCGCCAGAATCGACCCGATCACCGCCCTCCGCCAGTAGCGCTTTCTTCTTTCCCGCGGTTGCCGCTTGCTTACCCCGCCAGATCCTGGTTGGCAGCCTGCCGCCGCTTTACCGTGGGGCAGGCTGCCATCCCGGACCGGCAGCCCGCGGCCCGTCCGGCCCGGCATCCGATGACGGAAACCTGATGACGGATAGCACGCGGCTGACCCTTGGCGGCTACAATGGACTCAATGCTGTCGGTTTTCCTGGGTCTGTTTTTCTTGGGTCCCCCTCCGGTTACCTGGTCGCACGACGTCGCCCCGATCCTCTACCGGAATTGCGCTTCCTGCCACCATCCCGGGGGAGTTGCTCCTTTCAGCCTGCTCACCTACTCCGACACCGCCCGCCACGCCCGGCTCATCGCTGCCGTCACCGCCAAACATGCCATGCCGCCCTGGCTGCCCGCCGAGCCCCACTTCGCGCACGAACGAAAACTCACCGCCGCGCAGATCGCCGCGCTCGCCCGTTGGTCCGAAGAAGGCGCGCCCCAGGGCGACCCCGCCGACGCTCCCAGGCCGCCCGTCTTTCCCGACGGCTGGCAGCTCGGACAGCCCGACGTCGAAGCCGCCATGACCGCGCCCTTCGACGTCCCCGCCGACGGCCCCGATATCTACCGCTGCTTCGATATCCCCGCGCCCGCCGCCACCGCCCACTATGTCCGCGCCATCGATATCCGCCCCGGCAGTCCGCAGGTCGTGCACCACGTCATTCTCTTTCAGGACATCACCGGCGCCGCCCGCCGGCGCGATCAGGGCTCCGGCTACACCTGCTTCGGCACGCCCGGATTCCTCCCCGCCCGCGGCCTCGGCGGTTGGACGCCCGGATCTCTGCCTTTCCAGACTCCCGAAGGCATGCCGGAAATCCTCCACGCCCGCGCCGACCTTGTTCTTCAGGTCCACTACCACCCCATCGGCCGCCCGATGACCGACCGCACGAAGATCGCCATCTATTTCACCAACCAGAAACCCACCCGCACCGGCGCCGATATTCCGCTCGTGTCCAACCGCATCGACATCCCGCCCGGCGACGCCGCCTACAAAGTCACCGATCACTTCACCATCCCCGTGGATGTCGAGGTGATCGGCATCAATCCGCATGCCCACTACATCTGCCGCGACATGCTCGGTTACGCCGTTCTGCCCGATGGCAAGCGCATCACTCTGATTCACATACCCAACTGGGATTTCAACTGGCAGCAGCAGTATGTCTACGAAAAGCCCATCCGCCTCCCCGCCGACACCGAGGTCTTCATGGAGTTCACCTACGACAACTCCGTCAACAACGTGCGCAACCCCAACCATCCGCCGCGCCGCGTCGAATACGGCCCTGGCTCGAACGATGAAATGGCCGGCCTCCACATCGAGGTGACGCCCGTCGATCCCGATGACGACGACGAGCTGCGCATGACGCTACAGGGCAAAATGGTGCGCGATTCCGGCGGCGGCGGTCTGCGCGGCGGACGCTGAAGCGGCGTGGCGCGCGCTCGTGCGTCCAGCGTGGGCGCTCTTGCCCGCGTGGCCGCTCGCGGCGCGAATCCGCGAAACAGTTCCAGGCCGGCGCGGCCACCGCAACGCCGGCAAAATGAGCCACAAGCCCGCCGCCGGGCCGCGCCCGCTCAGAAGTCCAGCGTCGTCCTCAGGAACATCGTCCGATTGCCGCTCGCCGACGTGATATTCCCGAACGACGTGGATGTCACACTGATGCTGCCCTGCGCGAAAAACGGATGATTCAGGAAGTTCGACGCCTCCGCGAAGAACCGCAGCGAAATGCGTTCCCTGATCCGCACCGCCTTCGTCAGCGACAGGTTCAGCGTGTACCCGGTCTTGCCGTAGTAGAATACGCGCGGGCCGAGCACTCCGGCCGCGTCGAACGGCTGGAAGTACTGCGGCAACACGCTGCCGTTGCCGCCGCCTCCCGGCGAGGGAGCGATATCGGCAATGTTGGTGTGGAAGCAGTTGCAGGACGGGTCGAATTGCCGCGCCTGAATCGTCGCGCCGCTGGAGCTGGTATAGCTGGCAAACGTCGCCGTGCGGTTCAGAAGCTGCTTGATGTTCATTCCGCTTCCGAACAGGCAGCCGCCGTCGGCCGTCGCGTTGAACGTGTAGCGGCCGCAACTCAGGATATTCGGCGAGCCCGAAATAATGCTGGTCTGGTCGCCCAGCGTCCAGCCGCCGACGATCCCCCGCAGCACCCGGTTCTGGACGTTGACCCACTTGTCCTTTCCGAACGGCAGATCGTATTGGAAGTAAACTACCGCCGTCTCGCGATGGTCGAACGAGGTCGGCCCGTAATCCAGGTGGCCGTTGCGAAGGGTGCGCAAGGTGTAAGTGGCCGTCTGATCGCTGAGGTTGTTCATATTCGCCAGGGTCTTCGACCAGGTGAAGTGCGCATCCAGCAACAGGCCGTGCTTCAGGGCTTTGCGCAGTTCCACCTGCAAGGCGTTGTAGTTGCTGTTGCCGTCGTCGTTCTGGTAGTAGACGCTGTTGGCGTAGGGATTGGCGCGGAAGAAATTCATCGGATAGCCGTTGCTCTGCGTGTATCCGGCGTTGGCGCACGGCGTGAAGTTCGATCCCACCAGCCGGCAGTAAGTCGTTCCACTGCTGGTCGAAGCCAGCGAGCTGGCGAAACTGCCCACATTGCCCTGCTCCAGGTAGGTGATGAACGTGGAGCTGCCGAAACCCGACGACGTCGAGAGCGCGGTCTGGCTCCCGTTGGCGCCAAAAGCCGCCTGGAAGATCGGCAGATTTAACTGCCCCGCTTTCCCCTGGTTGGAGAAGTTATTCACCGTCAGCTTGGGTGTCGGCAGCGCGGTAAGTTGCGCCACGCTGATACCGTTGGCGATCGCCAGGTTATTCTGCGCGTTCATGAACTCCTGCAGGAATCCGTTCTCGAAGATATTCGTCTCGTTGATGTTCTGGTAATGCCACATATGCGTGGCCTTGTTGCCGACATAACGGACATCCAGGATGGTGCCGGGCGAGAGTTCGCGCTGCACGCGCAAATTCCAGCTCTGCACATACGGCGCTTTCAGGTCCGGATTGGCATAGTACACCGTGGTCCCGCCGTTGGTCGGATAGCCCATTAGCGAGGACGTGGTCGTGAAGGACCCCGGATTGTAGACCATCGGCGGAGCCGCCGTCGAAGGCGAGTAAATCCCCGGGTTGGCGGAGATGGCCGCCGCCGCGCTGGCCGATTGCGTCGTGCCGACGTTGCAGCATTGCAGGTTGGAGATGGTGTTCAATCCTTCGCTGTAGTACTGCATGCCGTAGCTGGCCCCGATGACCGTCTTGTTATGGCCCAGAATGCGGCCCATCAAGCCTTCCGCCTGCGGTGTCCACGCGAGGCCGATATTCGGACCCGGCGTAACCTTGCTCGGCGAGTACACCGAGCCCTTGATATTCACTACCGGGTTGTAGCTGGCATTCAGGTTTCCGGGCTGGAAGTTGGCATACGACGGTCCGTACTGATCGGTCGGCCAGGAATCGATCCCGTTGGTGTTCTGGATCGCTCCATCCAGCTCCCAGTGCAGGCCGAAGTTGACCGTCAGATTCGGCAGGACGCGCCAGGAATCCTTCACGAACAGGCCCAGCGTGTTCAAAGCGAAGCGCTGCATCAGCGGCGCGTATTGCTTGTACGCATGCGTCGTCTCATCGACATTGAAGGAAGTGGAATAACTGCTGATCCGCCCCGTCAACAGCGAATACAAGGCCACAGCGTTGGAGATATCGCTGGTGGTGGTGCTGATGGCCGGGAAAACGCCGGAGGTCTGCGACAGGATGTTGTTCACCGGGTCGGTAGTGTTCACGATCCCGAAGGAAACGCTGGGAATGCCGGCGTTGCCGTAGGATTGCTCGTAAAAGCTGGTGCGCAGATAGTTCGCGCCGAAGGTAATGGTGTGCTTGCTCTTCACCCACGTGGCTGCGTCATTCAGTTGCCAGACGGGATTGTTGCGCTTCCACGGCGTGTTGTTGGGAATCAGCGGATTGATCAGCGGAAGCGTGTAATTGATATTTCCCTGCGACGCCCATTGATGCGGATCGGACGGGTTATAGAAGTACTCCATATTGCCTTCCGTGCCGAAGGTTACGGAGTTGAGCAGATGCGGCGTGATAGTGATGTCCAGCGTGTTGCTGGTGACCGGCGAATTGAGCAGGTAGGCGCTATTGGATGGGTACGGTCCGCCGGGATAATTCGGCGTGCCATTGATGAGATACCGGTGATCGTTCCACGTCCCGTGCCAGGCGAATTTCTGATTGATCACATAGTCGACGCGCGCCGTTGGATAGATATTGCCGTTGTAAGTGGCCTGGAAATACTGCATCGTCTGCCAGTAAGGTTGCCCGGCGATGGGGAGCCAGCCGGTGGCATGGCTGGTGCTCGAATTGATCTGCGAAAGCAGTCCCCCGATCACCGGGTTGATGGTCCCAAAGCAAGTGCTGCAACCCGATGCCGCCACCGCTTGCAGCACGTTCACCGTGTGATTTTTGCCGTCCGTGCCCAGGTAGGTGAAATTTCCAGCCAGCGCATCGCTGGTCAGCATCGTGTCCGTGTAGGTGCTTCCGCCGTAGCCGGGGACATCCTCGAAATTCAGGAAGAAGAACACTTTGTGACTGAGGTACGGAATGAAGGGCAGCAGCGGACCGCCCACGCTCCCGGCATAGTCCTGCGTGCGGCTTTTTGCGCGGTGCACCCCGGTGAGTTTGTTGAAGTACGTATTGGCGTTGAGGTCTTCGTTATAGAACTGCTCCGCCAGGTGAAACTTGAACCGGTCGGTGCCCCGCCGCGTCGTGAACCGGATCTGCATGGCTCCGCCGCCGGCCGCGTCGGCTTCCATCCCCGAGGTGGATACGGTGACTTCCTCCATCGCGTCCAGCCTGGCCGCGCCGAACTCGTAAAAGCTCGTGCCCCCGCTCTTGAAGCGCTGCGAGTTGGCGTTCATCCCGTCGATGGTGATGTTCATCGAGGCGTTCGGCAGGCCGTCGAAAGTGCTATAGCCCGAGGTCGTCTGCGCCCCCGGCGATAATAGCGCGAAGTTCAACGAGTCCCGGCTGGTATACGGCAGCGTATTGATGGAGAGATTGTTGATGGTGGCGCCGATCTCGCTCGACGTGGTCTCGAGTTGCACCGCCGCCGCCGTCACCTCGATCCTTTCCGTGCTGGTGCCGACCTGGAGTTGCACCGTCAGATCGAGCGTGCGGCCGCTATCGACCACCACGCCGTCCAGCACCGCCGTCTGGAAGCCGTTCGCGGAAGCCGTCAGCCGGTAAGAGCCGGCCGGGATGTTGACGAACACGAACCCGCCGTCATTCTGCGATCGCGCCGTGGTGGCGGTCTGCGTCGCCATATCGATGAGCGTCAGATTGACGTGCGGAATTACCGCCCCGGAAGCATCCTTCACAATGCCGTGGATACCGGTGCTGGTAACCTGGCCTGCCGCTGTGGCGGCCAGTAAAAACACAAAGCCTGCAAGGCAGAACCACCGGGACGTGCTCTGCGGCATACGTTACCTCCTGCCGAACTTTTCGGGAATGCTTTGCTTGCCCAAAGCAATTTGCCGGGACTCCGGCTGCGCGGCTGTCCGGCTCGAAACCGATACCTCTACGGGTGAACAGTTAAACGCTTCACCCGGTTGTGAGAGAATTATACACGATTTCAGAATTTTAAACTCCTTTTTTTCGTTATTCCGTGGGAGTATCCCACAACACGGACCCAACCCTCTGTAGGAGCTATCATTACGGTCATGTCTTGCAAGGTGCTGCTGGCGATTCTGTGTGTCATTCACGGCGCCGTGCGTGCGCAGCAGAACGGCCGCGGAGTCAAAGTGGCGCTGGTCAAGATGCCGTACGTGGGCGAGCGGAATACGGCCGAACGCTCCGGCGGTCCCGACTACCTGGAGCATGGCGGCATCCAGGGGCGGCTCGAAGGACTCGGCTGTCTGACCCGGCCCGTAGCGGCCGTGGAACTGTCGCCGGAGGAACAGAAATCGTACGGCGAATGGAATCGGCTGGCGCTGGCCAATGGGGCTCTCGGGAGGCACGTGGCCGAAATTCGCCGAGCCGGGTATTTGCCGATCGGGCTGTTGGCCAATTGCAGCGCGTTACCCGGAATGCTCGCCGGGCTGCAGCATTCGGGAGCGGCGCCGCGCCCGCTGCGCGTGGGGCTGGTGTTCATCGACGCGCATGGCGACTACAACACGCCGGAGACCACGCTCAGCGGCATGTTGGGCGGCATGCCGGTGGCCATTTCCGCGGGCTTATGCCTGACGCGGATGCGTCTCCAGGCGGGCCTGGATCCGGCTTTGCCGCAGAGCCACATCGTGGAGGCTTGCGTCCGCGATACCGATCCGCTGGAGCAGGATCTTCTCGATCGTTCCGGGATCCAGCAACTCTCGGTGGACGATATCCGCCGCCGCTCCGCCAGGCTGCACGATCAGATGAAACGGCTCTCGGAAATCACCGACGTCATTTATATACACGTCGACATGGATGTGCTCGATCCGCGCGAAGTGCCGGGCCATCCGTTGGCCGTGCCCGGTGGCCCAACCAGCACGGAACTCGCCGAGGCTATCACGGACATGTTCCACTACCAGAAGGCCGCGGCCTTCGGAGTAGCGTCGACTCCTTTCGGCGAGCGCGATGCGGCGGGTGTGTCACGCGACGCGGCATACCGGTTGATTGCGGCGGCCGTGAAGGGCGTCGAAGAGCGGGAGACGGCGGCTAAATGAGTCTTCTGCCAGATCGATCTCGCGCGGTCCTACTTCGGATTCCATTCCTTTTGGTGCAGGTCCGGAAACGTAATCTGGCATTGACCGGGATCGATTCCGGCTACCCGCGCCAGCCCGTTCTCGTCCAACGTGCCCGTATATTCGCTGCCATCCGGCGCCACGATCTTGTATTCCTGGTTCGCCACCGGATTGCCATCCTCATCCTCCAGGTGGATCTCCACCCACGACTTGCGCGGGCACTTTTGAGTTGTCGATGCCGGAGGATTGGATACCGCGTCCTGGTGGGCGGATTGTAATGCGCTGCTGTTGCTGCTCATCGAGTTTTCTCCTGGCGGCCGCGGGCGGCTCGCCGTTCCTCGGCGCGCAAATGCCGCAGTGCCGATTCGTAGAGCCGCGAT
>Ga0335073_10016043_pt1 | contig 10468 bp, 7 predicted proteins | sample Lox_Sample_22_FD_207093 | JGI IMG/M metagenome (GOLD analysis project Ga0335073, IMG submission 207093) | Soil microbial communities from Loxahatchee National Wildlife Refuge, Florida, United States - Lox_Sample_2.2 | ecosystem: Environmental > Terrestrial > Soil > Wetlands | place: USA: Florida...
GTGAATCAGCACCGACGCCAGGAAACGCCACATCCAGGCAAGGCCCTCGGGCCGTTCGCCGTCGAATGTCACCAATTCCAGATGCATCCAGCGCATGCCGGCGGTTTCCGACCGGGCCATGGCGAAGATCAACCCGTAGACCATGGCGATCACCGGGAGGGCGCCGCCCAGCACCATCAGGCCGACTTTATTCATCACGAACTCGCCGCCCAGAAAACGATAGGCCGCGAGAAACGCTCCGTACGCGATCAGCACCATGCTCCAATCGGCGACGCCCGCCAGCGAGCGGTGCAGCGGTGTCGCAACCGGAGCTTCGCAATAGATCGATGCCTCCACCGTTGTGCCGAGCGTCCGCGGCTTGGCCACCGCAGGCGGCAGGAAATCCAGCTTTCCCTGCGTTTCCGGAACGGGATGACGCCGGGAACCGGAACGTGTGGCCTTGGCAACCGGCTTGGATGGAATATCGCCGGTCTGCGTCCTGGACGCCGCCGGCTTCTGCCGGCGGGCGGGCCGCTGCGGCGCCGGTGACGCGAAGGATTCGAACGGTATGACGTTGGGCCGCTCGTAGAAAAGCTTGCGCTGCACCGCATTCGCTAAATCGCCCGCATGCGCCGATTCGGAAACCGCCGGCGCGGCGCGCATCTTGGTTGCCAGCGCTCCGTCCACACGCAACTCACCTGTCCGCGGCACCGCTGCGCGGCGTCCGCATCGCGGACATCGCGGTTCGTCGTTCGGATTTCGTGCACCACAGTAATCGCAAGTCATTTTCTGCCGGCGACTCCCTTGTTCACAGGCGGCTCCGATAATTCACAGACCCCGTTGGACTTAAATATGGTACGTTGGCCGTTTGGAGCCACGCCTGTTTACCTTTAGTACTCTAGGGTTTTTTACCATATTGCTCAAGCGTTGTCACGCAAAATCTTCGAGTATTACGTACATTTTCGTGCTCAGCTTATTGGCAGATATCGCTTTAGCCAGTTCTGCGCTGGCTCAGGTAAATACCCTACCCCCGGTTCCAGGCCCGCCGCCGCAGGAACAGTCGCCCACTGCCACCCTTGAAGCGCCGGTATTGCCGCCTCTCCCCTCCTCGCTGAAAAAGAAAGAGTGGTATTTCTCTGCCGTTGTTCAGGACATGCGCACCAACGAACAAGGCGACAGGATTCGCATCCTCGATGGCCATGCCGAGGCGGAAGACGATCACATCATCGTTCGGGCTCAGCACATCGAGTACAACGAGACCACCCAGATTCTCAATGCAACCGGCAGCGTGTATTTCTACGGGCTCGACAAGAACGAACAAATCTGGTGCGACCACCTGGAATACAATCGCGCGACCGAGAACGGCGCCTTCTTCGAGGTGCGCGGCGAATCGTCACCGCGCGCTGTGGTGCGCCGGGGAGTGCTGAGCGGCACCAGCCCATATCACTTCGAAGGACAGTGGGCGCAGCGGATCGGCGCCAAATATATTCTCTACAACGGTTGGGTGACCAACTGCAAAATCCCCGAAGGTGGCAGCCCCTGGTGGGTCATGAAGGGACCGAAGTTCGATATCATCCCGGGCGATCGGGCCAAGGCTTATAAGAGCTGGTTCATTCTGCGAAAAGTTCCGCTGTTCTATACGCCCTATTTTTACCACTCGCTCAGCAAAGAGCAGCGGCACAGCGGATTTCTGATGCCGCATATCGCGCCGCATACACAACGCGGGGCGATGGTTGGCCTGGGGTATTTCTGGGCCATCAACCGCAGTTACGATCTCACCGCCAACCTGCTCGACTACAATACCAGCGCCTTCGCGCAAAGCGTCAACTTCCGCGGCAGACCGAGCGAAAAGAGTGATTTCGACCTGATCGTGAACGACACCATCGACAGCGCGGGCCAGCCTGGACTCACGCCCAAACAGACCTTCAGCGGCGCCAACATTCTCTTCATCGGTAAAGCCGATCTGGGCCGCGGATGGCTGGCTTCCAGCTACGTGGATTACGTAACGTCGTTCCGCTACCGGCAGGAGTGGTCGTACAACTATTCCGAAGCGGTCGGCTCGGAATTCCACGCGTCGGCGCTGCTCAACAAGGACTGGTCGACTTTCACCAACGATGTGGTGGTATCGCGGCTGGAGAATTTTCAGACCGCCGAGATCCCAATTACGCTGCCCAACGGCAGTATTTCCGGCTATCAGCGAAACGCCGTGCTGATCCACAAACTGCCGGAGGAGCAGTTCGGCAGCCGCGACCGCCAGTTGTTCTCCAAACTGCCGCCCTGGTTCAGTCTCTGGTGGTCGTTCTACTCGACCGCCGGCCTGCTGTATCGCTCGGAACCGTTTTTCGACAGCACCAACACCAATAAAATCGGCAATTTCCAAACCAGCCAGTTCACGCCGCGCCTGGATTTCTCGCCGCACCTGACAGGCGCGCTGCACCTCGGTTCGATCGATCTGATCCCCAGTGTCGGGCTCGACGAGACGTTTTACGGCGAAAGCCAGGTGCAATCGACACTCGGCCCGGGTTATCCGCAGGCCATCACCCACACGATGTCTCGCGGCACCCGGGACTTTTCGCTCGATATCATCCTGCCTTCTCTCGAGCGGGTCTACGGCAAAACGGTTTTCGGCGACAAACTCAAGCACGTGATCGAGCCGCGCGTGACCTACAAATATGTCACCGGAATCGGTACCGACGCAGCCTGCCTGAAGGCGGCGGAAGCCGCCGGGGACGTGCAGGACGCCGGCTGTAGCAATTTTAATCACTACGTCCGGTTCGACAACATGGACCTGCTGGCCGACACGAACGAAGTCACGCTCTCGCTGACCAACCGTGTTTACGTGAAGAAGAAGGACGGCCAGGTGCAGGAGATCTTCACCTGGGAGTTGATGCAGAAGCGGTATTTCGATCCGACGTTCGGGGGCGCGGTGGTGGCCAATCAGCCGAACATTTTCGCCGCCACCGCGGATCTGACGGCGTACGCGTTTGTCTTGGGACCCCGCACCTATTCGCCCATCGTTTCGCTGGTGCGCGCCAGTCCGGCGCCGGGCTTGGGGATCAACTGGCAGACCGATTACGACCCCAAGAGCCACTCCATTGTCGATAGCAGCTTCGGCATCGATTACAACTGGAAGCTGTACCACGTTTCCGTGGCCGACAACGAAGTGCACGCCAATCCAATCCTCATGCCCTATGCCAATCAGTACACGCTGCATTTGGGGTTCGGCGATCCGCAGCATCGCGGATGGAACGGCGGCATACAGGGCGTCTACGATTACCGGCAGAACCAACTATTGCAATACACCACACAGGTGACCTACAACACCAACTGCTGTGGATTCAGCGTCCAATATTTGAGGATCAACGTCGGCGTGCCGCATGGCGCCTGGGAATTCGCGCTGGCGCTGGCGAATATCGGGACGTTCGGATCCTTAAAGAAGAACGAGCGCTGGTTCTGACCGGGAAGCGCGGCGAAAACGTGCCCTAAAAAGGTTTGGCCCCGAGCTGGGTATCTCGGGGCCATTGCACTCAGAGAAGTGGCGGTGGGAGGGGACTCACCGCCTGGGATGCTGTCTGTGTCTGAACTAATAGTAGCAGTTTAAGACCTGCTTGTCTAGTATTTCACAAAAAAATTTTCGAAATTTTTTTCGGACGGGGCAACACGTGGGATTCTCAACCAAAAAGTAAAAGGCCCCGAGCTGGGTATCTCGGGGCCTCGTTGCACTCAGAGAAGTGGCGGTGGGAGGGGACTCACCGCCTGGGATGCTGTCTGTTGATTCCACAATATCAATTTCAGACCTTTTTGTCCAGTATTTTTTTTAGGGCCGGTTTCGGGAGCCTCGACCGACTTTGGAGGGGCTAAGGGAAGTAGTAAATCCTATACTATCCCCCCACAGCTAACTGGTAGAAAATACAATGGTTACCTCTCCCTATAGGAAATTGGTACTGGGGCAGCGTTAACCCGTCAACATAACCAAAGACATATTGTGCCCGGAGGTCCGCGAATGTCATTTTGAGCGTGGAAGGTGGTGCGGCAGCAAAATGGAAACCCAACAGCAAGAGGAAAAGCTCCTGGCCAACGGCGAGCGGGAACGGCGAACCAAGCGGCGCTTCAGCATCGAGCAGGACGTACGCTACAAGATGCTCTATGGCCAGCGCATCGCCGAAACCGGCACGGGCAAGACTGCGAATATTTCGAGCGGCGGTGTGTGGTTCACCACCGAAAGCATGCTCACCAGCGGGATGCCGGTTGAAATCTCCATGAACTGGCCGGTCCTCTTGAACGATTCCTGCCCCATGAAGCTCATGATTTACGGTTGCGTGGTCCGCAGCAATGAAAAGGGCGCCGCCGTCGCCATCGAGCGGTACGAATTCCGCACGCAGGGCCGCGCCTTCCAGCAGCCTGTGATTCCCAATCCGGTCGAGTTCCGCCTCCCGGGTTAGTTCCGATTTTTCCTGGCCGGAGGGTTCCGGCCGTCGTCGTCTCTCTCTTCCAGCCCGCGCCGGCAATCACTGCCCGGCGCGGCATTTTTTTTTGGCGCAGCCTAATGCTCCCCCGCCTGGAAGCCGATCCTATGCACATGACCACCATGGCGCCACCGAAATTAATCGACTGGACCGATCAGCTCAGCGTCGGCGTCCCCAGTATCGATTCCCAGCACCGGAAACTCATCGACCTGATCAACGATCTTCACGCGGCGATGGCGGCAGGGCGAGGCGCGGAACTGCTCGGCAAAACGTTCAAGGGACTGGTACACTATACCCTATCCCACTTCGCTTACGAAGAGCAGTTGATGCGTCAAACCGCCTTCCCGGGCCTCGAGGCGCATCGCGCCGAGCACACCAGGCTGGTGGATACCGTTCAGAAACTGCAGCAGGATTGGCGCTCCGGCAAAGTCGCCATCTCCATGGAGATGCTTTGGTTCCTGAAAGACTGGGTCGGCGGTCACATCGTCGGGATGGACAAGAAATACGGGCCGCACGTGACGGCCGCCGGTGCCCGGTAGCCCCGCGTACGCCCCCGAAAGGTAGCAAAAAATATACTGCCTTTACAGGATTCTCTTGCCTCCGCTTCCGAGGTATGAATAATGGATATGGACCAGAGGAGGTGAGATGATCCTACGTATCGCAGCGTTGGCCGCATTGCTGGTCGGCGGCGTCGTGGCCGATGATGATGCGAGCCGCGCTAAGCTAATGGGGTCCTGGGAGTTAACTGACGCCGGCAAAGACTCCCAGACATGGACCTTTCAGGCCAAGGACGCGCACGGCGACGTTATTCACGTAACCAATGCAGGCGCGCAGAAAACCTTGATGGAATTCGACTGCGACTCTTTCGGCCACGACTGCGTGGTCAAGGACAATGGCAAGACCGCCAAAGTCTCGCTGTACTACAACGGCCCCAAACTCATCCAAATGGAGACCCGCGGGCCGCTGATCTGCAAGCGCGCGTTCGTCATCACCGGCGAAGGCGACACCATGGATCTGGTCCTGGAAATCTTCGCTCCCTCTCCCAAGACGGAGACGTTTCACTTCAGGCGCGTCTCAGCCGCGGCCCATTGATTCGGCGCCGGGCTTGTGCCAGCCACCGCTGCCGGGCCGGTGTGTCTCCATCGCTTCCGAATTCCTCCGCTTGCTGCTCCCCCGCGCTGGTCTTCATCCGTCCGTGCCGATTCATCGAATCCTTCCGGATATAGACCACCGATAGTCTGAAGTCTGGCTCATAAGGCGTTATCCTGGGTACAATTCGATATCGTTACGAGATGGAGGACTGATGGCCGCCTGCTCCAATTGCGGTTCGCAAAACGCCACCGACGCGCGATTCTGTACCGGGTGCGGAAGACCGCTGGCTCCGCCCGCCGCGGCACCCGCGCCTGCGCCGACCGCCGCGGGCACTGTATGTCCGACCTGCGGCATTTCGCTTCCTCCCGGAGTCAAGTTCTGCGCCAAGTGCGGTGGAACGGTTCCCTTGAAGACGGCGGGCGCGCCGCCTCCCGGGCCGCCTCGTTCCGCGGCGCCTCCGCCGCCAGCGGCTCCGCTGCCACCCGCGCCGGCGGCGACATTCAAACCAACCGGAAGCGCTCCGGCCGCGCCGCCGCAGAATCCGCCTCCGTTCGCGTTTCCGGGTGGATCGGCGATGCCCCCCGCTGCTCCGCCGCCACCGGCCCCGGCTCCCATTTCCAAACCTACCGGAAGTAGTCCCGCCGCGCCGCCGCCAGGTTCGCCCCCCTTTTCATTCCCCAGCGGGCCCGCTCCGGCAGTCCCGCCTCCGTACCGGCCGCCTGCGCCGGGAGCCGCGCCTCCTGTTCCCCCGCCCTATGCACGACCGGGACCAGGCCCGGCCGCGACTCCGCAAGCGCCCAAAAAATCGGGCATCGGAATCGTGCTTCTGATCGTCGGCCTGTTGATCGTTCTGGGCGGCGGCGGGTATTTCGGATTCACCCGGTGGCGGGCTGCCCGCAAGGCCGCCCAGGAGACCGCGATCGCGCCATCCGCGCCGCCCGTAACCGCTCCTCCGCTCGTGACCACGCCTGCGCCCACTCCATCGCCCGAAACACCGGCTCAGGTCACTCCGCTACTGCCGACGCCGCTTGCTCCCACCCCGGCGCCGACTCCGCAACCAACTCCTCCAGCGTCAGTTACGCCGGGCCCTGGCGCGGCCGGAACCGTGCCGGAAGCGCCCGTCCAGGCCCATCCCGCGGCCGTCAAGAAAGTGAAGCCGGTGTATCCGAAGCTCGCCAGAGACAACCATATGGGAGGAGTTGTCAGGGTGCAGATCATCATCGCCGCCGATGGGCATGTGCGTGACGCCACGCTGGTTTCCGGCAACGCGGTTCTGGGCCAGGCGGCCGTCGATGCGGTGAAGAAGTGGGTTTATGAGCCCACCCTGGTCAACGGCCGCCCGGTCGAAGCCACCACCGTCGTGCAGTTCCGCTTCGATCCCGATTAGGTCTGCTACAAAGGGTAGGAGTGCCTGCCGGAACCGCAAAGAAGCCCAACCGACCGCCGTCGAAGGCGCCGGGCCGTCCCTGGCTCGACGGTTCCCTCTCCCGGCATATTCTGGCGATTGCGGCGCTCTGCCTCCTGGCGCTCGCCGCCTACTCCAATTGCTTCCAGGGAGCGCTGGTGGCGGATAACGGAGCCCTCGTCGCCGGAGATGTCCGCGTTCACGCCGTTACCAGCCGCAATCTCGGCCTGATCTTCGGACAGCACTACTGGTTCGGAAACGGCGAATCGAATTTATATCGGCCGCTGACCACGCTTTCTTTTCTCTTCAACTACGCCATCCTGGGCAACGGGGCGTCGCCGGCCGGATACCACGCGATCAACCTCGCGCTGCACGCCGTCAATATCGCTTTGGTGTACCTGCTGGCATTCTGGATCTTCCACGAGATCGCCGCGGCCGGTTTGATGGCGGCCCTCTGGGCCGTGCATCCGGTGCTGACGGAATCCATCACCAATATCGTGGGACGCGCCGATCTGCTGGCCGGCCTCGCGGTGCTGGGCGGGCTGGTCTGCCACGTCCTCGCAGCCCGCTCGAAGGGGCGGAGGCGGATGCTGTGGCGCGCGGGCCTGTTCGCGGTGGTGGCGGCCGGCATTTTTTCCAAGGAAAACACCATCGTCGTCCTGGGTGTGTTGCCGCTTTGGGATTTCCTGATGGAGCCTCCCCGCGACTGGCGTCCGCGGCTGGCGAACTATGGCGCGGCGGCGGCGCCGTGCCTGGCCTTCCTGTGCGTCCGCGGATTGATCCTGGCGAAATCGCTAGCCTATTTTGTGCCCTACACCGACAATCCGCTGGCCAGTGCCGATTTCTGGACCGCCCGCCTGACGGCCATCAAAGTGATCGGCAAGTACCTCACGCTATTGGTCTGGCCGGTGTCGCTTTCGAGCGATTATTCGTATAACGAGATTCCGCTCTTCACCGGCCGGTTCGCCTCCTTCGAGGATTGGAAGATTCCGATCGTCCTTCTCGCCTGCGTGGCGTTGGTTGGCATCGCGTGGCGGTACCGGCGGCGCAATCCCAAGCTGTCGTTCTTCATCGCCCTGTTCTTCGTGACGCTGGCGCCGACGGCAAACCTGGCCATCGTCGTCGGAACGCCCATGGCCGAGCGATTCCTGTATCTTCCCACGCTGGCCATGGCCGGGTGCATGGTCACGGCGATTACTTTCCTGGCGAGACAGCAGACCGCGCGGGCCATACTGGCGGCCGTGATCCTGCTGTTCGCGGCGCGGACCTGGACTCGCAACACCGATTGGGAATCGGACAAAACGCTGATGCTCAGCGATGCCGAAAGCGCTCCCGGCAGTTTCAAGCCGCACATGGCTCTGGTGGCGCTGGCCGGCGATCCGCAGCGCGCCATCGCCGAAGCCGGCCGCGCGCACCAGATCCTGGACGGCCTGCCGGACGGGCGGAATTCCATGCAGGCGTACACCAATTTCGGCATCTGCTACCGCCAGGAAGGCGACCGGCTGGCGGCAAACGGCGCGGCGGCTCGCGAGTGGTACCAGAAATCCCTGCGCGATCTGCTGCGCGCGCGCTCGATCGAGCAGGCCTTCGACGCCCGCCTGCAGCGCGAGAACCTGTCGCGCGTCAAAGGCACGACTAACTTCGGCTGGTTCCCCGTGTACATGGAATTGGGACGGACCTACCTCCGGCTCTCGCAGCCCGAAGACGCGTTGGCGGCCCTTCGGCACGGCCTGCTCCTGGAGTTCCGGCCCGAGTTTTTCGAAGAAATCTCGCACGCATACGAGGAGGAGGGCGACTCGCGGCAGGCCGCCATCGCTCTCATGGAAGGGCTGGCGATGAATTCCGGGCAGTCGCAATTGGCCGCCGGTTTGGCCGATATCTATCGGAAATCGGCGCCGCGGAGCTGCGCGGTGCAGCCCGGCGGCGGAGTCAATATGCAATGCCCGCTGGTGAAAGAGGAGTTGTGCTCGGCGCTGGCGAATGTCGCCGAATTGTACTCGACGGTCGGAAGGCACGCCGACGCGGCGCAGGCGGAGAACGCCCGCAAGGGCGAGATCGGGTGTCACCCGTAAGCAAGGAGCAACCGGAGAATGGCGAAAAAGAGGCCGCCGGCAAGAAGCGCGCCGGCGCCCGCGAAGAAGGAGAAGACCAACACCTGGCGGCGGCACTTCCCCGTCCTGGCGGGGCTGTGGCTATTGATGGCGCTGGCCTACGCCAACTCGTTTTCGTCGGGGTTGGTCTACGACAACCACCCCATCATTGGTCAGGATACGCGCATCCAGGCCGTCACCGGCGACAACCTGGGCTTCATCTGGTCCGGCGATTATTGGAACGGAAGCGGGCCGCGCGACCTCTACCGCCCGCTGACCACGATGAGTTACCTGGTCAATTACGCGGTTCTTGGGAACGGTACGAACCCGGCGGGTTACCATCTCGTCAACCTGGCGTTCCATGGACTGAATGTCGCGCTGGTCTACCTCCTGGCTCTGTGGATCCTCGGCGAAATCCCGGCCGCGGCGATCCTGGCGGGGCTGTGGGCGGTCCACCCGGTCCTCACCGAATCGGTGACCAATATCGTCGGCCGCGCCGATCTGATGGCTGCGTTTGGAGTGCTCGCGGCACTGATCTGCCACATTCAGGCCAACCGGCCCGACGTCCGGCGAAGAGCCGGCTGGCTGGCCGGCGTTTTTCTAGCGACCGCTTTCGGAATGTTCTCCAAGGAAAGCGTGATTGTCGCTCCGGTGGTGCTGCTGCTCTACGACTTGTCGTTCTCCCCGGGGAGCGGGTGGCCGAAACGCGCGCGGAGCTACTTCATCGCGGCTATTCCCTGCGTGCTGGACCTCGTGGTGCGTGCCCGCGTGTTGCGCCAATTCACGGCCATGGCGGTTCCTTTCACCGACAATCCGCTCACCGGGGCCGGATTCCTGCCGGGGCGCCTGACGGCCCTCAGCGTGATCGGCAGGTACATCGGCCTGCTGGCCTGGCCGGCGACACTCTCCTGCGACTACGGCTACCGGCAGATTCTCACCATTCGTCCCGGCGATATTGCCGCGGTCCTGGCGCTGGCCGTGTGTCTCGTCGCGGGAGCCGCGGTGATCTACGCTTACTGGAAAGACCGCCGGATCTTTTTCTTCGGCGGACTGTTCTTCGTGGCGCTCGCGCCCGTGGCCAACGTGTTCCTGCTGATCGGCAGCAACATGGCGGAGCGCTTCCTGTACCTGCCGGCGATCGGCGCGGCCGGCTGCGCCGCGGCCGCGTGGATGGCTCTGGCCCGGCGTCTGCCCGCGCGCATGGCCATCGCCATCCCTGCCGTCGTCTGCTTGGCGTTCGCCATCCGCACCTACGCCAGAAACAGCGATTGGGCCACCGATCAGTCGCTGGCCGAGGCCACCGAAAGCGCGGCTCCCGAAACCTACAAAGCCCATATGATCCTGGCCACCAGCCTCAGCGGCAGCCGCTCGATAGCGGAAGCCGGCCGCGTGCGCGCTATTCTCGACCCCCTCCCGGACGAACAGAACCTCAACCG
>Ga0335073_10016048_pt1 | contig 10467 bp, 13 predicted proteins | sample Lox_Sample_22_FD_207093 | JGI IMG/M metagenome (GOLD analysis project Ga0335073, IMG submission 207093) | Soil microbial communities from Loxahatchee National Wildlife Refuge, Florida, United States - Lox_Sample_2.2 | ecosystem: Environmental > Terrestrial > Soil > Wetlands | place: USA...
CGACCCGTCAGAGGATCTCAGCGCGGTGTGTGCCGCGATCGGCGCGCAAATGGTGGTCCGCGGGACGGACACCGAGCGAGTCCTCGGCATGGACGAGTTCCACCGCGGCCCCTACCAGACCGCGGTCGGTCCCGCCGAGATGCTCGTCGAGATCCGCGTCCCGCTGCATGACGCCTCCGGCAGTGCCTACGAGAAGGTCGACCGCCGGGTGGGCGATTGGGCGGTCGCAGCGGCGGGGGCGTCGATAACGCTTTCGAAGGACCGAGCCATCGCCCGCGCGGGCGTCGCTCTGGCCGCGGTCGGCGCGGAGGTCACCTCGCGCCAGGCGGAGGACGCCCTGGTGGGCGAGCCTCCGTCGCAGGAGCTGTTCAGGCGGGCCGCGGCGGCGGCGGCCGACGCGTGTCGTCCGGTCACCGATCAGCGGGGATCGGCGGAATACAAGCGACACGTGGCCGGCGTGCTGACGGAGCGGGCGCTGCTGCGAGCCGCAACCCGGGCGCTACCCGGACAGACCCCACGTAGACGTAGAAAGACACAGGAGGTGTGACTTGCCGTTGGTGATCGGTGCTTCCACCGGTTGGATCATCGGAATCGTGCTCGGGATCGTCGTGGCCGCGGTGGCGGCGGCGATCGTGATCACGATCGTGATGCTGGCGAGGAAGATCGCCGCCCAGGCGCGGACCGCCGTGGACGGGGTCGAGAAGGTGCGGGCGCAGACCGAGGGGCTGGCCGGGATCGGTCGGATCAACGACTCCGGGGTCCGGATCCTGCATTCGGCGCGCGCGCTGCGCAAGGTGGCGGTGGGCAAATGATTGGCTTCGCCACCTTCACCAACCATGACGCGTGGGCGGTCGCGCTCGTGATAGGTCTGGTCGTGGCCCTTGCGGTCGCCGGCCTGCTGGTCGTCCTGGTTCGTACCGTGGGCGAGATCAGGACCTCCGCCCACGCTCTGCTTGAAGTGGCCGGCAAGGTCGCCGGCAACACCCAGAACATCCCTCAGCTCCAGGCCACCGCGCCGGTGCTGGGGCTCATCGTGGAGGAGGCCGTGATCCAGGACGGCTACATGAACGCGTTGACCGACGGTTTCGGCAACGGGAACGGGAGCGGCGAATGACCACGCTCATCATCCTCAGCGTCGTGCTCGCGGTGATCATCATCGCGGTCGTGGCGGCGGCGTTGATCAAGGTCCAGCAGGACCTCGAGGCGACCTCGGCCGACCTCGCCACCCTCGCCGGCGCCCTACAGATGGTCGAGTCCGAGCACCTGCAGCCGCTCGAGCCGGCAGTCAAGGCGATCAACGGTCAGTTCGACGTGATCATCGGCGCCTTCCCAGGCATCGCGCGCAAGGCCAAGATGGTCGCGGAGAGGAGGCCCCAATGACGCTCGAGTGGATCGGCGACGCGCTCCTGCTGCTCGTCGTCCTGCCGGTCGTCGTCTATCTGCTGCGCGGAGTCCTGAACGCCGCGAACAGCATCGTCCCGAGCGCCCAGCAGATCGCGCTCGCCGCGACCGCGGGCTCGAAGGACCTCGACGCGACCACGCTCCTGCTCACCACGCAGGACCAGGTAAAGACGACGATCGTTCTCGCCGCCGACTACGGCGGCTCGCTCGACGTGATCCTCGACGACGCGAACTAGGGGAGGCAAGAATGCCAGCAGCTGGTGTAGTCATGATCATCGCGGTCCTGCTGATCGTGCTCGCGGTCGTCTACTACCTCGTGTCGACGATCGTCGCCCTACAGCGGATCACGAACTCCCTCGACGAGGCGATCACGGGCGTGGTCGGGATCATCGAGAAGAGCGCGCCCGTCGATGAGGTCGTAACCGACATCAACACGAACCTCGATGCCGGGGTGAGCCTGCTCGAGGGCTTGCTCGTCAAGAAGGCGGGCATGCAAGACGCCGTCGGTCTCGTCGATGGGCTGTACCCGGGCGCGGCCGCCGAAGGCTTCCGCGATTTCCCGGAGAGCAAGGAGACAAAGGCCCCGCGGATCAGCGAGGTCTACACGAAGGGCACGCTCACGCTGGCCCGACTCGGTCGGGAAGCCCCGATCGCGGCCGCCAGCCCGAACGGTCCCGCCCTGCGCAATCCGTCCTACGGCAGCCTCGCAGCGCGCTCCCTCTACCCGGAAGTGCGCCAGACGCGACCAGGCGCGATGCCGCGCTCGCCGATCATCGGCACCGACTCGCCGGTGCAGTACGAGCCGAGCGAGTCGCCCGGCGTCCGCAAGCGGATGCCGGTGGCAGTAGGCGCGACGCCCGAACCGACCGCGGAAACCGGCGGTGTGGTCAAGTCGGGGCTGGCTTTCCTGCGGCGCTTCAAGAACGACGAACAGTGAGGAGAAGGGATGCAGACTCCAGCGCCGTTTGACTACGAGCGCGCGACCACGGTGGACGGCGCGATCGCGGCGCTCGCCGAGCATGGCCCGGAGGCGCGGCTGATCGCCGGCGGGCACAGCCTGCTGCCGATGATGAAGCTGCGGCTGGCCAACCCGGAATACCTGATCGACATCAACGACCTCGAGGAGCTTTCCTACATCCAGGAGCGCATCACCGAGATCCGCATCGGAGCGCTGACCCGGCACTGCGAGCTGCTCGAGTCCGAGCTGCTCGCTCAGCGCGCGCCGGTCTTCCGGGACGCCGAGGAGGTGATCGCCGACCCGGTCGTCCGCAACCGCGGCACGATCGGCGGATCGCTGTGCCAGGCCGACGCGGCCGAGGACCTGTCCGCGGTGTGCGCGGCCCTGAAGGCGCTCCTCGTAATCCGCGGGCCATCCGGCGAGCGCACCACCGGCATGGACGGCTTCTACCTCGGACCGTTCATGACCACGGTCGGCGCGGATGAGATGCTCACGGAGATCCGACTGCCGATCCGGCAAGGGTCGGGCAGCGCCCACGAAAAGGTCGAGCGGCGCGCCGGCGACTTCGCGATCGCGGCCGTGTCGGCGGCGGTGTGGATCGACGGTGGCACGATCGCCGATGCCGGGATCGCGCTGGCCGCGCTTGGCCCCAGCACGATCATCGTCTCCCGCGCCGAGGAGGCGCTGAAGGGCAAGCCGCCCTCGGAGGAGCTGTTCGCAGAGGCGGGCGAGATCGCCAAGGAGGACTGCATGCCGGTCGCCGACGGGCGCGGACCGGTCGACTACAAGCGCCACCTCGCGAGCGTTCTCACCGTCCGCGCGCTGCGGCGCGCCACTGCTCGCGCCCTGCAACAGGAGGCCTAGTGACATGGAAGTGAAGATCACGATCAACGGGCAGGAGGTCTCGCGCGAGGTGGAGCCGAGGACGCTGCTCGTCCACTTCATCCGCGACACGCCGGGATTGACAGGCACCCACTGGGGGTGCGACACGTCCAACTGCGGCGCGTGCGTCGTACTGATGGACGGCAAGCCGGTCAAGTCCTGCACGACGCTGGCGGCGATGTGTACGGGCCACGAGATCCGGACCGTCGAATCGCTCGAGCGCGACGGACACCTCGACCCGATCCAGATGGGCTTCCACGAGAAGCACGGGCTGCACTGCGGCTTCTGCACGCCGGGGATGCTGATGACGACCCGCGCGCTGCTCGACTCCAATCCGAACCCGACCGAGGCCGAGATCCGGACCGCGATCTCGGGGGCGATCTGTCGCTGTACGGGCTACAAGAACATCGTCAGCGCCGTGCGCTGGGCGGCCGAACACGAGGCCGCACTAAAACAGGAGGCGTGAGCATGGCCACGATGGACACCACAACCACCGAACGTCCGATCGGCTTTGGGCGTCTGAAGCGCAAGGAAGACGCCCGCTTCATCCGCGGCAAGGGCACCTATCTGGACGACATCCGCCTGCCGGGGATGGTCCACGGCGTGATGCTCCGAAGCCCGTACGCCCACGCCAGGATCATCTCGATCGACACCTCCCGAGCGCTCGCCCACCCGGGCGTCGCGGCGGTTGTCACCGCCAAGGACCTGGAGACGCTCGGGCTCGCCTGGATGCCGACGATCTCCTACGACACCCAGGCCGTGCTCGCCGGCGACAAGGTTCGCTTCCAGGGGCAGGAGGTGGCGTTCGTGATCGCCGTCGACGAGTACACGGCGCGCGACGCGCTGTCGCTGATCGACGTCGAGTACGAGCCGCTGCCCGCCATCGTCAACGCGCGCAAGGCGCTCGACCCGGATGCGCCGCTGATCCGCGACGACAAGGACGGCCAGACCGACAACCTGGCCAGCCCGCTGTGGGAGGCCGGCGACTCCGAGGCGACAGATCGCGCGTTCGCCGAGGCGGACACGATCGTCACCCGCGACATCATCTATCCGCGCTGCCACCCGGCGCCGTTGGAGACGTGCGGGATGATCGCCGACTTCAACCCGAAGACCGGCCAGCTCGACATCTACAACGGCAACCAGGCGCCCAACGCGCACCGCACCGTGTACGCGCATGTGGCCGGCCTGGCCGAGCACATGATCCGCATCCGCTGCAATGACATCGGCGGCGGATTCGGCAACAAGGTGCCGGTCTACCCCGGCTACGTGTGTGCGATCGCCGGCTCGATCGTCGCCGGCGTTCCGGTGAAGTGGATCGAGGACCGCTCGGAGAACCTGATGTCGACCGGATTCGCGCGCGACTATGTCATGCACGCCGAGATGTGCTCAAAGGACGGGAAGATCACCGGCCTGCGGGTCGACGTGATCGCCGACCACGGGGCGTTCGACTCGACCGCGCAGCCGACCAAGTTCCCGGCCGGCTTCTTCCACATCGTGTGCGGCTCCTATGACCTCGAGGCCGCGCACGTGCAGGTCAAGGCGGTCTACACCAATAAGGCGCCGGGGGGCGTGGCCTACCGCTGCTCGTTCCGGATCACCGAGGCCGTGTACCTGGTCGAGCGGATGGTCGACGCGCTCGCGCTCGAGATGAAGGTCGACCCGATCAATCTGCGGATGAACAGCTTCATCGCACCCGAGCAGTTCCCGTATGAGACGACCACCGGCTGGACGTATGACTCAGGCAACTACGCCGCGACGATGCGCGAGGCGATGCGGATCGCGGGCTATGACGAGCTGCGAAAGGAGCAGGCCGAGAAGCGGGCGCGCGGCGAGCTGATGGGCATCGGTACCTCGTTCTTCACCGAGGGTGTGGGCGCCGGCCCGCGCAAGCACATGGACATCCTCGGGCTGGCCATGAACGACGGCGCCGACCTGCGCGTGCATCCGTCCGGCAAGGCCATGGTCAGCATCTCGGCCCAGACCCAGGGCCAGGGTCACGAGACCACCTTCGCCCAGATCGTGGCCGAGGAGCTCGGGATCCCGCCCGAGGACGTCGAGGTCCGGCACGGCGACACCGACCGGACCCCGTACGGCCTGGGCACATACGGAAGCCGCTCCACCCCGGTCTCCGGCGCCGCCGTAGCGGTGGTGTCAAGAAAGGTGCGGGACCGGGCCCGCCTGATCGCGGCCACCATGCTCGAGACCCGGGCCGAGGACCTGGCCTGGGAGAAGGGCCGCTGGTACGTCAAGGGCGATCCCGAGAAGGGCGCGATGATCGAGGAGATCGCCGCCTACGCCTACAGCGGTGCGGCGATGCCCGAGGGCATGGAGGGCGGGCTCGACGCCCAGGTCATCTACGACCCGCCGAACCTCACCTATCCGTGCGGCGCCTACATCTGCGTGGTCGACGTCGATCCGGACACCGCGGCGGTCAAGGTCCGCCGGTTCATCGCGGTCGACGACTGCGGGGTGCGGATCAACCCGATGATCGTCGAGGGCCAGATCCACGGCGGCCTGGCCGAGGGGGTCGGGATCGCGCTGATGGAGGTGATCACCTTCGACGAGGAGGGCAACTGCCTCAACGGCTCGTTCATGGACTACCTGATCCCGACCGCGCTCGAGTGCCCCGACTTCGAGCTCGGCGAGACGGTCACGCCCTGCCCGCACCACCCGCTCGGCGCCAAGGGCGTGGGCGAGTCGCCGAACGTCGGCTCGCCGCCGGCGATCGTCAACGCGGTGATCGACGCACTGCATGAGACGCATGGCGTCGACCACGTCGACATGCCGTGCACGCCGGCGCGGGTGTGGGCCGCGATGCAGGGCCGGGCAGAGCCGCCGCAATGATCGTGGGCGGGGCACTCAGTTCCCGGGCGCGAGAGCTGATCGCGCAGGGCGAGGCGTTCGTCACCGCCACCGTAGTCCGGGTCGAGCACCCGACCAGCTCCAAGCCGGGCAACGTCGCGCTCGTGCACGAGGACGGGAGCATGGAGGGGTTTGTCGGCGGAGTGTGCGCGCAGAACAGCGTGCGGCTGTACTCGCTCAGGGCGATCGAGCGGGGTGAACCGCTGCTGCTGCGGATCTTGCCCGAGGGGCCCGTCAGCGCCAAGAACGGCGCAAATGTAGATGAGAATCACGAGGTCGCGCACGATGAAGGCTCGGTCACGGTCCAGAACCCGTGCCTCTCGGGGGGCGCGATCGAGGTGTTCCTCGAGCCGTTTCTGCCCCCGCCGCGGATGATCGTCGCAGGCGACACGCCGATTGCCGCAGCGCTCCTGCGGCTGGGGCCAGAGTTCGGGCTGTACGCCGTCGATTCCTACGGCGGCGACAGCGGCACGGTGGTCCCAATCGCCGACGACCTGGCGTTGATTGTCGCCGCCCACGGACGTGACGAGCTCTCGATCCTGCGGGCGGCACTCGAGGCAGAAGTTCAGTATGTGGGGCTGGTGGCCAGCCGCAAGCGTGGCGCCGGCGTGCTCGATCAACTGCGCGGCGAGGGTGTTGGAGAGGAACTGCTCGCCCGGATCGACACGCCGGCGGGGCTGAACATCGGCGCCCGCACGCCGGCCGAGGTCGCGCTCTCGATCTTGGCTTCGATCATCGAGGTGCGCCGCCGCGACAGCACGGCCCCGCGCTCGTGGGCCGCGGCCCCGCCGACCGCGGTCGACCCGATCTGCGGCATGACCGTGGTCGTAAGCGCGGACGCGCTTTCGATGCAGTTCGCCGGCGACACGCATTACTTCTGCGGCGAGGGCTGTCTCCGCGCCTTCGAGCGCCAGCACGCGCCCGCATGACGCCACCGCGGGTGACCGGCGAGGCAGCCGACGAGGTCCGGCAGCTCGTCCCCGACGTGGAGACGCTGGCCGTCCGCCTGGGGGCGGTCGACTACCTGGTCGACGAGGCGCTCGCGACCTCCATGTTCCTCAGCCTGCGCCTGCCGCAGCCGCTCCTGCTCGAAGGCGAGGCCGGCGTTGGCAAGACCGAGGCGGGCAAGGCGCTCGCCGCCGTGCTCGACACGCCCCTGGTCCGCCTGCAGTGCTACGACGGGATCGACGCGGCCGAGGCGCTCTACGAGTGGAACTATCCGCGCCAGCTGCTCAGCATCCGGCTCGCCGAGGCGCAGGGCACGGCGCTGTCAGAGCAGGACCTGTTCGGTCGCGAGTACCTGATCCGCCGCCCGCTGCTGCGCGCGCTCGAACATCCGGGCCCCCGGCCGGCCGTCCTGCTCATCGACGAGATCGACCGGGCCGACGACGACTTCGAGGCGTTCCTGCTCGAGCTGCTTGCCGAGGCCGCGGTGACCATCCCAGAGCTCGGCACGATCCGAGCGACTCATCCCCCGATCATCGTGCTGACCTCGAACCGCACGCGCGATCTGCACGACGCGGTCAAGCGTCGCTGCCTGTACCAGTGGATCGACTACCCGAGTGCCGAGCGCGAGGTCGAGATCGTCCGGCGTCGCGTGCCCGGGTCATCGCAGTCGCTGGCCGTGCAGGTGGCCGACGCGGTGTCGCGGATGCGCGGCTCCGACGTGCAGAAGCCGCCGGGGGTGGCCGAGGCGATCGACTGGGTCGCCGCGCTGACGGTGCTCGGCATCGAGGAGTTGGACGTCGCGGCGATCGACCGGACGCTGGGCTCGGTGTTGAAATACGCCGAGGATCAGGAGGTCGTCCGCGCGAGCGGGCTCGAGCAACTCGTTGGCCGGCGATGACCCCTGCTGAGGTGCCGTTCCGGGTGCGCACGCTGGGGCTCGACCTGCCCGCCTTGGCAGCGACGCTCGGCCGGCGGCTGCACGACGCCGGCGTCCCGGTCACCGCCGAACGGGCCGCCTGGTTCGCGCGCGCCCTGTCCGCGGTCGAGCCGGTCTCGCGGCGGCGCCTGTACTGGACGGCGCGCGGCGTGTTCGTGACCGACACGACCCAGACGCGGGCGTTCGACGCCGTGTTCGCGAGCGTGTTCGGCTCGCCGTCGCCGCGGGAGGACGCGACGGCCGCACCGGAGGACGCACCCACCGAAGCGACCGTTCCCGACGAGACGCCGGGCCGGGGCGAGGCGAGCTCCGGCGACCAAGCGCCGGGTGGGGCGGCCACCTCAAGTTCACCACCGGGCGACGAGCGCGCCGTCGACACACCGTTTGCGGTGCTGGCCAGCGATGAGGAGGTGCTCCGGTCCAAGCGCTTCGACGCGCTTTCGCCCGCGGAGCTCGCGCACCTGTATCGGTTGATGACCAGGATGCGCATTGCCACCCCGTTGCGCCGCACCCGCCGGGCCGAGCGCGACCGCCACGGCGCACGGATCGACCTGCGCCGCACGCTCCGGGGCAGCCTGCGCACGGCGGGAGATCCGATCCACCTCGCCCGCCGCCGGCGGCGGATCGTCCCCCGCCGCCTCGTCCTGCTGTGCGACATCTCGGGCTCGATGGAGCCTTACGCGCGCGCCTACCTCCAGTTCCTCACCTGCGCGGCGGGTGGCGGCCGCCGCGCCGAGGCATTCGTGTTCGCCACGCGACTCACCCGGCTCACACGCGCTCTGCAGTCGCGCAACCCCGAGCGGGCGATCCAGCGGGCCGCGACGGCCGCCCCGGACTGGTCCAGTGGCACGCGCATCGGCGACGCGCTCAAGGCATTCAACGACCGCCACGGCCGACGCGGCATGGCGCGCGGCGCCGTGATCGTGATCCTGTCCGACGGCTGGGAGCGCGGCGACCCCGCACTGGTGGCACGCGAGATGCAGCGACTGCGCCGCGTGGCTCACCGGATCGTGTGGGTCAACCCCCGCGTCAGCGCCCGCGGGTTCGAGGCCCGCGCCGGCGGCCTGGTCGCGGCCCTGCCGCACTGTGATGCGCTCGTGAGCGGCCACACGCTGGAGGCACTGAACGAGGTCGTGGACGCGATCGGCGGTGCATATGCCGGTGACCCGCCGGCCGCGGTCTCGACGCAGGAGCCCGAGGAGGAGCCGTGGCCGAGCGCGACGCCCGTGCCCGGAAGCTCGGTCGCGATGCCCAGCGGGTACGGCCCGAGCCGGGGCAAGACGACTCCAGGATGGTCGCTCGGATCATGAGCGGGACCGAGCCGAAGACCTGCATCTACCCAGGCTGCGGGCGCCCGGCGGTGCCGCCGCATCCGCTCGGCGGCCCACAGCCGAGCTTCTGCGACTTGGAGGAGCACAACGCGCTGAGCGCCCATCTGGAGCGCCGGCGCCTAGCAGGCGAGACAACAACCGAGGAGGACGAGTGATGGCCAACGAGGCGTACCGGGCGGTGTTCCTGCGGGTGCACCCCACGGGCAAGATGGTGCTGAGCCTGACCACCGAGTCCGACGGCGAAGAGGCGCGCTACGCCCAGCTCGTCGCGGTCGAACTCGGCGTCCCGGCGCTGGACGTCAAGGTCGTCCCCGCCGACACCGACCGGTTCGGCGTCGGTCACGGCTACAACACGTCGCCGTCAGCGCAGACCCCGGAGGCGATCCAGAGCGCCACGGGCAAAATCCTGGACAAGGCGCGGCTGCTTGCCGGAGCCGCCCTTGAGACCTCGCCGGACGGGATCACCTGGGAGAACGGCGCGTTTGTCAGTTCAAACGATCCGTCGCAGGCGAGGACGATCGCGGACATCGCCCTGTATGCGCACGGCACGGGTCAGCTCCCGCCCGGGGTCGAGGGTGGTCTCGACGCCCAGACCGTCTACAAGGATGATTAATGCGGCGGACCGCACCAACGAGGCCTTCGGCCTCGCGGCCCGCTAGCTTGGCTTCGCGTCGATCTCGATGTCGATCTCGTCGGCGACCTTCAGCGCGCCGAACAGCGTCGAATACGGCTTCATCCCGAACGCGGTTTGGGTGACCTTCGCGTTGCCGGTGACCCGGCCGTCATCGCCGATCACCAGGTCGAACTCCGCCGGGCCCTGCTTGCCGTTCAGGCTGAGCTCGCCCCGCACCGCCAGGCCGCCGGGGGTCGAGGAAACCTCGCTCGAGCGGAACTCGATCGCGCACCCCTTCAGCACTTCCTTGTCGATCGTCTTCTTGATGTCCGCCTTGTCGTTCTCGGTGAGGGACTTGAGGCCGCCGGTGCCGTCGAGCACTCGCAGCGAGCGCGAGTCGGCGGTCAGCGTGAGTGCCGGCTGCGCCTCGGGGTCGAGCGTTGCCTGCCACGATTCGACCTCGATCACCAGGTCGTGCCCGGCCTTGGCAGCGCCTCCCGTCCGCGCGGTCCGGATCTTGAGGCTGCCGTTGTCT
>Ga0335073_10016049_pt1 | contig 10467 bp, 7 predicted proteins | sample Lox_Sample_22_FD_207093 | JGI IMG/M metagenome (GOLD analysis project Ga0335073, IMG submission 207093) | Soil microbial communities from Loxahatchee National Wildlife Refuge, Florida, United States - Lox_Sample_2.2 | ecosystem: Environmental > Terrestrial > Soil > Wetlands | place: USA: Florida...
CCTACCTTCGCTTGTGCTGTGACCATTGTTTTGTTCGTACTCAGTTTCTTGACCGCCGCGCAGGTTGCCGTCACTACCTATCAGAACGACAACTATCGCTCGGGCGCGAACACGCACGAGACGATTCTCACTTTGGACGATGTCAACGTATCTCAGTTCGGCCGTCTGGCTGTCTTTCCAGTAGAAGGATACGTGTACGCGCAGCCGCTGTACGTGCCCAACGTCAATATCGGCGGTGTGCTGCACGATGTCGTGTACATCGCGACTGAGCACGATCAGGTCTATGCCTACGACGTGAACACCGGTGACCAGCTTTGGGCCAAGAACCTCCTGATTGGCGTTAGTCCCCTGGTTCAGGTCACCCCGGTTTCCAGCAGCGATGTCAACTGCAGCGACCTGGTTCCGGAGATCGGGATTACGGGCACGCCCGTGATCGACATTGCCAATAACGAAATGTTTGTGGTCGCCAAAACCAAAGAGCACAACCTGCTTACCCAGACGACTACCTTCTATCAGACGATATATGCGCTGGACATCAGGACCGGATCGTTGCGCACGCCGCCGCACCGTGTCAACGCGCGCTATCCGGGCACCGGTCAGGGTTCGCAAAACGGCTACCTGACCTTCGATCCCCTGGTGGAGGGCCAGCGCGCTTCCATGCTGCTGCTCAACGGGCAAGTCTTTATCGCTTGGGCGTCGTATTGCGACAACGGCGCCTATCACGGCTGGCTGATGGCGTTCGATGAGATCGCCCTCTATCCTAGCGGCGTCTACGTTGACACGCCCAATGGCTACGAAGGAGGCTTCTGGGGCGGCGGTTCGGGGCCGGCGGCGGACTCCACGGGATCGATCTATGCCGGTACCGGCAATGGGACATTCGACTTCAACCCCGATTACGGCGACAGCATTCTGCGCCTGAACTGGATCGGCGCGACCATTACCCCTACCGACTACTTCACGCCATGGGACCAAGCGTATCTGGACGGCAGCGACACCGATCTCGGTGCCGGCGGTGTCCTGTTGTTGCCCGATCAGCCAGGCTCGCGCTATCCCCATCTCCTGGTACAGGCCGGCAAGGAAGGCACCATCGACTTGGTGAATCGCGACGACATGGGACACTTCCAAATAGGAAGCGACAGTCAGATCGTGCAGACGCTGCCGTGGATTATTGGCGGGGTTTTTGGCGGTCCGGCATTTTGGAACAACAATGTCTATTTTGGCGGTAAACAGGACGAGCTGAAAGCCTTCGCCTACAACCCACAAGCGCAACAGCTCTCCAGCGCTCCCACATCGCAGTCCAGCGAAACCTTCACCTTTCCCGGTCCCACGCCGGCGGTCTCCTCTAACGGAACCAGCGATGGAATTGTCTGGATCATCGAGACCGATAGTCAGAACGGCGGGGCGGCCGTGCTGCGGGCCTACGACGCTACCAATCTCGGCAGCGAACTATACAACTCGCAGCAGAATCCCAGCCGCGATGGAGCCGGCTCTGCGGTGAAATTCGATGTGCCTACTATTGCCGACGGGCACGTTTTCGTGGGTGCAGAGAATCAGGTGTCGATGTACGGATTGCTGCAATAGCTCCAGGGCCGGCTACCGGGCCTGCGATTCTTCGCCGGCCTGGCCGGCCGCACTTTCAATTCGGATATTACTGGCCTTGTACTGCTTGCCGTCGAAGGTGGCGCGTGCCGTCACCTGCGAGCCGATCTTCAATTGCCGTAGATCGGCAACGTCGGCGGGAGTGAAGTGGATCTCGTAGCTTTGGTCGTCGCTCTGATTGTCGACGAAAAGCGAACCGGTCCGCATATCGAGGTTCGTGACCACGCCGGCGAAAATGTAGTTATCACCCGGCTTGGCGATCACGACGATCTGGCGCGCGATGTCATGCTCGCCGCGGTGGGGTGAAAACTGCACGTCGATCAACGAGCCGGGCTGCACATCGCCGGCATCGGCCGCGCCCTTGGTGGAACTGTAGCTGGTGGCGCCGCTCACTGAGAAGGTCACCGGCTTGGCCGAGAGCTGGTCGCGCACGGTGATGGTCTCCCGGTCGGGCCGCGTGGCGATCACCTGTCCGCGAACCTCAGCCAGCCCGGTGTCAGTCACGACGCGCAGATTCCTGGCGAGAATTCTGTCGTTGCTGGGATCGAGCATGGTGTCGGCGTACACGCGGTCCCCCTTGTGAATGCCCAGCACGGTGGTCTCGACACCGTTGCGATAAATGTGCGAGCGCTCGTCTACAAACACTTTCACCTTAGCCCCACCGCCGAAGGGCCGAATGGTGATGTGATTTCGGACGTGGTCCACGCTGGTGGCAATCCCCCCGATCAATGTGGCCTTGCCCTTGGGCAATGGTGGCGGCTCCAGGATGGGGTCGTAAGGATTATCTTCGGAGCCGGTCGGGTTCAGCGAGGTGCTCGGCGCCGGGGCCGTTGTAGCGGTTCCGGTTGCCGAGGCGGTCTTGCCTGCCGGCGGCTGGGTCGTCGACTGCGCGTGAATCGTGACGGTGAGTGCAAGCGCCAGAATCGCGCTGCCGAGAATATTGCGAGTCATTCCCAACGTCATAAGCTCCTGCTATGGCCTCTCGGCGACTGAGAGCTTCCTCTGGGCAGAGTTGGATGCAAACGGGTGTCGCCGCGTTCGATGGTGACCTGAAGATTTGAGGGGAGTGGATGGCGCCGGGCTAGAGCCCGGCGCTTCCACCACAACCTTACGGCACCGTCACCATCACCTGCGCGGTGGTGCGGCCATATTGGTTAGTGGCGTAAAGGGTGTAGGTCGTCGTCACCGTGGGATAGACGATGGTGCTGTTGCCGCGAATGGCTCCCACTGCGGTTGACACAATGTAGTACTCACCGTTGGTCACATTCCAGCTTAGGGTCACCGGTTGGCCGGGGCCGCCGGACTGGGTTGCCGTGAAGCTGTTGATCGTGGGATTCGGTCCTGTCGGATAGTTCTGGGGTGTGTACAGCGGCGAGATCAGCAGCACGTCAAAATCGGAGGCCGTCACCTGGTGCAGGTTACCTAGATCATCGTTGTTCCAGCGCATATCAGGCGTGCCGGTGATGAATAGCGATGAGCCGTTATCGGCCATGATCATGCCGTACTGCTTCAGCGCGGTCAGGATCACCTGGTTTTGCGGCGAGAAGCCGGAGATATCGAAGTCCGCCCTCAGGCGCAGCCGCATGCCCATGGGCGCCGCATATTGATTGCTGGAATTTGCCGCCCAGTGCGAAGCCGGCGGCGTGAACGCCTGCTTGCTGTATTCCAGCGTCACCCGTATCGCGTGGTTGATCTGCCCGCTGGCTACTTCGTCATAGCGAACCAGTCCCGGAAAGATTGGCAAACCTGCAGCATCGGCTGAGGTCCAGGTGTAGGGCCGCTGTTCATTGGCTTCCAGGTCCCATACTGCACCCGAACCCGCGACCCAAAGACCAAGATTGAGCCGGTAAGCGCCGTACAGTTCGTAAAGCCAGCAGTTGCCCTTGTCCAGGATCAGCACATGACGATCGCCATTGCCCGGATTCGGGTAGCCCTCGATCTGGGCACTGAAGGGAATTGGCATGGGGCCGGGATCGCTCTCATCGCCATACAAGTTGTAATTGACGAACACTAGCGGCTCGACGCCGGGTACCACGTAGTAGGGGATGCCGATGGACTGGCCGTTGTAGAGTCCTGAGCCGAAATCCGGGTGCAACGGCGTGCTGGAACCGATGAGGTTGATGATGGCGGCCGAATTGGGATCGACCGGCGCGTTTGCAATGTTCGTGTTCCAGAGGCTGCTGGAAGGGAAGGGAATGAAGCCGTTCAGGGCGCCTTCGGGGCCCGGGCTGATTACGCTACAGGGATCATTTTGCGCGAGCCCGATACTGCCGAGCAGCAACAGAGCAGACAGCAGGACAGTCACAGACCTCTGGTGCATGACGCTTCTCCTGGACGGATTCCTACACAGGTGGGAGATGGGTAGGCGCAGGATAGTACTCGCAAAACATATTTGCAATTCAAAAGTAGCGAGGAAGCAGCCGAAGGTAATCGACAAGGTGAGAACGTAATCAATGCCCGAAACTAGTCAACGCGCGCGAAGGAAGATTGTCATCACGAGCCCGCCAACAGCGGGCGAGGGATCTGCTGTTCGTCCGCAGCGGAGAGAGCTTCTAGCCAAGGACACGGATTCAGAAGCGAATGGTCCTGCCGCAAGCAGGGAACAGCAGATCCCTCGTCGGCCTGAAAACTCCCTCGAGATGGCAACTATCAGGTTCGAACTCCCGGACAACCAGCAACTGCCAATCGACGACTGACCACTACTTCATCACCAGTTTTGCAATCGTCTGCAATTGCATGTTCGATGTGCCCTCGTAGATTTTGCCGATCTTCGAGTCGCGGAAGAACTTCTCCACCGGATAATCTTTGGTGAAGCCGTAGCCGCCGTAAATCTCGACACACAACGACGCCACGCGCTCGGCCACCTGCGAGGTGTAGAGCTTGGTCATGGCGGCTTCTTTCACGAAATTCATCCCGGCATCCTTCATGCGCGCGCAGTTGTAGAGCAGCATGCGCGCGGCCTCGATCTCGGTCGCCATCTGCGCGATCTGGAACTGGATGCCCTGGAAATCGGCGATGGGCTTGCCGAACTGCTTGCGCTCCTGCGCGTACTTCACCGCGCTCTCCCAAGCGCCGCGCGCCAACCCCAACATCTGCGCGCCAATGCCGATGCGGCCTTCGTTCAGCGTCTCAATTGCGATCTTGTAGCCCTTGCCGACCTCGCCCAGCACGTTCTCCTTGGGCACGCGGCAGTCTTCCAGAATCAGCTCGCAGGTGCTGGAGGCGCGGATGCCGAGCTTGTCTTCTTTCTTGCCGACGGTGAAGCCGGGAAAGCTCTTCTCGACGATGAACGCGGTGATGCCTTTGTACCCTGCGGAGGGATCGATGGTCGCCAGCAGAATGAAAACACCCGCTTCCTTGCCGTTGGTGATCCAGAGCTTCTGGCCGTTCAGGACGTATTCGCTGCCTTTCAGTTCGGCGCGCGTCTGCAGCGCAAATGCGTCGGAGCCCGAGCCGGCTTCGCTCAATGCGTAGGCGCCGACGGTGTCCTTGCACATGCGCGGGAGATAGCGCTTCTTCTGCTCTTCGGTGGTCCAGCGCAGCAGCGCGTTGTTGACCAGCGTGTTCTGCACATCAACGACGACGCCGGCGGAGGGGTCGACACGTGACAACTCCTCGACCGCCAAAATGGCCTCGAAGAATGTGCCTGCGCCGCCGCCGTATTGCTCGGGAACCTCGATGCCCATCAGTCCAAGTTCGAAGAACTGATCGATGAGCGAATGTTCAAAGATGCCCTTCTCGTCCATTTCGCGGACATGAGGGCGAACGCTTTCTTCAGCGAACTGGCGAACCGTATCGCGAAAGAGCATTTCGTCTTCGGTAAGAGCGGTCAATGGAGCAGGGGCGGCAGCGTTTTGCAGCGTAACCTCAGACATGAGAGCCAATCCTTCGTAAGAAGTATGAAACGGTTGATTCTAGCACCCGGCAACACCAACGAACCGCATCCTGAAGAGGCTAGACACCGCGCTTGCTGAAATCGGGACTAGATTTCAAACCGGGAGATTGAGCCGATGGACGTCGTCAAAGACCGAATGGCCTCTGTTGGAATGTCCGCATAAGCAAAACTACGCTTTGATAGCAGCGCGCAGCTTGGGTGACGCCGATACTGCCGCCTTGAGTTGCGGATCGTTGCTGATGGCCTCCATCAGCTTGCGCGTCACCTGGTCGTCGATCTCGCTCGCACGCTGGATTTCTACCGGATAGCGGACGGCGAACTCGGGCCCGTTATCGGAGAACTGCACTTTACCAACTGGGACCGGCGCTGCGATCGAGGTATCCAGTATCCGCTCCACAAGCGCGTGCTGGCGATCAATGCTGTGCCGGTATTGCGCAAACACGGAGTTCACCACGTCCATCAGCTTTTTCTCCAGCACGGCAAGGTTGCCGTCCGGAGCAAGCGTCACTGCCATCTCATGCCAGGCGTAGGCGGTGCCCGGAAGCTGTTTGAAGAATGGCGCGGACTGGAACATCACGGAGTTGGAGAAGACGACAACGCGGCCAGTGGGATAGAGATCGATGCCGGTGCCCGACAGCTCCATCAGATAAAGGCGCACCAGTCCGATCTCGATCACGTCGCCGGTGACACCGGAAACGCTGATGCGATCACCCACACGCACACCATACCGTCCGATCAGGAAGAAATATGCGGCAATCGACAGAATGACGGTCTGCAATGCGACGGCGATGCCAGCGGTGATGAAGCCGGCGAAGGTCGCCAGCGAACTGAATTCGCTGATGAAACCCGCGGCTACCACCAGGGCCATGAAAAAGCCGATGACGACACGGCGGATGAGCGTGAGTTGGCGGCGCAGGCGGGCGTCGCGAATATAACGGCGGGTGGCACGCCGCCATAACTCGGACAGCAGGAACACGATGCCCAGCGCAATCAGGATGCCGACCACGCGCGTCAGCAACGAGCGCAACACACCGGCATATTCCACCTCGATGGAGTTGCGCCATTGCACCAGGTCGCCCTTGCAGTCGTCGAGCAGAATCATCTCCTGCCGCAAGGGCACCGCGGCCTCGGCCAGCCCCTTCAACTGCTGCGTCAGCGATTGGAATTCATCGCGGGTATCTGCCGTCTGCTTCGGGTTGGTGCCCGGTGCCTGGTTAACCATGCTCTGGCCCTGTTGCACCAGTTTCCGGATGGAGTCACGGAGGGGTGCATCGAGCTTTTCGGCGGTGTCGCGCAGGCGATCGGTTTGCGAGATGACCTCGTCGATGTCATGGATGGCCTGCATTTGGCCAAGCAGGATCGAGGTCTGCCCAAAGAGACCGCTGTTCTGGGCCCGCGTCGACTTGCTCTGGCCCGAAGCCGTAGCTTGCTTCTTGATAGCGGGCGCGAAAACCTCCGGAACGGATTGCTTCAGTTGGTTGATCTGGGCGGTCAATCCGGTGCCGTTGGTTTGCGCACCGGTGGCGACCGTGGAAATCTTCTGCAAAGACTCCTGGACCGTCTTGTCCAGACCCAGTTCGCCCTGCAGGGCATCGCGTTGTGCCAGCAACTGCTCTCTCTTCTTGCCGCTGCTGCGGTCGATCTGCTTGTCGAGTTCCTGCAGTTGGGCCTGGGTCTGCTGAATGCGATTACCCACATCGGTAAGAGCTTTGGCGATGCCTTGCTGTTGATTAGGAGGTTGGGAATTCGCGGCGCCGTTCGGGGCGCTGTGCTGGTTATTTTGCAGCTGCGCGGCCTGGGCCAATGCTGACTGAAAAGCATATTGCAACACCTGCGCGGCCGAGCTACGCGCATTGTCCAGGTCCAGCGTGTCGCTAGGCCGTCCGGCAGTGACATCGAGCGCCGCCATATGCCGGTACCAAGTGATGGCCCGGTTCAGGTGGGCCAAAATGGCGTTATCTGTGGACGCCGCCGCGGGCGCCGCGGACAGGGCAAAAGGGAAGGTTAGAAATAGCGCAGAAAGCAAAAGAACGAGAACTAATCCGCAACGGCGAACCTGGGCCGAAGGCTCCGACTTTGCCAAACACTTCCGCACTGAGCACAGGAGTAGCAACAGAGTGGGATGCAGATATTGCGCTCCGCGTCACCCGTTCGGGCCGAATGATATCGCGGTCGGAATAAAGGCCGCAGAATACTAAACTATTCGGTTGACAATCCCAGATCGCCTATCCTATTATTCAACCGTATGGTTGAACAACACTCGCCATCGCTGGACAACGTTTTCCACGCTCTCGCCGACCCCACCCGCCGCGCCATGCTGCGGACGTTGGCTGCGGGCGAGCGCAATATCGGACAACTGGCGGCGCCGTTCAACATGTCGCTGGCCGCCGCCTCCAAGCATGTGCGGGTACTGGAACGTGCCGGCCTGCTGCGGCGCCGGGTGCAAGGGCGCCGGCACCTCTGCCGCATCGAATCTTCACCGCTGGCCACCGCGGACAAATGGCTGCGCTTCTATGAACGCTTCTGGAACAAGCGCCTCGATGCACTCGAAGCTCTGCTCAAGGCGGAAGACATGAAAGGACACTCCAAATGAACGTTGCATCTGCACCTGCCATTCGCATTACGCGTCGCTTCGATGCCTCCGCCGAGCGCGTGTTCGATGCCTGGCTCAGGCCGGAGACGGCGAGCCAATGGCTGTTCGCCACACCCGATGGAAAGATGGTGCGCTGTGAGATGGACGCGCGCGTGGGCGGCAAATTTGTCATTACAGAGCACCGTGACGGAGAGGATGTGGAGCATACCGGGAAGTATCTCGAGATTCGGCGGCCCACGCGGCTGGTGTTTACCTTCGCAGTTCCCAAGTATTCAAGCCAGGAGACGCGAGTGAGCCTCGATATTGTGTCCCTGGCAGCCGGATGCGAACTCACGCTGACGCACGAGCAGGTTTTGCCCGAGTGGGCGAGCCGGACGCAAGAAGGCTGGAAGAAGATTTTGGACGGCCTCGACAACGTGCTGCACATTGCCCCGGACGACTATGGCCACCTCATCGAGCCCGGCACGTTGCGCTTTGAGCGCCTTCTGCCCGGCCCGATCGAACGCGTCTGGGGATATCTCACGGAATCCGACAAGCGCGCGCAGTGGCTTGCGTCAGGCGAAATGGAGCCGCGGGTTGGCGCCCCGGTGCAATTGAAGTTCTATCATTCGAGTCTTTCGCGGCATACCGCGCCAGTCCCGGAGCAGTACAAGAACAACGAGGAGGGCCAGATCACCGAGCATACGGTGACCCGCTGGGAACCGCCGAGGGTGTTGAGCATTACCTGGGGAAGCGGCAAAGATGGTCCTTCGGAAGTAACATTCGAGTTAACTCCGGAAGGTAGCCAAGTTCGCCTGGTACTGACGCACCGGCGTTTGCGCGATCGCAAGGCAATGCTGGCGGTTGGCCCCGGCTGGCATACTCATCTGGCGGTGCTGGTTGATCGGCTGAACGCGCGTGAGCCGCAAGCGTTCTGGTCCACCTTCACCGCAGCGAAAGCGGAATACGAAAATAGGCTTCCGGAGGATTGAAAGCCGATGAATCCGACGGGAGTTATCGGTCCTACTTTTCGTTCTTGTAGACAAGCTGCAGACGGTCGTTTGCCAGAATACGCCCGACCTGGCTTCGGGCGTGAGCGGCCCACGGACCCGTACCGTCAAGCTTGAGGTACGCCTTCCAGTGATGTAGGGCGCGCCGCGACTGGCCCACACGCTCATAAGCCAGAGCGAGGTTGTAGTGCGCGTCGGCGTAGGTAGGCGCTAATTGAATTGCGGTGCGATAAGCAGTCACCGCGTCTTCGATCCGGCCAGTCTCATCCAGTACATTGCCCAGATCGAAATAGGCAAGGGCATAACGCGGATCGGCCTGCACTGCCAGCCGATAGTGCTGCTCGGCAGCGACGAAATCCCGCCGGTTGTAATAGAGCGTGCCCAGGTTGATGTGGGCGGCGGCATGGTCCGGCTCCATCTCCAGCACCTGCAGATAGCTGCGGATCGCTTCCTCATGTGTGCTGGGATGCTCCTCCATGGCTACGCCGTGGGCAAACAGCTCGGCCGCCGTTTCGTAATTGGCGATCGGCTTTATCTTTTCGGAGGGTGCGGCCGTACCGGCGGAAATGACCGTGCCGACCGGTTCGAAGTCCAGCACAAACTGTCCGGCTATCGGGTCGACCGAATGTCCCTGATGCCGATATGCCACGCGCGAACCAACGCTGAACGCGCTGGCCTCAATGAGGGGGTTCTCCATACCCGCGACTTGCTTTTGCATCGCCTGGAGGGATTCACGGATGACGGCGGGGCGCACCCGCTTGGCGCGAAGATCGCGAATTGCCCGGAGTTGGAGAAGGTCGAAAAACGTAAAGACGTCGGAATTGGTAACAAGTCCCGCGCGTTGCCACCCGACGAGCTGTTTGGCCGTGATGCGCAGGATGCGAAGTACTTCCGCTCGACAATATTGCTTCATGTAAGCTCGGAGTCGCCAGCTTAGCTCCCGCCCCATTTCACCCGCCGCAGCGGCCGCGAAATGGGAACCCCGGCTGCAATCATTATCGGGTGATAACCCTTTGCCGGGCAAGTGTAAAAGGGCCTAAAGCAGTGGAAAACCAGGTCTGAGGTCCCTTTACGGTAACCTCCCGCGACGTTTAGAATCGAAGCCAAGCCGACGTAGCTCAGTTGGTAGAGCAGTCGATTCGTAATCGACAGGTCATCGGTTCAAGTCCGATCGTCGGCTCCAGTAACTTCTTTTGTTTCACCAACTGCCCGCCATGACTGGTGGGCATTGGTTTTTGATTGTGGGGGATTTTGTGTGGACTCTCCCACTATTCACCGGTTACGCTGATCAATCGCGGAACCAGAAGTACCGGAAGTCATGGACCTCCAAGCCGATCAAGCCGGGATTTCCGGCTGCTGACTTGCTGGCGGAACCTCGACAGTTGCTTCGC
>Ga0335073_10016050_pt1 | contig 10466 bp, 19 predicted proteins | sample Lox_Sample_22_FD_207093 | JGI IMG/M metagenome (GOLD analysis project Ga0335073, IMG submission 207093) | Soil microbial communities from Loxahatchee National Wildlife Refuge, Florida, United States - Lox_Sample_2.2 | ecosystem: Environmental > Terrestrial > Soil > Wetlands | place: USA...
GATACAAGCTTGCGTGTCAGCTACGTCGGCACGAACTCCTACCGGATGAGTCAGACTGTCGATCTGAACCAGATGCAACCGAGTGTGATTTCCCCGAATCCGAATCCGCGACCCTACTTGAACTGGGGCCGAATCCTTTCATCGGAAAACGAAGGGCAGGTGAACTATGAGGGATTGCAGTCGGAACTGAATCACCGAACCCGCGGCGGCCTGACACTTCAGGCTGCCCACGCCTGGGCAAAGAGCTTGGGCAATGTGGGCGGCGACGCTCCAACCACTTTTTCTCCCGAGGTGATTTATGGAACTCCGGTGGCAAACCGGTTCGATTTGGCTGCCAATCGCGGCGACATCGCTGCCGTCCGCCGGCATCGAGTACTCGTCTCAGCGATCTATGACTTGCCGTTCGGGAGTGGCCGGCATTTCTTGAATCATATGAATCTGTTTTCGCAGGCAGTGCTTGGCGGATGGTCTCTGAGCGCGATCAGCTTATGGCAGACTGGCCCGTTTCTTACTCCAATTACGAGTCCGAGTTACGATCCCGGCAACCTGAACCTCGTTTATCGCGGCGCTTTTCAACGCCCCGACTGCATCGGGGCCGGAAATCTCGCCAACCCAACGGTCAACGAATACTTCAACATCGCAGCTTTTAATCCGATTCCAGCCGGTCCAGTCGGGAACTGCCGCGTGGGGAGTCTGGTGGGCCCGGGTACTGTGGCGATAGCGGGCGGCATCTCCAAGACGTTTTTCCTCGGAGAGCGAGTTCGGATGAAGTTCGAAAGCACATTCACGAACCTTCCAAATCATGGGAACTACGCGCCGCCGTCGACCGATGTTTCGTCGCCATCGACATTCGGCAAGATCACGAGTGTGCAGAGTTCAGAAAACGCCGGCAATCGGACGGGGCAGGTCGCATTGAGAATCGAATTCTGAGATAAGCGACTCCGCTGAATTCAACCGAGCTCGAGACAGACCGAATTAGGAAATCCGGGAAGATTGGAGGCGCGGGTCGGAATCGAACCGACGCATAAAGGTTTTGCAGACCTCTCCCTTACCACTTGGGTACCGCGCCCTCGACCATACTTTGCGTTCCGGCCGCCTTCAGCGAGCGGCAGCGGATCGGGTGGGGATGGAATTCTGGAGCGGGAGACGGGATTTGAACCCGCGACTTCGACCTTGGCAAGGTCGCACTCTACCACTGAGTTACTCCCGCTCGTTCTCTCATTCTACAGCACTTGCGCATTACTGCCAATTCACTGCACCCGCACGGCACTCCCGCTCGACTGGTTCGGCACGATTCCCAACTCGGAAATGTACTTCTCCTGAGCTTCGCGAGCCTTGGCGTGGATGTAGTGCATCGTCATGTCCTTGCTACTGTGGCGCAACATGCGCTGGATGACAGCAGGATCAGTGCCCTGTTCCGCCAGCCAAGTTGCCAACCCATGCCTCAGGTTATGGAATCCGAAACGGGTGACCACTTCACCATCGTAATAACACATCCCGTCCCGTTCTTCCAACACGCCAGCAGCAATTGCCGCAGGACGAATGTAGTCCTCGACGATCATGCTGCCAAAGCGAGGCTGCTTGCCTTTCTTCCGATATGAGGGAAACAGCAAATCAGCGTCCTTAGCAAACATGGTTTCCTGCCGCCAGACCTGTAGTACGGTCGCTAGTCCCTTTGTCATCTCCACGGGCTTGCGACTCATCCGAGATTTGGGCGGGCCGTACCCTTTCCCGTTCCACTTGCGTCGGATGCGAATCTTTCCCTTCGTCCAGTCAATCGCATCCCATGTGAGCGCCAATGCCTCGCTGATCCTCATGCCAGTCACGGCTACGAGAATCACAAGCACCTTCACGAGCGGGTCAGATATATGGTGTATCACGGCAGCAGCTTCACTGCCGCTCAGTTCAACTGCTTCGAAATCCGACTTGCACGGCGCGGACACGAGGTTCATGGGATTGTGTTCCTCACCACGAGGAATGAGACCCCACTTCTGACCGTGCCCGTATACGGCGCTCATCATGTTCCGAAGTTTAGAACGAAGACCATAGCTCTGTTTGTCGATCCACTGCTGAATTTCAAGTGGCTCGATGTCCTTTGCCACACGGTCAGCCCAATACGAAAGGTAGTTGCGAGCGTTTCGCTCTTCCGTTCGCTTCGTGCTGTCGTCTTTCTCCGTACCCGTCTTGGTTTTGCCGTATGCCAGCCAATGGTTGAGTACTTCACCAAAGCTGGCGTTGACCGGGTCTGGTCTGCCGACTAATTGGCCTAACCCAAGTTCTCCGACCTTGACCCAACCCTCTTCATCAGTCATCTTAGCTAGTCCCAACGTCTTCGCACGTTCATTGCCGACCACGTTGTACCAGCAGTACAGCAGCTTGCCTTCTTTTCTACGAAACCATCCCTTAGCCATTGGATTTTCTCCGCAGGCTAGGGGAACTGCCCGGACGCATTGTACCGTCGCTGGCAGCGCGAGCCAAGTTGTCGTTGTTGGAGTTCGAAGCAGGTTTGCAAATGCCGGACGCAATTGCACTCTCCACTTCGGTGATCTTGTAGCGCCACACGTGGCGAGACTGGCCGACTCCCAGTGCGTGCGCCGGGATGACCCCACGGCGCGTCATTTCGAGCACCTGACGGCGCGTGATCTTCAGGTGTGCTGCGATGTCGTCTGCCGTTACGTATGGTTCTGGCTGGAAGACCCCTGCGTTGATTTCATTGCGAGTTGACTGCGAATTGATTAAGTTCAAGCATTTGATACCTCACGTTAATTCCAAGGGCGAGTTCGCCCACCCTCCAGTCGGTCGGCTGACGGTTTTGCGATAGCAACGCGGCCTGCCAGCCTGCATCCTTCCGTGTCTCTCTGCTACAGACGCACTGGGCGTCCTTCACAAAATTCGGGGTCTGGTTCACCCACGCCATTTTCGGTGTGAGTGAACCATGCAGGTCGTAATGAAGCTCCGTGACTTCCTGAAAGCTCCTAGAAGCACAGACACTCCATGATTAGTAATACTGCGACTTTGAACACCTTATTGCCGCAAATTGAATCCGGATGATGGACGTTCGGTGAAACCGCGTGTCGCCGGAAGAGATATTTTTCAATGAATTTGATCCAAGAAACCAAGAACTTAGGCGAACTTTTCTCGACAGCGGTGTTGTCGGAGAGCGAATGACCAATGTAACGCCACTTCGGTGGGGGCGCGGACTCTACCCAAAATCGCCGTGGCACTGGTAGGATGTAGTCATAGCGCACTGCGGTGATGTCACACTCCGCATGACGAGCTAAAGGGAAATTAGTTAGAACCCGGCGCGGCTCCTATTAGAAATGAGGGAAGCAGAAGCTCCCTCCCTGAGGAATGGCGATAGCCTCCCTCCTCAGCCTAATAGGAGCCGCGCCTTTTTATTTGCGGCAAACGGAGCATAGGAGGCTCCAGACATGAGAGTGACACGAAACGTGAGGAAGCTGAGCAAGACGGATACCAAGAAAGCGACGGATGCTGCGAACAGATTCGCAGCAGTGGTTGCCGAGATTCTTTCCAGCAAATCGAAGGTGAGAGATTTAGACAACTTCGGCAACATGCTCACGTACAGCAAGCGTTTGCGCGTACTTGCGGAGAGCGTGGTTGAAGAGAATGTCAGTCCCTTGCATCTGATCGCGCTTGGGGTGTTCGCCGCCACGGACGAGGAATGACATCCTCTGCGAGTCAGACTTTCCGTCCGCGAAGCCTGACGTTAGTCCAGAGCAGCGACGAGATCACGCACACGGCTAACACGTCCCGGCTGCCGTGGAAGCTGGGCACAACGAAGCAAATTGAAACGAAAGGACAAAGATCATGGCAACTCAAACCGTCGTATCGCAAGAAGTCAAACACGAATTCCTTCGTCTTGTAGACATGACCAAGGCGTTCTATCTCAACAACCCAACAAGTGATCTGAAGACGTGGATTTTTCTCACTTCCGAGGGCGGAATCGAGCAGGTCGAGAGCGAAAGTGAGGATGGCAGCGTCGTATTTCCAGAGGCCGAGCGTGAGTTCGATAGCCCAGTGTGGCTCGTTACCATTCTGGACAAAAACGCTGACTTCAGCGTGGCGGGCATGATTCAGTTGTTACCCGATCTCGCTGAGGCATGCCAAACGCGTGAGTATTACTTCACATCCCGCATGTAGGACACCAGTCTCACAGGAAGGTGACGCAAGGGCCAGACAGTGGCGAACGCAAAGCCGAGCGAATCGGCAGCATACAGGAGGAGACCATGAAGGGACCGATGAAAGTAATTGATGCAAATTCTGGGTTGATGGAATGCCCTGTTTGCGGCTCGTGTCACCACGCGAGTCTGCAATCAGGGTATGAGCGTGCGGATGGGATCACTCGCTTCCGCCGTGGTTCTTGGCAATGCTCTAACGAAAACTGCCCGTCAAACCAGAAGGAATGGGACGCAGCGAAGCAACGCGATGTGAAACCCGACTGGCGCAAGTTGCTGGCGGCAGCGGTGTAGTGCGTTTTGCCGTTTTTGTTGAGAAATTCGGATGCTCGCGAAGAAACAAATTCGTCAGCGACCGCATTTCTCAACTACGGCAGTGCTGTTAATGAGGGCAGAAATAACCGAACGAATTCGATCCTGCCCAGCGAGGTACAACGATGTTAATGATTGAAGAACTGAGAGCGCGAACAGAGCCCATGAACGTGAAGCAGGTCGCCGAGTTGCTTGGAGTTGCTGAGTCTACCGTGCAGCGGTGGGTCCGGAATCGCGAGCTTCCGGCGATCCGGGTTGCTGACACAATCAGGTTTGATCCGCAGGTATTGGCGGATCGGCTGGAGCAAGTTAATGCTTCCGAGACCTGCGGGTCGCGGGTTAAAGGAACCGCAACGATATGACCACAGCAGCCGAACTGATGGCGAGAGCGAAGCGGGTCAACGAAGAGGGAGCCGCTCTGCGGGAATTTTGGCTCACTATCCTTCCAGAAGAACACTGCCCGGACATCCGGCAATTCAAACTCTGGCTCTCGATGTACGGCGGACTCGACAACTGTGTCGCCGGATTAGAGCGCACAGCCGTATGGCTCTCTCAATGTGAGTCTGAAAATGCTCAAATTCTAGCCGATGGCGGTCAGCCCAATCAGCCTAAGACCACAGTTGACATCATTCAGTACGCAAGCAAGGTCATGCGCAACAAGCGCGATGGTCTCAATGCCGATGGCGAGCCGGATCGCCCAAAACGTTATCGCCGTGGAGACCAGCAATGACCTTCGACGAAATTCGTGACGCCCTACGTGGAACACCATTCAAGGTGCTTGACTGCCGACGCAAGGGCATTCTCAAACTACCCGGCTCACAACTTCGCGTCTGGATGGCTCAGTGGATGCGTGAGAACGGCATGGATGAAGCATGGCCGAGCGAAGAGACAATCGCCGAGGACACCGATCTCAGTCCGCGTAGCGTCCGGCGTAATCGAAAGGAACTAATCAAACCCGGATGGTTGCGTCACGACGGGGGCTATGCATCGGACCGCTATCACACCAGCACGCCGGGAGCGCGGAACGTACGGTGAGGGATTGGCGGAAGTCTTCGAAGGTCATCTTTGAGTCTCGGATGATCCGAACAGCCGATTTCGGCGTAGGCGTATAGCTACTTGGCTTCCGCTCGCTGCCGCCTGATTATTTTTGCCCTGATTTCTTTCCCGTCAGGTCGTTGCAAGATCAGATTGTCTCCGTCGATTGCGACTTGCACAGGATCACCTACGACCAGACCGTGGGCAGGGTCGTCGGAGTGTCTACGCACCCTTTCTCCCCGTGCGAAGTAGATAAGATCGCCGACTTGTACCTGATAGACAGCGTGAATGACCGTCGTTCCCTCAACTAGGCGCTCGTCGCTACCCACATCCAGCAGCTTTCCGTTTTGAAAGTGGTGTGGCGTGCTTGCAACCGTTCCGATGACGACAAGCACAACGCAGCAAGCGAGCACTAAACGGTAGATGTAACTCATGGTTTCAACCTCCCGTTGCGAAGCACAACACTGATATTCCGCGCAATGCCTCTAGCGTCCGCGCTCAGCCCTGAATGCTCTGCAAGGTGTAGCTGATATTTTGCTTCGGCCAAGTTGTACGCCTGTTCGAGTTGAGAATGAGTGCGCCTGTCATCTTTGAACCAACGCGACTTGGGTCTATAGCCAGTGTGCATCGGTCTGTAGAACGTAAAGGCGCGGTACGCTTGAACGCTCGCCGCTTTCAGCCTCTCGCACTCGCCGCATTTCACTTCTTCGGCCATCTTCACTCCGCAAACGCGCTCGTGAGAATGTCTGGCTTAGCGCAATACTTGCGCTCGATCTGAGCGATCCATCGAAGAGCGTCCTCATCGATGCCCATGGGTTTTTGGAGACGCTGGGGAAATCCGTCATACGTTTTTCCGTCGAGCATCCTGCCCGCACGCTTCTTGTGCAGTCCGCCCCACTGCTTGAAAAAGAACGGCACATCCGCAGTGGCGCATTGGTCGCGGATCGAGACTACCCAGTCGCGATTCATCGGTCTTGCGCCTCTGCCACTTTCCCCGCCGACAATGACCCAGTGAATCCCACGCAGGTCAACCGCTCCCAAATCCTCCAACAAGGGTTCGACCGATAGGAAACGGACCGAAGCCGGAGCAGACTGCAAGTCGGGAATTCGCGCCAGACCGTATCGTTTGTCCTCGACGCTGACACCCCACCAAATGTGCTCAGCACGAGCAGCGAAACGAAGGCGGGTCGAGAGGAGCTTTGCCATTCGCTGCGAACGCTTAGTGAGCACTTGATACGTGTGCCAATCCGCCTTGACCATAACATTAGCAACTGCCTCGATGTAGTCCTCAGGAATCCCGTCGTGAAACAGGTCGCTCATCGAGTTCACGAACACCGTCTTTGGGTTTCGCCAGCGGAGAGGCTCGGCGAGCTTATCCGGAACAAGACGTAGATCGAATCCTTGCTCGTATGGATGCCCTTTCACTCCACGGAACCGTTCCGCGAAAACTTCCGCATAGCAGTGTTTGCAGCCGGGACTAATCTTCGTGCAGCCGCGAACGGGATTCCACGTTGCGTCCGTCCACTCAATGGTGCTGTTGACGCTCATGTGTGCCCCCTAATGGCTGTGCTTCTTCTTCGGAAATGTCACCTTCACACCGTCAGCGAATGTGCCTTGCCGTCGTCTGGCGGTAGGCGGATCGGCTTTGATGAGTCCTCGTTCCTCCATCTTTGCCAACACGGTTTTGTAGTTTTTCATGATGTAGGGTCGTCCCACATTGTGGCGTTCATAAATTTCCGCAGTCGTGAGCATCTCTCCCGCAAATTCGCTTAGGAGCATCCCTTCGAGATCATCGAGCGGACGGTTAAGCTCGAACAGCAGGGGATGGATCGTCGACGCCGGACAGTATCCGAATGAAGCCACGCCTTGGTGCTCCTCCGAACTATGTTTTGCCATTATTTCCTTCATAATTCGATAGCCAAGCGGATGCTTCGTGGCGAAAACTAGATGATGACTCGTCCGCGTGCCGTTCTCGTCCTTGAAACAGAATGGCAGAACGTATTCGGCTCCGAGTTCCCGCAACGCTTCGCTCAGTCCTTCGACAATGGCGGCTTCGCGTTCGTGGGAAGGCAACGTGGCGAGTTTCTGGCGCAGCTTGTTGGCTCGTTCTTCGCCGAACAGAACATTCATGTGCTGCTCGACCGCCTCGTTCCCCAACCCCATGTTGATGCGGTTGTAGTTAAAGAAGAAAACGCAGTCACAACCCCAGTTCTTCAACACTGAGTTAATCAGTCCGAGGGAGAGCCCTTTGTAGCCCCACGGATCAACGAAGAAGAAGGTCGGAACCAGCCTCTTTTCTTCGAACATGGCGACGATCTTGTCGCCAACCTCTTCTGCCTCCACCTGCGGCCTGTACTTCAGTTTCTCGATTCCCGGTAATGCGCCGATTTCCTTCTGGAGTGCGGCAGCGTTCTCTTTGGCGGCGTCATTGAACAGTGTTACCAGACACCCACGCATCTCCGGATCGGCAATGGCAGTCTCCAGCACCAGCAAAGGCGTCGATTTCGTCCCATCCTTGTAGCGCCCCGGTCCCGCGAAAAGGTCTATGTAGGCAATCCGCCCCTTCTGCTTCTTGACCGTGGGCAAGATCACTCGCGCCCAAGCCCAAAAGTAGTCTCTGACGATGGTCGCCTTGATGCGCGACTGCTCGGTAGATTCGTCGAAGAAGGTTCCGGTGCTCACAATTGCCCCATCAGACCCCTAGCTTACCTGTTCGCAGGCCAACGTCTGTCAATTTCCTCCATTAGTCTCTCAGCCCAACGAATCGCATCCGCGATGGCGGCTACAGTAGCGGGCACCCGCGCTCCACTGTCGTACTGCGCGAGCTTGCGTGCCGCGAGGATGCTTGCAGCGATCAGCAAGACACGTTTGCGACCTTCATCCACGGCTAGTAAGTGTAGCATATTCGCTTTTTATTCGCCCACCATTGCTAGGGCTCCATTTTCGCCCCCTTCGACCGGGCGAGAGCCGCCAAGGATGGTTCCGTCAGCTTGGTGAGAAAGGCCAAAAACAGGGGTTTGAAACGCCGGATTAGGGCTTAGGTCGTCCAGTCGCCAGATCGCCACAGAGTCAGCTTCCGGCGCATGTTGATACAATCCCCGGCGAGGAGAATTCAATGAACTTGGCTGGTGTTGTCCAGCAGTTGCGGAAGGAACGGGATCATGCGGCAAAGGTGCTTGCAGGTCTTGACGCGGCACTCGCTGCGCTCAACGGCGGTTCATACAGGGCGACAGGCACTCGGCGCACGATTTCGGCGGCAGGGCGGGCAAGGATAGCGGCTGCCCAGAGAGCACGCTGGGCGAGAGCGCGGGGGAGCGGAGCGCAGAAGCAGAACGTGGTCAGTATGCCAAAGAGGAAGACGATGTCGGCTGCCGCCCGCAGGAAGATTGCCGATGCTCAAAGGGCGCGGTGGGCGAAGGTTAAGGCTGCACAGAAGAAGTCGGCCTAATTGGTTCAGATTTCTGAACTGGGCACCGCCATGAACAAACCAGCCAAACAAGTGCCCCTTTCCCCAAGGCTCGTGAAGACCAAACAGGCTGCGGAGTATCTGGCGATCAGCCAATGGAAGCTGCGCAATCTCGTCCAGCAAGGTCTGATTCCGTACATCGAGGACGGCGGCGGAACGAGTCCGTGGCGCTTTGATCTTCGAGACCTCGATGCCTATATCGAGCGCAGTCGGCGTGTGCTCTGAGTCAAATGACGGGGTGGTATCGTGGGAGAATGGCAGTGCCGTTGACACCCTTCCCCAACCCCGAACCACTGACGGATGCCGAACTCCACCGCCTCGGTGATTTCCTCAAATCACGCAAGGGTGGAAAGGCGATGAACCTCGAAGAACTCGACGGGTTCTTCTCCGCGCTGATAGCCGGGCCGGAGCCCGTGATGCCGAGCGAGTACAACCGCGAACTGTTTGGTTGCGAATCGCCGGAGTTCTCCGACCTCGACGAAGCACAAGAAATCATGAATCTGATGATGCGGCACTGGAACAAGATTGCCTCGACTCTGTACAAAGGTGAAATCCATGTCCCCATGGTCTTTGAGGACGAGAAGGGCGAGCTTCACGGCAACGACTGGGCTCGCGGATTCATGCGCGGAATGCACATGCGGCACGATGGCTGGGCTGAACTCGTCAATGACGAAAAATACGGCGACTCCCTGATCCCGATGATGATCCTATACCACGAGCATGATGAAGACCCGGAGATGCGCCCAGAGCCGATTACGCCAGACAAGCGCGAGAAAGTGATCGCTCTGATGGCGACGGGGTTGATAAACGCCTACGAGTTTTTTCGGAAAGAGCGGGACGGCGCTCTTGGTATCCCTGTATCCGAATCCCAGCGTAGCACTCCTAAGGTCGGGCGGAACAATCTGTGCCCCTGCGGGTCGGGGAAGAAATTCAAGAAGTGCTGCGGCGGGGCGACGGTAAACTGACTGCTTCAACAACCCATGCCCGATTACCCAACCAGTTCGTGGATGTGCCGAAGTTGGGTCGCTGAGCAGAGTGCGACTTTCCACTCAACAAATTGCGTGCGGGAGTTAGGTGATGCCCAAAGTGCGACTCTTCCTTTTCGCACTCTGCCGAGATTGCATCATTTCGGGTGCATTTAGTGAACGGGCGAGACGGTCTGAACGGGATTTGGAAGTGCTTGTTCTGAAAGGCGCTTCATAATCGCAGAGTGCGACTTCAGGGTTTGGAACGCTCCCGCACGAATTTCCCGTTCACGCACACGTCTACCATGTATTTACAAGGATTTGGCAGTTCCCCGTAGCCTAGTTAAGTTGTTGAAAGGATTAGATATGAGGGAATTGGCAAGGTCGCACTCTACCGCTGAGTTACTCCCGCTCGACGTGAAAATTATACAGCATCCGACCATTGCAAGCGGTTTTCGGAATGGCGCCGCATTACCGACGTGATCGGCGCTA
>Ga0335073_10016051_pt1 | contig 10466 bp, 7 predicted proteins | sample Lox_Sample_22_FD_207093 | JGI IMG/M metagenome (GOLD analysis project Ga0335073, IMG submission 207093) | Soil microbial communities from Loxahatchee National Wildlife Refuge, Florida, United States - Lox_Sample_2.2 | ecosystem: Environmental > Terrestrial > Soil > Wetlands | place: USA: Florida...
GCTCGGGCGAGGCAGCGCCGGGGGTGGCGGGCTCGGGTGAGACAGCGCGCGGTTTGGCAGGCTCAGGCCTGACAGCGGCGGGCCTGGCAGGCTCGGGCGAGGCAGCGCCGGGGGTGGCAGGCTCAGGCCTGACAGCGGCGGGCTCGGCGGGCTCGGGTGAGGCAGCGGCGGGCGTGGCGGGCTCGGGTGAGGCGCAGCTCGCCGGGGCGGTCCCGGTTCAGGCGGGTCCCCCTGACGTTGCTTCCGGCGAGGTTGCTTCCGCTGGCACAGGTCCGGGTGAGGCTGGGCCTGGCGAGACACCTGTGGCTGGCGATGCGGGGGCGGCGGACACGGAGGCGGGGGACGGGGTGGCTGAGGCCGCGGCCGCCGACACCGCGGCCACGACCATCGTCCTGGATCCAGAGCCGGCGACCGCTGTCGCCCATCCCGCGGACCATGATCCCGCGCGGGCTGACGCTGGCTACGACGACACCGACTGGCCCGACAGAGGGCGGTTCAGCAAGCTCGCCATACTTGCACTCCTCACGAGCTTGCTCGCGCTCATCCCGCTCGCGATCGGCTTCGCCATCGCGGCGCTTGTCGGCATCCGCCGCTCCGGGCGCCGCGGCCACGGCATGGCGATGGCCGCCTTCTTCGTCTGCGCCGCGTGGCTGATCGTCGCCGGCGCGGTCGGCACCGTGGGCGCGCTCACGCACGGCTTCCACAAGCCGGTCACGATCACGTACAAGGAAGCCGCCATCTTCAAGCTGCGAAAGGGTGAATGCGTCAATCTCCCGAACGGGCAGCTTGTCTCCGTCCTGCCCTGCTCCGCCCCGCACGAGGCGGAGGTGTTCGCAACGTTCTCACTGCCGGCTTCGGCGTGGCCGGGGACAGCCGCGGTCAAGCAGGAGGCCAGCACCGGCTGCGTGGCCCGGCTCATCGGGTACATCAACCCGCAGCTCGCCATCAGCCTGGCGCAGAATTACGTGTTCCCCAACAAGGTCGACTGGACGGCCGGGACCCGGACGGTGATCTGCGAGGTACGGGCGACCTCGGGTGAGCTGACCGGCTCGGTGCGAGGCGCCTCCTGACGTCTCGGCTCGCTTCCTGGCAGGCGCCCCTAACAGCCGCCGGGCGGGCCGGGCACGCCGGTGCCTGCCTGCGCGTCATCCACCTCGCCGCCCCCGCCGCTGCGTATCACCGCGCCGAAGTGGACCACGTACCACACCCCGCGCCAGGAAATAAGAGAGGCGATTCCGAACGAGCGCAGCTGACTGCCTTGCTTATAGACCACTCTCGAGCCGGGCAGATGCCAGTACCCGATGGAGTTGTAGCAGCCTCCGGGGTACACCCAGGCCGCGTACTCGGTCGGGACGATCACCCGGACCAGCTTGGCGTGCGCGCCCACGACGGCGTGTGCCGCCGCCACGTCGAGGGTGAACTCGTACCAGAGCCGGTTCTCCCAGTCGCCCTTCGGGTCGGCGATCGCCTTGACCTGCTCGTACGCCGTCACGGGGAAGAACGCGGGGAGCGCGTACCGCGGCTGGCCTGTCGTCACCGCGAGCCACAGGTCGGCCATGGCGTTCCTGAAGGCGGCCGACGTGTCGCTCGGGAACGCCCGCGTCTGGGCGAGGCGGCCCGCGCCGGGCGCGACCGGCAGCGCGCTCGGCCCGGGCGGCGAGGGAACGGGCGACGGGCTTCCTGAAGATGTGGCGGGCGCCGGGCGGGTCGGCGACGGCGCGACGGCGGATGCCGTGCCGGTGCCGCGCACGGTCGCGCTGACTGGCCGGGCCGCCGTGCGCGTGGTGCTCACGGTGCTCGTGGTGCAACCGGCCAGCAGCGTCAGCGCGGCAGCCAGCCAGAGGATCGCGCTCTGGGCTCGCAGGTCCCGCCACTTCATGACAGATGAAGTTCCCGGTATTCGGGCAGGCTGTCAACCTCACCGTAAGTAATTTGCGACTACCAGGAGTTACGGCAATGGGCCGGGGTTCACACTCCCGATGAAAGCAGATCAGCGCTGGAGATTTAGCCGCCTATGACCGGCTAATTCTTCAGCGCTAACCGGATCTTGGCGGTGGCGTGGGTGGCGCGAACCTGAGAGCGGAACCTCAGGCCCCGGCGTAGGCGCGCTCGAGGGCGGCGATGTCGAACTTCTTCATGGTGAACATCGCCTGCATGACGCGCGCCGTCTTCTCCTGGTCCGGGCCGCTGACCATCTCAAGGAACCTGGACGGCACGACCTGCCAGCAGAAGCCGAACTTGTCCTGCACCCAGCCGCAGGCGATCTCCTGGCCGCCGTCGGCGAACCGGTTCCAGTAGTAGTCGACCTCGGCCTGGTCCGCGCACTCGACGATCAGCGAGACCGCGGCGTTGAACTGGTACTCGGGACCGCCGTTGAGCGCCAGGAACTGCTGGCCGTTGAGCTCGAAGCTCACGGTCATGACCGAGCCTTCCGGGCGGGGGCCGGCGTCGGTGTACCGGCTCACGTTGCTGATGCGGGAGTTCTTGAAGACGCTCGTGTAGTAGTTCGCTGCCTCTTCGCCCGCGGTGTCGAACCAGAGGCAGGTGGTGAACGGCTTGCTTGTCATGGCCCCTCCTTGGACGTTCGCCTTCGTCATGGTGACAGTTCCTGCCCGGGGAACTCATCGGCGACCCACCGGCGTGGCCGAAATGTCGGCGGGTGGGGGCACTATGGAGGGATGGCAGGCCAGGCACCGGTGAGCAGCGCTGAGGCCCTCGACGGATTCTCGCCCGCGACGCGGGCGTGGTTCGAGGGTGCTTTCGCCGTGCCAACCCAGGCGCAGGCGCAGGCGTGGCGGGCCATCGGCAAGGGCGAGGACACGCTGGTGATCGCGCCTACCGGGTCGGGCAAGACGCTGGCGGCGTTCCTGTGGGCGATCGACCGGCTCGCCGCGGTGCCACGGCCCGCGGACCCGAAGCAGCGCTGCCGTGTCCTGTACGTCTCGCCGCTGAAGGCGCTGGCGGTGGACATCGAGCGGAACCTGCGGTCGCCGCTGACCGGGATCAAGCAGGCCGCGCACAGGCTCGGGCTGCCCGAGCCTGACATCGGCGTCGCGGTGCGGACCGGCGACACCGCCGTCGAGGAACGGCGCAAGCTGGCGGCGAAGCCGCCGGACATCCTGATCACCACGCCGGAGTCGCTGTTCCTGCTGCTCACCTCGCAGGCGCGGGAGACGCTGCGCGGTGTCGAGACCGTCATCGTGGACGAGGTGCACGCGGTGGCCGGCAGCAAGCGAGGGGCGCATCTGGCGCTGTCGCTTGAGCGGCTCGACGCGCTGAAGGCTGGCTTGGGCGCGGCGGCCGGCGCTAAGGCGGTGGGCGGTCAGCCGGGCCGCGCCCAGCGGGTCGGGCTGTCCGCCACCGTGCGGCCGCCCGAGGAGGTCGCCGCGTTTCTCGGCGGCGCCCGGCCGGTCACCGTCGTCCAGCCGGCCAGCGCCAAGCGCATCGAGCTCGAGGTCGTCGTCCCCGTCGAGGACATGACCGATCTGGAGACTTCGCAGGGGCTTGGCGACGAGAACGACGATCCCGTGCGGCGGCGGTCCATCTGGCCGCACGTCGAAGAGCGGGTGCTCGACCTGATCCAAGAGCACCGGTCGACGATCGTGTTCGCGAACTCGCGGCGGCTGGCCGAGCGGCTCTGCGGCCGGCTGAACGAGCTCGCCGCCGAGCGGGCGGGGGACGACGGGCTCGTCATCGCCCGCGCTCACCACGGGTCGGTCTCCCGGCAGGAGCGGTCCGAGATCGAGGAGTCGCTCAAGGCGGGGCGGCTGCCCGCCGTGGTCGCCACCTCGAGCCTGGAGCTTGGCATCGACATGGGCGCGGTCGACCTGGTGATCCAGGTGGAGTCGCCGCCCTCGGTGGCCAGCGGCCTGCAGCGGGTCGGCCGGGCCGGGCACAACGTGGGCGACGTCTCCCGCGGCGTCATCTTCCCCAAGTACACCGGCGACCTGGTCCAGGCCGCCGTCGTCGCCGGGCGGATGCACGACGGGCAGATCGAGGAGCTGCGGATCCCGCGCAACCCGCTTGACGTGCTCGCCCAGCAGATCGTGGCGATGGCGGCGCTTGACGACTGGCCGGTCGACGAGCTGGAGGCGGTGGTGCGGCGGGCGGCGCCGTTCGGCGGGCTGACCAGGCCCGTGCTCGAGGCGGTGCTCGACATGCTCGCGGGGCGGTATCCGGGCGAGGAGTTCGCCGGCCTGCGGCCGCGCCTTGTCTGGGACCGCGTGACCGGGGTGATCCACGGCAGGCCGGGAGCGCAGAAGCTCGCGGTGACCAGTGGCGGGACCATACCTGACCGCGGGCTGTTCGGGGTTTTCCTGCCCGCCGGCGACAGCAAGCAGCCGCGCCGGGTCGGCGAGCTCGACGAGGAGATGGTCTACGAGTCCCGGGTCGGCGACGTGTTCGTGCTCGGCGCCAGCTCCTGGCGGATCGAGGACATCACCCCGGACCGCGTGCTCGTCCTGCCCGCGCCGGGGCAGCCGGGCAAGCTGCCGTTCTGGCACGGCGACACGCCCGGACGGCCGGCCGAGCTCGGCAAGGCCATCGGCGCGCAGATCCGGACGCTCGCGGCCCTGCCCGACGACCAGGCCGCGCGGCGCCTGCAGGACAACGGGCTCGACGAGCTCGCCGCGCAAAACCTCGTCAGGTACCTCGCCGACCAGCGGCAGGCGACCGGCCACGTCCCTGACGACAGGACGCTGGTCGTCGAGCGCTTCCGCGACGAGCTCGGCGACTGGCGGGTCGTGCTGCACAGCCCGTACGGCGACCGGGTGCACGCCCCGTGGGCGCTGGCGATCACCGCCCGGCTGCGGGAGCGGTACGGCGGCATGGACGTGCAGGCGCTGCACACCGACGACGGGATCATCATCCGCGTCCCTGACAGCGACGAGCCCCCGCCGGCCGGGATCGCGCTGATCGATCCGGCCGAGCTGAGCGACATCATCACCGCCGAGGTCGGCGGCAGCGCGCTGTTCGCCTCGCGGTTCCGCGAGTGCGCCGGGCGGGCGCTGCTGCTCCCGCGGCGGCAGCCGGGCCGGCGCACCCCGCTGTGGCAGCAGCGGCAGCGCAGCGCGCAGCTGCTCGAGATCGCCAGCCAGTACCCGGGATTCCCGATCACGCTCGAGACCGTCCGCGAGTGCCTGCAGGACGTGTTCGACGTGCCGGCGCTGACGGAGATACTCGCCGACCTGGCCGCCCGCCGGATCGCGATGGTGGAGGTCGAGACAGCCGCCCCGAGCCCGTTCGGGAAAGCGATTCTCTTCCGCTATGTGGGCGCGTTCATGTACGAAGGGGACGCGCCGCTCGCCGAACGGCGCGCGCAGGCGCTCGCGCTCGACCCGGCGCTGCTCGCGGAACTGCTCGGCACGGAGGGGCTGCGGGAGCTGCTCGACCCGGCCGTCGTCGAGGAGACTGAGCGGGACCTGCAGCACCTGTCGGAGCAGCGGCGCTGCCGCGACGCCGAGGCGGTCGCCGACCTGCTGCGCACGTCCGGGCCGCTGACCAGCGGCGAAGTGGCGCAGCGCTGCACTGAGCCGGACAGCGCGGAGGGCTGGCTCGCCGGCCTGTCGGGTGGCGGTCCCCGGCGGATCATCAGCGTGCGGGTAGCCGGCCAGCCGATGTGGGCGGCGGTCGAGGACGCGGGGCGGCTGCGCGACGCGCTCGGGGTCGCGCTGCCCGTCGGCATCCCCGAGGCGTTCACCGAGCCGGTCGCCGACCCGCTCGGCGACCTCGTCGCGCGGTACGCGCGGACACACGGGCCGTTCCCCGCTGGGGCGGTCGCGGCCAGGTACGGGCTTGGCGTGGCCGTGGTCGCGATGTCCCTGCGCCGGCTCGGCGCGGACGGGCGGGTCGCCGAGGGTGAGTTCCTCGCCGGCCAGCGCGGCACGCAGTGGTGCGACGCCGAGGTCCTGCGGCTGCTGCGGCGGCGGTGCCTGGCGCGGCTGCGCAAGGAGGCGGAGCCGGTGCCGCCCGCTGTGCTCGGCCGGTTCCTGCCCGCCTGGCACGGGATCTTCGCTTCAGGCGCGGTGACGCGCAGGCGCGCCGACGCGGGGGTCGTCCTTGAGGCGGTCGAGCGGCTGGCCGGCGCGCAGGTTCCGGCGTCGGCGCTTGAGACGCTGGTGCTGCCGAGCCGGGTGCCCGGGTACACGCCGGCGATGCTCGACGAGCTCACCTCGGCGGGCGAGATCGTCTGGGCGGGCGCGGGAACGGTGGGCAGCGGGGACGGCTGGCTGGTGCTCGCCCCTGCGGAGAGCGCGCCGCTGCTGCTGCCGGAGCCGGGCGAGCTGACGTTGACGCCGCTGCACGACGCGATCCTGGCGGCGCTCGACGGTGGCGGCGGGCTGTTCTTCCGCATGCTCAGCGACCGGGTCGCCGCCGTGTGCGACGGGCATTCTCCGGCCGACGACGAACTCGTCGCCGCACTGTGGGACCTGGTGTGGGCGGGGCTGCTGACCAACGACACGCTCGCCCCGCTGCGGGTGCTGACGGCCGGCGGAGCCCCGCGCCGCCCGGCCGCGCCGCGGCGGGCGGCCGCGCCGCGGTTCGGATCAGATCTGGGCGTTGGCCGCGGCGCGGGCCTGGCCGCTGATTTGAGCAATGGCCCCGGTCCGTCGCGGAGTAACGGTGTGCCGGGCGTTTTCAACCCGCGGCCGGCCCCGCGCCGGTATGGCAGCGGCATGCGCCGCCCGTCGATGCCCACGCGCACCGGCCCGCCGACGGTGACCGGCCGGTGGTCGCTGCTGCCCGACCGGGCAGGCGACCCCGGCGGCGCGGCGGCCACCATGCGCGCGCACGCGCAGGCGCTCACGCTGCTCGAGCGGCACGGGGTGCTGACCAGGGGTGCGGTGGCCGCCGAGCGGGTGCCGGGCGGCTTCGGCGCGGTGTACCCGGTGCTGCGCGCGATGGAGGAGACCGGCCAGTGCCGCCGCGGCTACTTCGTCGAGGGGCTCGGCGCGGCGCAGTTCGCGCTGCCGGGGGCGGTGGACAGGATGCGGGCGCTGGCACAGGACCCGCGTCCCGCTCACCCGGCCGCTTTCGGTCCGTCCGCTGATCAGTCCGAACGATCCGTGGTGCTCGCGGCGGCCGATCCGGCTCAGCCGTACGGGGCGGCGCTGCCGTGGCCGTCGCGTCCCGGGGAGACCGCCGCCACGCACCGGCCGGGCCGCAAGGCCGGGGCGGTGGCCGTGCTGTTCCGCGGCGAACTCGTGCTCTATGTCGAGCGCGGCGGCAAGACGCTGCTGTCGTGGAGCGACGACCCGTCCGTGCTCGAACCGTGCGCCGCGGCGCTCGCGTCAGCGGTCAGGGAAGGAGCGCTCGGCCGGATGACCGTCGAGCGCGCCGACGGCGGCACCGTCTACGACTCGCCGCTGGCGCGGGCACTGGAATCCGCTGGCTTCCGGCCCACGCCGCGCGGCCTGCGGCTGCGCGGCTAAGCAGCGGCCGCGCGGCCGCTCTGGCCAGGTCACTACCGCGCGAAGGCGAAGTTCCAGGTGATCTGGATGAGACCGTTTCCCTCCCCGGTCTCGCCGGCGGACACACGTGCCGAGGTGAGCGGGCCGGTGTACGACGACCCGGCACCGCCGCCGCCACCGCCACCTCCGCCGAAGCCGCCGCCTCCGCCACCGCTGCCGCTGGAATAGCCGCCGCCGCCTCCGCCGCCGGAGCCTCCGATGGAACTGCCGCCGCCGCCGGCGCCCCCGTTCCCGGTGAGGTTCGCCGCGGTGCCGCCGCCTCCGGCGTTGATGCCCCGGCCGCCTGAGCCGTTTGTAGCGATGAAACCGCTGCCGCCGCCGTCGCCGCCCGGATCGGCGAGCGCGATGTAACCGACCGCGCCCCCGCCCCCGCCGCTGCCGGCGACCACGATCCCCAGCGGCCCGCAACCCGGTCCTGGAGGTGCGCAAGAGAGGAGGTTCAGGCTGCTGGCCCCGCCGCCGCCGGCGCCGTCGTCAGAGCCGCCTGAGCCGGATCCGCCGCGGCCGCCGTCAGCCCAGCCCCAGCCGCCGTCGCCCGGGTGCGTTTGTCCGTTGGCGTCGCCGCCGCGGCCGGCCACCGAGAGAACCATGGCCTGCCCGCCCGACACCGCGAGGGTTCCTGTCACCTCCGCGCCGTACCCGCCTTGGCCGCACGCGTCGAGGTCGCACGCGTTGCCGCCGGCCGCGCCGTGGATCACCACCCGCGCGGAGACCGCGCCTTCGGGCACTATGACCGTCTGGGTCGCTGGACCTATGTAATGGAACGTCTCGGTGAACGGGGCTACCGGGAACCGGTTTCCCTGAGATGCCTGCGCCGGACCCGCGGGCACGGCCGCGACCACGACCGCGCCGATTGCCAGCGTGCCTGCGGCCCCGGCCGCGAGGATGCCGCCCCGCCTGACGATGGCCGCGCACCCACTGCGCAGCGGTTTCCGCAATGCCATGCTGCTTCCCCCCTCAGCCAGCCAGGCCCGGCTCGCTCCCCGTGCGTGCCGCGTCAACGCGCCTGCTGACACTCCAAGCGCTCCCTACCCAACTGCCTCGTCTCCACACAGTCATCTCGTGCGCTTCTCCTGCGCGCCAGGCGTTGCTGTGCGGACATCAGCCAGGCGAGTGCTGACGCTGACCCTGCGCCGTTCCGGGGGCCGCCGAAATGGACGTGGGATAGAAAGTGCTGCTATGGCGTAACCATTCGGCATGGATGAAACTTGGTAAATCGAACAGATTCGCGGCATCTAGCGCCAGTCGTGGCGGTCGCGGCGTCGGCCCGTGTGCGGGAGGGCGGTCATGATCATCGGCCGGACACGCCGCGCACCGCGAAAGGCACGCCACACGAAAAAGCGGATATTCCAGACATCAGAGTATGAAGCGCCGTCCTGAAACCTGGCAGGGAGCATGATCACGGGTCAACAGGCGTCGTATTCGACCACTAGCGACCCACGATCATGGAACGTATACCCCTGTCAGGTATAAGGCAGGACGGGCGGCGGGGCTGTGACCGGTCAGAGATTCGGTTTATGCACGTGCGCCCAGGCTGTGGCGGGCCGGGGCGCACGGGGCCGGGCGGGTCAGGGGGTTACTTCGCGCCATTCGCGGACATGCCACTCACTGACCACGCCGTTCAGTACGAACGGGTCCGCGGACGCGAACTCCTCCGCGGCTTCGCGGGTTGTGAAGACGGCGATCGAGCCGCTGCGGTCGGTGAACGGGCCGAGCGACAGCAGCACGCCGCGGTCCATGTACTCGGTGTACCTGGCCTGGTGCGCGGGGAAGTTCTCCGCCGCCAGCGACAGGTCGCCGCTCTCGTAGAACATGACGTAGCGCAGTGCCTCGTTCATGATGATCCCTCCGCTGCCGCGGCCAGCCGTTCGAGGATGAGTGCCCAGCCCTTGTCGAACGAGCCGCCGAGGTAGCCGCCGGGCAGCGCGCAGTCCTGCGCGAGCTGCTCGTCGCTGAGCTTCTCCCAGCCGCTGTGCACCACGGACACCTTGGTCAGTGCCGGGCCCAGCTCGGCGAACGTCAGCTCCACCTGCGTGAGCACCGAGACGATCGTCCAGGTCATCGCGAACCGCTCCGGCGGCTCCCAGGCGAGGAGCTCGCCCCAGTCCACCTGTGTGCCGTCCGCCCATGTCTCGTAGACCCGGCCGCCGACGCGCCGCTCGACGGTCACGTCGCGCACCCGGTCCTTGCCGGCCGAGAACGGGTTCACCGGCCACCAGGTGCCCAGCTCGCCGACGAACGTCTCGAACGTGTGCGCCCGCGAGCTGCGCACGAGGACCGACTGGCGCACTGGCGGGCGCCGCAGCGCCGTGACATCAGCCATCGCAGTTACCTCCCTGGCTGTCATGGCTATGATCGCAGCCCGGCGAGTTGCTGCCCGTGCCTCGGCAGGTGGATCGAGCCCACGCCTTCGACGAGGTCGCGCAGCGACCACGGCTGATCCACGATCAGCTCACCGGCGGAGATGATCAGGACGGGTACCTGAACGGACAGGGACGACTCTGACAGTCCTTCGGCTATCTGGCAGAGCAGGCGGCCCTGCACCCTGACCAGCCCGGTCAGCTCGTCGAGTCCGCCGGCCTCGCCGACGATCCGGCGCAGGTTCCACTCGTCCAGGCTCGCGCGGTTGTCGTAGGCCGCCCGCTGGCCGCCGAGCACGGCCAGTGCCACCGACCCGATGGCCGCGTCCGCGGCCGCGACGTGGGCCAGCAGCCGCTCCGCGTCCCACTCCCCCGACGGCGGCGGTCCGAATCCGCCACCCAACGCCACGGTGAGGAAGTCCTCGTGTGCCTGCCGGAGCATCGCGACGTTCATGAGTGCCTCCCTGTCTGTCTCAATTGCCCAATTGCGGGCCGTCAGCCGGCCGCCGGCCGGCCGTCGCCGGCGATGCCGCGGTCCGCCTCAGCGAGCCGGCGGGCCGTGTCGAGGGATGCGGACCACATGTCATCGAGAAATTCGCGCAACCCGGCCAGGCCCTCGGGACGGGAACGGTAGAGC
>Ga0335073_10016052_pt1 | contig 10466 bp, 17 predicted proteins | sample Lox_Sample_22_FD_207093 | JGI IMG/M metagenome (GOLD analysis project Ga0335073, IMG submission 207093) | Soil microbial communities from Loxahatchee National Wildlife Refuge, Florida, United States - Lox_Sample_2.2 | ecosystem: Environmental > Terrestrial > Soil > Wetlands | place: USA...
ATTCGATTTGGCTTTGCTTCTGGGTAGACGCAGAACGCCTTCGAAGAGTTATTAAATCGATATCTGGATCGTGATCGCCTTCGTCCTTTGGGACTTGTGGAGGAGGTGCTTTTGACTTCGCGTAGCCACAAGTGCGGGCGCTATTGAGAATACTCTGAGCAGCCCGTGGGTGACTTCGAGCAGTCCGCAGGAACACAGCAAAGGCAGGATTCCAATACCACATCTACTGAGCTGAGCGAGCCATGGCAAGCCTAGACAAGTTGATCCGAACCTTGTGAACGTGGGGATGGGGTGACTGATTGCTGGCTGCGCGGCCTCGAGGATCAGCAGTTTGTAAGCAACTCCTACCTCGGCCGTGAGATCCGCAACCTTCAGATACACATATAAGCCTATACTATCTATTCACTGTTTACATGCTTCACGCCGAAGGGTTCTCCACTCTACCGACCCGTATGTCCAACCAGTACCAATCAAGGTCTAGGTGTCGGATGGTCTTGCCCTGCCGCCGAGCATGAGGCAGAGAACCAACAAGAATTGAAAGGCAGATAATTATGTGCGCCAACCTTATTCAACAGTTATCAAATGGCGTGCCTCCTTGATGTCCTGTGCCTATGTTTTATTATCAAGTTAAACAGAAGACCCTCTCTTCCCCTTCTAACCTTACCGGAGACACTCCCACTCATGCTCGGGGGCCACGTCATCCCTCTTTGGCTTCAGCTCTTCAACTCAATCGCTCCAACCTGAATCTGACGTCCCCAGAAGTTCGCTGAGAGACAATGACGGAGATAATTCTGCACCCGTCAAAGAAAGAGATGGAGACGGCCGCATACATGTGGAGTTTGATGGCCAACACACCATACGCCTTTGTTGGTAGAATATCTGTGGCAATGTTGAAAGACGTCCCATCCGACACCATTCTCTGTGATCATCGACTTCAGATCGTAGTCACTTCCGATCCTAAAGAAGTCAAAAAACGTTTCACCGCAGCAGCAAAAGGAGAATCCATTTATTCCCAATTCGTGACCGAGATTCCCGACGGTGTGGACGGAAAATTGCCAGTGATTTTGATCTATGGAGCAGACCGTCGTCATAAAAAGCATCATATGGGCATCGAAGTTGCTTTCTTCAAAGCTGGGAATCATAATTTTCCGCGAGCGTTGACGTTACTTGCTTCAGATATGAAGGAACCGCTCATGGTCGAACCTACGTGTTATCGAATGTCGCTGCACGATAAATATGGGAACAAAGTCACTGTTCCTATGCTCCGACCTCGGTACCTCCTTTTCCAAAATCTGTTGGAATTCACTTCCCTTGTCAAAGAGACAGAGAAAAGACAAGCAGTGAGGGATATGAAGACGTTCCTTGTGAATGCGGCTAGGGCAGTTGATGGGATGCCAGGGGGTGCATATACGATTGGTGAGGTCAAGAAAATGAGGTCGTCTATTGCTACGATTCTCACATATGCACATGAAAGGTTGATGTGGACTACGCAGGAGGAAGTAGCGAATTGGCAGGTTTTGGGGGTGAATTTGGGCTCTTCATCAGCCTTTACAGAGCAAAGAAGGCGAGGTTCCATATGATGTATGGCCTTTCTGGCTTTTAGCTGTTTCTTGATTAGGACATTCTTTTCTTGTTTGATAATGGAATACTGGGGTATATGATGTTGCATTTAATCCCTACTATTGACTACATGATCCAGAGCCACATTCATCTAACAGAACCCTTTGCCTCAGTTAGCTCGGGTCTCCGGATATCCAATGTACAACTAACTACACCACCCTTCTTCCCTCCCCCAACTCCCAAAATAGTAACCCATCCCCCGAGATCACGAATCGCAATCCCGCCAGGTCCCGCCCCAAAATCAACGTCCGTCCAAAGTGTCGTAGCATCAAACCACTTCTTCCGTTCCGGTATCCCACCTTTAAGATCTGACTTTGTCCCAGTCCTCAGTCGAGGGTCATCGGACCTATATACTTTCTGTGATCCCGATGTAGCGTTGAGAACATAGTAAAATGGGCGTAATTGTATGATGCTGACAGGGACAGGAGCTTCGACGTCGTTTCTCAAAGCTTCGTCGAAGCGATAATGTTTCGGAGAGCCGATGATGAAGATATCCCCGCCCAGGGTGTTGGGTAAAGGTGGGAGAGCGGCTATTCCCATTACTGGGAAATTGGCTTGTAAGTGTGAGGATTGCACAAAGGTTGGGTGGAAGATTTCTATTTCTTCGTTTCGGAGAGGGTGGGTGAGGTATTCGACTTGAAGTTCTCTGTCTTCGAGGGGGACACTGGATAACTTCTTCCCTGCCTACATTTGTCAGATGATATATGGGGTAATAGATACCGAATCGATGTAGTATTGTTCGAATAAGTGAACGAGGCCGTCCTGTGTAGCAACATATACTCTTGAACCGATGTCAAAATCGTCTGTGGTTATAGGTCCGGGCCTATCGAGTCCAAAGCCCACTCTGAGAGCTCCTTCCGCTCGTGCGTTATAAAATACAAGATCAGCTTTTGAAATTGCAATCCCTTTCTCTATGATTTTCCTCGACCAGCCTTTCCCACGATATGTGTTGGTAAGATAAAATGAAGGAATCGCGTGATTGTCAACTTCCGATAATACACTTGGCTGGTCTTTGACAGCGACTATTCCGTCTGGAGCAGTAAAGTACTGGCTTTTGATAGTTGCGACATGCAATAATTCTCCGCCTCGCTCTGTGTTTTTGATGCCGAAGATGTTGGTGAGGAAAGAGGCTGGAGGCAGGTAATAATCTATCACTTCGACTACTCCCTCGGTAATGTTTTCAGGATATGATACGGCGAGCAGACGTATGACTCGCTCAGGAGCATCCAGTTCCGGAGACAATTGTTTCTCAATAGGTGAGATAGTTAGGGAGATTGGGTGGAATCCATGTGGTGGCGATTCCTCTTCTCTGAAGGATAGTTTGATGGGTGGAGAGCTAGGATCCTACAGTAAGTCACCGCAGTAAGAACGAATACATTAGTATCAAATAGCCAGATTCCACCATCTCCATATACTCTAGAAGCATTGTAGAGTTCAAAAGGAGGATAAAACGAGGGTTTGAACGGATCACAAGCTAAAAACGCAAGCCCTGATTCCTTATCGATAACGATGTCATTGCAAAAAGGAGGACCTGCAATTAGTTCCGAACAAGGAGGAACTACCTGGGACACGTCGACAAATGTCATCTCCAATTGCTATGATAGTATCGTTTGTCGCTCGTCCCCATAATCTGTTCTGTCGTGTCACTATTGTCAATCTAAAAGTCATACAGTAAGGACAAACTTGGAAGCCACATCATCACTCCTGCGAGAATCGCCACGATTAGGCTGATGACCCAAAACGGTGCCCATGACGACCCTTCATCTTTGCCTGCCATTGGAATCTCCCCTACGACTGTTATTTCAACCTCTTCTTCCACTACCACAACTTGTTCGTCTTGGTCGTCCGACATGTTGATGATCGATCTCGATCTCAGGGGGCTGGACTCGCAGCATTTGATGCGCAATCTTCCGCAGGAGGTCAAAGCGGTTTGTAAATGTGAATATTCACAATATTTATAATATATAAAACGAGCGTCTCTGGATCTCAACTCCTCGCAGTCTCAGGGAGCTCTGACCAAGTTTATCTTCCAAGAGCTCTTACAACCCTCAATATGGTCAATGCTATTCTACCCCTTTTATTCCTTCTTCGTATCTAGTAATATCGTGACGGGACCCTAGTGTTTAGCTCCTCATGTCAGGTATCAAACTTACATCGTTAGAGATGTCAACCTGCATCCTCGCTCCAAATACACCATCTTATTCATTAGCCATAGATGTGATATTTCATACCTTTGACCTTATCTTTGCCACCCGGCAAACCTTCTGCTAGCTTATCAAGGACATAGTTGTACAAAACTTTCGCTTCAGGGCCCTTCATGCTTTCTGCTGATCAGTACACCATGGAGATGAGACACACTATGGAAATCCGGTTTCGCTCCTTTTGCCGTTACAGCATGAAGTGTGAACTGTGATACTAAATCTCAGCTGTGGCTATCAGGTGTATCACCACAAAGTATCTCCCCGTCTATATCCTTAACGCTCCGTTTCCACATTTGCTCATTCGATTCATCGTTGAACAATCGTACCGTCAATATCTTCTTTGCAAGGGCCTCAGCATCGGTTTTCGTATCCTCTGACATTATTTAAAGATGTTCAAAACAGTTTATACCTGACTCAACTCCGATGAGCACACATAAACCTCGTCCAATTGAGCTGACTACTTCGGCACCAACTTTTCATCAATTCGGATCATTCGGATCAGAGAACCAGTTACGCTTGCTCTAGAGCCGATTCGCTGTATGACTGCTCTCATTGAGTCCCCCTAGCTTAGCCAAGTCTCTTGGACTCGACTTTTCTTGTCCAAGGCGTATTGGCAAAATGGTTTTTGATCCGCTTTTTTTGGCGCCGATCGGATGAAATTCAGGGGTTATTGGGCTGAATTGGAGGACGATATTCCGGGGCAAGATGACAGCAAGCGATATGTACACCTTTGGCACGATGGTCTCACATCTATACTACGACGAAAACGAAGACGTTCTCCGAATAGCTTAGATAGATGGATAGCTCAACCGGCTATGTTATGTCGATCTAGTGAAGGAAGACTACTAATCAAATGGCAGAGCCGTTTTCCCTCCTCTGAGATTCCTCGATTCCATTTCGCGTCTTGCCGCAACACTACTTGGAATCCGTATTCCACAGCAATCCCCAAAAATATCATGCACATGTCCATCAGCATCCTCCTCGGCAGGTCCCTCTCCCAATCCTTTTGGCGGCGGAATAATCTTCCCAAACAAGAAGTGCTGCATCACAGTCCTCTTCCCGAGAACCTCACCTCTAAACATTTTCCCCATTCCTTCACGAACTTTAGACCATGATTTGACTCCTGAGATGTCGTCTAGCATGGGACTATGCCAGCGTAATCCAACTGTTTTGACAGAGTTGATTTGCTTTATGCAGCCTAGATACATGTATTGTTCGGAGTAGAAGTCGACTATTTCGGCTACATGGATGGATTTGGGACGGATGTGAGGATGGTGGAGAAGTTGACTTGCGCCGAAGAGGTAAGGGAGGAAGGAATAATCATCGAGGCCCCACACTCCGTGAGATCCAGCTGGCTCGAGTAGGTACAATGTTTGTATTTTCCTTGTGAGATTAAGGTACCTGCGTTAGTGAAGATTTCAGGCAGGGCGATACTTGTCAAATACAACGAGCACCAGAGATTTGTAGTCTGTTTGAGATACTACGCCAAGTTCACGGAGACAGAGGCTGATATTAGCTTTCATCAAAACGCCATTTACAGCCAACACATGAAATTGAGCTCATGTCCGGAGCCATAATCAATACGTTCTCGATCACCAAAAGACTCCTTTAAATACGCTGATACCTCAGGAATAGCTTCAAGGGGAATATCGGGGAATCGAGTGTGGAATTCAAGCGTATTCTATTCGGTAAGTACCAAGTCAAGGCGGGATAAAACAGCTGTCAACGCATCATAAAAAGAACGAAATGCAACGTTTCCAAAACGACTCTTTGTCTCCTCTGGAGGATACTCTCCTACCAGATAATCAATACTATCCAGTATTCCTAATATAACTTTCACATTCTACCATTAGCTCAGAAGTATTTTCGTAATACGGCTGAAGTCTCGATGTCGGGCGTTATGGGAGTATCTTCTACGGAGGAAGCCAAGTTCTCGATAAAGTCGTCTATTAATGTGTACGTATCAGAATGAATGAAAGCATGCAGGTCTGAAGGAGACACGATTTGTTTCGTTGGAATCACGTACTCTGCTTCGTCCGTCATGTTGCAAGGCCAGGAAGCGATTGCGTTCGAAGCGAAATTCGACGTCGATCGCGGGGCGGATTAGATTTTCGGCTCATCAGGTTTCAGGGGTTGATCTTGAAGACCAGTTTCAATAAGTCTACACCGTCAGCCTTCCGTTCAGACCACCAAAGCAACGGACATCTTATTAGATCTGACCTGAGCACCCTGTCTTATCTACAGAAATGGATCCAACTTGGGGAGAAGAGTTTGAGGAGATGTTGCCTGAGATTGAATCTGCAATCAAGTTGCTCAATAAATTAACATCTCTAACAATAGACAAGCAGCTTTCATAACTATAGACTGCGAATTCACAGGCGTGAAGAACCAAAACACTGAGATCCCAAAACTACAAGGTCGAAAACCAACAGTCGACGAACGTTATGAAACAATCAGAGCTCAAAAAGTATCTGTCGAATAGGAGAATCAAACTGACAGTAGAATTCAGGATTTGGAATAATTCAATTGGGTGTATGTCCTGTTGTGTGGGATGGAAATGCAGGTGCGTCACGGAAAAGCGGAGCCGCTAATTGAGACAGGTCATTATATGGCGAGACCGTTCAATTTCTTTGTTTCTCCTGTCGTTGAGCCGATGTTCGGTATCGACCGATCTGTTCTCTGTCAGGCGTCGGCAATCGAGATGCTTTGTAGAGAGGGTATGGATTTCAATCGCGCTTTCAGGAGCGGTATACGATATCTTAATTTCGATGAGGAAGCTCAAATCCGCGAAAATGAAGAGAAATTAGAGATTGAGGTTCGAGAAAATGCATCTATCGATGAAGAGGGTCGAAGATTCCTTGAGCGCGCTAGGTGAATTCCTTGGACTTTCATCTGACGAGATAGAGCTGAGATTCAAGTGTGGCTGGATGATACCTCTCCGGAGAGATACGATTGCTGCAATATCACAGTTTCTTGTTCATACCATAAGCGTCTTCTTCATCAATGTTTACCAGATATGTTCCCGAACTTGATGGTTGGAATTTCAAGGCATCATTTCATGCAAATCAGAGGAAAGGAGGATGCAGTACAGCAGGCTTCACGGAAAGCCGACAGAAAGAAAAAGTTCGCGAAACAACTTAAAGAAGCAATTGGTCTTCGAAAGGTCATTGAAATGATAACTCGAAGCCATAAGACTATTGTGGGACATAACCTCCTTATCGATTTGATATATATATGGAGTCAATTGATTGCAAAACTTCCTTCAAAGCTGGAACTCTTCAGAGCAATGGTAGGAGAGAAGTTTGACAGGTATACTCTGATCATGGCTGTTTTAATATTGGAGGGTTTATGACACCAAGTTTCTTGCGAATATGATCCCTGAAATCCATTCCACCGACTCTCTTGCTAATCCCACTTTGTCAACATCCCTGGAATCTCTTCACACTTGGGCTAATTTCCTCGCTCCTCTCGAATTTGGATTGGGTACTTCCTCTTTTGGAAACACTGACCTCCGTGAAGCATTACATCACAAACATGTAAGATACGGAACTGAGCGTCTCCATGAGGCGGGATACGATGCATACGCAACAGCGCGTGTCTTTCTTGCTTTAGCAGCCAGGATGATGAGATTAAACAAGCTTCCTCGTCAAGCCATTGAACAAGGTAAGGTATGAATGGTGTACTGTATTAATTGATAGGCGGAACGAAGGTGCATGACGAGGAAAGGCAGACCGAAGCGCCGAGTGAGTCATTTAAAGAGATGGTTTTTCAGTCGTGCCACGGAATGTTGGCTGTCAACGGAACCGACAAAGGCTCCTATTCATTGTTTTATTGATGTCTGGATATTAGTTGAGACTGAATAGTTTCCTTACTTTCAACGCCTGGATATCAAACGTGATCTACTTAAGCAAATATGAGAATCCCCTTGGTTACTCCTTTCCGATATCTGACGCCTACTCTTCCCCTTCGATTTCCAAGTCCATGTCCTCGCCGAAGAGCGTGTTGCATCTCTCCATGATACGTTTCATTGTGGCTTCAGAATCAACACATTTTGCTATACCCGCAAGTCCCACAACTTCATCCCACCTTGATTTTGATTCCCGAATGAAGGTAACTTTGGAACTTCCATTTGCAGTAGTAGCTTGCTGATATTTAACACGCGCCAGAGCATGTAATAATCGATCGAGTTTGGGAAGAACCACTTTTGTAACTTCTTCAGTGATTTCGAAAGGAGGATGCTCGTCAGCAGACATTCCATTAGCTTCGTTTTTCTTTTCTGCCTGGAATTGCGACCCTGCAAGTCTGAGTATGGTGGCTTCGATTTCTGCGTGAAGAGGAGTTGTGAAATTCTCTTGGTTCTCAATGGAATACGAGCCTGAAGATGTGCGAGGCACAACATCAGCAGGAAGAGGCCAGGCTGTCCATGTATCGCGAATAACGACTTGAGAAACTCTTTGCTCCGGCTGACGAGAAGGACTTCTGGAGGATTGTTTTCTCTTCGTGAATCTGGTTGCAAGGAGTAAGTGCGCTGCTATATCATGATGGTCCTGGTGATCTAGAAACTGCAATATTTGGTCAAATTCTTTGTATTCTTCCACTTTGGCTCTTTTCCTTGCTCTTTCTTCATCCTCTGTCATGCTCGAGAGGGCGCGCAAAGATTTTCGCAAATCGCGAACAGGCTTTACATTTATTTATCTACTTTTTAAATAAATGCTGTAAATAGCGTTGTAATATTCATGATGTCATGTAACTTTTACCTCAAGGAGTCTTCAGTCCTCGAGACTCGGGCAAGAATTGTTGATGGCAGAACACGAAGCTCCTGCGACTGGTACTTCCGCCATTACTTCTGTAAAGGCAGATCTCGATGATGCCCCATATACAAAGAATCTGCTACTTCATGCTCATCCAGAGGTACGCAATTGTGAAAGACGATGTTGGCTAATCTCCAACAGCATTTGCATCTAACCAGCTCTCGATTGTTCATCGGCCCTATACCAAAAGGCTGGCTCAATACACATAAGAAGACTTGGTATGGAATAAAGAAAGAATATGTAAAGAGAGCCACGGCATTTGAAGCACAACCGGGAACAAAGGCTCAACGGCAGACGGCTGCTCTTGCCAATGGTCACGAAGCTGCTGCCCGAGAAACCGTCTCACAGACGTCTGAACAAGTCAGTTCAGAGACTTACTCAACGTTGTGGCCTATTTACTGGAGAATACCTGATTGAGTAGCGTCCCTACAAGTCTACAGTCTCCATCTCATTCGGGAGCCTCTCAACCTGTGGTCAAAAGAAATGAAAGCAATTTGGATGAAGTTCTTCGGGCAAGTCCAGCTGTGAGGTTTCTGGCTCCTTCAGAACCGAGGGGTGGTGAAGAGGAATTGCATGAGTTGGAGACTGATGACCCTGAACGAGACGAAGAAGATCGAGATATTATGGATTTGGAGCCTGTTCCAACTAATCATGGCCAGCAAAAGATTGCCGACAATTTGAATCGAACACCTTCCCAAGAACCCTTAGTAAGATAACGGTTTGAGAACATGCGGTGGTTTCTGTTAGACACCTTAGATACCAGGTAGTAGCATATTTGAACAAGCGCAGCCTTAAAATATAACTATGAATTCTGCGACCATGCAAAATTTGGGTAAGACTACAAGTTTACCACTCTTAATCAGTAACAACCTCCTCCTTCTCCTCGACAACTTCCTCAACCCACTCCTCAATTACTTCTTCAGCTTCACCATTACCCTCATCCGCTCTGATTCGCTTCTCGCTAAGCAAGCTCTCCTCTACAGCTTTTCGCCAAGTATACCATTCCTCCAATAGTCGTCTTCGCAAAGTGAGCAATTCTTGACTTGCACCAGCTGCTTCGGCCTCGTCTTCTGCTTCGAATTCTCTGCTGTAATCGCGCAGATTGCGGCGGATCTTGCGTTGCTGGTCTTTGGGAACGAGAGTTGGCGGACGTGGTCGCCATGAAAATAATTTAAATCGTTCGAGATGTTCTTCATGAAGTACGGCTCCTTTGAAGTCACGAATCTGGTACCCATTTTCCAACTATACATTAGAAGGGTCATGGGGAGGTATATACAGCGTGTTTCCATGACGAACTAGAAGTAGTTATGTAACGACCAGTGGGATCCCACTCAATATCTGTCGTTCCATAGGATTCTTCTTGGCAAATAGCCATGATATTGGCATTCAGTTCTTTATTGATATCTTTATTATCCCCTTCATAGTCGCAATCATAGATTTCAAAGTCGAATTGAGTAATCCCACGACCGAGATTCGCAAAAGTAACAAATCGACCTTTCGGAGACCAAAATATGGAATTGAGTTGTTTTTTATCAATGGAGCCTATAATCAGCAAAGTCATTATAGTTGGATACGGATAAGTTTAAAGTTATTAATCCCAGCCGTCTTTGTAGATTTTTCAAGCATGTAAAAGTTGATATTTGTGCGGAGACCAGCTAGACCACGTTCTGGATTGATGGTATCCGCAGTCATGACAGTAGCAAATCTCTCGCCTTTGGGTTCCCATGCAAATGCAATTACATTATCTTTCACCTCGATGACTTCAACGGGAATGTTTTTCTCGCGAACATGGAAAATTTCAAGGTTCGTGAAAGACGTCTTCTTGGTTTTGGTA
>Ga0335073_10016053_pt1 | contig 10466 bp, 13 predicted proteins | sample Lox_Sample_22_FD_207093 | JGI IMG/M metagenome (GOLD analysis project Ga0335073, IMG submission 207093) | Soil microbial communities from Loxahatchee National Wildlife Refuge, Florida, United States - Lox_Sample_2.2 | ecosystem: Environmental > Terrestrial > Soil > Wetlands | place: USA...
CTAAAGGAGCCAGAATTTGCAAAAGCGGTGGAAGGAGCACGGCAATATCTCAAGAAACAGGCTAGTAGACCGTCTATTCCAAGGCAAAACAGCAGTTCTTCGGTTCCGATACCCCTCCCTCAGCCACTACCCACGCATACTACCGTACCAACTACACAGATTCCAGCACCTACTTCGCAGTCGATGCAGCCAAACCCCCTCTCGCGAATGTCGCCCCCTCCATTCCTTCAATCTCCCGCTGAGCCTATCAGCAGCACCGCTATACGAAACGATCCCGTACTTCCCCCAATCGCTCAATTTCTCCTGCAACTCGACATCGTGAAACAGAACTGGAACTTAGTGGCCCCTAACTGGAACACTCATCTGCACCACTATACTGAAGACCACATGAGCGACCTTGCGTTCACAAAAGCTGTTCTCAACGATGCCGTGCGTCCTCAGAAGGACGTTAAATTTCCCATTAACACCGAATTAGTTGAAAAGGCACGGGACGCAGAAAAAAGGTTTCCTGATCACGTCCCGCTTGCTAAGTTGATAACCAAAGTTATTTTGGATATGGCGGAGAAGGGGGATATTGAGTTCAGTGAGGAAATGGGGGAACGAAATGGATACAAGATATTGACTAACGTGATCCATTTGCAGCAACAGGTGTTGGAAATAGCACAGCAACAGAATAGTGGGCCAGTTGAGAAAGCAAAAGACCCAAGACAGCGATAGTCTAATATATACTAGTAATTGTAATACTTGCAATCGTACGTAATTCAAAGATCTGTACAGAACAGACTACCGGATACACCCTATTCCACAAACTCCAACCGAACGGGAAGAAAACCTACAGACGTTTAAGTTAAACTAGTACCTAACCATGTTGGTGAAACTTATTCGCCCCAACTGCACTCGCAATACCCAGACCAACTAGTAAACTCCATTCTATTCCCTTTAGACCCCATGTCTTCCAACGTGCATGATCTACTTCGTCATCATCACGTTTCCTCTTGCCAAGCACAGTTTTGCTTTCAGATTGAATTCGTGCACGTTCTTCAGCTTCCCACTTTTCAGACACGTTTTCTAAATCAGACTGTAGCTTGTCAAGTCGCTTCATGGCCAGCTCGTGTTTTTGTTTTAGTTGTGTTAGGGATTGTTGCTTTTCGGCGAGGAGTCGTTGAGTTTCTTGTGCTCGAGATCGGAGATAACTGACTGGAGATTCGACTTTGGCTTCGCTGATCGAAGGGAGATTGTTGGTAACTTGGACTGGTGCTGTTGGGACATCATTCGGTGTGGCAGTCGTGGTGGCGGTGTCGTCTCGTTTGTGAGAAGTCTGTGGAGGGGAAGGAGTGCCTTGTTTTACCACAACGGGATTTTGCTTCGCCTCGATAACAGGATCATATCGACCGCTCCGTCGATAGTAATAATCCCTCCCATTCTCATCATAATAGTCCTCATACTCAGGCTCAGTAGCAGCGGGTGGAACAGGTGCTTGAGCCCCGGGTGCTTGATCATGATACCCCTCCCTAATCCGTGACTCATCAACTCCGACGGTTTCTTCGTATTCTTGCTCATTCACAATCTCATCCTTCTCTAAACCCTCTTTAATACGTTTCAAACCATCCAAATCGTCTGGTTTCCCCAAAACATCGGCTTCAAGAGCATCCTCCAGTTTGGCAAATATCTCCGCATTACGTTCGTTGAGGATCCTCAGTTCGCTTTCGATTGATTCTGAGAGGGCATTGTACCGAGCGATCTTGGATCGACGAAGAACATCGATTTTGAGACGGATCGAAGTTGTCAAGTCCATATTGCGTTCGATCGATGAGGCAAGATACTGTTATGCTGAATTATTGAGTTGCGAGAGTGCCTGATTGCGATATCGGGGAGGAGGTTGTGAGGAGTTGCTGTGTCGTCGCTGTAGCGTGTAGATCTCACCTCAAGTCACGTGCCAGGACAGTCGCACCAAAGATTAAAATCGTAGCAAACCAACCACGTCGACAGTGGCTCTGCTGTTGACGTCCGGGACCACTAGCTACCATGGCATTGGCTTTGGATGCTAAAAATCAGATATATATACCGGTTGCGCTAGTTCTTATCGGCTGTGCCATCGTTAAACCGAAATTACTTCCAATTGCCGCAGCTCTGGTAGCTGTTCTCGCCTGGCTAAAATTCCAAGGATACAGTACGTTCCTTTTCAGATAGTTCACTAATTGGAGAAACAAGGAAAGTGTTAAAACCAGATGTCCTTCAAGAATTTGAACTGGAGGAGAAAACCATAGTATCGCCTAATACCGCAATGTACCCCGTTCATAGTTGCAAGGTTTAACAGAAGATACCGGTTCAAGTTGCCTCGTCCAAATGATATCTTGGGACTGCCGATAGGTCAACATATTACCATTTCCGCACAGATAGGGGATAAAGAGATTTCACGCTCTTATACACCTATCTCCTCAGATGATGACAAAGGTTACTTTGACCTCATGATAAAGGTTGGCTTCCTCTTTCCTTGCCTGATGGAAGTCCTATCCCATGGGCAATATTTCGCGAGCGATGGCCGCTTTGGTTCCCGGAGATACTATCAAAGTCAAAGGTCCTAAAGGACAAATGCACTATACACCCAACATGGTCAGAGAAATAGGCATGCTAGCAGGCGGCACAGGCATAACACCCATGCTCCAAATCATCCGTGCAATCCTCAAGAATCCCGCTGACCACACAATCGTCTCTCTCATCTACGCAAACATCACAATTCACGATATCTTATTAAGAGACGATTTGGAAGATTTGGCGAAAAAACATCCGGATAAATTCAGGCTGCATTTGGTTGTTGAGAAGGAGGTTGATGGGTGGAATGGCGGTGTGGGGTTTATTACGGAGGCTATGGTTAGAGAGTGGTGTCCTTCCCCGGCAAAGGATATTAAGATTTTGATTTGTGGGCCGCCGCCTATGGTTTCCGCGATGAAGAAGCATACTGAGGTGAGATCTAATGATGAAGGGAGTTGACGACTAGGCCATTGGATTTGAAAAGGCGAGGGTGGTGAGTAAACTTGAAGATCAAGTTTTCGCCTTCTAGACCCGATGAATATACACGAGATTCCCTTCAACTACTTTGGCCGCCATCGAGTGGCGTGTGGTGAGTTAGAGTAAATGTTAAATTTGAAAACAGCATCAAAGAAAGAAGATAAATGTTCTCATCCATTACTGCGTCTACGAACCGCTGGCAGCCCAAACGAGCATGATCTACCTGCCCTCCTTCCTCCGGGACCTAGCAAAAACACATAACAAAAGGAAGCAAATAAACAACTATATAGCCATCCCAAGAACAAGAAAGACATCAACTAAACCAATAAAAAAAGGTCATCATGTGAACCCAAGAACGCATACGACATAATGAAGCAAACGAGGAAGAAGCCGCCCTTGTCAGACTCCAACTTGGCGAAAACGGTGGCATGCTAGGCGGGAAAGTTACATGGTGTGTAAGTGGAAGAGAACTTTAACAGCAGCCGGAAGAGGATTGTTGGATGTTTTGACCTTTTTTGATGTCGAGGTTGGATTTTGTGGTGGGATTGGTGATTGTTGTTCCCATTCGTTCTTTGATTTGACGGGCCATGGTCAAGAATGCTTGTTCTACGTTTGTTGCGTTCTTGGCTGATGTCTCGAGGAAAGGAATTCCAAGACCATCTGCAAATTCCTAGGTCGTCAATTATATGTCTGATGATGATGTACCTTTGCAACAGTATATTCAACTACTTTTTTATCACTCATATCGGACTTGTTTCCCACGAGGAGTTTGTTGACGCCTTCAGTTGCATAACGATCAATCTCCTGAAGCCATTGCTTGACATTATTGAATGAATCTACTAGTGAATACCCCGTTCTTCAAAGAAAGAAGGGAGATACCTTGATCTGTGACATCGTAGACTACGATGATTCCATGAGCACCACGATAATATGATGATGTGATTGTGCGGAAACGTTCTTGACCTGCTGTATCCCACTAACCATCAGTACTTGCTCCGATTTTGACAGCATACGATTTGCAGCTTGACAGTCTTTCCTTCTAATTCGATAGTACGAATTTTCTTGACACAAAGTTAGTACGGCACTCAGGCTTGAAGGATTGCAATGTGGAAGGGGCAACATACAAAGTCGACGCCGATAGTTGAAATGTAAGATTCGGTATACGTGTCATCTGCAAATCGAAGAAGAAGACAGGATTTGCCTACTCCGGAATCTCCTATAAGAAGAAGTCTATACAAAACACCGTCAGTCTGCATCCCTCAAGAACGGAGTGAGCTGGCTCATACTTGAATAGAAAGTCGTATTCTGCCTGCATTGTGACAAGGGATAATAAACAATTGAAATGCTGTAAGTAGATGAAGAAGGAAGTTGGAGGATTTGGTGATGATGATGTAGTGTTGGTTTGATAGGATCAAATAAAAATGAAAATGAAATGCACAGTTGTTGGACAGGAGGTCGTATGTGTGTGGTTCGTTTGGTTGCGTGGCGGGACTCAAGGGCAGGATGATATAAGCGAAGCGTGATTCGATCACGGTTTCCAAATTGGGATTACAGGCGAAGAGACGCGTCTTGCGGCAGATCATCGTTACGACTCTTGACTCGTAATGTCGGACGATGAGAGGATGCAGATAGACGACGAGGACTATGTTCCTGTGTCCAAGGGAAAGGGAAAAGCCGTTGATACAGATTATTCAGATGACAATCTGCCATGGTAACGTTCTTTCAAGCTAAATAGAACTAACTTTGAGGGTCGAGAAATACCGACCTCAATCACTAGATGAAGTTGTGTCCCATAGCGACATTATATCAACAAGTACTTAGAATCTCGTGCTAAGCTAACAAAACAGTCGAGAGATTCATAGACCGAAAGAGATTGCCTCATATGCTATTCTATGGACCGCCAGGAACAGGCAAAACGTCGACAATACTCGCAATCGCACGAAAGATATACGGCAAGAATTACAAGCAAATGATACTCGAATTGAATGCCAGTGATGATCGAGGCATCGACGTCGTTCGAGAACAGATCAAAACCTTTGCTAGTACACGACAAATCTTCAGTTCCGCATTCAAACTTATTGTTCTCGATGAAGCTGATGCCATGACCTTACAGGCTCAGAATGCTCTTCGAAGAAGTATTCCCCCTAATCACCCGATATACTAATTCAGTTATTGAAAAGTACACGAAAAATGTGCGGTTTTGTATTATTTGTAATTATATCAATAAATTGTCTCCTGCAATTCAATCGCGTACGACAAAGTTCAGATTCGCGCCGCTTTCGACACCGAGTATCGCGGCGAGATTGGATCATATCCTTGAGAGTGAATCTGTGAATATTACACCGGAGGGGAAGGAAGCTTTATTGAAACTCTCGCAAGGGGATATGAGAAAGGCGGTGAATGTGCTGCAAGCATGCGCGAGTGCATACGATACCGTCGATGAGGAGGAAGTGTATATGTGTGTCGGAATGATTATGCCGGCTGACACTGAACGAATTGTCCAAAGTATGTTGTCAGAGGAATTTGGATCTTGTCTCAAAAGTATATTCTCTTACATTACCTTGACTCATTTTAGCTATCAACACTCTGAAGGTGCAGAAAGGTTTAGCACTGCAGGATATATTGGGAGCGGTCTACGAAGCAACCCAAGATCTGGAATTAGCGCCTCCTACAAGAATAACAATCCTTGATTTGCTTTCAACGATTGAATACCGACTAAGCGGCGGAGCAACAGAACGAGTTCAAGTCAGTGCCATGGTCGCAGGTATCAAAACGGCAATCGACCTCGGAGCTAAGTGAAACGTACCTAGTATGGTGACCACAATCTGACAGGAGGATGAATTTCTGGCATCTATGCTGGTATATAATGCATATCATCAAAATTATACTATACAGAAACTCTGTTTTTGATGATCTCGCTCGCTCTTGAACGTGAATTCAGTCTTCTTCGTATCCATTCCGAGAATATTCGACCCCATAACGTTGCTCGATCGTCGCCCCGACGATATAAATACAGCAATGCCAACACCGCTACAAAAACATCAAACAATGCATGTCTCAACAAAAACTAACGTCAGAAACCGCACGCAACAAGAACGTACTCCCACAAAACGTAATATCCATTTCCCTATGCTGACTAGAATCCCATCTCGTTTTCGAGGGTGTCGATGTCCATTCCCTCCTCTTGACCGTAGAACATCCATTTCCTCTCGTAATAAAGCAACATCAGCTTTCAAACCTTCAATAGCTCTCGCAATCCTTCTTCGAAATCTCTTATCGCTCCTATTGCTATCCACATCTTCCTCCGCGTCACTAAACACGGCTCCCTCCCAATCTCTAGTTCCCTCCACACTTCTGGGCTCTAACTCCAGTAATCCTTCTCCCCTAGAATGAATCCTTCGTAATCTCTCTCTTTGTGAAGGTGATGTCTCTTCTTCCGAAGAACTACTTTGCTGAGGTGTCAAATTCTTGATTTGATCCCAGACGAAGGAAAGTTCGCTGACTAGTTCGCGGGCTTCAGGCGTAGACGTTGCATAGCGGGTCATATTGTCTATTAAACTTGAGATATACCGTCTTTTTGCTTCTGTTTTAGTCAACCCTTTTTGAGAATGCCATGCATCCCTACACAACACCATCAGACGTAATTCGTTTTTGCGGCGATATACCATTTAGCACGCACAGCTTCATCTTCCTCTGGCGCCGGTCGAGGAACAATAGCCGGTATATCTCCCTCCGTAGCTTGTTTATATAGTCCGTAAAGCTACAGATTAGATATAGTGTAGTGGACAAGTACCAGTAAACGATCCGCGAGAGGGGGTCGAGAAGATCCGGCTGCCCGAGGAATTTTCTTAACTGTATTTACAGCATGGGCAAAGACTCGATCTACAACGTATCAGTGTCTCCCTACCTTCGAGCAAAGGATCGAAAGTACCTACTGAGTCCGCCATGAAAAGTTACTTTGTCCCGGTCGATTTGTCGCGAATTCGTATGGTATATGCCACGGGGACAGTAGTGCAGAGGATTTCAAGAAAGTTCGCGGAAAGCGGCACGGATACGGTCCGATGTGGAATGAACCGATGACGAGAATCGCTACCAACCTCCCGATTGCGAGGTTTTTGGAGTACTTGGAGTCGAAGGAGAAGCGAGTTGTGTATCGAGAGGCTAAGTGGAAATTTTAGGTTGGGGGCTGAGGGAGTCGCTATGCGAAAATAGTGGCTGTGGATGGAGTGTGAAGTGGGCACTGCTGTATTGGCGATCTCCGCATTTTTCGCAAATTTGGGTCAAAACACTGATCTCGGACTCCCGAATGACAATAGCTATTGTATGTGGAGAGCACTCGTAACATCGTTTCGAGCGACTCGGGTGTTCAATTGGAAGTCCAATTAATGTTTATCAACGATGTATTTCGACGAGGATGGAGAATGCAGCTGAGGAAAAATACAATCGATTGGGGAAGGCCACATCGCCGTGCCTGAGACAGCATGCCACAAATCCAGTTAATCAGTTTCCTTGCAGCAAACAAGGAAACGAGGAAGACCGTCACGGATACTCTTGAAAAAATGGCACTGGGAGGAATCAATGTAAGATTGGAGGTCAATTTGGTGGATAAAGTATTCAGAAAGATTGGTCGTTACCGGTTTTGAAAAGATGTTGTATGACCGGGCACTATTGTTGCAGGTTTATGTGCATGCTTATTTATTATCGAAGAAATCGGTGTTACTTGAAACTGCGCAGAGCATTGCAGAGCATCTTGTTAATGGTGGTTTGGCACATCGAGATGGAGGGTTCTATGCTGGTGAAGGTGCAGATGGTCTTCCTACTGCTGATGCACTTGAAATGAAGGTCTGTGAGTTTATATGCCATGTTAATTGGAGAAGGCGATTTCTAGGTATGAATAAGATGGGAATTCGACGGTATCAAGATGCTGAAATTGCAGCCAGATACAGGAATGCGAAGAGGATGGCAATGTTGACCGCACTATGATCTCAACCGAGACTGGAAGGACAAGTAACACCCCTTCAAGTCTCATGTAACAGTAGAACATCCCCACTGCTTCATCCTTCTTCGAAGAGCTATTACAACGGTTTAGCAAAACTGAATTAGATGTGACAGACATCATCCACAGAGCCCGTAATAACTGCATGCTCGGCGAGAGAAATATCGGCCGAGACCTGATTGTGATAATCAAGTACCGTCCTATCTAGTCTAAGTTAACGATAGATTGTGATCTCCTGGAATGGTCTCGCTATTGGAACGTTGACACGAGCATCTACTGCCCTGAAACAAGTTAATGAAGAGCTATCGGCGGCATACCTCGAAAGTGCATAACGAGTTGCAGACTTTATCAAAAGGAAGCTCTTTTCAACTTGTCTCTTGAAAAGCATGTACATAGATGGTCAGACTCCATACAAACGGGTTCTCCCATGACCATACTTTCCTTATATCCGGTCTAATCGAATTGTATTATGCTACCTTCGACGGAGAATACTTGAAATGGGCAGACGCCTTGCAGGAAACGCAACTACAATTATTCTGGGACAATACGAATGGGGGACCATTCCGCACGCCAGCCAGGGCAAGAAATGTCATTATTCGCATGAAAGATCGTCATGATACTGAAGGACCGAGTGCCAACTCTGTATCCTGCATGAAACTTCTTCGACTAGGTTCCATGTTGGTTGATCATTCGTACGGCAAGAAAGCAGTTGCAATATGTCATGCTTTTGGACAAAAATTGAGTAGCCATCCATGGGAGCTACCAGGCATGTTAGTGTCCTGGTTGTTTGCCTGGCATGAGGGAGATCGTCGTGATAGGCAGTCAGCAGAATTGGGATGTTACGGAGAAATTCCTATTGAATATAGGAAGCAGGGTTTTGCCGAATACAACGATGATCCTCCTGATCGCTCGGATAAGAAGGATGTGTGGTTAATGGAACGGTATAGTATTTTGAAATAGGCTGTCAAATTGGAATCAGATGGAAAAGCATTCGTGAAGATCTGTCATATGGTCGTCCATCAGGGACCTGGATATTCTGAATAAAACACTTCGCGAATAAGGTTTGGAAATAGGGACCCTGGAAGTGCTAATAATGCGACATTATGTTGTAGGTGCAACCCACCTTCAGATGCAAGTTCATGTGCGCTGAAATTAATCCGCGGAGACCGCGGTATGCCGATCACTGTGGTCTCGCATTAAATTAGGTATTTCGAGTGCACGCGCTACAAACTGAGCCCCCACGCAGCCACATTGTGACTCGCCCCCCGACTGGCAAGGCAGTGCGAAGATTGCGCATCCACTGTTTTAAATACAAAGCCTCGAGAAGCACTCCACGCACGCGCCGCCGATCGCAATGCACACAGCCCACGTCTTTTGCGATCCCATCTTGTTTGATCAACAGATCCTCTCCCGACCTTGGCGAGTCAGAATTGTATATAAATTCCAACGAACTGCCCTTCCAACTCCTCACCAACAACAGCAAACTCAAGAAAGAAAACTACTACAAATCAGTCAAAGCAACAGAACAATAACATCATGACCTCTCTACGGCGCTCCCTCATCATCCGCCTCAGTGGCCAATTCTCCCCTGTTTCCTCTTCTCCCGCAAGTCAGCGCATCATTGACGACGACGCCGCAAGCATTCGCAGCGTTCTTCCCTCGTATTCTATGGCTCGATATGACAGACAAATACCAGTGAGACCGATTTCTCCTCCACCAACCTACTACACAGTCGACGAGCCTACAACACCCACCTCCCTAGTCTTTACAAATGACGAGCCCAGAACACCTACCTCACCTTCTTTCCCACCTGCCCCACGAAGCCCGCGATTGGCGCCAAATGGGGACATCGACAAGCGCGCTGCAGTCGACGAATTAATCAGTCGTCTACATGAAACACTTACAAATCCGAAAGCATGGCGCCTGCACCCGGCTGGTGGACATTCCTTTTTCTGGGCTCTAAGATGTGCTGCTGGAACTGCCGATATATTATGTGAGAAAATGGATGAAATTAGAGAGAAGACAATTGATGGACATGGATGGACAGTGCATAAATTTTGTTTTGCATTCAGAGGTCAACAATTGGGTGATTTGGCTTGTCGGCCTGTCAAGACCGCGCAATATGGAACGGAAGCAGATCCGTTGAAGGAGGATTACATTGTCATTCAACTGTATAGCAGGTACTAAACAGTTGTGGGTTTGATTGCATGGAGTTTGAGGATCTTGTAATGTTTCTTTCTGTAGGCGTATTTCACGGAGTTTTGGGCATGTAGGGATTCGCACATTTGCGAGTAAGTGTAGGATTAGCTGCATGTCTAATTGAGTATTTGTTACTACATGACGAAGCTGCCAATTCCTTGGAATCTGTTCCTGAGATCTGGAGGGCTCCCACCTTCTCATGTGGCTGTCGCGTATTGTATAGTTCAGGCATGTAATCCTTCATTTGATCGAATGACTTGGT
>Ga0335073_10016054_pt1 | contig 10465 bp, 7 predicted proteins | sample Lox_Sample_22_FD_207093 | JGI IMG/M metagenome (GOLD analysis project Ga0335073, IMG submission 207093) | Soil microbial communities from Loxahatchee National Wildlife Refuge, Florida, United States - Lox_Sample_2.2 | ecosystem: Environmental > Terrestrial > Soil > Wetlands | place: USA: Florida...
TGACGAGCGGGCCAATATCGCGGACGACGGAAGCAATGGCCCGACTGGAAATTATCGCCGACACCTATTTGTCCTTGGGTTCTCCTACGCAATGGGCCATCCCGGTTCTTCTGGAGCAGCGCAAGCGGATGCAGCCGCAACTACAGGAGAGGATTCGAGAGAACTGGACCTATCTAAAGTTGAAACTCTCGCAAACGAGAAAGTACGAATTGTTGGAGACCGAAGGCGGCTGGAATGCCGTAATGCGCGTCAAACAAGACGACACAGAAAAGTGGCAAGGCGACGAAGAGTTCACGACTGAGTTGATGCAATCGAAGAAGGTGCTTGTGCACCCGGGGCACTTCTATGATTTCGCCTGCGAGGGACATTTCATCGCAAGCCTGATCACCCCCACAGGCGAATTCCGGCGAGGGATTGAAGCGTTGCTGCCGGAAGGCTGACCGTGGTGAGCGACTGGTGAGCGAGGCCACGCACTTCGGTGAATGGTCGAGAAAAATTTGCGTGTGATGTACACTTTTTCAACATAAGCAATCTCAAAGACTCAGGCCGCCCACTCGACATTGCGAATAGGCCTGGGAAACATCGCGGATGTCCAGGAGACATCGATGAATTCCATTTGCTTCTGGAAGGGCTTTGCCATCGTTACGATAGTGATTGCTGGATTGTTTTTGGCAAGTTCGCCGGCCGTTGCGCAAAATGCGTCGTCTGCATCGGAGCCTGCGTATCTGAATCCCGCGTTACCCATCGAGCAGCGTGCGGACGATCTGATTTCGCGCATGACACTGGAAGAAAAAGCGTCGCAGCTGGTCAATCAGGCGCGCGCTATTCCCCGTCTTCAAGTACCGGCGTATGACTGGTGGAGCGAGTCGCTGCACGGCGTGGCGGTGAACGGAACCACCGAGTTCCCGGAGCCTATCGGTTTGGCCGCGACTTTCGACTCACCGGGTATACACGAGATGGCCGTGGCAATCAGCACCGAGGCTCGCATCAAGCATGCGCAGGACCTTCGCGCGGGCCATAGCGATATATTTGAGGGCCTCGATTTCTGGGCACCGAACATCAACATTTTTCGGGACCCCCGTTGGGGACGTGGGCAAGAAACCTACGGCGAAGATCCCTTTCTCACCGGGCGCATGGGCGTTGCGTTTGTGACCGGGATGCAAGGTGACGATCCTCGCTATTACCGGACGATTTCCACTCCCAAGCACTACGCGGTGCATAGTGGACCAGAGCCGACGCGGCATACCGCCGACGTGATCGTCAGCAAGCACGATGAAATGGATACATACCTTCCTGCTTTTCGTGCCACGGTAACCGAGGGAAAAGCGGGATCTGTCATGTGCGCCTACAACAGCGTCAACGGACAGCCGGCGTGCGCAAATGAATTTCTGCTGGTGGATCAGTTGCGGGGGAAATGGGATTTTAAAGGCTACGTGGTGTCGGATTGCGAGGCCGTCCGGAACATCTTTAATGGCCACCACTACAAATCCACCCAAGCCGAGTCCTCCGCGGTCAGTTTGAAAATGGGCATGGACAACGAGTGTATCGACTTTTTCGCGAAAATCACCGACGACCATGACTACGCGCCTTACCTCGAAGCGGTAAAGGCCGGCTTCCTGAAGGAAAGTGACATCGATGTCGCGCTCAAACGCTTGTTTACCGCGCGCATGAAGCTGGGCATTTTTGATCCGCCGTCGATGGTGCCGTACGCCAAGATCGACGAAAAGCAGCTGGACAGCCCCGAGCATCGCACATTGGCGCGCAAACTTGCGAATGAGTCGATGGTTCTGCTGAAAAACGATGGCGTGCTGCCTCTGAATGCATCGGGACAGAGGATCGCGGTTATTAGTCCTCTCGCGGACCAAACGCCCGTATTGCTCGGCAATTACAATGGGATTCCGAGCCATACCGTGTCTGTGCTGGAGGGCCTGCGGAAAGAGATGCCCAGCGCGCAGATTCACTACGTGCGCGGCACCCAATTTCTGAGTAAAGAGGCTTCGCCGGTTCCAGCCCAGTTGCTTACTGTCGATGGTAGACCAGGAGTGCACGCCAACTACTACACACTAAAAGATGCATTAGCATTCTTCAGCTCGGGGCCGGGAAGAGCGCTAGCCGGTCAGAACGAAGCGGGAATTGGCGTGGTGAGGTCTCAGCTGCCAGCTGAAGTCGCCAAGAGTAATGGGTTTCAGGTGACCTGGGAAACCACGCTCACGCCGAAGGAAACGGACGACTACAACTTTGGTTTCCGTGGAGACGGATATTTCCGCGTGTGGCTGGACGGGAAGGTGATAACGATGGCGTACCACACCCACGAAGCGGAGACTAAGTTGGGACACGTGCGCCTTGAGGCCGGCAAACCTTATGCGGTGAAGATCGATTATGGACCGGCGGAAGGCACGAAAGAAGCCGGGGAGTTGCTATGGTCCAAACTGAATCTGCGACCTGATCCGGAAGCGGCCGCAGCCGCAAAAGACGCCGATGTGGTGGTCGCGGTTGTCGGGCTCACGAGCGAACTGGAGGGTGAGGAAATGCCCGTGAGCGAGGAAGGCTTCAAAGGCGGAGATCGCCTCACGCTGGATCTACCGAAGCCGGAGCAGGATCTGCTCGAAAGCGTGGCCGCCATAGGCAAGCCGTTAGTGGTGGTGCTGCTGAATGGCAGCGGCCTGAGCGTGAATTGGGCGAAGGAGCATGCCAATGCAATTCTGGAGGCGTGGTATCCGGGCGAAGAAGGCGGCGCAGCGGTTGCGGAAACACTGATCGGGGCCAATAACCCTGGGGGGCGTCTTCCGGTCACCTTTTACAAGAGCGTCAACGACCTGCCACCCTTCGAAGACTACTCCATGGCAAACCGGACTTACCGCTACTTTGGCGGTACGCCGCTGTATGCATTCGGGTATGGTCTCAGTTACTCGAAGTTTGAATATCGCAATGTGAAACTATCTTCGAAGAGCCTGAAGGCGGGTGACAAGCTTTCGGTGAGTGCCGACGTGAAGAACACCAGTGGGCGCGATGGCGACGAGGTGGTCGAAGTGTATGTCGCCTATCCTAAGTTAGCGGGCGCGCCGAATCGCGCACTGTGCGGCTTCACGCGCGTACATGTTCCCGCGGGTGGAACTCAGCACGTCGAGCTGACCGTGAATCCGCGCAGCCTCAGCTATGTGAACGAGTCAGGCGACCGCTTGATTGCGCCGGGCTCCTACAAACTGTCGATTGGCGGCGGGCAGCCTGGGACGGACGCCAAGGTGGTTGAGACGGTTTTCACGATCAAGGGGCAGATGGCGCTTCCCGAATAGAGCAAATCGCTGGATCGATCATTGGCTGACGACCATTTCGAGGGCCCAAGCCGCAGCAGGGCGCATATACATGGACGCTCGAAAATTGCCGGAGTCGTCCCAAGCCTCGGGAGTGCGAAACCAATAGCCTTTGGTCTCGTAAATCACATGATAGAGTCCCCAGGTAGTGTGATAAGCCTCGTCTTTCATACCTTCACTCAGCATCAGCGCCGCTAATCCAAACGTCGTGCCGACCCATACCTCTTCACCCTGTTCGTTGCCGTGCATGATGCTGCCGTCGGCGTTCATGCCATTGGCCGCGCCCATTTCGCCATTGCCAAATTTCAGAACATTGGTGGCGTAGATCTTTTTCAGTGCGGACTTTTGCATCTCCTGGGGAACGAGGTCCCCGAGTCCGGTCATGTTTGCGTACCATTGCCCGGCTAATTGATCGGCCTGAATCGCATCGCGATATTTGCTCTCCATGTCGTAACGGAAATATTCGCCGTTCCAGAGTTTATCGATGTAGCTTTTTTGCGCTTTCAAAAACAGGGCGTGATAACGGAGCGCCGCGGCATTTTCGTTGAGGACCTTAGCCATTTCTTCGGAGGCGCGCAACGCCGCCAACCAGAGATTGCCGCAGTAGGCGCTGACACCACTTACCACCCAGGAATCGTAGGTTTGATCGGGATAGCCGGAGTTTTCCGGAATGCCGCTGCCATGGTCAAATTGTTGCAGATAAGTGATGGCGGCTTGAACGGCGGGCCACATGTCGCGCAGGAAAGCTTTATCCTGTTTGCCGGTGAGCACATAGTCGCGATAAACCATTAACACGAATTTCGAATTTAAATCTTTCCAATCATTTGTGTCTTGCCAGCCTGGCTCGTTTACGGAAAGGAACGGATCGCCTTCCGGCACTCCCAAATCGTGGGGAACCGCGCCAATCTTTTTGCGTTTGTGGAGCACAGGAGTGCCAGTTTGCTGTGTTTTCCAGACCCACAAACCCAGCTCGGGATATTCGCGGGGAACGGTGTCGGCAAATTCGCGCAGCACTTGTTTGTCGATGGCCGGCCAAAACTTCAACAGAGGCAGTGAGGCATAGAATCGCACATCCGAGGTTCCGTAATAGGCATAATCGAAACATTCCAACAGAGCGAATTTTGCGGGTGCTTGCTTATCGGAACCTGCTTCGCGTCCCCAAAACGTGCCGCCGTCGGTTAGCGTGTAGAGCTCGTTGAAGAGCATGCCGCGATACCAGGCGGGTTTGCTTTCGTCGTCGATGAAAGGAGCTTGCCAGGCATCGATAGCCTGACTCCATTCGTTGGCATGACGCAAGCCGTCGCGGGCAATGGCCCAGGAATTGTGTCCATCAGTTCCGTAAAAATCAGTGTAGCGGCGATTCCAGCGACGCCCCTGACCAAATTCGACGACTGGGAAATCCCACGCGATCACCATAGGTACGATTTTCTTTTCGCCAGGTTGCAGCGTAAAACGAATCGCGATAGCTCCCGCGAGTTTCTCGCTGGCGCTGACCCAGGAAGTGTCACTGTTGGTCAGCCGGCCGTTCTTCGAGAAGGGCGCCCACACCGCCTTGCCGTCGCCGTCTGCCAGGAACTGGGTCTGATAACTCACTTCGACGCCCGGAGAATCGATAGCGGCGATGCAAAACTCGCCATCCCATTCGTTCGGAGAGGGCCCTGCCTGAGTGCGGTCGAAAACAATGCCGGTCATCTTTTGCGATGGCGCGAGCGACTCGTCGCGGAAATGGTTTTGGTTGCCTTGATTCAAGGCGCCCTGAAAATCGTGAGTGTAGCTGCGGAACCATCCTTCCATGTTGGTCCAGGAGAGAAGAACGGAAACGGTGACGACACGATTTGTGGGATTTTCGGCGTGCCAGCGATATACAGCTACGGGATAGCTCGATTCCTGATAATTATTGGGCAAGACAGGGGAAAACTGTTCGAGCACCACGTGCGCCGGAAAGTTCTCCCAGCGGTAGTCATACCAAGACTTTGGATAGAGAGCGGCATATTCGCCCGCACCTGTGGGGTAATCCCACTGCCAACTGGAGAGTTCACCATTTTGGGGATGATCGGTCATCAGTACGCGCGCGATTCCCGCCGGATCACCCTCGGCTTGTTGGAACATGGCAAATTGGTTGGCGTAAACGGGCGCGTATTTGTGCACGCCCGCCTTGATATGCCAGCGTGCGAAATCGCCGCGGTAGGAACGCGAAAAAGTGCCTGCGCCGAAACCTCCGACCGGCGCGCCTTGCCAGTAGCCATCATCGATGTCGGAATTGTTCTTGCGTCTTCCGGGATTGGCTAGCGGTTCGCCAAGAGGCCTGGTCCAGGCAACTTTGGGAATCTCTTGGGCCGCTTGATGTGCGGGAAGGAGCGAAAAAAGGGAAGCAATCAGGCCCAGTCGCAGAAACAGGGGTGTATTCATTGCTGCTCCAAGAAAGTCGGCTCTAACGTGTGCGGTAGCACTTTCTAAAGAAGCATAACGAAGTATTCACGGCGATGGAAGCTATCCCCATACAAAAAGCATGAGCCGCGAGCCTAGTTAATGCTCGCGGCTTTCGTTTTGTGGTAGGCTCTTCGCCACCCACCGACGGAACCCGTCCTTCAAGTCGGCGCAAAAAATAATAATAGCAGATACATAGACGGTTGAATCTAAGATTGCGCGGGGATGATTCCATGACCCCAACCATTTCTACAAAACGAGGCAGGGAGCAAGCAGATGGTATTCGTCTGTTTCACGTAAACGTTCCAGAGGCGGAACCGCTTCGCGTTTGGCGTATTGAGTTCTCTTGAACGCACAGTGAGCAAGAGTGTCATGCGGCAAAAGGACGCAAACTGGCCAGACTGGTATGCCGAGTACATCGTGGCGGAGGCAAGCGGCGCGACTCTGCCGAAGTAACTGAGCCGCTCGACTAGCTCGACTTAGTTTCAAGCCTAAGGAGGCTGCAACGAGCCGCTGACTAATGCACGAGTGTCCATTGCACTTTGGTGGCAAGCGGACGCACTTTGAAAGCCGATTGGAGGAATCATGAGCACCGCCACCGGGTCCTCTCTCCTGCAACCCGAACGGCAACTTCTCGGCCAAACCGTCGTGGTGATCGGCGCTAGCGCCGGCATCGGCCTCGAAACCGCTCGACTGGCCCGTGATCGTGGAGCGAAGCTCGTCCTCGCCGCTCGCAATCCTGAGCCCCTTCAGCGCGCAGCGAGCGATCTTGGGGCGCAACACAGCGCGGCCTTTGACGCTACCGACTTCGTTCAACTGGAGCGCTTCTTCAACCAGCTGCCGGCCGGAATTGATCACGTTCTTCTCACCGGCCCCGGCCCTTATTATGCGCCGTTGGCCGAGTTCGACTTTGACAAGGCGCGCCGAGACGTGGAGGCCCATCTTTTCCTGCCGATGCAGGTGGCTCGCTTGGCGAAGAAAAAGGTTCGTGCAGGAGGAACGCTGCTTTTCATGGGCGGCACCGGCGGCCGCCACACCGCACCAGGAATGGCGCTGATCGGCGCTCTCACCGCCGCAATGCCAGCGTTAGTGAGAAACCTGGCACTCGAGATCGCGCCGGTTCGCGTTAACCTCATCGCTGCCGGGTTTGTCGACACGCCATTGTCGGCATCTCTGCTCGGCAATCAGCTCGATGCCCGCCGCGAGCACCTCCGCAATACGCTACCCATCGGGCGCGTCATTGGCCCGGCCGACATAGCCGCGCTCGCCGTGCACATTATGACCAACACCGCGCTTACAGGCGGCACTTACGACATCGACGGCGGGCAACAACTCGTCGAAGGATAAGCCCTCTCCGGCATGACTCCGAAACTGACCCATTATCAGAAGAGCTTCGCGCAGGCTTCCGGTCGCTGCGGTAAAGATCCTCAAAAGGAGATGCCAGATGACTGACACTTCGCAGTTCAACGTCGACCGTACTTATCCAGGTCTGTGGACGATTACCTTCAACAATCCGCCGATCAACGTGTTCGTGCCCGCAACGATCGACGAATTGCGAGCGCTAATGGCCGAGCTCGAAGCGGCCCCGTCTGTGAAGGTCGTAGTCTTCCAATCGGCGAATCCCGAGTTTTTCGTCGCTCATCTTGACGTAGCCAAGGCAGCTGAACGGCCAGGGGTGCTGGACCTTTGGCGCGACTTCGTACTGCGGCTTTCCTCCGCGCCAGTGGTGAGCATCGCCAAGGTGCGCGGCCGCACACGTGGCATCGGCAACGAGTTCGTGCTGGCCTGCGACATGCGTTTCGCCAGCCGGCAAAACGCTGTATTCGGTAACCCCGAAGTCGGCGTCGGACTGATCCCGGGGGGTGGAGCCCTGGAATGGCTGCCGCGCCTGGTAGGTCGCTCGCGCGCACTTGAGTTCGTGCTCTCTGCCGACGATTTCAATGCTGATATCGCCGAGCGATATGGCTGGGTGAATCGTACGCTGGACGATGGCGACCTCGATAGGTTCGTCGATGGGCTGGCAAGGCGTGTAGCTTCATTCGACGGGAAAACGCTTGCCACGGCAAAGGCCCAGATCAATCGATTCGGGATGCCAACAGCTGCCGAGCTTCAGTCGAGCAATGACATGATCTTCCCAATGCTGGCGTGGCCCGATGCGCAGGCGCGCCGCACCAAGCTCCGTGGTATCGGTTACGGAATTCACAGCGACTTCGAATTGAACTTCGGCCGGTACCTCCCTGGTTTCGGCGAGGCGGACGACGATGACACCAAGACAAACCGTGCCAAGGCCGGTCTCTGACGTTTTTCGCTCGAGCACATAGGCACATTAGCAACCGTGCCCTCGGCGTCTGGACGCGTGTACTCACTTGCAACTAATCTTGCCCGTCTAAGGAGACGAAGAATGATGTCTGAGATAGAGCATTACGAGATCCTGGTTAGAGGAAGTGGCGAGGCGACAGACTCCTGGCCACAAGTACTTCACGCTCGATTATCTCGGTCATGGGAGTATGCCGGTGCAATGCCTGTCGCGGGCGCACCGCGTCCGGGCCATATCCCTGGTGCTAGGAATGTTTTCTGGATTGAGACCATGGTGAGCCAGGACAACCCTTCACTCCTCGTCAACGCACTCGGCCAATATCTCCAGAGGCTCCAACACTGTTCCGAAATACACTTCTCTGGGTTCCGTCGTTTCTACGATCCGTCTCTCGCTGTTCAAGGTCGCCTCCGGTTTTGCGTAGTCGGAAGGCCTTTGGCGCTCGCATACCTGGGTTCTTAGGGGCCTTGCCGGTAAGAAAAAGTTTTGCGGCGTGTAAGTGACAACGGTTGGCTTCCATTTTGCGTAGGCCTGCACCTTTTCCCGAATGAAACTCACCGCGAACCAGGAGGCGGTCAATTTCTTCCGGTTTCAGCAGGAACAACACCTCTTCCCCCGCATATTTCAGCAACTTGGCCCGCAGCTTCACTGCGGAAGGATTTTGCAGAGCTGTTGCATTACGGTTGGCCAGAAATTCGAGACGTTCTGGAGTCAAATAGTTCGTGCGCGCACCGGGATTCTTTTTGCGCGTCGACTTTTTGATGGTCATCGAGAGGTTGGGTCCCTTCCAATCGAGCGCGTTAACGGCAAGGCGATACTTCGGATTTATAGTAACGCCGAAGTCCGACGCTTTCGTGTGCCCATCCATTGCTTTCAACTTCTATCAAGTAGGTAGTAAGAGTTGATGCTGTTGGTAGCGATACCGGGAGTCGAGGCTCCAGCCCGTAGGATTTTGCCGGAAAAACTGGGTTTTTCTTAACCTTTCTGCACGTTGAACTTACAAACATGCAAACTTCCCAGAATTTTGACGACCTCTTTTTTGCACATTTGAAGGGGGAATTCAACCCCCATTTTTGAGGATTTTTGGGACAAATTGGGACAAATCCGCGAGAGACTACGATCCTACTGATTTCGAAAGGAACCGAATCTCGTGCGAGCGAGCCAAGAAGGTCGAGACGAGTTGTCTGAGAGAGTTCAGCGTGCTTTGTCCCTGCCGACCAAGAAAGAAGCCGAGCACGTCGTAAGCACAGTTATCGCGAGCTTGGAGACCACCCTGCGCAACAATCTGGGAACGGACGGCTTCACGCTGAAGCTCAACAGTTTTGGCAAGTTCTCCGTCCGGCACAGACCGGGGATTGTCAGGAAATTAGATTTCTCTGGCGAGACCATTCGGACGAAGATGCTGCGGAAGATCAAGTTCGTCAGTAGGGGCGCTTCGCCAACGGGAGCGCGTTGGCTGATGAGAAGGTGTCTGGCTAATGTGTTTGCCTGTTTGGACGGGCTGCACAACCCTCTCGACATGAAACACGTCAGGACTACAGTTTTGGAAGTGGTCGGGGCGAGTGGATTTGAACCACCGACCTCCTGGTCCCAAACCGTAGTCTCAAAAATCCTAAGTCGTTTTGGTGGTGTCGCATATAAGGACCAAAACCACTTTTCTTCAAGCCTCTTAATTGAACCTAATTTGAACCTAAGCGTTGGGGTGAACCCGAGCTGGCGCAATCCCATTGAGCGTAGTCGCAGCCGGTTAGAGTTACGCACTCAAACCCTCCAATTCCGAGATGAGAGTTATGTGCATTGGCCACTGATTCTATGAGGGTGCACTTTCGTAGGGGAAAAGCATTCGGTTAACAGTCATGTGACTAACTTAATCAGAATTCGCCGGAGTTGTTACTAATCGAAGGGAATCACCAATTTGCGACTAAGCCCGACGAATCACTTTCTCCTTCCTTGTTCATCTTTCGTTCGCATTTTGCCAGCAATCATCACCATTAATATTACGCTTTTATGACGGCCGTCTCGGGGGCGGGGCGAAAGGGAATTTCGGCCTTCACGGTAGTTCCGCGTCCGGGCTCGCTATCGAAGGCAAACGTCCCGTTCAGTTGGCGCACGCGCTCTCGCATATTGATCAGCCCTAGCCCCCCGGATTTCCCGCTTCCGTCGGGATCAAAACCGACACCATCATCAGACACCACGAGGCAAACGCGACTGTCGGACCGGCTTAGCCGAACTTCAACCTGCTTGGCCTCCGCATGTTTCGCCACATTACCGAGCGCCTCCTGCGCAATGCGGTAAATGCACAGCGCAGCCCCGGGCGATAATTCCTCCACACTGTCATCCGCCTTGTACGAAATTGGAATGCCGCGTACGCTGCTGAACTCTTCGCAATAGGAGGACAGAGCGGCCGGCAAAC
>Ga0335073_10016055_pt1 | contig 10465 bp, 5 predicted proteins | sample Lox_Sample_22_FD_207093 | JGI IMG/M metagenome (GOLD analysis project Ga0335073, IMG submission 207093) | Soil microbial communities from Loxahatchee National Wildlife Refuge, Florida, United States - Lox_Sample_2.2 | ecosystem: Environmental > Terrestrial > Soil > Wetlands | place: USA: Florida...
GAATACTCTGAATTTGCGGAATGCCTGAAAGATCCTCAGGTCAATGCTGTCTACATCGCGACTCCGCCAGGTGAGCACGAGAAATATGCGGTTGCCGCGGCGAAAGCTGGCAAGCATGTGCTTTGCGAAAAGCCGCTGTCGGCGACGGTGCAACAGGCGCGCAACATGGTGGCGGCGTGCCGGCGGAATAAAGTCCAGTTCATGACCGCCTATCGCAAGTATTTCGAGCCCAGTAGCGTGACGCTGAAAAAAATGATTACGCAGGGCGAGCTGGACAGGATTGACATTATTCACACGCACTTCGCGGAGCGCCGTCCGTTCGGCGACAACTCGCCGGCATGGTTGTTTTCGAAACAATTGTGTGGCGGAGGTCCGCTGACGGATCTTGGCGTCTACTGTGTGAATACTTGTCGCTGGCTTGTTGCCGAGGACCCCATCGCGGCAAGCGCTGTGAGCTGGGTTCGCGATCGCAGGCGGTATAAAGAGGTGGAAGAGGGGGTCGCGTTCCGTCTCGATTTCCCGAGTGGGCTTGTCCTGCAAGGGACCGCAGCTTACAGCGCAGTTTTTTCCTCATTCGTCCACGTGCATGGGGAAAAAGGCTGGGCCGAACTTGGCCCAGCCTTCGCTTTCGAGGAAGAGCGCCGGCTCATTGGGAAGGTCGGCGGCAAATGGTTTGAAAAGACCTTCAAACCGATGGACGAATTCGTCGTGGAGATCGACTATTTTGCCGACTGCATTCTAAAGCAACGCAAGCCCGAGCCCGACGGCGAACAGGGGATGCGCGACATTGTTATTATTCAGTCGATTTATGAAGCGGTGAAGAAGGGCCGTCCGGTAAAAATCAAGTACTGAGCAACGACTATGGCAAAGCTGGGTGTGGGAGTGGTTGGCGTGGGCACGATGGGCAGGCAACATGCCTTTAATCTCCGGCGATTGATCCCGGAGGCGCAGTTGATCGCGGTGGCTGATGCCGACCTGAAACGTGCCCAGCAGGTGGCTTCAGAACTGGAGATCGATCATGCTTACAACGGCGTGGAGGCGATGGTTGCGCGCCGCGACATTCAAGCCGTGGTGATTGTGACGCCGGCAAAGTTTCATGGTGCCGCGATTCGAGTATGCGCGCAGGCCGGCAAGGACATTTTCTGCGAAAAGCCGTTTACGCTGACGGTTGCCGAAGCTGACGAAATGCTTGACCTGACCACTAAGGCCGGAGTGCGCGTTCAGGTGGGACATGTTCGCCGCTATGACCCGCCCAACGTGAGAGCGAAGAAGCGGATTGAAGCCGGCGAAATTGGCGATCCCGTGCTGTTCAAATCTCTGGCGCGCGACCCTGCGCCGCCGCCGGTAAGTTATATGGCGAGCGGCGTGAATGGAATGTTTTTCCAGGATTCCACAGTGCACGAGTTCGATCTTGGCCGCTGGCTGATGAATGATGAGATCGCAGAACTTCATGCCTATGGCGCGATTCTCGTTTTTCCCGAGGCCGCGCAGTTCGACGACATTGACACCGCCCTGGTCAACATGAAGTTTTCGCGCGGGACGCTGGGCGCGGTTGAGAACTATATGCAATCAGGCTATGGATATGACATTCGCACCGAAATCGTCGGTTCGAAGGGCACCATTATCATGGGATATCTGCAGCAGACCGCCGAGCTGGTTCTAACTTCGCATGGCGCGACGACAGATGTGGTGGATCACTTTCTGGTTCGTTTCGCGGAGGGATACCTGAACGAAATGCGGGATTTTGTTCAGACCATTTTAGCGGGTCGCGAACCGAAGGTTGATGCGTTCGATGGACGGCAGGCCGTCGCTGTTGCCGCGGCGGCGGAACGCTCGTATCGTGAAGGACGCGCGGTGACGGTGGAGAATCGTAAACGAGCCTCGCGTGCAGCTTGAGGCCCGGGCTTAATTGGATTTTGCCGGCTGCGACAGCACGAACTGCTTGATCGCGCTCCGGCTGCGCTTGAGTTCTTCTTCGTGGGCTTGCGATAGTTCCTGATAACGCGCCAGTTCCTGCGTAGCCAGATCGAATTTGTTCATGCCACGATAAACCTGCCCCAGGCGATAGTGAGCAATGTCGGATTTCGGGTCTTCGTGAATAGCTTCAAGGTATTCAGTCACCGCCTTTTGATCTTGCTTTTGTGCCGCATACAAGTTGCCCAATTCCAGGTGAGCCTCGGGGAAATTTGTCTTTAATCGTACGGCTTTCTCGAGCAGAAGTTGCGGTTGACCCAACGCAGCGTCTTTTCCCTTTGCCAGTTCAGAACGAAAAAGTGCCGCTCCATAGCAAAACGCCAACTCCGCATTTCGTGGATTCTCTAACTGCAAACGCCGGAGGCGCGGCAGCAGGCTTTCCCAATCCTTGGGTGCTAGGAAACTGAGCACGACCTTCCATGCCTGAAAAACCCCAGGCGAGTGCGGATCGAGTTCCATGGCCGTCGTGAAAGCGTCCGCGGCCGTCGAATATTGCCGTACGGCATAGTGGCTGTAAGCAAGCCCGAGAAATTGGCGCGAGGACTTCGGGAATTTCTGCGTCCCGACCTGGAAAACCTCGGCTGCTGGCCCGAACGTAAAGTGCGACAGATATTCCATCCCGAGATCGAAATAATATTGTTCGTTGGTGGGATCAAGTTCTACGGCACGCTGGTAGCTTTTGACCGCCTCGACGAACTGAGCCGATTCTTCCTCGAGACCGGCCAGCACGTCATAAACGGCGGCGGAGGGATGCGTGTTCAGATATTCGTGTAGAAGATCCTCTGCATTCGTGGACTTTCCAACATTCTTATAAGCCTCGGCCAAACCCAGCGTGGCAGGTTCGTTCGTGTTGTCTTTCCGGAGAGATTCTTGGAACTGGGGAATTGCCTGATCGTATGCGCCGTAGGACGAGAACAGAAGGGCAACCGCCAAATGTTGCGAGGCCGACAGGTTTCCGGGCGGTGCAGGTAAATCCGGCGGCAACGATGATGGCTCTGCAGCCAGAACGCTGCGCACTAGCGGGAGGTAGAGTTCGTAAGAACTGGAGTCGATCGCGTAGGCCTTGCTATAGGCCTGCGATGCGGCGGCGAACTCTTTCAGGTCTTCGTGAACAACTCCGGCCAATGAGTAATACTTGACCGCCAACTCCGGCTGCGGCGGAGGGGACATTTCATTCAAGACCTTCTTCGCCGCTACGGTTTGTTTTGCTTCACGCAAGGCATAGGCGAATTCGTATCCCGCTTGAAAGTCTCCGGGATGGGACTGCCACGCTTTTTGCAAATAAATGACGGCCTCGCCATATTCACGGAGCGCCGCAAGTGATGTTCCAAGCCCAAGCAAAGCAGTGAAGTCTTGCGGATCGAGGGTGTGGGCTTCACGAAAAGCGCTCGCCGCTTCACGATTGCGACCCTTATCCGAGAGAAACACGCCGAGGTTGTTGTAGCCCATGGGCGACTTCGGGGCGAGACGAACGACGGTACGAAAACTTTCCTCCGCCTCCTGATTGCGGCCGAGTTCACTGGCTGCGAGACCTTTCAGGCTATACAGCGCAGGATCGTGTAAGCCGGCGGCAAGCGCGCCCTCGATCACCGCCAACGCTTCGTTGGCCTTTCCACTTTGAAGAAGCTGCAAGGCCTGCTGGTAGGCGGTTTGGTCGGAGGGCTGCTGCGCGGCGAAGCTTACGCAAGTGAAGACGCAAGCCAACGTAGCCGCCACGACGATGACCGGAGTGACGAAGCGGTGCGTGACGCGGAAGGGCAAGGTCAAAATGTGTCCTGCGAAATAATACCCTTGCCCTCTTGAACTACGATCAACCGATTGGCGGGAACATGCTCCAGCGTTTCTTCCGCCTCGCCCAACCAGCGGATCTGAACCCGCGCTTCTTTTGCGGTGCCCAGGCCGAAATGCAAGCGCAGGTCGTTCTGCGAGCAGAAGCTTCCGCCACTTCGCACTTCCTGCACCTGACGGCGGTTGTTCGCATCCACGATTACTCGCGAACCGATCGCGGCGCGATTAGTTTTTGTTCCAAGCAATTTCACCAGCAGCCACGAGTTCGGCGGGGGAGATTGATTACGGAGGAGGGAAGGAGAATCGTTCAGATTGTTGACGGCAATCGCGACATTTCCTTTATTGAAGAGATCCCCGAATGCCATACCGCGGCTGCACTGGGATTGGGCAAAAGCCGGTCCGCCGCGGTCTGAAATATCCGCGAACCGGCTGCCGTCGACGTTGCGCATCAGAATGATCTTGCTCTCCGTTTTCGGTAACAGATGGTGCATTCCGGCGCCGGGTGGGTAAATGGAACCGCCGACGATGACAATGTCGGGCCGGCCATCGTTATCGAAATCCATGAATCCGGTGCCCCACTTCACTGACTTGGTTTCTCCGGCCAGGCCTGCAGGCACGGTTACGTCGGCAAAGAAACCTTTGCCTTCGTTGTGATAGAGGCTGGGCGTTTCGTCGGAAAAATTCGTCTTGATAATGTCGAGCCAGCCATCGCCATCGTAGTCGACAGTGTCGGCGCCCATTCCGCCCTGGGTGCGGCCATTTGCATCGTAGGCTACGCCGGCCAGCATTCCGCTTTCGCGAAAGGTTCCGTCGCGATTGTTCATGAAGAGCAAGCTTGGCGTGGAATCGTCAGCTATATAGATGTCGGGCCAGCCGTCGTTATCGAAGTCGCCGACGCACGGCGTGAAACCGTAAGTTGGGACGGCTTTGGTGATCCCGGCCGCCTCGGAAACGTCAACAAACGTACCATCGCCCTTGTTGCGATAGAGAAAATTCTTGGTGCCTTTGAGGCCGGAGACGCCATAGAGCACCGGTGATTGCTGGCCAACGAGCGTAGGATCACTGTCATACAGCTTCAAGCCGTACTCATAATCAACGTAATTGCTCACGAAAAGATCGAGATGCCCATCGCGGTTGTAATCGAGGAAAGCAGCGCCGGTATTCCAGTGGTCTTCGGGCTGCATCAAACCTGATTCGCGAGTGACATCGGTGAACGTGCTGTTGCCATTGTTGTGATAGAGCACGTTCTTTCCATAGTAGGTAACGAAGAGGTCGAGGTTGCCGTCGTTGTCATAATCGCCAACGCAAACGCCTTGTCCCCAGCCGTGGCGCACCAATCCAGCTTTTTCAGTTACGTCGGTAAAGGTTCCATTGCGGTTGTTGCGGTAGAGATGGTTGGTTGGTTCTTCGCCTTTGGGAAAATCGCGAACGCCCCAGCCATTGACGACGAAGATGTCGAGCCAGCCATCGTTGTCGTAGTCGAACAGTGCGATGCCGCCACCCGTGGTGGAAAGCAGGAAATCCTTGCTCTCATGACCCACCAGCACGGTTTTTGCAAGCAGGCCCGCCTCTCGGCCGACATCAACATAGCTCGGAAAATACGCAGGCGAGTTAGCGGATTGGAGCCCTACCGCGCTTAGAGGACGCAAGAAATAAGCGGTCGCGGCTCCGGCCACGCTCGTGAGCCAGTGTCTTCGGTTCATCATGATGATTTTAATGCTGGGTGAAGGGTGGCGGAAAGCCTCTCGATTGCGGGAGAAACACCTCTCGCCGAAGGTCCCGCAGGGCTCTCACCTCAAACTCCGAATTGGCGAAGGTATTCCCGTCCGGCAGCGGCATTGGCGAGGGGAGCATCGGCGCCTGCGCCGCCCGGCAGCACGTCCGCCTCGACCACCAGCCAGCCGTCGAAGTGTCCCTGCTGGAGAAGGGGCAAGATGCGGGAAAAATCGATGCTGCCTTTACCCAGAGGAGAAAAAATTCCGTGCCTGACGGCAGCGTGAAAATTCATTCGCGCATTGCGCGCCTCGGCAGCCTTGGCCGCGTTGATGTCCTTCAAATGAACGCACCAGACTCGCGAAACCTGCCTTTCGAGAAAGGTCACGGCGTCTCCGCCACCGTAGACGTAGTGCCCGGTATCGAGGCACAGACCCAATTCGTCGGCGGGAAACAGGGAGAAGAGACGATCGATTTCTTCCGGAGTTTCAACGTGGCTGCCGGCATGATGGTGAAACGCGACTTTCAGGCCGTAGCGTTTGCACAGCGCGATCACTTCGCGGATGGCGACTGCGGCCGCCTGCCATCCTGCTTCGCTCCAGGAGATTTGATTGGCGTCGAGGCGGCGCCCGGCGACGGCGTTTCTTTCAGGAGTAATTCGATCAGAAAGAATCAGCAGCTTTGCGCCTGCTGTGCTGATTAACTGGGCGGACCGGCTGACATAATCGAGCGCTTCCTTTTGAGCCGACTTGTTGCCCAACTCGATGTCGACAAATGCCGAGCAAAGGGTGAGCGAGCGCTTCTCCAGTTCGCGGCGAAGAACGGTGGGGTCGGTCGGTAAAAACCCGTAAGGGCCGAGTTCAGTTCCTGCGTATCCCGCCTGGGCAATTTCATCCAGAACGCGGCCATAGGGATAATCAGGGGGATGTTCGACGTGCTCCATGATTCCCCAGCTGATCGGCGCACTGGCTACGCGAATCGCCATCCTTTGACCCTCTTATCCGAAGAGGGCAGTCAGGTCCCCCTGGAGAAATGCTCCTCTCGATGCGTCGCTAACATTTCGCGACGCATCGGGAGCTCAAAACTGAAGCTTGACGCCAAATTGGATCTCGCGCTGGGCGTCAGGGATTGTCTGGGTAATGGCGGCGCCGCCCGGCGAGCGCACGCTACAATCGGTGGGCGTCGGAGGCGCCGCGCCGGTGCAACTGAAGTTGATGATCCCCGCACCGCTGCTGCCACCTCCTGACCCCACGTTAGGCATTTCAAAGTTTGGATGGTTGAAGATGTTGAAGAACTCGGCCCTGAAAACCAGTCCAAATCTCTCGCTCAGCTGGAATGTCTTGTAAGCGGAAAAGTCAAAATTCACAAGGTCAGGCCCGCGCAATATGGCGCGTCCTGCGTCCCCGAACAAGCGCGCACTACACTGGCCGCCGCACAGGCCGGGAGTAGAAGCAAGCGCGGGAGCGACAAAGGCGGCCTGATTGAACCAGCAATTGAGGGTTTGGTGACCCGGATCGCACCCCAGCGCAGCCTGCTCGGCGGTGTTATAGGAAAAGTCATAAGGATTGTGAATTATGTCCGGCCGCGGTGGGAATGCTCCGGTGTTGGTAAGGTCGCCGCCCATGAGAACATCAAAAGCCTCGCCGCTGTGCGCCCTGGTTACTCCAGCGACTTGCCAACCTCCCAGAACCGCCTGCGCCACGCCGCTGGCATCACTTCCAAAGTGTTTGCCCTTGCCGTAGGGCAACTCGTAGACATAGCTCACCACCAACTGGTGACGGAAGTCAGGAGTGGTAGGGCCTTTTTCCGCGGCAACGTCGTGGGCATTTTGAATGTCACACTGGTTTACGTTGCCATCGGCCGTCCCCAGTGATTTTGCGAACGTATATGCTGCCAGCACATTGAAGCCACCCGAAAAACGATGCTCCAACGAAGTTTGGAATGCGTTATAGAACATGCTCAGCCGTGCGACGTCGAGCGGCAGAACAACATTCAGGTTCGGTCGAGTCCCGAAATAAGGCCGTCCCTGGTTAGGAAAGTTCAAAAAGTTTGTGTCCAAAGGCAAGTAAGGCTGGTTGAGGTTTGACGATTCATGGTCAAACAGGTTCGAGCTGCGGGTACCAACGTACCCGACCCGCGCCAGCCAGCTTTGGCCGAGTTGTTGTTCCACTGTCAAGTTCCATTCGTAGATCCGCGGAATCGTTCGAACCGGATCGAAGGTGGTCCCGATCTTTCCTGTTGTCCGCACCGTCCCGCTGGGATCGTTGGGATCGACCGGAGTAAATGTAGCCGGGAAAGCCGTCAGCAATTGATCCGTAGAGGGAGTGCTTGAAGTATTAAAAGTATTGGAAACAACTGCCAGGCTGGGCGGATTCAAGCCCAAATCGTCAAAAATGTTGCCTTCGGGAGCGTAGAAGATCCCACCGCCGCTGCGAATGACGGTATTGGGGCGAACGTTCCAGGCAAAGCCGATGCGCGGCGCGAAATCCTTCTTATCAAAGCCGACTCCGCCGTGAGACGACGTGTTGACAGTGAGAGTGTTGAGATCAAAGTTACCCACGGTCGGTCCGCCGGCGGGTGAAGCGACTTGATACCTTAAGCCAAGATTCAGGGTCAAGTTAGGGGTTACACGGATGTCATCTTGTACAAACTCCGCCAAGTCCCAGTAGCGAGTGGGATCCACGGCGCTGAAGAGGTGATCCTGCAGCGTAGACTGCGGAACAGCAACGAAGGTATCGGCAAGCCCATAACCCGTGTAATTCCCAGTGAAACCCAGCTCGCCGGAAGGCGCTGTCTGCTGGAAGAAGTTTCGTTGTTGCCGCCTGAAATCAACCCCGAACTTCAGGGAATGCTTTCCGTGGGTCCAGCTCATCGTATCCGCGAGTTGGTACACGTTCTCGGCAATCGTTTCCGGCACCCACAGCGAATCCCCAAGCGCCTGGTAGCCACTGATGTTGATTTTGGTCAGGCCAGAAGAATTACCGCCATGGTTGGCGTTGGGAATACCCACGGCGTTCCCCGCATTCGTGCCGAAATCAATCGGCAGAGTGGCATCTTTGAACCGGATGTATCCGGCACGCAGGTCGTTGATTAAGCCTGGATTGAAGACATGAGTCCAGTCACCAGCCAGACTTTGCACCCTGTTGTTTAAGGTGCTTGAAGTGCCAGAACCCGATCCTCCAGTCACGTTGGGAAAGTTGGAAGGGTTCGTTGCATTGGGGGTCGCAATCGCGTAATGGGCAAAGAAACGGTCGTTAGAGGAAATGTTGTAGTCGAAGCGAGTCTCGAAAGCTGTCTCATCAAACTTATACTTCCCGTTGAAAATGAAGTTGCTGGTCAACCCAGCCCCCGGAATATTCGGGAGGGGAAACAGGTTGACGATATTTTTGCCTACATTGTTGATGCAGCCGTCCTGGGCGCACGTGGGAATAATGTTGCCCGTGTACGCGGGGCCTCCCGGGAAAGGGTCGGTGATATTGATCGGGGTTGAGAGAGCAAGCAACTCACTGAAATTCCCGGACTGCATCAATTGGGTGGGAACGGTGCTGATGAAAGGCAGTTCCTCACGGATATCCGAGCGCTGGATCGAGCCGAAAAGAAACATCTTGTCTTTAATGATCGGGCCGCCGAGCTGTCCGCCGTACTGATTTCTCTGAAAGCCCAGCTGCTGGGTGGCGAAGTAATTACGCGCGTCGAGCTTGTCGTTGCGCAGAAATTCCCACGCTGAACCGTGCAGCTGGTTGGTCCCGGAGCGAAGCACGATGTTGACCATCGCACCGCCCAGGCCAAATTCCGCGTTCATGGCGTTTTCTTCCACTCGGAACTCCTGAATGGAGTCGGGAGGAGGCTGAATGACGACGGTCCCGTTGCCAAACTCGTTGTTGTCGATGCCGTCGAGAAGGTAATTATTGTCAAAGATGCGAAGGCCGTTCACGGACAAGGAAATTCCGGGCCGATTATTGTCAGTTGAACCCGCACCTGCGCTGGTTCCAGTCGCTCCTTCATTCGCTCCGGGGCCGAGGTAGGCCAGCTTGAAGAAGTTTCTGCCGTTTAAGGGCAAGTCGACGATGCGCTGTTCCGTTTCGATGGTTCCCAGCGCGGAGGTCTCGGTTTGCAGTAGCGGTGGGGCGCCGGTCACTTCGACGGTTTCAGCCACGCGGCCCACCTTGAGAACGATATCCACGCGCACGACCTGCCCGATGCCCAGGCTGATGTTGGACTGCACGACCCGCTGAAAGCCCTGCTTCTCAACGCTGACCATATACGTGCCGATCTTAAGAGCCGTGGCGCTGTAATTTCCTGAGGCGTCTGTCGTGGTGGTGGTCACCGCCGCGGTCTCGGATTGCGTGATGGTTACCGTGGCCCCGGCCACAGCCGCACCGGAACTATCCGTGACCACCCCGGTGATCTTGCCGGTCGTCACTTGCGCGCTAGCCGAACCCAGAAAAATACAGAACAGCGACACCGCGCAAAGCAGAAGGCTCACCTTGAAACAGCTGTGCTTCGCCATGATTTTCGCTCCCCTTGAACGCGATGAGAGGTCTGTAATGTGACGGCTGCAACCGCCGCGGCACGCATCCGCTAGTACAAAACTACTAATTAGACTAAGCGGTTATCCTATAGCGTGGTTAAACCGCCACTGTCAAGCAATTTTTTCCAGAAAAACCGCATAATCTGCAAAATCGATATTTTTCATGGCGGTTAGCGGCGATGCCGTTTGCCAGGCCATTTCCGACCGCGCATCACATGCCGGTTTCAATCGGGACCGTGCGATTTTCACGGGCCGACCGGTAAATGGCCTGGATGGCCGCAATATCGAGCAGCCCCTCAATCCCGTCTGGCTCGGGGTCACGTTCGCTCCGGATGCAGTCGGCGAAAGCGTCAAGTTCCAGGACGAACTCGTCAACGACTTCGAACTTGAGCTCAAACCATCGGCCCTGGATCTTGCCAAAGAGTCGGCGCTCCTCCTCGAATGCATACGCAGGGTTCA
>Ga0335073_10016056_pt1 | contig 10464 bp, 8 predicted proteins | sample Lox_Sample_22_FD_207093 | JGI IMG/M metagenome (GOLD analysis project Ga0335073, IMG submission 207093) | Soil microbial communities from Loxahatchee National Wildlife Refuge, Florida, United States - Lox_Sample_2.2 | ecosystem: Environmental > Terrestrial > Soil > Wetlands | place: USA: Florida...
CTTCCTTGGTGTTGTACTCTACTAGCACACTACCCTAGTGTCAAGCTATTTCAGTAAATGACCTGGCAGGGGTCCGGAGGGGTCGAAAAGGAGGGCTTCAGGGCGCCGGGGTCCGGGGCGTGGCGAAGGGTGAGCCGGGCCGGGAGCGCCGTTTTTGCGGGCTGCGCGGGGCGCACAGGCTAGAATTTCCGGCCATTCCCCGTTGGCCGGAAAGTCACCCCCCATGAAACCCGTTGTGAATGTCGCGATCACCGGTGCCGCCGGCCAGATCGGCTATGCGCTCGCCTTCCGTGCCGCTGCCGGTGCGCTGCTCGGCCCCGACACCCGCGTGCGGCTGCACCTGCTCGAGATCACCGCGGCGCTGCCGGCGCTCGCGGGCGTGTTGATGGAGCTCGCGGACTGCGCCTTTCCAACACTCGAGAAGGCCGTCGCGACCGACGATGCCAGCGTGGCCTTCCGCGACTGCCAGGTGGCGATGCTGGTCGGCGCGCGCCCGCGCGGGCCCGGCATGGAGCGCAAGGACCTGCTGCTCGCCAACGCGCAGATCTTCTCCGCGCAGGGCAAGGCGCTGAACGCGGTCGCCGACCGCAACGTGCGCGTGCTGGTGGTCGGCAACCCCGCCAACACCAACTCGCTCATCGCGCAGCACAATGCGCGCGATCTGAATCCGCGCAACTTCACCGCCATGACGCGCCTCGATCACAACCGCGCGCTGGCGCAGCTCGCCGACAAGACCGGCACGCACGTCACCGACATCCGCCGCATGACCATCTGGGGCAATCACTCCGCCACGCAGTACCCGGACCTGACGCACGCGCTCGTCAACGGCAGGAGCGCGCCGGCGCTGCTCGAGCGCAAGTGGATCGAGGAGACCTTCATCCCGACGGTGCAGCAGCGCGGCGCCGCGGTCATCAAGGCGCGCGGTGCCTCCTCGGCCGCCTCGGCCGCCTCCGCCGCGATCGATCACGTGCACACCTGGGTGCACGGCACGCCCAAGGACGACTGGGTCAGCATGGCGGTGCCCTCCGACGGCAGCTACGGCATCCCCGCGGGCGTCATCTACTCCTACCCGGTCACGATCGCGAACGGCGAGTACCGCATCGTGCCCGGGCTCGCGATCGACGATTTCAGCCGCCAGCGCATGGACGCGACTCACCGCGAGCTGCTCGAGGAACGCGACGGAGTGAAGAACCTGCTCGGTTGAAAGGAATCGCCATGTTGGGTGCGGTCGTCTCGCTGCTCGTGGTCCTCGCCGCCGCCTACGCGCTGACGCAGGTGGGGGGCGTCATCACCCTGGCGTTCGTCGCCGCGGTGCTGTTCCTCGCCTACCGGCGGCTGTCGCTGCTCGCCTTCACGGTCACCTTCACCGTGCTGCTCGCGCTCTACACCACCGCGGGCGCGCCGGCGGGCCTGTGGAAGGGACTGCTGTGGGTGCTGCTCGCGGGGCTGTGGCTCCTCAACGTGCGCGCGCTGCGCAAGGCGCTCATCACGCGCCCGTTCCTCGGCGCGTATCTGCGGCTCCTGCCCTCGATGTCGCAGACCGAGAAGGAGGCGCTCGAGGCCGGCACGGTGTGGTGGGACGGGGAGCTGTTCACCGGCGCGCCCGACTGGCGCAAGCTCCTCAGCGCCAAGGCGCCGCAGCTGTCCGCGGAGGAACAGGCCTTCCTCGACGGCCCGTGCGAGGAGCTGTGCCGGCTGCTCGACGAGTGGAACATCACCCATGAGCGCGCCGACCTTCCGCCCGAGGCCTGGGAGATGCTCAAGACGCGCGGCTTCTTCGCGATGATCATCCCGAAGAAGTACGGCGGCATGGAGTTCTCCGCCTACGCGCACTCGTGCGTGCTCGCCAAGATCTCGAGCCGAAGTCCCACCGCCGCCTCCAATGCCGCGGTGCCGAATTCACTCGGTCCCGCCGAGCTCCTCAATCACTACGGCACCGAGGCGCAGAAGAACTACTACCTGCCGCGGCTCGCGCGCGGCGATGAAGTGCCGTGCTTCGCCCTCACCGGTCCGCGCGCGGGCTCGGATGCCGCCGCCATTCCCGACACCGGCATCGTGTGCCGCGGCCTGTGGCAGGGGTCGGAGATCACCGGCATCAGGCTCAATTTCTCCAAGCGCTACATCACGCTCGCGCCGATCGCCACCGTCATCGGGCTCGCCTTCCGCCTGTTCGATCCGGACAAGCTCCTGGGCGACAAGGTGGACGTCGGCATCACCGTCGCGCTCATCCCGCGCCATACGCCCGGCATCACCATCGGCCGGCGGCACTTTCCGCTCAACGTCCCCTTCCAGAACGGTCCGATCCAGGGGCACGACGTGTTCGTGCCGCTCGATACCATCATCGGCGGTCCCGCCCTGGCCGGCAGCGGCTGGCGCATGCTGGTCGAGCAGCTCTCGGTCGGCCGCTGCATCTCGCTGCCTTCCAACACCACCGGGGCGTCCAAGGCGGGCGTATGGGCCACGGGCGCCTACGCGCGCATCCGCAGCCAGTTCAATACGCCGGTGGGGCGGTTCGAGGGTGTCGAGGCGGTGATCGCCCGCATGGTGGGCCTCACCTACACCATGGATGCGGGACGCTCGGTCACCGCCGGTGCGATCGACGGCGGCGAGAAGCCCTCGGTCCCCTCGGCGATGCTCAAGTACCACATCACCGAGATGGGCCGGCAGGTCGCCAACGACGCCATGGACGTGCATGGCGGCAAGGGCATCATGCTGGGACCGAAGAACTACCTGGCGCGCGGCTATGAGGTCACGCCGGTCGCGATCACCGTCGAGGGCGCCAACCTCCTCACGCGCAATCTCATCATCTTCGGCCAGGGCGCCATCCGCTGCCATCCCTTCGTGCTGCGCGAGATGACCGCGGCGCGCAACCCCGACCGCGCCGCCGGCGTCGACGAGTTCGACAAGGCGCTGTTCGCGCACATCGGCTTCACCCTCTCCAACGCCGTGCGCTCCTTCCTCATGGCGCTCACCCACGCGCGCTTCACGCGCGCCCCGGTCGCGGGCGGGACCGCGCGCTACTACCAGCACATCGTGCGCTTCAGCGCCTCGTTCGCCTTCGCGGTGGACGTGGCGATGCTGACGCTCGGGGGGTATCTGAAGAAGAAAGAGGGACTCTCGGCGCGGCTCGGCGACGTGCTCTCCGCGATGTACCTCGCCTCCATGGTGCTCAAGCACTACGAGAACCGCGGGCGCAACGAGGAGGAGCTGCCGGTGGTCGAGTGGGCCTGCCGCAACCTCCTCTACCACGCACAGGAGCAGCTGCACGGCTTCCTGCGCAACTTCCCCAACCGCCTGCTCGCCGGCCTCATGCGTGGCCTCATCTTCCCGCGCGGCCTCGTCTACTCGGCTCCCGACGATCGCCTCGGCCACCGCGTCGCCGCGCTGGTCACCTCCGCCACCGTGACGCGCGAGCGGCTTTGCGAGGGCATCTACTGGACACTCGAGCCCAGGAACCCGCTCGGGCTGCTGCAGGAGGCCATGCTGCTCGCCGAGAAGCTCGAGCCCTTGCTCAAGCGCATCCGCGTCGAGGGCGTGAAGACCGGCCGCGTGACCGCGCTCGATCTGCCCGGGCAAATCGGCCAGGCGCTCGCCGCACAGATCGTCTCCGAGACCGAGGCGGCGGCGCTGCGCGACTACGACAGGAAGACCCTCGATCTGATCAACGTCGACGACTTCGCCTCCGAGGAGCTCGGCACCCGGGCGCAGCCGCTCGAGGCCGCCGAGCCCTCCGGCGAATCGCGGCCCCGGGTCGCATGAGCACACCGGCGGGCGCCGCGGTGCCGCAGGCTCCGGCGGGCGCCGCGCCGGCGGCCGCCGTGCCCGCTGCCGTGCCGCCCGCTGCCGTGCCGGCCGCGCCCACCGCCGCGCCGCTGTGCGAGAACTGCGGCGCGGCCCTGACCGGCCGCTACTGCGCCGCCTGCGGCCAGCGGCGCGAGCCGCCGGTGCACTCGCTGTGGCACTTCCTCACGGTGGCCTTCGAGGACGTGACGCACGCCGACTCGCGGCTGTGGCGCACGCTCTGGGCGCTGCTCTTCAAGCCGGGCGAGCTCACGCGCGAGTTCCTCGACGGACGCCGCGCGCGCTACCTGCCGCCGGTGCGCCTGTACCTGGTGCTGTCGGTGGTGTTCTTCCTGTGGCTCGCCGCAACCGCGCACACGGGAGAGGCGGCGCACCTGACGCCCGAGGCACGTGCCGCGATCGCCGCGGCGCGGCAGCAGGGCGCGATCGTCCTGGTTCCCGGTGAGACCGCAGCGGCCGCCAACGGCGGCGCCGACAGCAGCCGCGCCGCCGGCGCCCCCGCAGGCAGCGCCACGCCTCAGGCCTCCGCCGGGGGCAACGTCTTCGACGGCGACACGCAGCACTGCAAGCTCATCACCTACTCGGGTCCGTGGCACGCGACGCTGCAGCCGCTGTTCCGTCGCAGCTGCGAGCAGGCCGCCCGCGACCAGGGCCGCTCGCTCGGGCAGTCGTTCCTGCACAACCTGCCGCGCGCCATGTTCCTGTTCATGCCGCTGCTCGCGGGCGTCATGATGCTGCTCTACTGGCACCCGCGTCACTACTACGTGGAGCATCTGCTGTTCCTGCTGCACGACCATTCGTTCGCGTTTCTCGCGGTGCTGCTCGCCGGAATCCTGAGCACCTTGCTGCCGTTCGCCGCCACGCTGATCGGCTGGGTCACGGCGCTGTATGTCGCCTGGTACCTGTTCCGCTCCATGCGCGTCATGTACCGGCAGGGGCGGCTGCGCACGCTCGCCAAGCTCGGGGTGCTTTCCCTGGTGTACCTCGTGGCCGGCGCACTCACGGTCGCGGCCACGGCGCTCTATGCCTTCGTGACGCTCTAAGCCGCTCTCTCACTCAAGGAGACCCACACATGCGTTTGCTCACCATCGCGCTCGCGCTGCTCGCACTCCCGCTCGCCGCCCTTGCGCAGGAGCGCACCCCCTCGCCGCCGGGCGCCGAGGTCTACATCATCAGCCCGAAGAACGGCGCCACGGTGAAGAGCCCGGTGCGCGTGCAGTTCGGACTCAAGGGCATGGGCATCGCGCCGGCCGGCGTCAAGTTCGACAACACCGGGCACCACCACCTGCTCATCGACAGCGATCCGCCCGCCAATCTCGCAGCCCCGCTCCCGGCCACCGACAAGCTGCTGCACTTCGGCAAGGGACAGACCGAGACCCTGCTCACCCTCACTCCGGGCAAGCACACGCTGCAGCTGCTGTTCGCCGACCAGAACCACATCCCGCACGATCCGCCGGTGATCTCGAAGAAAATCACCATCACCGTGGTGCCCTGAGGCGGTCCGCCCGCCGCCGCACGCCGGAATCCCATGAGCCGCGCCGTCCTGCACGTCGACATGGACGCCTTCTACGCGTCCGTGGAGCAGCACGACGACCCCTCGATCGCCGGCAAGCCGGTGATCGTCGGCTGGGCGGGCGGCCGGGGCGTCGTGGCGGCGGCCAGCTACGAGGTGCGCACCTTCGGCGTGCGCTCGGCGATGCCGATGCGCACGGCGCTCAGGCTCTGTCCGCACGCGGTGTGCGTGCGGCCGCGCATGGCGCGCTACCAGGAAGTGTCGCGTACCGTGTTCGGCGTGTTCCGCGAGATGACGCCGCTCGTCGAGGGACTCTCCCTCGATGAGGCGTTCCTGGATGTGACCGCGAGCCAGGAGCTCATGGGCGGCGCGGTCGCCATCGCGCGCCGCATCAAGGAGCGCATCCGTGCGCTCACGGGCCTCAGCGCCTCGGTGGGTGTCGCACCCAACAAGCTCATCGCCAAGATCGCCTCCGATCTCGACAAGCCCGACGGGCTCAGCGTCGTCGCACCCGAGCGCGTGCGCGCGGTACTCGATCCGCTCTCGGTGCGCCGCCTGCCCGGTCTCGGCCGCAAGACCGGCGAGCGCGTCGAGGCCGCCGGCATCCATACCTTCGCGCAGCTGCGCAGCGCGCCCGATGCGGTGCTGTGGCCGCTGTTCGGCCGCTACTCGGCGTGGGTGCGCGAGCGGGCCGCCGGGATCGACGAGCGGCCGGTGGAGCCGGACCTCGACGAGAAGTCGCTGTCCGCCGAGGACACCTTCGAGACCGACCTCGCCGACCCGCGCGCCCTGCAGGCGCAGCTGGCACGCCTCGCCGACACGGCGTGCGAGCGGCTGCGCGGCCGCGGCCTGGTGAGCGGCTGTATCGGCGTCAAGATCCGCCGCCACGACTTCGTGACCTTCACCCGGCAGCGCGCCATCGCGCCCGAGACCTGCGCCAACCGCGTGGTCGCCGGGGTGGCCGCGGAGCTGCTCGGGCGCTGGCTCGAGTCCCACCCCGGCGCGAAACTTCGCCTGCTCGGCGTGGTCTTGACGGAGCTGAAGCCCGCGGCGCAGCTCGGTCTGTTCGAAGAGGTGCGCCGCACCGGCCGCCTCGACGCGACGCTCGATGAGGCGCGCGCGCGCTTCGGCGCGCGGGCGCTGCGGCGCGGCAGCACGATCGAGTAGCATCCGGCACCATGTATCTCAAGTTCTTCGGTCTCAACGAGAAGCCGTTCGCGATCACCCCCGATCCGCGCTATCTCTACCTGAGCGAGCGCCACGCGGAGGCGCTGGCGCACCTCATGTACGGCATCAACGAGGCGGGCGGCTTCGTGCAGCTGACCGGCGAGGTCGGCACCGGCAAGACCACCATCGTGCGCTCGCTCCTGGCGCAGGCGCCGAAGGACGCCGAGATCGCGCTCATCCTCAACCCGCGCATGACCGCGCCCGAGTTCCTGCTGACGATCTGCGAGGAGCTCGGGATCGACGTGCCCGCCGGCTCGCGCGCGAGTCTCAAGGACCTGGTGGACGTGCTCTCCGGCCACCTGCTGCGCGCGCACGCCGCCGGCAGGCGCGTCGTGCTGGTGGTGGACGAGGCGCAGAACCTGTCCCCCGAGGTGCTCGAGCAGGTGCGCCTGCTCACCAACCTCGAGACCAATACGCAGAAACTGCTGCAGATCATCCTCATCGGCCAGCCGGAGCTGCGCGAGCTGCTCGCGCGCAACGAGCTGCGCCAGCTCGCGCAGCGCATCACCGGGCGCTATCACCTCGATCCGCTGTCGCGCGAGGAGACCACCGCCTACGTGCGCCATCGGCTGCGCGTCGCGGGTGCCACCACCGACATCCTGACTCCCTGGGCGCTGCGCGAGGTGTACCGCCTGTCGCGCGGCGTGCCGCGCATCATCAACGTCATCTGCGACCGCGCGCTCCTCGGCGCCTACTCCCTCGACCGCCACCGCGTCACCGGCACGCTCATCCGGCGCGCCGCCGCCGAGGTGTTCGGGCGCGCCTTCGCGGCGTTCTGGCTGCCGTGGGCCGCCGCCGCGGGGGTGGCGGCGCTGCTCGCGGCGGTGACCGCCACGCTCTGGGCGCTCGGACCGTGGAGCCCCGGCGCGCACGGCGCGGGCACGGCGCGGACGAACGCCGCGCCGACGGCCCAGGCCGCGCCGCCCGCTCCCGGTACGGTCGCCGCGCCGCCGCCGGCGCCATCGCTCGCGCAGCTGCTCACGGCGCATGCCACCGAGACCGACACCGACAGCGCCTTCGGCAAGCTCTTCGCGCTCTGGGGCGCCAGGTACCAGGCCGGCGGCACCGATCCCTGTACGCAGGCGGCGCAGGTGCACCTGGAGTGCCTCGCCGAGCGCGGCTCCTTCGGACAGCTGCGCCTCTACAACCACCCGGCCATCCTGATGCTGAGCGACGCGAACGGCGCCAGCCACCAGGTGGTGATCACCGGCCTCGATGACGAGCACGCGCGGCTCGCGCTCGGCGGCAGCCAGGCGGTGGGACTCGGGGAGCTGTCGCACTTCTGGCTCGGCGACTTCATCATGCTGTGGCGCCCGGCGAGCTCGCCGGTACGGCCGCTGGCGGCGGGCATGCGCGGCGCGGAGGTGCGCTGGCTGCGCCAGAGCCTCGAGCGCCTCGCGCACGTCGACACGCCCGCGCCTGTGAGCGATGTGTTCGATGCGCAGCTCACCGGCCTGGTGCGCGATTTCCAGCGTGCCCATCAGCTCGCGGTCGACGGCATCGCGGGCCGCGAGACGCAGATCGCGCTCGCCGGCGCGGTCGCCGGTCCCGACGCACCGATCCTCTCGGCCGGCGGGCCGCATGGCGGGTAGACGATGTCATTCATCCTCGATGCACTGAAGAAATCCGAGAACGACCGGCAGCGCCAGGGAGGCCCGGCGCTCTTCGAAGTGAAAGTGGCGCCGCCGCGCAGCACGCTGCCGCCCTGGGCGGTGGCGATCGCCGTGCTGTTCGTCCTCAACCTCGCGGTGGTCGGCTGGCTGCTGCTGCGGCACGTGCCCGCCACGGCCAGCTCCGCGCCCGCCGCCGCGACCCCCGTGCCTGCCGTCACGTCCGCGGGCGCGAGCGCACCGCTCGCCGCCGCCGCGCCGGTGGCTGCGGGCACCCCCGCGCCGCCGCCGGCTGCCCCCGCGCCGCAGCCCGCCCCGGCCCCGGCGTTGGCCCGCGGCGCGTCCCCGGGACCGGCGCTCGATGCGGGCGAGGCCAGCCCCGATGACCTGGCGCCGGCCGCCGAGGCCCCGCCGTCCGGCGACCCCGGCCGGGTGCAGCGCGGCACGGATGCCGGCGTGCCGCTCTACCAGCAGCTCACCGCCACCCCCAACAGCCAGGTACCGCAGTTGCGGCTCGATCTGCATGCCTATGCGGACCGCCCCGCGGACCGCTGGGTGCTGATCAACATGCACAAGCTGCACGAGGGCGAGTCGCTCGAGGGCGTGCGCGTCGAGCGCATCACCCCCGACGGCGCGGTGCTCTCCTGGCAGGGCTCGCAGTTCCTGCTGACCCAGTAGTGAGCGGCGGGCGGCGGCAGCGCCGCGGAACCGCTTCACAACTTGAACCAGTTCACAGAATGAGCTTCACAGAATCCTGCGCCCGCGCACGACAGCCGTGGCGCCGTGCGGCATCTTTCGCCAATGAGCGCCCCACGCGACACGCCGCCGGCCCGCATGCTGGTCGTGGAGGACGACGTACGCTACGCCGAGTGGCTGCGTCATCACCTCGACGTGCTGTGCCCGCGCGCCAGCGTCAGCGTGCTCAATCTCGCGGAGTTCGAGCGCTGGTGCACCACGTTCTCCGGGCGTGACTGCGACCTGCTGCTGCTCGCGTGCCGCTTCGGCACGAGCCCCGAGGATCCGAATTCCCCCGGCCTGACGCTGCTGCGGCGCCTGCGCGACCAGCCCGCCGCGCCCGCGGTCATCGCCCTCGCGGACGAGGGAAACGAGCTCACCGCGGTGCGCGCGCTGCAGCTCGGCGCACTCGACTACCTGCCGAAGAAGCTCCTGACGCCCGAGCGCCTCAGCACCGCGGTGCGGGTCGCGCTGCGGCGCGTGGAGCGGCGCGTGGCGCGCCGCCTGGCGAGCCTCGCGCACATCGAACACGATCGCGCCACCCACGCCGCGAAGAACCCCGCGCCCGGCGAGGCCGGCGCCGAGGGCGCCGCCGCGGGCCGCGTCGGCGACACGGTCGCCGGCGTCGTGCCGACGGGCGCGGTGGCGCAGCTGCCCGACCCCGCTCCCACCTCGGCCACCGAGGCGCTGCAGGCGCCCGGCGTGGTGGCGCTGCTCACCGCGCCGCCGGGCGAGGACTTCATCCCGGGCTACACGCTGCGCGTCAAGGTGGGCGAGTCGGAGAAGGCGGCGGTCTACCTCGCCACCAGCGCCGCGCGCGGCCACAACGTGGCGCTCAAGGTGGCAAAGACGCTGCGCGACGAGGCGGCCGGACGGCAGTTCCTCGAGCGCGAGTACACCGCGGTGCTCGCCATCAGGAGCCCGCTGGTGGTCGAGATCTACGACTACGGCGTGCACGCCGGCTACGAGTACCTGGCGATGGAGTACCTGCCGCGCGGCGACCTGAAGGCGCGCATCCAGCGCGGCGTCAACGAGCGCGAGGCGCTCGCCTACGTGCAGCGCATCGCCGAGGCGCTGCAGGTGGTGCACCAGGCGGGTCTGGTGCACCGGGACCTCAAGCCCCCGAACGTCATGCTGCGCGAGACGGACGCGGTGGCGCTCATCGACTTCGGTCTCGCGCGGCAGATCGACGGCAGCACCACCAGCATGCAGACCGGCCAGACCGGGGTGCTGCGCGGCTCGCCCTACTACATGAGCCCGGAGCAGGCGCTCGGCGACGTGCTCGACGCGCGCTCGGACTTCTACAGCCTCGGCATCATCCTCTACGAGATGCTCACCGGGCAGAAGCCCTACACCGGCGGCACGGCGCTCGATGTGCTGCAGCAGCACGTGAGCGCGCCGCCCCCGCAGCTGCCGCAGAGCCTCGAGCGCTACCAGCCGTTCCTGACGAAGCTCATCGCCAAGCAGCGCACCGAGCGCTTCAGTGCCGCGGGGGAAATCATCGCGGCGGCCGCCGAGCTCCTCGCGACGCTGCCCGTCGCCACGCCGGAGTCGAGCGCCGCCTGAGCCGGGCCGGCC
>Ga0335073_10016057_pt1 | contig 10464 bp, 8 predicted proteins | sample Lox_Sample_22_FD_207093 | JGI IMG/M metagenome (GOLD analysis project Ga0335073, IMG submission 207093) | Soil microbial communities from Loxahatchee National Wildlife Refuge, Florida, United States - Lox_Sample_2.2 | ecosystem: Environmental > Terrestrial > Soil > Wetlands | place: USA: Florida...
CAGCGAGCGAACCATACCAGGGGAGGAGCTCGTTGAGATACTTGATGTCGGGCTGGCCCGGCTGAATGACAAAGGCCCAATCCGAATCCGAGTCGTAGCATAGAGCGATTTTTGCACGGTACGGGGCATTCAGCGCAGTCGAGCCGAGGGCCTTCAGCTCCTTCATGGTTGCACAGATCTCGTCGAAGCCGGGGCTATGAGAGCGGTCGTGGCGCAACATGCCGTGCCAGTACTCTTCGGCGCCGAAGGTGGTTGTGTCCCAGCGGAAGTAGTTGATGCCCATGGCGCCGTGGGCGATGGCCTGATAGGACCACAGCCGCAACTGGCCGGGCTCGGGCTGCGGGCAAAAGATCGGCTGGCCGGCCTTGCCGGTCTGCTCTTCCATGACCATGAAGGGCTTGCCGTCTTTGAAGCCGCGCATCAAATCGTGGCCGAAGGAGACGGTGGTGGTTACGGCATCGGACGCGGCGCCGGCATCCTTCTTATTTCTGTTCTGATGGATCGCGAAGAAGCCGGGATAGTTGTCATTGGCGGCGAAGTCGAGGTTGCGGTAGAGGTCGCGGAAGACGATGTTATCCGCCAGGCCGACGTTGTTGGTGGTCATAAACTGGCCGGGACAGAGCTTTCTGAGGACCGCGAGCTGCAGTTCGAGGAACTCGACATTGGCGGCCGACTGATAGCGGTCATAGTCGAGCGCAAGCCCGGGGTTGGGAGGCGCGCCCGAGGGCAGGGGCACGGGAATCTGCGAGAAGTCAGTGTAGGTGTTGCTCCAGAAGACCGTGCCCCACTTCTCATTGAGGCTGGCCAGGGAACCATAGCGGTCGCGCAGCCACTGCTGAAAACCGGTGCGGCAAGACCGGCAGTAGCAGCGGGCCGAGCTGCCCAGAGTGAGTTCGTTGTCGATCTGCCATCCGATCACGCCCGGCGCACCGGCAGCGGCCTTGGCCATTCTGGTGGCGACGGCGACGGAGAGTTCGCGGTAGGCAGGGCTCGAAGGGCAGGTGAACCGGCGGGCGCCCGGGCTCAGCGTCATGCCGTGCTCGTCCACCATCAGGATCTCGGGGTATTTTGCCGATAGCCAGGGAGGCGGCGCGGCCGAAGGCGTTCCCAGGATGACGGCAATGCCATGATTGTGGAGAATGGCGAGGCTGCGCAGCAGCCAGTCGAACTCGTACTGGCCCTCGGCGGGCTCCATCAGCGCCCATGCAAATTCGGCCATGCGCACATTGGTAATCCCGGCGTCGGCCATCTGCCGAGCATCCTGCTCCCAGAGCCTCTCTGGGGTCTGATCGGGGTAATAGTCGGTCCCGAAGAGCAAGGGCGGCCCAGAACCTTCCGATCCGGATGCGGCCACTGGAGCAGCCTGAGCGGAAGGCGTATTCGACTTGCCCCAGGCGACGGCCGAAGCGAGGGCCGCACTGGTCGACAGCATGAAATTCCGTCGGTTCATCCCACTTCTCCTTCGCGCGCGGGCCGGGGCTCAAGATGCCGGCCAGCCGATGCGCGATGCGGTTATTGCTTTTCTGTCAGGCTGCAGAATGGGCGCTGCCGCAGCAGCCCGCGCCGCCAGTTGACCGCACCATCCGCTATTTCGGGCGTTTTCTCTATCAAATAGATTAAAATCATATACTTAAGCTCTAAGCCGATGGCCAGAGAAAGGCCACAAGAGGTCAAACACTCTCCCCCTGGCCGTCCAGTGGTCAGTCCAAGGCCGGTGGCCAGCCATCTTCAGGCCCGCACAGCACCGCTGTCAAGGATCGTCCCTCGCGCCTTGAAAACAAAACGGTCTGCGTGTACACTCAGACCATATAGGACTAAATTAGTCCTATATGTTGAGACTGATCGCGAGAAAGACGGTCGCCCGGTGGTTTGAGATGCATCCAAAGTGCCGGGAGCAGGATTGGATTCCGAGGGGGGTTGGATGGGCAGCAGCGTTGACACAATTCGCGGCCTCGCGGAGCAGGATTACAAGTGGGGCTTTATCACAGAGATCGAAGAGGACCGCGTCCCCAAGGGGCTCAACGAAGAGACGATCCGGCTGATCTCGGCGCGCAAGGGCGAACCAGAGTTCATGCTCGAGTGGCGCCTGAAGGCCTACCGGTACTGGGTTTCGCTGGAGCGCGAGAAGGGCGAGCCCACGTGGGCCAACGTGACCTACGGCCCCATCGACTATCAGGACATCACTTATTACTCGGCGCCGAAGCAGATGCCGGTGATCGAGAGCCTGGACAAGCTTGACCCGGAGATTCTGCGCACCTACGAGAAGCTCGGCATTCCGCTCGACGAGCAGAAGCGGTTGGCGGGCGTGGCCGTGGACGCGGTGTTCGACAGCGTGTCGGTGGCGACTACCTTCAAGGCGCGCCTGGGGGAGATGGGGGTGATCTTCTGCTCGTTCTCCGAGGCCGTGCAGAAGTACCCCGACCTGGTCCGCAAGTATCTCGGAACGGTGGTTCCGCAGACGGATAACTTCTTTGCGGCGCTGAATGCCGCGGTATTTACCGACGGCTCGTTCGTGTATGTCCCCAAGGGCGTCCGCTGTCCCATGGAGTTATCGACCTACTTCCGCATCAACGCCGCGGAGACGGGCCAGTTCGAACGCACGCTGATTGTCGCCGACGAAGGCGCTTATGTGAGTTATCTCGAGGGCTGCACCGCACCGATCCGCGACACCAACCAGTTACACGCCGCTGTGGTCGAGTTAGTGGCTCTCGACAACGCCGAGATCAAGTACTCCACCGTGCAGAACTGGTACCCCGGCGACAAGGAAGGCCGGGGCGGAATCTATAACTTCGTGACCAAGCGCGGCAAGTGCGCCGGAGTGAACTCCAAGATCTCCTGGACCCAGGTGGAAACCGGCTCAGCCATTACCTGGAAGTATCCGGGCTGCATCCTGCAGGGCGATAACTCTGTGGGCGAGTTTTACTCCGTTGCCTTGACGAATAACCGCCAGCAGGCCGACACCGGCACGAAGATGATCCATATTGGCAAGAACACCCGCAGCACCATCGTTTCGAAGGGCATCTCGGCCGGCTTTGGCCAGAACACCTATCGCGGCCTGGTAAAGGTGATGAAGGGCGCGACCGGGGCGCGCAACTACACCCAGTGCGACTCGCTGCTGATCGGCGACCGCTGCGGCGCGCACACCTTCCCGTACATCGACGTGCGTAACTCGACTACGCGCATGGAGCACGAGGCTTCCACCTCGCGTATCGGCGAAAATCAGCTTTTCTATCTGCGCCAGCGCGGACTTTCATCCGAAGACGCCGTCTCCATGATTGTCAACGGCTTCTGCAAGACGGTCTTCCGCGAGTTACCCATGGAGTTTGCTGTGGAAGCGCAGAAGTTACTGGGCATCAGCCTCGAAGGCAGCGTGGGCTAACTGGGGTGCAAGTGATTCGAAAGGGATGAAAGGAACAGCAATGAGTCTGCTTGAAATCAGGAATCTGCACGCCTCGGTCGACGGCCACGAGATCTTGAAGGGCCTGAGCCTCACGGTGAATCGCGGCGAAGTGCATTCCATCATGGGGCCGAACGGATCGGGAAAGAGCACCCTGTCGCAGGTGCTGGCGCGCAATGAGGCCTACGAAGTGACCGACGGCGAGGTCGTCTTCAACGGCAAGGACCTGCTGGCGATGAAGCCGGAGGAGGCCGCCTGCGAGGGCCTGTTCATGGCCTTTCAATATCCGGTCGAGATTCCCGGCATCGGCAACGCGTACTTTCTTCGCTCCGCCATCAATGCCCAGCGCAAGCACCGCGGTGAGGAAGAGCTGGACGCGATGGATTTCCTGCCGCTGTTCCGCGAGCGGCTCAAGCTGCTCGATATGGACGAGGGGCTGATGAACCGCTCGCTCAACGAGGGCTTCTCGGGCGGCGAGAAGAAGCGCAATGAGATCCTGCAGATGGCCATGCTCGAGCCGAGGCTCGCCATTCTCGACGAGACCGACTCCGGCCTCGACATCGATGCCCTGAAAATTGTGGCCAAAGGCGTGAACTCTCTACGCGGCCCCGAGCGCTCGATGCTGGTGATCACCCACTACCAGCGGCTGCTCGACTACATCGTGCCCGACTTCGTGCACGTCCTGGTCGATGGACAGATCGCCCGCTCGGGCGGCCCGGAGCTGGCACACGAGCTTGAGGAAAAGGGCTACGGCTGGGCGGAAGAAGAAACGGTTGAGACCGCGTGAGGCACGGGACCATGGTGACTGCGGAGCGCTTGAAGAACTATCTGGATGCATACGGCGAACTGCTCGCCTTGCGCGCGGAGAGCGAGCCGCTCTGGCTGCGCCAGCTGCGCGCCGAGGCGTGGGCGCAGTTTCGCGCCACGGGCTTTCCCACCACGCGCGACGAGGACTGGCGATTTACCAGCCTGGCCGCCCTGGTGCGTACACCGTTCCGGCGGGCGCAGGCGGGCGATGCGCCGGTTTCTCCCGGCGGCGTGGATCAATTTCTGTTTGCCGGCGCGAGTTGCCGGCTTGTCTTCGTCAACGGGCGGTTTGCAGCGGAGCTATCGAGCACAGACAATCTCCCTGCCGGGCTTGAGGTGTGCAGCCTTGCCGAAGCCCACGGCCGCGGCGCCGAAGGCATCGAGCAGCACCTGGGCCGCTATGCGGACATTCGCCGCGATGTATTTGCTGCGCTCAACACGGCGCTCTGGGAAGATGGCGCCTATATTCGCGTCCGACGCGGCGCGGTCATTGAGCAGCCGGTGCATCTTTTGTACGTTTCGGCCGCGGGTGGCGAGGCGGCGATGACGACGCCGGTAATGACGAATCCGCGCACGCTGATCGTCGCCGAGCCCACGAGCGAGGCCGCGGTCGTCGAGGATTACGTTTCGATCGGGAGCGGAGCGGCGCTTTCGAACTCGGTTACAGAGCTGGTCGCCGGAGATGGCGCCAACATCTCGCACTACCTGCTCGAGCGCGAAAACCTCGAGGCGTTCAACATCTCCACGCTGCGCATCGAGCAGAGCCGCGCGGCCAACGTCTCGTCGCACTCCATCCTGCTGGGCGGCGGCCTGGTGCGCAACAACGTGCATCCGGTGCTGGCGGGCGAAGGCGCCGACTGTCACATCAACGGCCTCTTCATCGGCGCCGGCCGGCAGCACCTGGACAATTACATGCTGGTGGAGCACACCAGCCCCAACTGCGCCAGCCGCCAGTTTTACAACGGCATCCTCGACGATGAGGCGCACGGCGTCTTCCACGGCCGCATCTTTGTGCACAAGGATGCGCAGAAGACCGACGCCAAGCAGACCAACCGCAATTTGCTGCTCTCCGACTCGGCGCGCATCGACACCAAGCCGCAGCTCGAGATTCGCGCCGACGACGTGAAGTGTACACACGGCGCCACCATCGGGCAGATCGAAGAGACACAGCTCTTTTATCTTCGTTCGCGCGGCTTTTCCGAGGGCGAGGCGCGCAGCCTGCTGCTTTCCGCCTTCGCCGGCGAGTGCATCGAGCGGATGAAAGAAGAGCCGGTGCGCGCGTTCATCAAGGGACTGACGGATCGGCGGCTGCTCGAACTGGCGCAAAAGTCAGCACCGCCGCATCGCAAGAGCGCGGGCGATGGAAAGGAGCTGGAATAATGGCGCTGGTGAATCCATTGCCGGTTGAACCGCTGCCGGCCTACGCGATTGACGATGCGAGCGGCCTCGACCTTGCCGCCGTGCGCGCCGACTTTCCCATCCTTAGCCGCCGCGTGCATGGGCGCCGCCTGGTTTACCTCGATAATGGGGCCACCTCGCAGAAGCCTCGCGCCGTGATCGACACGCTGCTGCGCTACTACGAGGAGGGCAACGCCAACATCCATCGGGGCGTGCACTTTCTCTCGGTTGAAGCGACCGAGGCCCACGATCAGGCGCGCAATATCGTCCAGCGCTTCCTGAACGCGGCTTCGGCAAACGAGATCGTCTTCGTGCGCGGCGCTACGGAGGCCATCAACCTGGTGGCGCAGACCTGGGGCCGCGCCAACGTCAAGGGCGGCGACGAGATTCTCGTCACCGCCATGGAGCACCACTCCAACATTGTTCCGTGGCAGATGCTCTGCGAGGAGAAGGGTGCGCATCTCAAGGTTGCGCCCATCGACGACAGCGGGGAGCTGATTCTCGAAGAGTACAAAAAGCTGATCGGCCCGCGCACCCGCATCGTGGCCACTACGCACGTCTCGAACGCGCTGGGGACCGTTGTCCCGCTCAAGCGCATGATCGAGATCGCGCACAGCCGCGGCGTTCCTGTGCTCGTCGATGGAGCGCAGTCGGCGCCGCACATGCGCATCGACGTGCAGGCTCTTGACTGCGACTTCTACGCTTTCTCCGGCCACAAGGTCTACGGGCCGACGGGCATCGGGGTGCTCTACGGCAAACACGCGCTGCTGGAAGCGATGCCTCCCTACCAGGGCGGCGGCGACATGATCGCCTCGGTCACCTTCGAGAAGACCACGTACAAGAAGCCGCCGCACAAGTTCGAAGCCGGCACGCCCGACATCGGCGGCGCCATCGCCCTGGGCGCGGCCCTCGAATATGTCAATCAGCTTGGCATGGACCGCATCGCCGCGCACGAGCACGACCTGCTCGCCTACGCCACGGAAGCTGTCGGCGCGATACCGGGCGTGCGGCTCATCGGCACGGCCCGCGAGCGTGCAGGCGTGCTCTCGTTCATCCTCGATGACGTGCATCCCCACGACCTGGGCACGATCCTCGATAACGATGGCATCGCCGTCCGCGCCGGCCATCACTGCGCGCAGCCGGTCATGCTCCGCTACGGCGTCCCCGCTACCACGCGGGCCTCGTTCGCCGTCTACAACACGCGCGAGGAGATCGATCTGCTGGTCCAGGGCATCCAAAAAGCACGCGAGGTGTTTGCCTGATGCCTGAAGTCAACGATCTTTACCAGGAAGTGATCCTGGAACACAGCAAAGCGCCGCGCAACTATCGGCAGCCGGCCACGACGAACCAAAGCGCCGAGGGCTACAACCCGCTGTGCGGCGACCACTTCACCGTGTATCTCGACGTCGAGGGCGACTCAATCCGCGACATCGGCTTTCAGGGCTCCGGCTGCGCCATCTCGCGCGCCTCCGCCTCGATGATGACGCAGCTGGTGAAAGGCAAATCGCGCGCAGAAGCCGCGAAGCTCTTCGAGCAGTTCCATGGTCTGGTGACAGGCGAGGCGAACGGCAACGGCTCCGATCTGGGCAAGCTGGCGGTGTTTTCGGGCGTCTGCAAGTTTCCGGCGCGCGTGAAGTGCGCGACGCTGGCCTGGCACACGCTGCAGTCGGCGCTCGCGGGAACGCAGGAAGTGGTGTCCACCGAGGACGACCAGTAAGCCGGCAGCGGAGCGGGTGAGCGCGCTATGCAATCCTCCGAACAAATCGCGACGAACACCGCCCGGCCGTCCGTCTTCCGCGAGGAGATGGTCTGGCGCGAGCTGCGCACGGTGCGCGACCCGGAGATTCCGGTCAATATCGTGGATCTCGGTCTCATCTACGCGGCCAAGGTCGCGCCGCTCGAATCGGGCAAGAAGCGCGTCGAGGTGCGCATGTCGCTGACCGCTCCGGGCTGCGCCATGAGCGACGTGATCAAGTCGGAGGTGGAGCACAAGCTGGCCGCGCTGCCTGAAGTCGCCGAGGTCCACGTCGAAGTCGTCTTCGATCCGCCGTGGAACCGGAGCATGATGTCGGAAGCCGCCAAGTTGCAGCTCGGATTCGACCTCGACTACGGCGCGCCGGCTGCCGCGCCGAACAAGCCCGGCTTCAAAATCCTCCGATAACTCGCCGCGGCGATCATCCGCATTGCCGCCCGGCGCGGGTCGTCCGGCAAATTCCGAATTGCGAGCAAGAATCGGATAGCGCCTGCGCCGTAGATGGGCGACGATAGTTTCCATGAACACGAGCACGCAATTCGCAATCAACAGCACGCCGGCCAGGATGCCGGTTGCGGCAACGACAGGGGTCGATCCCGAAGCAGCCTGGAGCCAGCTACTGGCGCGCGACGCGAGCGCCGATTTCGTCTACGCCGTCACCACCACCGGCGTCTTCTGCCGGCCCGGCTGCTCCAGCCGCCGCCCATTGCGGGATCATGTGCGCTTCTTTTCGAAGGCGGCCGACGCGGCCGCGGCGGGCTTTCGCCCCTGCCAGCGCTGCAGGCCGCTCACTGCGTGGGGCAACTCTTTGGAAAAGGTACGCCAGCATATTGAGACGCATCTCGACCGCCGGGTACGCCTGGCCGAACTGGCGCGCCTGGTCAGGCTCAGCCCTTTCACGGTGCAACGGCTCTTCAAGCGCGCCATGGGCGTGAGCCCGCTCCAGTACCAGCGCGCCCTGCGGGCCAGCTCGCTGCGCGGCGCGCTCAAGGGAGGAGAGACGGTGACCAATGCGATCTACGACGCCGGCTTCAGCTCTTCGAGCCGCGCATATGAGGGCGCCCAGCTCGGCATGACCCCGGCGCGCTTTGCCAAAGGAGGACGCGGTGAGCGCATCGGCTGGGCGACCGCGCCCTCGCCTTTTGGATGGATGATTGTGGGGGCAACGGAGCGCGGCCTTTGCTGGCTGGCTCTCGGCGCCACGAAAGCCGACGCCGAAGCCACGCTCCGCGCCGAGTTCCCCGAGGCCACGCTCGAACGCGATCCTTCGCTCTCGCGCCTTGTGGATGACGCACTCGCCAGCGTCCGCGAGGGCGACGACCTTGCGCAAAGCCGCGCACACGCCGACGCGCTCGACCTGCGCGGCACCGTCTTCCAGCTTCGCGTCTGGCAGGCCCTGCGGCAGATTCCACGCGGCGAAACGCGCACCTACAGCCAGTTGGCCCGCGCGATGGGCATGCCAAAGGCGACGCGCGCGGTGGCCCGCGCCTGCGCCACCAATCGTGTCGCCGTCCTGGTGCCGTGCCACCGGGTGATCGGCGCAGACGGAGCGCTGACCGGTTACCGCTGGGGCGAAGAGCGCAAGCGCCAGCTTCTCGAAGCCGAGCGCGGATAATCCGCTAACAGCGATGGCAAATGCTGTGATGGATGACCACACGCCTTTGCGCCGGTTCAACTAGAATCGGCTCATGGCCTTTCCTGAAATCCGGATGCGCCGGCTGCGCCGCACGGAGCCTCTGCGGGCGCTGGTGCGGGAGACGACCCTCGAGCCCGGCGACCTCATCTATCCGCTGTTTATCTGTCCCGGCGAGGGCGTCCGGCGCGAAATCGGCTCCATGCCCGGTGTCTTCAACGTCTCGGTTGACGAAGCGGTCCGCGAAGCCGAGGACGCCGCCTCTCTGGGTCTGGGCGGCCTGCTGCTCTTCGGCCTGCCCGAGGCCAAAGACGAGCAGGGGACGGGCGCGTGGGACGAAAACGGCATCGTCCAGCAGGGCCTGCGCGCCATCAAGGGATCCGCGGCGGCGAAGAAGCTCGTTCTCATTGCCGACGTCTGCCTCTGTGAGTACACCAGCCACGGCCACTGCGGCATCGTGGTCGAGGCGGAGGGCGGTTTCGATGTCGACAACGACCCGACTCTCGATCTGCTGGCGCGCACGGCCGTCAGCCTGGCCAAAGCAGGCGCGGACGTGGTTGCGCCCAGCGATATGATGGACGGACGGGTGGCTGCCATCCGGCGCGCCCTCGACGCGGCGGGCCTCGCAGGTACTCCTATCCTCAGCTACGCCTCCAAGTTCGCTTCGGCATTCTACGGTCCGTTCCGCGAGGCGGCCGACTCCGCGCCCCAGTTCGGCGATCGCCGCGCCTACCAGATGGACGGGGCGAATCTCCGCGAAGCCATGCGCGAGATCGAGCTCGACCTGGCCGAGGGCGCCGACATGATCCTCATGAAGCCCGCCATGCCGTACCTCGACGTGGTCCGCGCCGCCCGCGAGCGCTTCGGCTTGCCCATGGGCGCCTACCAGGTCTCCGGCGAGTACTCGATGCTGCAGGCCGCCTTTGAGAAGGGCTGGCTCGACCCGAAGCGCGCTATCCTCGAGTCGCTGATCGGAACCCGCCGCGCCGGCGCGGACTTTGCCGTCACCTACTTTGCTAAAGAGGCGGCGCGATTGTTGATATAAGCGCCGGCCGATTCCTCCAGCGCGCTCCTTCTCGTCCTATACGATGGATTCAGACCCCAGCGGCCTCACGCCTTCATGACGACCCTTGAGATTGCCAGCATCCTCGTCGCCACCGCGGCCGTCTTCGGCTGGATCAGCACGCGCTGGCTCAAGCTGCCTATTACCGTGGGCACCATGCTGCTCACGGTGATCGTCTCGATGTGCCTGTCGCTCGCCGTTCCCAGGCACTTCGGCCTCTATGCCTTCGCGGTTGGCGTCGAGCACCGCATCGATCTGCAGACTGTCATCCTCGACGGTATGTTGCCGCTGCTGCTCTTTGCCGGCGCATTTCTGCTCGATCTCGAAGCACTGGCAAAGGAGAAGCTGGCCGTCTCGCTGCTTTCGGTGGCGGGCACTCTGATCTCCATCTTTGCCGTCGCCGGGCTCATGGC
>Ga0335073_10016058_pt1 | contig 10464 bp, 9 predicted proteins | sample Lox_Sample_22_FD_207093 | JGI IMG/M metagenome (GOLD analysis project Ga0335073, IMG submission 207093) | Soil microbial communities from Loxahatchee National Wildlife Refuge, Florida, United States - Lox_Sample_2.2 | ecosystem: Environmental > Terrestrial > Soil > Wetlands | place: USA: Florida...
TACGATAAACGTTTGGGAAGCAGGGCTTGATCGCTTCTGCAAGATGGACAAGCCGGACTTCATCGGCAAGGCTGCTCTGGAGCAGGCGAAAGCTGCAGGAATCAAGCGAACGCTGGTTGGATTGGAAATGACCGAGCGCGGCATCGCACGGGACGGATACAAAGTGCTCGACAGTTCCGGTCGCGAGGTCGGGTACGTAACCAGCGGATCCCCGGCGCCATTTTTGAAAAAAAATATCGCGCTGGCATATGTGCCGGTGGAGCTTTCGGCGGTCGGTACTCAGTTGAAAGTAGAGATTCGTGGGCAGGGTGCGGGCGCCGCGGTGGTTCCTACGCCGTTTTACAAGCGGCCGAAGAAGAACGCGTAGCGCCAGCCGCCGAGACGGCGGCGCTACTGAGGAGCTAGACGCTTTTATGGCTTATCCGACCGATCGCAAGTACACCAAGGAGCACGAGTGGATTCAGGTCAACGGCGGGTCGGCCGCGATCGGCATCACCGACCACGCGCAGCAATCGCTCGGCGATATTGTTTTCGTCGAAGCACCGAAAGTCGGCTCTGAGCTCACGGCTGGCAAGTCGTTCGGCACGGTCGAATCGGTGAAGGCTGTCTCTGATCTGTTCGCTCCAGCGTCCGGGACAGTGACCGAAGTCAATGGCGATCTGGCGACATCCCCGGAAAAAGTGAATAAAGATCCGCACGGCTCGTGGATGGTGAAAATTACGCTGAAAAATCCCAGCGACCTTGATGCGCTTCTTTCCGCCACCGATTACGAGAAGTTCGTGGCGGAGGAAAGTGGGCATTGAAAACTCGAGACCTCAGCCGACAGGCTTCGGATCCGAGCTTAGATTAAAGTCTGGGTCAGACTGTCCCAGATCCGATTGCTTATTAGTGACGAATGAAAGCTGCATTCCTCCCCGAGGCTGCCGGCGTTACAAAATCCCACAGACATCGAGCTACATCTATATAACTTCCTATGCGCTATCTGCCTAAATCTCCTGCCGACCGCGAAGCGATGCTGAAGGCGATCGGTCTGCGGTCGGTTGACGATCTGTTCGCGCCTATACCGGCCGAGTACCGCCTGAAGCGCGACCTCAAGATTCCACGCCAGATGGCGGAATCGGAGATCGTGGACTGGTTTCGCCAGCGTTCGCGCGAGAATGGCGACGGCTACGCGAGCTTTCTCGGCGCGGGCGCCTATTTTCACTATCGGCCGGTCATTATCGATTCGCTGATTTCGCGCGGAGAATTTCTCACCGCTTACACGCCTTACCAGGCGGAGATTTCGCAGGGCACGCTGCAGGCGATTTTTGAATTCCAGACGATGATCTGCGAACTGACCGGCATGGAGGTCGCAAACGCTTCGATGTACGACGGTTCGACGGCGGCTGCCGAAGCTGTAATGATGGCCGTTCGCCTGACCGGACGCCGATCCGTGGTGGTTGCGCGCAGCCTGCATCCTGAGTATCGCGAAGTACTCGCGACCTATGCCACGCATCAGGGTATGCCGTTATCGCTGGCGGAATTCGGCGATGATGGGCGCGTCGATTCCAAGAAACTCGAGAGCTTGATCACTCCAGATACCGCGTGCGTGCTGGCTCAGTCGCCGAACTTCTTTGGCACGATCGAAGATGTGGATGCGATCGCCGAGATCGCCCACAAGCATGGCGCGCTGCTTGTGGTATCGATTGCCGAAGCGGTTTCGCTCGGAATCGTCGAACCACCGCGTCAGGCTGACGTTATCGCCATGGAAGCGCAATCGTTCGGAGTGCCTCTCGGATTCGGCGGTCCGTACTGTGGCGTAATCGCGACGCGCGAGAGAAACGTTCGTCAAATGCCAGGGCGTTTGGCCGGCCAAACTGTCGATAAACGAGGCCGGCGCGGATTCGTCCTGACGCTGGCAACGCGCGAGCAGCACATCCGCCGCGAAAAGGCGACATCGAATATCTGCACCAATCAGGCGCTGGTTGCGCTGATGGTCAATATTTTCATGACCGTGTACGGCAAGGTCGGGCTGAAAGAACTTGCGAAACAGAATTTGGCGAAAACGGCGTATGCAGCGTCGGCGTTCGCGAAGCACGGCGAAATCCTGTTCGCCGGAGCACCGCGATTTAACGAGTTCGTCGTGCGTACGAGTGAAGATGCAAAAGCGATCAATAGCCGGCTCTTAGGACATAAGATTGTCGGCGGCCTGCCGTTGGCGAAGTTTTATCCCGAGCTCGGCAATGCAGCGCTCTGGTGCTGCACGGAACTGACCACGCGTTCGGCGATCGACACGGCGGCCGGTTTGATCGCTGAAAGCGAGCGCGCCGTCCGAACCATGAGGGAATCTGAGCCGGAGCAGGAGTTTGTGAGGTGAGGCCTGCGCCGCTATGGAGTACAGATGCGCAGATTGCGGTGGAAACGGAAAATGCAGGGAATGCTTCGGAACAGGCACGAACACGCACCTTAATGAAGGTGAACCGAAATGCCGCAATTGCTCCGGAACAGGTGTGTGTCCCACCTGTGACGGCGACGGATCGTCATTGAGCCCCGACCGGAGTCTATTTCGACCCTGGACCTGGTGGAAGACCAGGTGATGGATTAGGGGAAAAGGGAACGCATGCTCCGAAGGGTCGAAGGAAGAATGACAATGGATCGAATTCGCAAGGCCACGCGTCACGTCAACCAGAACGAAGGATTGATCTTCGAGAAATCCTCACCCGGAAAAGCCGCGTGGAAGCTGCCCCCGCTCGATGTTCCGGACGTGGATACGACAAAGCTGCTCGGGACGGCCGAAAGAAAAGATCTCGGCCACATGCCCGAGGTCAGCGAGATCGAAATCATCCGCCACTTTACGCGGCTTTCCACGTGGAACTACGCGATCGACCTCGGCATGTACCCGCTCGGCTCGTGCACGATGAAGTACAACCCGCGGGTGAATGAAGCGGTTGCGCGCGTGGAGGGGATCGCGAATGCGCATCCTTATCAGCCGGAAAAGATCTCGCAAGGAGCGCTGCAGATCATCAAGACGCTCAGTGAAATTCTGATCGAAATCACGGGACTGGACGCGATCACGCTGCAGCCCGCGGCCGGCGCCCACGGCGAGCTGACAGGCCTGCTGCTGATTCGCGCTTATCACAAATCGCTGGGCAAGCCGCGAAAGAAGATTCTGATCCCTGACTCGGCGCATGGAACAAATCCGGCAACCGCCGCCATGGTCGGATATGCGGTCGAGAATCTGAAATCCGATTCGCGGGGCATGGTCGATATCGCAGCGCTGGCGGCGCAGATGAACGACGAAGTTGCAGCGCTCATGCTGACCAATCCCAATACGCTGGGCGTGTTTGAGCAGGAGATCCACAAAATTGCCGACATTCTGCACGCCAAGGGCGGCTTGCTTTACATGGATGGAGCAAACATGAACGCGCTCGTCGGCAAAGTACGGCCCGGCGATTTCGGCGTCGATCTCATGCACTTGAACTTGCACAAAACTTTTTCGACGCCGCACGGCGGCGGAGGGCCGGGATCAGGGCCGGTCGCGGTTCGCAAAATTTTGGAGCCGTTTCTACCCAAGCCGGTCGTAATGACCAAGCCAGACGGTACTCTGGGCTTTGACTATGATCGTCCGCAGTCGGTCGGGCGCGTGCGGGCGTTCTATGGGAATTTCGGGATGTTCGTGCGCGCGCTCGCCTACATTCAGGCGAACGGACCCGACGGCTTGCGGCAGACGACCGAGGATGCCGTGCTCAATGCGAATTACATTCGTAAAGGACTCGAAGGGACCTACGATTTGCCCTACTCGACGCCGACGATGCACGAAGTCGTTTTCAGCGACAAGCTGCAAGGGAAAAAAGGCGTGCGAACGATGGACATCGCGAAACGGCTGATCGATTACGGATTCCATCCGTACACGACGGCGTTTCCACTGATTGTGCCCGGCGCCATGATGATCGAGCCGACCGAAAGCGAGTCGATCGAAGAGATGGATTTGTTTGTCGACGCGATGAAGTCGATTGCGGCTGAGGTTGAGGAAGATGCGCAAACTGTGCTCGATGCGCCGCATTGCACGCGCGTTTCACGGCTCGACGAAACGACCGCCGCGCGCAAGCCGGTGCTGCGCTGGAAGCCGAAAGGAGATTAGCCTCAGATCGTAATGAGACTCGTGCGGCGCTTTAACGATTAAGAGCCGCTAAACGCGAAGATCGCAAAGAACCGCGCAAAGGTCGCGGAGAAATCCTTCATTACTGCTGCGGAGCCGCTGCCGACTGCGCAGGCGGCGCGTCGTTGATGATCGCATTTCCGATCGCGTCTCCCGAGAGTACCAATTCCACGCGACGGTTTTGTTGGCGCCCTTCGGGCGTGTCGTTGGAAGCGATCGGCTCGGTCTTGCCGAATCCGCGGGCTTCGATCGAAGCCGACGAGATTCCTTGCTGCACGAAATAATCGCGCACGGCCTCCGCGCGCTGCTCGGATAGATTCTGATTGTATTCGTCGCTTCCGATGCTGTCGGTGTGTCCTTCGACCGCGAGATGCAGGCTGGGATACGCCAGGATGATTCCGGAAACTTTTGCCAGCCGCTCGCGCGCGCCGGGTAAAAGCTCATAGCTGCCGCTCTGGAATAGAACGTCGCTCATATTGGCGATGAGTCCGCGAGCAGAGTCGCGCGTGGCGAGAATCGAATTCAACTGCTGCAGGAGCCGGGCGCGAAGCTCGGCTTTTTCCTGCTCCGCTTGGCGACGCAGACTCTCGGATTGTGCGGCCGCGGCTTTCGCTTTGTCAGCCTCGGCTGCGAGTGCTTGCTGTTGGGCCAGAGCTTCGGCCTTGGCTTTCTCTGCTTCTTCTTTCTGACGTGCCGCTTCCTGCGCGGCCGCTAAGGCTTCCTGCTTGGCCTTTTCAGCTTCGGCTTGTGCCTGCTCTGCCTGAGCGCGGGCCAGTTCCGCTTGCTGGCGTGCCGCTTCGGCATCGGCGCGCCGCTTGGCCTCAGCTTCGGCGTCGGCACGGGCCTTGGCTTCACGCGCAGCCGCTTCGGCTTGCGCTTCTGCTTCCGCTTTCTGTTTGACCGCCATCACGCGAGCTTCTTCGGCGGTTTCGGTGGCTTCCTTAGCGGCGGCTTCGACTACCTCTTTTTTGGTCTTCTGCCGATACAGATCTTCCGCATGCATCAACTGCTGGCCGGCCTTGGAAAGGATGGCGGAGGCATACTTATCCGCTTCCGCAACATGTGCGATCCGCACTGCGTTACGCGCTTCGAAAAGTTCGCGTGGCGTGTTGGGGTCGATGCCGAAGATCGCATCATTGATGTGCGAATTGGTGGAGGAATACGTTCCCCGGGCGACAAGCTCATACTTGGCATCGATGTTTTCTGAAGCGCTGCTGGTCGCAATGCTCTCCATCACCACCATGTTGCTGGGCTGAGTCACGGCGAAATAGGGCTCGGTAGTAACCACCATGGCAAACGTCTGGAGATCGGTGAAAGCTTTCACGTGGGCATCGCCATTCTTGTCGAGCGCCAATTCGCCGAGGTTGACTGGCCGGCCCTGCGGCGATACCGCCCACAAGACATAAGTCAGATATTCCAGGCCGAACTTGGTTGCGTCTTCCACACCCCGGAATTTGGCGTCGATCTCGAAATTCGTCTTCTTGCCTTCGACCTTGGCCTCACCGGAGGCGCGCTGCAACAAATCGGAGCCCTGGAAATCGACCTTTACCGATCCGCCCTGCAGGCGATAGTGCATGGCCTTGATGGTTCGAAAAACGGGCGTAGGTGTCGTCGCAGCTTGGAATCCGACGCTGGGTGCGGTCTGAGTTTGTGCCGGCGACAGAACCGCGGCAAGCAAGAGCGCGCCAAGAGAAATAGGTTTCACGTGATTCTCGAATCTGGGGGAGATTGAGAGTTTTTAATCGTCTTCTATGGTGCGGCAAACAAATAGGATTGCAAAGGACAGGAAGGACTAGCCGGAGATTGGAACTTTGGTCACATCAGAGCCTCAAGCGCGCGTAATCACCGGGGATTTCTCGTCGGCAGCGTTCTCGCCATCGGCGTGGATCTTGCCGTCATCATCGGCGTAGAACGAACGATGATCGGCATCCATGTGATTGGGGGTCATCGTGAGGACGTAGCCATCCTTCTTCCCTTTGAAACTTGCTGTGTAATCGCCCTGTTGAGGATTGACCATGCGCTTGGTGAATGATCCGGTGTGCACGAGGTCGGGCAGCGTGGTCGCGTAATATCCATGTTGCTTGTTGAATTGCTTCTGCGCGCGGATCACCACACGCATATAGGCGAGCGCGGCAGCTTCAGAATCGGAGTGCGCCGGATCGCCGGGAAATTTCGGTTTATATGTTGGTTGCATCTGAGCAGGCGGCTGCGTTTGATCCGCCGGAGCTTGCTGCGCGAACAATGAAGTTGTCACCATAAGGGAGAAAGATAAAATCAAAACCCGAAGAAGAGTTTTTCTCATCGATATTTCGTCCTGGGCTGTTGAGGCGGCGTTGTAAGGAAATCGTGAACCGAGCGAAATTCGCCGCTCGCAGCGAGCGAAAGTCCATGTTACTCCCGTAATTTCACTTCGGTCACCTTCTCTTTGCATCACAAGCAATTATTACTATGCTGAGTAAGAGAATCCATACCCCATAGGGACAACTATGAAAGCAGCCGTCGCGAGAAAACCGGTTATCAGAATTGCAGTGGTGGAGAGCGATCCATTGCGCTTCGTTGGGTTTCGTGCGTTGTTCGATGCCGAGCCCGAATTCGAGCTCATTTCGGCGGCGCTGCCGGAAATTGGCGCGTTGCAGAATATCGATCTCATCCTGCTTGGCAACCGTTCGGGACAGAATTTGTTCGATCTGATGGCCAGCCTGAAGGCGACGCGCCCGGATCTGAAGATCATTGTGACGGGGTCGGGCGTGGATGAAGAAACCATTCTGAAGGCGATTGCCGCCGGAGCCAAGGGCTACGTCGACGAGGCGGCTACTCCCACAGAATTTGCCCAGGCGATTCGCGTGGTAAATCAGGGGTCAGTATGGGCGCCGCGGCGCGTGCTGTCGATGTTCATTGAGCGAGTCTCGTCGGCTCCGGGCCGGATTTTCCCCGCCGGTCGCGTGACATTCACCGACCGTGAAAAGGAAGTTCTGGAAATGCTGGTCGCAGGCCGCTCCAACAAAGAAATCGGTGGGCAGCTTGGGATCGAAGAGCGCACCGTGAAAGCCCACGTCGCGAAGCTGATGCGCAAAGTCGGAGTGCAGAACCGCATTGCGTTGTCGGTGCATGCGATCACCCACTCGTTGGTGGCCGCGAAGTAGCGAGTCGCGAGTCCTGAGTCCCAAGTCGTGAGCCGCCGCGGACAGGCGCTGCCGTATTTTCAGTGCGGCTAGAGAAATCGTTTCCCAGCAGGGTACGCATTAAGCGTACCGCCCAGCCCGCCAAGGCATTCTGCTTTCAGGCGCCTGGTTCTAAATTTCTCTGAAGCTCGGCTCGTTCTGCCCCGTAACCAAAATCCACTTACCTTCGTAATCTTGCCCTCTTTTGCGACCCAACGCATACTCGCCTCACCTACCACAGAACCTGGGAGACGGGGTTGAGAGTGGCGATTAGGGTCACTGCTTTCAGCCCCGCATTTTTTTGCCTTTCGGGTTCCTCCTCGTGATAATCGGTACTCGCGACTCCCGGCTCGGACTCAGGACCCGCATTTTCGTTTACAATTCTGTTCTGGAATTCCCAGTCAGTAAATCTGTTTCTGTGGTGAGGAGCCATGAAGAAGGTGTTGTGGTTGTTCGCGATTGTGTGTTTGTGCACGATGTCGCTTGCCGCCGACGATCAGACCTCGAAAGATTCAAAAGCTACCGACCGGGTGCAGGCGGCTGCTGAGGTTCTCGACGAAATTCAGAACACGCCCGATAAGGGCATTCCCCGGGAAATCTTAGGCTCGGCCGAGTGCGTGGCCGTTGTGCCTTCGATGCTGAAAGGCGGATTCATTTTCGGGGGGAAATACGGCCGCGGCCTCGCCAGTTGCCGCACTCCCAAAGGATGGAGCTCGCCCGCATTTTTTAAAATCGAAGGCGGGAGCTTCGGATTTCAGATCGGCGGTCAGGCCGTCGACCTGGTCATGCTCGTCATGAACGACAACGGGATGAAGAGCCTGCTCTCCAGCAAATTTGAATTGGGCGCAGACGCCTCGGTAGCAGCCGGGCCGGTCGGGCGTCTGGCTGAAGGCGATACGGATTGGAAAATGCGCGCCGAGGTGCTGACGTATTCGCGGGCCCGCGGAGTTTTTGCCGGAGTCACACTGAACGGCGCTGTCGTGAAGCAGGACAAAGATTCGACGCGGGAGTTCTATGGTCACATGGTCACGTTTCCGGCATCGTTGAAGGGCGAAGTCGATCCTCCCGCGAGCGCGACGCCTTTTCTGACAACGCTGGCCAAGTGGGCTCAGGAAGCGGCGAAGTAATGCCACTGATCTGGATTTCATGATCAGGGCATAGCATTTGAAAGTCTGAACGCCATTTCAGAATCGTCATCCGGAGGTCTGTGTTTTTTGCGGCCGAAGGATCTACGCATCCCCGGCAAGTTGCACAGGTCCTTCGCCGCAAAAGGCGTGGCTCAGGATGACATCGCCGATTACAAATGCGGCGCAAGCTAGAATATGCGGCGGCGTGGCCGTTTATAAAACTGCTGGGCATTCTGCCGCGACCAATCTCCCGGGCATTCGCGATTACGCTCGCGCAGACGTTTTATGTGTTGCATGCCCGGTTGCGGCGCGTCGGCATGCGTAATCTTGAGCTGGCCTTCCCGGAAAAATCAGAAGCGGAACGAAAGCGAATCCTGCGCGGAGTCTTTACTTCGCTTGGTCGCCAACTCGCCGAGGTCTGCCAACTTCCCAAGTACACGCGCGAGAACGTAGACAAAGTGGTCGTCTACGACGGGCTGGAGAATTTTGAGCAGGCCTATTCCCGCGGGAAGGGCGTTCTATTTCTAACCGCGCATTTTGGGGCTTGGGAGCTCTCCGCCTTCGCGCACTCCCTGCACGGGCATTGGCTGCACGTCGTGATGCGGCCCATGGATAATTTTTACCTCGACCGGCTCATTCAGAGTTACCGCACTATGCACGGCAACAAGACGGTGGGCAAAGATGATTTCGTCCGTGGCTTGCTAGCCGCGATGAAGTGTGGCGAAACCGTGGGCATATTGATGGATACGAATATGACTCCGCCGCAAGGTGTATTCGTGAATTTCTTTGGCATCCCGGCGTGCACGGCGAGCGGCCTGGCGCGGATTGCGCTGCGCACCGACGCCGCCGTCGTTCCCGGCTTTACAATCTGGGATAAAGATTTGCGCAAATACCGCCTGCGGTTCGATCCGGCGCTCGAATTAACTCGCACTGGCGATCTCGAAGCCGACATCGTCGCCAACACCCAGCAGTTCACGAGAGTGATCGAGGATTACGTGCGGAAATATCCGGATCAATGGTTGTGGGTGCATCGGCGCTGGAAGACGCGTCCCGAGGGGGGACCGCCGCTGTATTGACATGAATCCGGCCAGCTAGCATCACAATCCCTTTTTGCGGTCTAATTCTGCATGGCCTATACGTGGTTCATTCTGTTGCTGGTCGTTTCCGGGACCGCCGCGTTTCTTTTGATTCTGCATGGCACTTCACTCGGTGAAGCCCTGCATGATCGTATCCCTGACCGGCCCCGGCGCAGATTATTTGTCGCCTCGGTTAGCTTTTTCCTGACATTTGGCGGCGTGCGCGCCGTGGTCTATGGCGTCACGCATCACATCCCGCCGTTCCACTTCGTTCAGGTCGGCGGGCGCCACATTCATCATCTCGTCTTCGGGATCATCATTTTGCTTCTCGTCGGTTACGGCTGGCTCGCCGAAATCGGCAATGGATCGGACAGATCATCGATTTTTGTCGGACGCCTCATGTCGATCCTCTACGGCGTTGGCGCCGCGCTCACGCTGGACGAGTTTGCCCTGTGGCTGAATCTGAGAGATGTCTACTGGTCACCGCAGGGACGAACCAGCATTGACGTCGTCATACTTTTCGGAGCGTTCCTGTCGGCCGGCGCCTGGGGCGCGCCGCTGTTCTCCGGTTCGCGAAAGCGCAGATAGCAAGCTCGTTTTTGATTTCCGGCGGAGGGCCTGGACTAACTTTGGTCTCCCGCTGGGATCGGCAAAAGAAAGGGCTGCCCATCGGGAGTTGAGCCCTCCCAAACTCGAGCGCGTGTCGCGGGAAAAGCGACAAAGATTGGGCAGGCTATTTTAGAAGACCGTAGACTTCGATTTCGCTGCGACTCCCGAAATACACCTTCCCGCTAATAACGACGGGAATCACGAACCGCGTCGCCAAAGCAGCACGATCGCGCTGGCTGTTCTCTTCTGAGGTATAGATTGGCTTCTGCAAATGATTCGCGTCGAATGCGTAGAGGACGGCGTGTTTGGTATCAGGGCCATTCCAAGTTTTGGTGGCAACGGCCCAGACAATA
>Ga0335073_10016059_pt1 | contig 10463 bp, 9 predicted proteins | sample Lox_Sample_22_FD_207093 | JGI IMG/M metagenome (GOLD analysis project Ga0335073, IMG submission 207093) | Soil microbial communities from Loxahatchee National Wildlife Refuge, Florida, United States - Lox_Sample_2.2 | ecosystem: Environmental > Terrestrial > Soil > Wetlands | place: USA: Florida...
CTTGAGGGCGACCGAGATACGGTACTCCTTGCCGGACGCCTTCGGCTCGGCCGGGTCCAGGTGCTTGAGGGATACCCCGCGCTTGACGAGCTTCTCCTTGAAGACGTCGAGGACCGCCTTGGCCCGCTCCTCGCTGTTGGCGCGGATTTCCACGCCATGCTCGCCCGACCAGGCGATGGAGGCGCCCACGCCGCGGAAGTCGAACCGGTTGCTGATTTCCTTCGCCGCCTGGTTCAGCGCGTTGTCGGCTTCCTGGCGGTCGATCTTACTTACGATGTCAAAGCTGGACTCGCTAGGCATGACCATCAGGTTAGACGGGTACGGAGCCTGTCGTCACACCGGACGCTCCGGATACCGGTGTGCGCGCGGAGGGTCCGCGTCGCAACCAGTCGTGTTGTCCGCTATTCTTCTCTCTGCTGCTGCCTCACAAGGCGGCGCTCGGCAGGTTGCCCGAGTGGCCAAAGGGAGCGGTCTGTAAAACCGTCGGCTCAGCCTACGTTGGTTCGAACCCAACACCTGCCACACTGTGATGTCTCAAGACATCGAGGACACCGCGAACCCGCGTAAGGGTCGCGGTGTTTTCTTGTTCGGCCAGCCTTGCGGGCGGCCGGTGGGCTGGTAGCTCTTTTCTGGGTTGAGCGTCAGCTCGCGGAGGAGTTCGCCGGTGACGGCGTTGATGACGCGGATGTGCAGGTCCTGGACCAGGAGCAGGACGCGGGTTCCGGCGTGGGGGCGGCCGATGCCGATGTGGTAGAGGCGTCCCTGGTGGCGGAGGGTGACGAGCCCGGAGCCAGTTCTTCATAGTCTGCTGGAACCGCTCGACTTTCCCCTGGGTCTGCGGGTGGTTCGGCTTGCCGTTCTTCTGCCTGAAGCCGAGGCAGCGCAGCTCGTGCTCCAGGCCGTTGCGGCCGCCCCGCCCGCCGGACAGCCGGGTCGTGAAGACCATCCCGTTGTCCGTCAAGGCAGAAGCCGGGACGCCGTGCCGCTGGCAGGCGGCGCGGAAGGCCAGCAGGACGGCGGGCCCCGGTGACCCGGGCGTGGGCGGTGACTGAGAGCGCGCAGCGGGAGTGGTCGTCAAGCCAGGTCAGGATCTCGGTATCGTTCCCGCCCGCGAGCGGGTAGCGGGTGAAGTCGGACTGCCAGCACTCGTTCGGCTGCTCGGCGGCGAACCGGATGCAGGACGACTTCGGCCGCTTGGACGGGTCCGGGGTGACCAGTCCCTGGCGGGCGAGGTAGCGGCTGACGGTCGCCGGCGAGACCTTCACCTGGTGGTCGTGCTCCAGGTGCCAGGCGATGGTCTGCGGCCCGGCGTCCAGTCCCTGTCCGGCCAGCTCTTTCCGCAGCCGGGTGATCAGTTCTACCGTGCCCGGTGAGTTTTTCGGGCGCCGGGACCGCGGCTCGAACGCGGCCTCGCCCTCGGCTTCGTAGCGGGCCAGCAGCGCGTAGATCCAGGAACGGGCGACTCCGTAGGACTTCGCGATCTCGCTGACCGGGCGCTTCTCAACGGTGACAGCAGTGATGACAAGCCGGGCCTTCGACATCCCCGAAGCGTCTGGCCAGCCACAACAGTACCGGGGAAGGCTCGCCGATCAGATGTCCTGTATGTCTTGAGAGACCCTGTCCTGTATCTCCTGAACCTAGACACAACACCCGCCACCACCTGTGAAAACGGCTCGTGACCAGCCTTAATGGCGGTTCGGGCCGTTCTTCTTTTCCTGCCTCGTTTCACAACGTGCCGCCGTAGTCCGCGCGTTGTGTGGTGACGAGGGGGATGAAGATGTCGTCGACGATCTGGCGCAGGACATGGTCAGGGACGGGCTTGAGCGTCATCATCATTTCGTTGCGGAACAGGTCGAAGGGGAGATCGACGATCCGGGGGGTGAGCCGGGCCGGGTCGACCTCCCCGCGCTCCACGGCGCGGTTGATGACCTGTTCGACAGCGGAGCCGCGCTGACTCAGGAAAGCCTCGCGTAGCTCGGCCGGGGTGGGGCCGGTCTGGTTGTAATAGCTGCCGAGCATGCTGCTTACCAGCGCAGCTACGGGGTTGCGGGTGATGCTGTTGGCGCTGGCGAGCAGCGCGAGAAGATCGCCGCGGAGGGTACCGGTGTCGGGAATGGAAGGCGCACTGGCGGCGCCAATGTGGCGAGCGGTGGCGCGCAGCAGGTCGTCGCGGGTCTTCCACCGGCGGTAGAGCACGGGTTTGCTGGTCCGGGCACGGGTGGCGACCGTGTCGATGGTGAAGTGCTCGTAGCCCTCGGCGATCAGCTGCTCCCATGCGGCGTCGAGGATCGCTTGCTCGAGCTCAGCGCCGCGGCGGCGGGTCTGCGTGCTGCCGGCCTGCTCGGTGTCATCGTCGGGGTTCTTTCCCACAGCCGTATTCTCGTCAGTCGCGGGCGGCGGGGAGTGCGAGGGCGGGGATGAGTGCCGCGACCGTGATGCCGATCGCCCACCAGAATGCGCCCTGGAAGGCACTGGCCGCGCCGTGCGCGAGGCCGGACTGGAGGGCGACGGCGACGATCGCGATGCCGAAGGAGGCGCCGACCTGCTGGGCGATGCGAGTGTTCATGGTGGCGTGCGGGATGCCGGCTAGCGGGACGTCCTGGTAGGCGACCGACAACGGCGGGATGAGCACGGCACCGATCCCGAAGCCGCGGATCAGGAGCGCAGCGCCGAGCAGCCACAGGCTGGTGTGCGGGCCGGCCAGCGCGAACGGGACGGTCGCGGCGGCTGCTATCAGGAAGCTGGCGATCGTGACCAGGCGGGTGCCGAGCCGGGCGACGAGCTTGCCGACGACGAAGCGGGCGCCCAGCGAGCCGACGCCCTGGGGGATGAGCAGGAGGCCGGCGTGCAGTACGGTCTCGCCGTGCAGCTGCTGGTAGTAGAGCGGCAGCAGGAACAGGCCGGCGTACATGGCCGAGCCGGCGGTGAACAAGACCGCGGAGGCGGTCCCGAGCGAGCGCAGCCGCAGCAGCCGAACGTCCACGACCGGATGCCGGTCACCGGGCCGCGCGGCCCAGGCGATGAAGGCGCCGAGCAGCGCGATCCCGGCCAGCAGCGGAACGAGCACGCCGACATGGCTGATCCCACCGTCTTCGGAGAGGTTCGAGAGGCCGAGCAGGATCCCGGCTAGCGCCGGCGCGAGCAGGACGAGCCCGGTTACGTCCAGGCGCGCCCGCTCGGCATCGCGGTCCGGGCGGTCGGCGGGCAGCTGCCGCCAGGCGAGCATCAGACCGGCCGCGATCACGGGCACGTTGACCAGGAACAGCCAGCGCCAGCTCAGCCAGTTGAGGATCACTCCGCCGATCACCGGACCGAGGATCGGCCCGAGTGCCAGCGGCAGGCTGACCGCGGCGATTAGGGTGCTGCTGGCGCGCCCGCCCGCGGCCCTGACGGCCAGGGTCTGCATCAGCGGGAAGATCAGGCCGGCGGCAAAGCCCTGCAGGACGCGGAAGCCGATCAGGCTGGCGTCGCTCCAGGCCAGCGCGCACAGGACCGATCCGGCGACGAAGAGCACCAGCGCGGCCATCCAGACACGCTTGCCGCCCCACCGGCTCTCCGCCCATCCGGTCACCGGAATCGCGACCGCCATCGCCAGCAGGTAGCCGGTCGTGACCCACTGGATCGCGCCGTACGTGGAGTGCAGGCTGACCGCCAGCGTGTGCAGCGCGATGGTGACCATCGTCGAGTCCAGGATCGCCGCGATCCCCCCGACGATCAGCGTCAGCAAGACCTTCCGGACCTGCGGGGCAAGCTTCGCCGCGTCGTCCGCGCGTTCTACCGTCGTGCTGGCCACTGCGGCCCCCTGTCACTCGATTAGATACGATTTAGAATCTTATCTTGAACAGGTTGATGATTTCAAGATACTTACTGGTTTCTTATGTTGAGCGAGGCGGTGGGCGGTTCAGCGTTCACGCCCGCGAATGGTGATTGCTGCCCGGGTCGGGCATGCAACACGCGCTCGGCGCTGGCCGGCAGGACGGTCCCGACCGGGGCGCCTACGCTGACAACTGACAACTGACAGGAGCCTGACGCCACCATGACAACACTCACCACTGCACCTCTCGCTCCGCTGCTGGACCGCATGTTCGCCGAGGCGGAAGCACCGGTCTCGCCTCCGGTGAGAGCTGCCCTCGCGCAGCTCACGCCGGAGGAGCGACGCCGGCTGAGCGCAAGCACGGACGAGGCCGACTACCGCAAGTTCTATGGTCTGGCGAGGGAGGACTACCTGGCCGTCTCACGCGACACCGCCAGGCTGCTGTACATGCTGGTGCGCGCCGCCGGCGGGCACTCGATCGTCGAGTTCGGCACCTCCTTCGGTGTGTCCACCCTGCATCTCGCGGCCGGGCTCAGGGACAACGGCGGCGGGCGGATCATCACCACCGAGTTCGAGCCAGCCAAGGCCGCGCGGGCGCGGGAGAACTTCACCGCAGGCGGACTGGCCGACCTCATCGAGCTGCGGCAGGGGAACGCCCTGGAGACCCTTGCCCGCGACCTGCCCGACCGGATCGACCTCGTGCTGCTCGACGGCGCCAAGGGCCTCTACCCGGCCGTCCTGGCGTTGCTCGAAGAACACTTGAAGCCCGGCGCGCTCATCATTGCCGACAACGCCGATCGGAGCCCGGACTACCTGCGGCGCGTCCGGTCCGCCACCGACGGGTACACCTCGGTGCCGTTCGCCGAGGACGTCGAGCTCTCGATGCGCACCGGGTGACTCGCCTTGACAATCCAGAATGTGCTGGCCGGGTGCCGACAGGGAGACACATGGACGTCAGCGAGCTGATCGGGCGCTACCCCCGGCTGTTCCACCTGGCCGCGGCGGGCGCGGCAGCGGCCATCGCGGAGCATGGCCTGCTGCCGGCCGAGGAGATTGTGTCGACCTCAGCCCTCGGCCCCGATGAGCAGGCCGCGATCCTGAGCCGCCCGCGGCCCCGGGCCCTGACCATCGAGCACCCCGTGCTCGGCCGGGTCACCCTCCGCGACCAGACCCCCCTCCGGGCGCACATCCTGGACAAGGTCCTGACCGACATGACCGCGCGGCAGTGGCTATCCGCGCTCAATGAGCGGGTGTTCTTCTGGCTGCACTCCCAGCGCCTGGACCAGCTGCTCAACGCCCGGCGCAACCGCGGCCGGCCCCACGACATCCTCGTCGTCGACACCGCCAGCATGGTCAGCGCTCACGCCCGCCGCATCCGGCTGTCGGCGATCAACTCAGGGTCGACGCTGTACCCGAACGCCCCGGAACGCGGAACGCGAACGTTCCAGACGGTCGCGGACTATCCCTTCGCGGAACGGATCCGCAGCCGCCCGCCGCAGGCCGCCGTGGTCGAACTCGCCGTGTCCGGCGGGGTGCGCGACATCGCCAGCCACGTGATCGACGTGTACCGCAGGGTCGCATGACGACGCCCGGCCACGCTGACCCGGGCCGATTCCGCGGCGAGACGCTACCGGACCTGCTCGGGCCGCATACGCGGCTGCTATTCGTCGGCGTCAACCCCGGCCTGTCGGCAGTAGCGGTACAGGCGCCCTTCCCGCGGCGCGGCAACCGCTTTTACCCGGCCCTGTTCAAGGCAGGCATCACTGACCGGCTCATCGATGCCTCAGCCGGATTCGCGCCCGGCGACCGGGAGTACCTGACAGACCGCGGGATCGGCATTACCGCGCTGGTCTCAAGGGCAACCGCGCGGGCCGCCGAGCTGAGCACGGCAGAACTCCGCGCCGGCGCCCGGGACCTGCTCGCGACCGTCACGCGAGTCAGGCCGCAGGTAGTCGCCATTCTGGGGATCACCGCGTACCGCACCGCCTTCGACAGCCCGAAAGCCGGCACGGGCCGGCAGCCCGGACTGTTCGCCGGAACACAGCTCTGGGTCGTCCCCAATCCGAGCGGCCTCAACGCTCACTCCTCGCTCGCCGACCTGGCGGCCGCCTATCGCGAAGTCGCCATCGCCGCCGGCCTCGATCTGCGGCCCGAAGGCCGGTTAGGGCCCGGAAAAGGCGAGGGCGCCATCAGCACGATCCCGCGTCAAGGCTGGCCGGAGTGACGCTGATCCTGCCGCTCTCGTCTTCGAGTACGAGTTCCATGAACCCGGTCGGCTTGCACCCGACGTCAAAGCCGATGAGCGCGTCGCCGACAAGACCGCCGTCTACGGTGTCGCCGTTGGCCGAGAAGCACGCCGGCGTGAACGGCCGCTGCGCAACGACGAGATAGTCGTATCGCCAGACCTCGTGATACACCGTCTCCTGCGTGGTGTTCTCCATGCTCGTGGCGAGAACCACCTCCCAGTGTCCGTTGTGCGCACGCCAGCTGGCGGACTTCACTCTGAAGATCAGCTGGCCAGCCGGATCTGCCTTATCCACGGCGGTGGGGTTGTCGCTGAGCGCAATGGGACTCCAGGTCTGGTTGGCCGGCGGCACGCAGGCCGGGACGGCTGCCGGCGATTGGGTGCCCCCGCCGGTGCCTGGCCCCCACAGCAGCCACCCTCCCGTGCCGAGCCCGAGCAGCGCGATGAGCGCGACTCCGGCCGCCAGCCAGCGGCGACGCCGATTGCCGGGCACGGCCGGCTCGCCGCGGAGCGACCGGATCAGCCCCTCGACGTCGTCACGCCAGGTTTCGTCGTGCAGTTCCACGGCCTGCCGCTGGGCTAGCACCTGCAGGTCGGCGGGCAGCTCGTCCGCCTTCGGCAACTGGGCGCCACCGACGAGGACCGGGACAGCGCGGATGCCGCGCCTGAGCATCGTGGCCAGCTCCAGGCGCACGTAGTCGCCCGGTTCGAACAGGCGACGGGCGCCTTGCGGGCTTTCCGCGGTGAGCCAGCCCGGGCCGATGACCACCAGAGCGGCGTCACAGTCGGCGAGCGCGCGATCGATCGCCACCGTGTAATCCTCGCCCGGGCCAATCGCGGTCACGTCATGGAACACGCTTTTCGCGCCCAGGCGCTGGATCAAGGTATCGGTAAGGCGGCCGGCATACCCGCCCGCATCGCCACGCCGATAGCTCAAGAAAACCCGCATCAGACCCCCTTATGCAGGCAACTCCCCCGTTTGACAGCATCTCACTGAGAACCCCTCCGGTAAACATGCCCCGTTTCTTTTGCAGGACCTCACGTTCGCCATGCTGGGAGCGTCTTCCCGTTGAGGAAGGGCATCGGTCCCGGTCACCGGGCGCGCGAGCCGGTTAGTTCCGGGCGGCGGACCGGGGCGCTTGGGCCAGGATCAGGCCGGTGATCCGGTACCGGTTCCGCAGGCTTCTTGAGCACCATCCAGAGCGGAATCCCCGACACGGCGAGGAAGAACAGGACGTCGGCTGGCACGTTGAGCCAGAACCAGGCGGGCATCTTAGCCTCCTTTTTGCAGGATCGAACATGTTTTCAATGGACAGGTCAAGGGCGTAAATACGCACCGGCCCGGGCCGGTAAGCAGCGCAGCCGCGGCGGCAGACCGTGGCCGTCGGGCTCCTGGTCGCAGTAGGTCCGCTCGGCGAAGTCGAGGAAGCGCTCGACGTCGCGGATGTCGGACACCAGTCCCAGTGACACCCGGACGGCGCCGCCGATGGGCAGGCCGATGAGTCGCAGGTAGTCGTCCACCGTCGGCACGTCCGGCGGCGCGAACGCACGCCACTGCGTCCCGCGGGCGACTTGGCCGGTCAGGCCGAACGCCTGCTCCCAGGCGCCGGGGTTGCAGAAACAACCGGTTCGCACCGAGATGCCCGCTGCGCTGGCGTCCCGTGCGACCGCCCGCTCATCCACTAGGGCGCCGTTGGGGTCGAGGAAGTTGAACGCCACGGTCCCGCCACGGGCCTCGCCGTCCGCCGGCCCGTACAGGCGGACCAGAGGAGCCCCGTTGCCGTGCTTCATGCGGGCCAGGCAGCCAAGCAGCCAGCCGGTCAGGTAGCCGACCCGGCGATGGATCAGGTCAATGCCGATCCCGCTGATCCAGGCCAGGCCGGTCGTGACGTCGGGGATGGACAGGAAATTGACCGTACCGTCCTCGAACGCGGTCTCGTCGTCGGCGAGCCGGTGAAAGCCGCCTTGCACGCTCGCCCCCCAGACCGTGCCCCCGGAAAACCACGGGCGGCGCAGCCGCGCAAGCGCGTCCCGCCGCGCCAGCAGGCAGCCGATCCCGGTCGGGTAGCCGAACATCTTGTACCAGCTCAGGGTCACGAACTCCGGCTTGACCACGCCCAGATCGAGCCTGCTGGTCGGCACGAAGGCCGCCGCGTCGAGTAGCACGTCCCAGCCCGCCGCCTGGGCCTGGTCCACCCAGGCCAGCGGGTGCTGAACGCCGCTGAAGTTGCTCTGCGCCGGATAGGCGAACAGGCCCCGCCGACGGTTGCGGCCGGGACTCTCCCCGTGGCGGAGGGCGCCGCGTCCGAGCGCGGCACTGATATCGGTATCGGTGACCCTGAGGTCAGCGGCCGAGAACCCGACGTAGCTCACCGCGGCGCCGAGCGGGCGGGCGAACTCCCGCAGGCCGTGCACCGCGTTGTGATTGTCTGCGGTCAGCACCAGCCGGGGCTGGTGCCCGAACGGGTACGCCTCCCCGACCAGGCGGCATGCGCCCGTCGCGTTGGGGGCGAAGATGACCACGTATTCGTCCGCCGAGGCATTGAAATAACGCAGAACCGCATCCCGGGCCTGATCGATCAGCATGGTGGACGCGCGTGAGGCCGGGTTCTCCGAGTGCGGGTTACCGAAGTATCCGCCGCGCATCCGGCCGGCATGCGTGCGGAGCTGGGCGTCGGCAACCAGCCCGGCGCCGGCGTAGTCGAGGTAGACGTGGCCGCGGGAGCCCAGGTAGGGATACTCGGCGGCGCGCAGCTCATCCAGCCGGCCGGTCGTGACGTAGTCCGGGTAAGCGGCGAGAAACCCGGACCCGACGTGCCCGTCGGCGATCCGCATTGCAGGCGCTCTGAGCGCCAGTCCCGCCGTCGCCCGCCGGATCGTGCCGGTCGCTGTACTCTGCATGGTCATCAGGCCATCCCTCCCGTTTTCGGCCTGGTTCCACAGTCCCGCTAAGGGCCGGAGCGGCGCATCGGCCAGGCATCGCGAGCCGGCGGCGGCAGGCCCTTAAAATCGGCGCGCGATCCCCTTAGGAGCTCAGCGCGGACTGCTAGCCGACGCCCGTGCGGTGCGCCATCATCGGGGCTCTCACCGGCAACGAACCTGGCAGCGAGCCGACGGCCACCGGCCAGCAGGCCGCCCTAAGGGGATCTCGCGCAGATCTAAGCGGCCCCTGCTGCCCGGTTACGGTGACCGGCCGATGCGCCGCCGCGGCCCTTAACGCGACTGTAGGAGCAAGTCGGAATTCACCGATGCTGATGAAAGGGAGCAACGATGGACGTGCCAGCGCGGTCTGGGCGCAATCGGGGGGTTCGCACCGGGCCGACAGGGCCGGGTGCGAACCAGGGCACGGTCCCGCCGCGGGTGACCCGCGGTTCCGGTCAGCCAGCCACCCTGACGGGGGCGGAAGCGGTCTACCGCAAGCTGTTCGACTCGTTCGACCGAGACCGCGACGACAAGATCTCGCAGTGGGCGGTGCTCAGCCGGCTGCGAGGGTGCGGGCTGCTGCCTGACGATCCGCGGATCCAGGAGGCGCTGGCCGGGCTGACGGCAACGGAGGGAACCTCCAAGCAAATCAGCTTCGGGCAGTTCAAGGCGCTGGCCCAGCACAACAGCAGCCTGATCCAGCGGGCCGTCGAGGGAAATCTGGCGGTGCCGGATTTCCCGGCGCTAACCGGCGATCTCGACCGGATGTACGCCGAGCTCCTGCCGGTCACGTCCGGATCGGTAGCCGACTACATCCCGCAGCTCCGGCGAGTCAATCCGGACCAGCTGGCCATCGCCGTCTGCACGGTCGACGGCCAGCGCTTCTCCGCCGGGGACGCGAGGACGGCGTTCTGCCTGCAGTCGGTGTCCAAGACGGTGAGCTACTGCCTGGCCCTGGAAGAACACGGCCCTGACGGGGTGCACCGGCGCGTGGGCCGCGAGCCCAGCGGCCAGTCCTTCAACGAGCTCGCCTTGAATCCCAAGGGGCTGCCGCACAACCCGATGGTCAACGCCGGCGCGATCATGACCACCTCGCTGATCCGGCCGGACCTGGACATCGCCGACCGGTTCGACCACGTGGCCGCGACCTGGGCCCGGCTGACCGGCGGCGGCCGGATTGGCTTCAACAACGCCGTCTACCTGTCCGAACGGCAGACCGCCGATCGCAACTTCGCCCTGGGCTACTCGATGCGGGAAAGCGGCGCGTTCGCCCCCGGCACCGACCTGCAGCAGACGCTGGAGTTCTACTTCCAGGGCTGCTCGATCGAGGTCGATGCGCAGCTGCTGGCGGTCGCCGCCGCCTCGCTGGCCAACGCCGGCGTCTGCCCGCTAACCGAGGATCCGGTGTTTTCCGCCGACACCGTGCAGAGCTGCCTGTCGCTCATGTCCTCCTGCGGCATGTACGACTTCTCCGGGGAGTTC
>Ga0335073_10016060_pt1 | contig 10463 bp, 9 predicted proteins | sample Lox_Sample_22_FD_207093 | JGI IMG/M metagenome (GOLD analysis project Ga0335073, IMG submission 207093) | Soil microbial communities from Loxahatchee National Wildlife Refuge, Florida, United States - Lox_Sample_2.2 | ecosystem: Environmental > Terrestrial > Soil > Wetlands | place: USA: Florida...
CGTGGGCCGCGGGCAACTCGCGCAGCGGCCAGCGCGCGTCGATCGCCGCGAGGACCTCGCTCGCGGGGACGACCTGCTCCAAGCGCCAACCATTCGTCTCCCCCACGTCCATGTACTCGATGAAGCGCAGCACCTCGGGGCGGCCGCGGAAGTGCTCGGCCATCGCGCTCACGCAGTGATCGTTGATACCTCGGCGAACGACCATGTTGACCTTCACGGGCCCGAGGCCCGCGGCGTGCGCGGCCTCGATGCCTGCGAGCACCCGTCCTACCGGCACGCGCGTGTCGCTCATCGAGGAGAACGCCTTCTGCTCCAGCGCGTCGAGGCTCACCGTCACGCGATCGAGCCCGGCGTCCGCCAATGCCTGTGCGTGCACTGCAAGCGCGGTCCCGTTTGTGGTCAGCGCCAGGTCCTCGATTCCCTCGATCCGCGCGAGCATCGCCACCAAGCGCGGCAGCTCGCGCCGCAGCAGCGGCTCGCCGCCGGTCAGACGGAGCTTGCGCACCCCTGCACCGGCCGCCACGCGGGCGATCATCTCGATCTCCTCAAAAGAAAGAAGCTCCGCTCGATCGAGGAACGCGAAGTCCTTGCCGAACACCTCGCGCGGCATGCAGTAGCCACAGCGGAGGTTGCAGCGGTCGGTCACCGAGATCCGCAGATCGCGCAGCGGGCGCTTCAGGCGGTCGGCGATCTGGGCCATCGTGGTCACGATACCCCTGCCCGGGTAGGGCTACGCTCTGGCCATGGCCTCTGGGCTAATCGAGCTAGAGCAGGCTCGGCGCGTAGTGCTCGAACGCGTCAGAGCGCTGAGCAGCGAGCGTGTCGCGCTCGATAGCGCCCTCGGGCGGGTGCTCGCCGAGGACGTGCGCAGCGAGCGCGCCGTGCCCAGCTTCGACAGCTCCGCTATGGACGGGTTTGCCTTGCGTTGGGAAGACGTGGCCGACGCGCGAGCGGAGCGGCCCGTCGAGCTCGGGGTCGTCGGCGAGTCGCGCGCGGGTAGTCCTGCCGTACGCGGCATCGGCCCCGGCGAGGCGATCGCGATCTCGACCGGTGCCGTCGTGCCCGAGGGTGCCGATGCCGTCGTCCCCGTCGAGCAGACCCGCCGCGAGAACGGTCGCGTCGAGGTCCTCGCCGCGCTCGCCGCCCACGCCAACATCCGATTCGCGGGAGAGGATGTTCACGAGGGCGAGCTCGTGCTCTCCGTGGGCCACGAGCTGGGCGCCGCTGAGCTGGGCGTGCTCGCCTCGCTCGGATGCGCCGACGCGCTCTGCGGGCGCCGACCGCGACTCGCCTTGCTCACCACCGGCGACGAGCTCATCGCGCCTGGCCGGCCCCTGCCCTCCGGCGCCATCTACAACTCGAACGCCTTCTCGCTCGCGGCGCTAGCCGGACGGAGCGGTGCCGAGCTGGCCAGGCCGGTCATCGACGTCGGCGACGATGCCCAGGCCACACAAGAGGCGATCGCCACCGCGCTCGAGGATGCCGACGTGATCGTGCTGTGCGGCGGGGTCTCCGTCGGCGAGCACGACCACGTCCGTCCCGCGCTCGCTGCCCTCGGGGTCGAGCAAAGCTTCTGGGGCGTCGCGTTGAAGCCCGGCAAGCCCACGCTGTTCGCGACTCGCGGTGAGACGCTCGTCTTCGGACTGCCCGGCAATCCCGTCTCCGCGCTCGTCACCTTCTCGCTGCTCGTCGCCCCCGCGATCCGCGCGCTGAGCGGCGCGCGCGAGCCGCGGCGACGGACCCGCGCCACGCTTGCGGGACAGGCTCCAGCCGCGCCGGGACGGACGCACGCCGTCCGCTGCCGCTTGCGCCTCGGCAAGCGAGGCTGGGAGGCCGAGCCGACCGGCGCGCAGGGCTCACACGTGCTCACCTCGATGCTCGGCGCCGACGCCCTCGCGATCCTGCCCGCCAGCGAGGAGCCGGCCGCGGCGGGAACGGAGGTCGACGTCGAGTTGCTGCCCGGCGCCGTGCCCGGGCTTGATCGCGAGGCGGGCGGGGCTTTGCGCGGCGCAGACGCGAGCGGAAAGCGGTTGGCATGACCATCAGCGTCCGCCTCTTCTCGTTGCTGCGCGAGCGGGCCGGCAGCGAGCGCATGGAGCTACAGCTCCCCGACGGCGCCACCGTTGCCGACGCGCTCGCCGCGCTGCGCGAAGACCCTGCACTCGGTGAGCTGCTCGCGCGCCTCCCCGTGCAGTTGGCCGTCAACCGCGACTATGCCCAGCCGCGAACGCTCCTCTCGCCCGACGACGAGCTGGCGCTGATACCCCCGCTCAGCGGCGGGGACCGCAGCTTCGATGAGCTCGGCGCCCACGCGAGCGCGCCGCGTGTCCACGTCGCCGTGAGCGAGCAAGCGCCCAGCGTCGCGGAGCTCTCCGCCTTCGTCTCCGATTCCCGCGCGGGCGCCGTCGTGAGTTTCCAAGGGGTCACGCGCGAGGTCAGCCGCCTCGAATACGAGGGCTACCTCGAGATGGCTCGTGAGCGGATCGCGACGATCCTCCGCGAGTGCGTTCTCGCCCACGGCCTTTGCGCCGCTGCGGCCGAGCACCGCCTTGGCGACGTCGCGCTCGGCGAGCCCAGCGTGCTCGTCGTGGTCTCCGCGCCGCACCGCGACGAAGCCTTCGCGGGCGCGCGCGAGGCGATCGATCGGATTAAGGCCGAGGCACCGATCTGGAAGGTCGAGGTCGCTGCCGACGGTAGCCGCGTGCACGTAGCGGGGACTCCCGCGCCGGGGGCGCGATGAGCGACCGGCTCACGCACCTCGACGAGCAGGGCCGCGCTCGGATGGTTGACGTCGGCTCCAAGGAGGCGCGCGAGCGGGTCGCCCGCGCCCGCGCCCGCGTGCGCATGTCACCCGATACGGCGAGTGCCGTCGCGCGCGGCGACGCTCCCAAGGGCGACGTGCTCACGACCGCGCGGCTCGCCGGCATTCAGGCCGCGAAGCAGACCGGCCTGTTGATCCCGCTCGCACACCCGATCACTCTCACATTCCTCGACGTCGTGGCGAGCGTCGATCCCGCCGCCGGCCTCGTCGAGCTCGTCGGCGAGGCGCGAGCTGTCGACCGCACCGGTGTGGAGATGGAGGCGATGACCGCTTGTGCCGTCGCCGCGCTCACCGTCTATGACATGGTCAAGGGCATCGAGCGCGGCGTCGAGGTCGAGCAGGTCGTACTGCTCGAAAAGCGCGGCGGTCGCAGTGACTGGCGGCGTGAGGAGGATCGTTGATCGTGGACGAACGCGCTGCGATTCTCACGATCAGCAGCTCGAAGGCGGTACGCGCCGGCGAGGCAGGTGGACCGGAGCAGAGCGGCGACGAGTCCGGGCCGCGGCTCGCTGCCCTCGTGAAGCGCCTCAAGCTCACGCTCGCCGGGCGCGAGTTGATCCCCGACGATCGGGCGCTGATCGAAGATCGCCTGCGCCACTGGGCCGACTCCGAGCGCTGCGCGCTGATCCTCACGAGCGGCGGCACGGGGCTCTCACCGACCGACCTCACCCCCGAGGCCACGCGCGGCGTGCTCGAACGTGAGGCGCCAGGGATCGGCGAGGCGATCCGCGACGCCTCCCGGCCGCACACCCCCAACTGGATGCTCTCCCGCGCCGTCGCCGGCACACGCGGCGCCACCCTAATCGTCAACTTCCCCGGCAGCCCCGCGAGCATCGAGCAGACCGGGCAGGAGCTTGCCGGGCCGCTCGCGCACGCGCTCGCGCTGATCGCCGGGCGACCGGTAGGGCATTGAGCGACGCACGGCGCCATGCCGACGCCGAGCCAGGAGCAGAGCTCGCTCGGGTCACCGCACTCAGCCTCACTCCCGTGAAGGGACTGCGCATTGCGCCGGTCGAGCGGCTCGTACTCGACCGCGACGGCGCCCGCGGCGACCGGCGCTTCTACCTCGTCGAGGAGCGCGGCTGGATGGTCAACGGCAAGCACTCCCGCGCGCTGAACGAGGTCGTCGCCGAGCTCGACGCCGACGAGCATGACGGCGAGGAACATCTGACGCTGCGTTTTCCCGACGGTTCACGCGTGTCCGCGCCGGTCGAGCTCGGCGAGACGCTGCAGACGCGCTTCTTCTCGCGCCCGCGCGAGGCGCGGCTCCTGCTCGGACCGTTCGCAGCCGCGCTATCCCGGCACGCCGAAGAGGAGCTTCGCTTCGTGCAGCCCGTCGGCGGCACGGCCGTGGACCGCGGCCGCCGGGGGGCCGTCAGCATGATCTCGCTCGGCTCGCTAGGGCGACTGGCGCAGCTTGCCGGCGAGCCCTCGGTCGACGCTCGTCGTTTTCGCATGTCGATTGAGCTCGACGGGGTCGAGCCGTTCGCGGAGGAGGACTGGATCGAGCGGACGATCGCCATCGGCGAGACGCGGGTACGCCTGCGCGGCAACGTTGGGCGCTGCATCGTCACGAGCCGGAACCCCGAGAGCGGCGAGGTCGATCTGCCCACGCTCGATCTGCTGCGCGAGCTGCGCAGTGGCGTCGCGAGCAGCGAGCCCTTGCCGTTCGGCGTCTACGGCGAGGTGGCGCAACCCGGCATCGTGCGCCTCGGCGACCGCGTCGAAGTCCTGTGAGGTCGAGAAACGCTCACCGGAGTCGAGGAACGCTCACGTGCGGAACCCCGACCACGCACCTCGGTGACGGCGCTCGCAGGACGAGCGCCCCGGCAGTGGTTCGCGTCGGCGGCCGCACACCGCGACCGCATCGCAGCGAGGGCGACGAGCCCTCAGAGTCGCGGGCGATCTTGGGCAGAATCGACCGCCCCGGCACCAGGAGGCTTTACGACTTTTAGGAGGCATCGCCGGACGCCCGGGCGAGCGGTCTCGGACCTTGGTCGCGTCAGGCGTTCGCCGTCTGTCGCCTGCTTGCCTCACGCACTCCTGAGCGATCCTTGTGGGCACGCTCGTACTCACGCACCTGTGCCGCGAGCGAGTCGTCCGCGTCGTCCAGCGCCGTGCGGATTTCCTCGACGTTCTGCTCGTCGTAGCCTGGCCAAGGCTCATCGCCGCGCAGGCTGGATATCCGGCTGGTAATCGTGCTTCGGTGCTCGGTGCGTCGCTCGTAGGCGTCCACCTTCGCGAGGTCGATCTGCGAAAGCTCTGGGAGCTTCTCGACGATCTCTTGCGCGGTCAGCTCGTCGTAGTCGGAGATCGACAGATCGTCCACCGAGGCGACCGCACCCTTCGCGGTGCCCTCTGCGCGGGCCACCAGCGGTACTCGGCGCGCCTCACGAGCCGTGCGTTTCGCTCCAGAGCTCGCTTTGCGCGCGGTGCGACGCGTCGCTTTGCCGGCGTCGCGCACCACGTCCGCGGCACCCGTCTCGTCGAGCTCGTAGGAGCCCTCGCCTTCAACGTCGGCCCCCACCACGGCACCGGTGAGACGCGGGATCTCCTCGAGCACGCGGTCCAGCATGCGCCGCTCGTCTTCGAGGATCGATTCGGCAAGCTGCTCGGTTGGCTCATCTTCCACGGCGCGCGCGAGGCGGGCGATCGCCGTGTAGGTAGCGATCTCCAGTGCCTCTGTCGCCGCAGCGTCCTTAGCGTTCTTCAGCACCTTCTCCTCACCGCCACTGCCTCGGAGCAGATCGAGCGGGGCCTTGCCGAGGGCAAGCGCCTGGCCGATAACGGCCTCCACCAGGCCGATGCCCAGAGCGAGCGGGTTGCTGTCGCCACTCAGCTCCCGCCGGCGCTCCTTCACGCGCCGCGAATGGTCCTTCGTCTCGCGCAGGTGGGTCTCCAGCAATTGGCGGTAGCGTCCGCGCGGGGTCATCGCGATCTGCGCCTGCAACACGCGGGTCAGCGCCTGCTCCATCGCGTGGGCCTCATTCAGGTACTGCACGATCTTCTGCTCGGACTGGCTCATCGCTGGCTCCGTTCTCGTCTAGGGTCACCCGTCGCTTACCCGCTGACCACGCGGCGAACCAGGGCTGCCGAACCAGCGGCCGCCGGCTAGAGGGAAAAGCGGTAGCCCACTCCGGGATCGGTGACGATGTAGCGGGGCCCCGCCGCGCCCTCCGGCTCGATCTTCGCTCGCAGCCGCGCGATGTGCGTGCGCAGCGGCTGGATGTCGTCGACGTACTCCGGTCCCCACACCTCGGCGAGCAGCTTGCGGTGAGTCATCAGCCGACCCCGGTTGCGCAGTAGCACCCGCAGCAACTCGAACTCGATCGGCGTCAGGTGGACGGGCTCGCCGTCGCGCAGCACCACGCGCCCCGCGAGGTCCACCTCCAAGCCCTCGACCGTGATGCGCGGCTCCTCCGCCGCGGGTGAGGCGCGCCGCAGCGCGGCCTGCAGCCGGGCCACCAGCTCGCGCGCCCCGAAAGGCTTGGTGATGTAGTCGTCGGCCCCCGCCTCTAGCGCTCTGACCTTCTGCTCCTCCTCGCCCAACGCCGAGAGCACCAGGATCGGCATCTCGCTCCACTCGCGCAGCCTGCGCGTCACCTCGACCCCGTCGCCGTCCGGCAGCACCAGGTCCACAATCGCCGCCTCCGGAGGGCGAAGCGCCGCGAGGTCAAGCGCCTGTGAGGCGGTCTCGGCCGGCACCGCCTCGAAGCCCGCCTCGCGCAGCACTACCTTCAACGCCCTGACGATCTGTGACTCGTCGTCGACGACCAGCACCCGCACGGGCCGCGTGTCCCTGCCCTCCGTCGTCGCGCTCGCCTGCCCCTGCCCCTGCGCGCTCACGCTTGCTGCGCCACCGTTCGCCCGAGCTCGCCCGGCGAGTCGCTTGCCCGCTCGCCCTCGGCTTGCAGCGGCAGCTCAAACACGAACGAGGCCCCCTGACCGGGCAGCGACTCCACGTGCAGCGACCCGCCGCTCGCCTCGGTAAAGCCCCGCGCGATCGCGAGCCCAAGACCCGAGCCACGATGACCGCCCGTACTCGTGCCCGCGCGGTAAAACGGCTCGAACACGCGCTCCAACTGCGCGGGCGGAATTCCGGGGCCACGATCCACGACGCGCACGATCACCCGATCGCCGGCGCGGCGCTCACCCTCGATCGCGTCCTCGACGCCCCCGCGCGCCAGCGGCCTAACCGCGCGTGCCCTGACCGACACCGGATGCCCGCCCGAGTGACGTCGCGCGTTCTCAAGCACATTCACGAACGCGCGCTCCATCTGCACGGGGTCCACGCTTACGAGCGGCAGGTCTCGGTCGATCGAGAGGCTGAACTCCTCCGCGCCCGGAGCCAGCTCAGCGAGCGCCGCGCGGATCAGCTCCTCCACCGAGGTCCAGTCGCGCCGCGGCTCCGCCGCGCCCGCTTCCAATCGAGATAGATCCAGCAGGTTGTCAACCAGCCGCGAGAGGCGTTTGGCCTCCTCGAGAATTACGGCCGCAAGCTCCGCGCGCTCTTGCTCCGAGAGCGTCGGCGAGCCCAGCGCCTCGCCCGCCGCAGAGATCGCGGTTAGTGGCGAGCGCAGATCGTGGGAGACCGCGCGCAGCAGCGCCGTCTTCACGATGTCCGCGCGGCGCAGCGCCGCCGTCTCGACCACGTCGCCCAGCAAACCCTCGCGTTCGAGCGCCGCACTCAGCAGTGCCTCGAGCGCTGGCACCACGCGCTCCTGCAATCGGCGCAGGCTCGCCTCCGAGGTGTCCGCGCCGACTAGCAGCGTGCCGAGCCGGCGCGTCCCGTCGCGCAGCGGGAACGCGATCGTCCGCTCGTCACCTTCGACCGCGTCCATCGAGATCGCCGCCGAGCTCAGCTCCAGGGCCTGGGCGAGCCGCGCCGCCGCGGTCGAGAGCGCGTTCGGCAAGTCGTCACCGCGCAGCAGCAGGCGCGCCATCTCGGCCGCCAGGTCCGCCTCGCGCCGACGCGCCTCCGCGTCGCGCGCGCGGGCCCGCGTCACCTCCGCCAGCGAGCTGGCGAAGCCCGCCACGACGAGAAACGCCACGAGCGCGACCCAGTTGCTCGACTGTTTGATCGTGAAGCGCCCGACCGGGTCGATGTGAAAGTAGTTCAGCGCCGCCGCACTCGCCACCGCCGTCGCCACCCCCAGCCAGCCGCCCCAGGTGATCGATACGACCAGCACCGCGGGCAAGTAGACGACCGACAGCGAGACCACCGGCGCGACATGCTTCAGCGGAAACACGAGCAGCGTGCACAGCGCCACTGACGCGGCCGCCACGACCAGGCCCGCGCGGCGAGGCGGCGGAGTGGGCGCCAGCAGGAAGCCGAACCACGAGGACATCGCCGTTGAAGCGTAATGCCGCCGCGCCGGGCGCGATCGTCTCCTAACCGGCCCGATCGTTACGCCTGAATACCTAGAACTTCCGTCTGCGCGCCGAGACTTCAGTCAACCGCGCGGGTATGGAGTCCGAACCCAGATCCAGGGCCCCCGCGACACCATGAACGTTCGTCTCCCGATGTTCTCGAGCGCGCTTGCCGCGCTCGTGATTTTCCTCATCCCCTCATCCGCACTCGCGGGCGGGCTACCTGTCAACCCTTCGCAGTTCGGCGTCAGCAGGATCTGCGCCACGCCCGAACCCGGCTTTTCGGGTTGCATGGGGCTGCGGCTCGTTCCCGACGAACCCTCCTCGGAACCCGGGGTCGAGACGGTCTCCGAACCTTCGGCGAGCCCTGAAGGCTCGGCGAGCCCCGAAGACGAAGCGGCCCCCCAGGTCACCGAACACACCGAACCGATCAAAGGCAGCCTGACCCCGGCGAACTTGATCAGCGCCTACGGCCTCGCCGGCGCGGTACCGCCGAGCACACAGACGATCGCGCTCGTGGATGCCTACGACGACGCGACAATCGCAGCCGACCTCGAAGTCTTCAGCCAGCGCTTCAACTTGCCCGCGTGCAACGAAGCGAACGGCTGCTTCAGCAAGGTCAACCAGAAAGGCAAAGCTTCGCCGCTGCCTGCATCGACCGGCGCGAAAGAACGCGGTTGGGCGCAGGAGATTGCGACCGACGTCGAGGTCGCTCATGGCGTCTGCCCGAGCTGCCAGATCCTGCTCGTGGAGGCGAACACGAACGAAAACAAAGACCTCTACGCGGCCGAGCAGACCGCCGCCTCGCTCGGCGCGAGCGAGATCTCCAACTCCTGGGGTGGGCCAGAGGGCACGAGTGACAGCAACGCCTTCAATCACCCCGGCATCGTGATCACCGCTTCCTCTGGGGACAATGGCTACCTCGACTGGTTCTCCAAAGAACCGGCCGAATTCGCGAACTACCCAGCCAGCTCGCCGCACGTGATCGGCGTCGGCGGCACACGCCTGACGCTGAGCGCAGCGAAGATCTGGGAAAGCGAGACCGTCTGGAACGACGGCGGCAAGAACGGGGGCGTGCCCGAAGGAGCAGGCGCCAGCGGCGGGGGATGCAGTGGCCACTTCAGTGCGAACGCCTGGCAGCAGAGCGTGCCCGACTGGCCGGCTGTGGGTTGCGGCGACAAGCGTGCGGTCACCGATATCTCTGCCGACGGCGACCCATATAGCGGCGTAGCCGTCTACGACTCGACCGAAACCGAAGGCGAAAAGGGCTGGTTCATGATCGGGGGCACGAGCGTCGCCTCGCCGATCATCGCCTCGATCTTCGCGCTCGCGGGTGGCGCGCAGGGCTACTCCTACCCCGCCCAGATGCTCTACGAAAACCTCCAGCAGAACCCCGCTTCGCTGCACGACATCAGCGCCGGCTCCAATGGCGAATGCACCAAAAAATTCAAAAAAACCAGCGGCCAGTCTGGCTGCACGACCTCCGAACAGGCCGCAAGCTGCTCCGCGCTGCTGATCTGCCTCGCCGCGCCCGGCTACGACGGCCCCAGCGGCGTCGGCAGCCCGAATGGCCTCGACGCCTTCAGGCCGCCCGGTAGCGGCGGCGGGAACAAACAATCCCTCGAAGGCGAAGAAGAAGCGACCGGCGCGCCCACGCCCGCGCCCGAACCGCCGCCCACCGGGACCAGCTCACCGGGCGCCGACGGGCAGGCAAGTGCAAACGGCGCCGCCGCCACGCCGACGGTCTCAGCGCTCAGCCTGACCCGCACTGCGCGCGCGGCCTTGCGTCGGCACCCACGCCTGACCAAGCTCGGCTTCGCCTTCACGCTCAACCTCCCGGCGCGAGTGCGGGTCACGCTCTCAAGGCGCGTGCGGGTGCACGGGCGAATGCAATGGCGGGCCGTCTCCTCGACGCTCGCGTTCAATGCCCGCGGCGGCGCGCAAACCAAGCGGCTCAGCGGGCGTGCCTCGCTCGCGCGCGGGAGCTATCTGCTCACGGTCACGCCCGAACGCGGCGCTGCGAAGTCGATCATCTTCAAGCTCGGCTGACGCCGGGCGACTCCAGCGACTGACAGGCGCCAGACGCTTGCATGAGCGCTCCCGGCGCTTGTGCGGCCTCCGGCCCCTGGCTAGCTTGGCCAGTCCATGCTCAAGCGTCCGCACCTCATCATCCTCGCGCTCGCCGTCGCGGTTGCCGCCGCGCTCGTGTCGGTCGCCTACGGCGCGAGCGCCGGCTCACTCGAAAGCAAGATCGGCGCCGCGGGCAGCAAGG
>Ga0335073_10016061_pt1 | contig 10462 bp, 10 predicted proteins | sample Lox_Sample_22_FD_207093 | JGI IMG/M metagenome (GOLD analysis project Ga0335073, IMG submission 207093) | Soil microbial communities from Loxahatchee National Wildlife Refuge, Florida, United States - Lox_Sample_2.2 | ecosystem: Environmental > Terrestrial > Soil > Wetlands | place: USA...
GATGGCTTGCGGCACATGCCGGACCGGTGGTGGGCGCAACGGCAAGCTGACGATCACCGGCCCTGGCACAGGCTGGCCACTCATCGGCGGCTGTGCCAGCTTGGCGAGTACTTCTACGTAAGCGTGGCCGCCTGCCCCGATGACCTCAGCCTGGTGCTCGCCGGATCGGGCGCGACAGCTAACAGCGACCTCGGCGACGTCAGCCTGCTGCGCTTGGCAGCGCCGAGTCCCCAGATACCGGCTTCGACGACACGGTTTTTGACCGGGTCGGCTGGAGCGGTGACGGGCGGCTGGTCGCGGGGGCCAATGTGGCCGGGGTGGCGGTGGCCGAAGCAGCCACCGGGCGGGTTCTGCTGAGCGCCGGCGGGGCGACTGGACCGGTGGCGCTTGACCACACCGGAACGCTTGTGGCATACGGCTGCGGGGCCGGGGACGTGGCCATCCGCGATGTCGGGTCGGGCGAGTTGCTCTCCACTGCCAGGACGGGCCTGGCCACGGTCAACGCGCTCGCCCTTCGCTCCAGACGGGCGCGGGCTGGTGGCGGCGGGAGGCGACCGGCCGGCAGCATGCCTGCTTACCCTGGACCGCGGCAGACCGCAAGACTTGTCAACAGTCACCGTCACCGACCCCGAACTCACGATCAACGCAACCTGGCCGTTCGCCTACTCCGCGGCGCGAGCGTGCTGGACCGGCCGTGAGCCGCAGGTGTTCGCTTCCGACGACGACCTGGCGGTACTGTTCAACGGCTCCACCGGCCAGGTCCGGTGGACGTCACGGGCTGGACTGGTAACCGGCTCCTTCACCCCTGACGGGCGGACCTTCATCGCCTCTGCGGATCCCGGGGTGATCAACGCCTGGTTCCTCGGCTCGCTCCCGGCGCCATGAGACCGCGATAGTCCGGTAATCGATCACGGTGATGCCCTCCTGCTGAAGCAGTTGCTGGGCTTGCGGCGAGGTCAGGAACTGGTAGTCGGTCCAGCGCACGCGCCAGCCGTCGGGATCGGTTGCCTGTGCTTGTTCGCTGCCCAGACCGGGATGCACTGCCCATTCGGTAAGGCCGGGCGGCAGGTCATGCAATAGCGCTGCGTATTGAGCCGCCTTGGTGTCGATGCGCAGGCCGAAGCTGTCCAGGAAGTCGCGGTCGACGGCCGGCAGGCCTTGCCGTTGTAGCTTTTGGCGTCCGGGACTGAGCCAGGCTCGCATTGCCAGGCCATGCTCGTGGGCCAGCTTCAATGTCAGGTCGAAGATGTCGCTGCGCCCGCCGTCGGCTAGGCAGTGCCAGTCCAGGTGGGTGGGCGTCAGGCCTGCGCTGGCTACGGTGTCGATCTGCGCCCGGAACTCACGCTCCACTTCGTCCAGGCGGGCTTGGGCGAGCAAGCGGGGAATCTCGGCCGGGGTGAACAGTTCGCCGGTCTCGTCCAGCAGCGAGGGCACTTTCTCCTTGGCGGTTAGCGGCCCCCATCGGCAGCGGGTCATGTCGCACACCAGCGTGAGATGGATCCCGAACGGGATCTGCCGATGCCGGCGGAGCAGGTGCATGGCGTGCCCCGCCGCCGGGCACGGCACCATCAGGCTGCACGAACTGGCGATCCCTTCGGTGATCGAGCGCAGGACCGCGGCGTTTATCGCGTGATACATCCCGAAGTCGTCGCTGTTCACAATAAGCAGGCGGGCATCAGGCGGAAAGCCCAGCAACCCAGCCGAGGGAGCGGCCGCCGGCGGGCCGCCGGCTTTCTCCTTCATGCCGCCAGTGTGACCGTGACCCGGGGCAACCTCCAGAGGTTTCAGTCGCCGCTCAGGTAGCGCTGGCGGGCGGCGTTGCCGACGGGGCAGCCGCCGGGGGCGCCGCGGCACGTGCCGGTGTCGCACAGGCGGCAGATCCAGCGGGTGGCCCCAGGCGCGCGAATCATGCCGATCAGCATCTTGGACATGAGCTGCTCGAACGTCTCGCGCTCTGTTGGTGAGAGGGCCGCCAGCGCGCCGCCGAGGACGTCGGCCCTGGCCGCCGCCACTGCCAGGGCCGCCTTCTGGCCCCGTTCGGTGAGCTCGACCGAGACCGAACGCCCGTCGGCACCAGGCCCGCGGCGCACGTAACCGGCCTCGGCCAGCCGGTCCACCAGCCGCACGGTGCCCGACGACGTGAGCCCGAGCACCTGCCGCAGCCGGTCGACCGACGGCCGGTCGAGGAAGTGCAGCAAAGCACTCAGCATGGCCGCTCCCGACTCCGGCCGCCCGCCCGCCTCGGCCATGGCGTCCGCCATCCGGTCGGCGATCACCAGCGACAGCGCGCCGAGAAGGTTGGCGGCCCGGTCTAGCGGCTGGCCTTTCCCGGAATCCACAGTGAGCCCGCGCCGTCAGCCGATCTCGTAGTCAAACCTGAACGAGCCGCCCGGCGGGCTGTCCGACACCGCCGAGCCCGTGCCGGACAGGCCGGCCAGTTCCCCGGTGCCCGAGCCGTCGATGACCGTCCAGTTGGTCTTGGCCTCGCCGCCTTCGTAGACGCCATCCGCCTGCACCACGAACGTGCCGGTCCGGTCGCCGACCTGCCCGGTCATGCGCTGCATTCCGGTGAAGACGGCAGTGCCGTCCTCCCGGTAGCACATCACCGCATCCCAGGTGCCGCTGGCTGTCACGTCACCGCTGAAGTCAAAGGTGACCGTGGCCCTGGTCAGCTTGCTCTTGCCGTCAAGCTCGGCACTGGTGTTCTCATCCCAGGCACCGACCGCGAACGTGCCCTCCGCATGCTGCGTCACGGCACTCTCTCCCTTCCGGTGGTCTCGTCTGGACAATTAATGTGTGAGTCACACATTAATATACGGACCGTCAGCCGGTTCGAGCGGGGCTCGCCATACGTCGAGATGGCCACGTGCTGGGCGATACCACCTGCGACCAACGACGGTGAGTGCTGGTGCAGCTACCATCCGTAACATTGCCGGCGCATGATTAGCAGGTGCCCGCTCCGCAGCTCCGCATCCCGGGCCTGGCCAAGCCGCCCGCACCCCGGCAGGCCGCTGCACAGCGCGCTCGCGAGTGGCTCAGCGAGCTGTTCTCAGAACCAGCGCAGACGCGCGCGCTCACTGGCGCGCGGCGCTGGGCGGCATTTGTCGTGATTCAGGTGGCCGCGGTCGCCGCCGGCACGGCCGTGATGCTTGCCCGCTTCGCCGGCTCGCCGCCCTGGCACATCGTCTACGCCGAAGACCTCGGCATCTACCTGCCCCAGGCGCTCGGGCATCCGTGGCAGCTGCTGCAGTCCTACGCCGGCTACCTCCAGCTGGTCCCCCGGCTGATCGCTCAGATCGTCTCGATGCTGCCGATCCGGGACGCGGCCGCCGGCTTCGCCGTCGCCGGCGCGCTCGTCGCATCCGGGTGCGGGCTCTTCGCCTATCACGCCTGCGCTGGGCAGGTCAGCTCACGCTGGCTGCGCGCGGGTGTGGGCCTGTCCGTCGTGCTGCTGCCGGTGGCACAGCTCGAGATCGCTGACAACGGGGTCAACACCCCGTGGTACCTGCTCGTCGCCCTGTTCTGGGCACTCGTGTGGCGCCCGCGCACCTGGGGCGGGGCATGGACCGCTTGTGTGGTCGCGTTCCTGGCGGCCGCCTCCAGTTCGCTCGCGCTGGTCTTCGCGCCGCTGGTGGCCGCGCGCGCCATCGCGGCACCCTGGCGGGCCCGCGACCATGCCGTGACCGCGGGCTGGGCCGCGGGCTCGCTGCTGCAAGCTGGCGTCATCGTCGGGAGCCATCTGTCACGGAGCGGTGCCCTGGCTAAGGCGCCCCGGTATTACACCCGCGACGTCGTCCTGCCGGCGTTTGGCTGGCACCTGGCCTGGCACCTGCGGTCTGCCCTCGGCGTGACGGGCGCCATCCTGCTGGTGACCGGGGTCCTGGCGCTGCTTCTCGGCCTGGCCGCGATCACGCTGGGGAGTAAGTGCCGGGTGTTCATTGTCACCGCGGTGCTGACCGGCCTCGTCTTCACGCTGGTCAGCACCATCCTGGGCTGGGGTGCGCCGGACAGGCCAGTGACGCTGATCGCGGAGTCAGGCTCCCGCTACTCCACGCTGCCCATCCTGCTGTTTGATGCCGCGCTGATCGTGGCGGCCGATACCGTCCTGCTTCGCTGGCGGCCGCGCCCCCAGGCAATTGCCGCGGTCGTCGCGGTGACGGCTATTCTGGCGGTTGGCTGGGTCTGGGATTTCCGTTACCAGGTGGGCCGCATGAACGCCCCCGCCTGGTCGCAGACGGCGGACTCGTGGCTGAGTTACTGCCAGCGCAACCCGGCAGGATCGATCTCGGTATCGTTCCCTGATTACTGGGGTCCGGCTCCGCTGAGCAGCACGTTCAGTTGCACCAGCCTGAACCGCTGACGCCGGAGGATCAGAGGATCAGATGCCAGAGTTCCGTTACGCCGACCTGCTGCCGCTCGGCCAGGACACCACCGACTACCGGCACCTGACCGCGGACGGGGTGACCACCAGGCAGGCAATCGGCAGGGATTTCATCGAGATCGAGCCGGGCGTGCTCAGCCTGCTCACCCAGACCGCCATGCGCGACATCGCGCACCTGCTGCGGCCCGGACACTTGCGCCAGCTCCGGTCGATCCTGGACGACCCCGAGGCGTCGCCAAACGACCGGTTCGTCGCCCGCGACCTGCTGCAGAACGCCTGCATCGCGGCCGGCGGGATACTGCCAATGTGCCAGGACACCGGCACAGCGATCGTGTCCGGCCACCGGGGCCAGAACGTGCTCACCAGCGGCCACGACGAGGAGCACATCGCCCGCGGCGTGTACGACGCCTACACCACGCTGAACCTGCGCTACTCCCAGATGGCCCCGCTGACCATGTGGGAGGAGCGCAACACCGGCAGCAACCTGCCCGCCCAGATCGAAATTCAGGCCACCGACGGCGACGAGTACGAGTTCCTGTTCATCGCCAAGGGCGGCGGGTCGGCGAACAAGTCCTACCTGTTCCAGGAGACCAAGGCGGTGCTCAGCCCGGCAGCCATGGAGAAGTTCCTGGACCAGAAGATCCGCTCGATCGGCACGTCCGCCTGCCCGCCCTATCACCTGGCGATCGTGGTCGGCGGCACCAGCGCCGAGTTCGCGCTGAAGACCGCCAAGTACGCCTCGGCCAGGTATCTGGACACGCTGCCGGTGAGCGGGTCGCTGGCCGCGCACGGGTTCCGTGACCTCGACCTCGAGCAGCAGGTGCTGGAGATCACCCGGCGGACCGGGATCGGCGCGCAGTTCGGCGGCAAGTACTTCTGCCACGACGTGCGGGTGATCCGCCTGCCCCGGCACGGTGCGTCATGCCCGGTCGCGATCGCGGTATCCTGCTCAGCCGACCGGCAGGCCCTCGGCAAGATCACCCGCGATGGCGTGTTCCTGGAGCGGCTGGAGACCGACCCGGCGCAGTACCTGCCCGATGCGCAGGAGGACGACCTCGGTGCCGACGTTGTGCGGATCGACCTGTCGCGGCCCATGGACGAGATCCGCGCCGAGCTCTCCCACTACCCCATCAAGACCCGGCTGGCGCTGACCGGCCCGATGGTCGTAGCCCGGGACATCGCTCACGCCAAGATTTCAGAACGAATAGCCAGCGGGGATCCCATGCCCGCATACCTCCGCGATCATGCGGTTTATTACGCCGGGCCAGCCAAGACGCCGGAAGGCTACGCGTCGGGGTCGTTCGGTCCGACGACCGCCGGCCGGATGGACTCCTACGTGGAGCAGTTCCAGGCGGCTGGCGGGTCGCTGGTGATGCTGGCCAAAGGAAACCGGTCCGCTGCCGTCACCCAGGCGTGCCAGAAGCACGGCGGGTTCTACCTGGGCTCGATCGGCGGCGCGGCGGCCCGGCTGGCCCGGGACTGCATCACCAAGGTCGACGTTCTGGAGTACCCGGAACTGGGCATGGAAGCGGTCTGGAAGATACAGGTCCGCGACTTCCCTGCGTTCATCGTGGTCGACGACAAGGGCAACGACTTCTTCGCCGAGTCAAGCTCATCAAGGCAGCCGCTGCTCACGATCGGCTCGGGACCGGCCGAGGCATGACGGGTTTGAGCATCACGGGGTCCGAGGGAGCGTTCCGGGTCGAGCATGACTCGATGGGCGAGGTCCGGGTGCCGGCGCACGCCCTGTGGGGGGCGCAGACCCAGCGCGCCGTGGCGAACTTCCCGGTGTCCGGCGAGCGGCTGCCGCGCGAGGTGGTCCACGCGCTCGGCCTGATCAAGGGGGCCGCGGCCCTGGTCAACGCCGACCTCGGGGTACTGGGCACCGAGATGGCCGAGGCCATCTATGAGGCTGCCGCCGAGGTCGCGCGGGGCGAGCACGACAGCCAGTTCCCGGTCGACGTGTTCCAGACCGGTTCGGGCACGTCGTCGAACATGAACGCCAATGAGGTGATCGCCACCCTCGCCAGCCGCAGGCTGGGCCGGCCGGTGCACCCGAACGACGACGTCAACGCGTCCCAGTCGTCCAATGACGTGTTCCCGTCGGCGATCCACATCGCGGCCGCTGGCGCGATCAAGCGCTCTCTGCTGATCGGGCTCGATCACCTGGCTGAGGCGCTGGAGGAGAAGGCGGACGACTTCGCCGATCTGGTCAAGAGCGGCCGGACGCACCTGATGGACGCCACCCCGGTCACGCTCGGCCAGGAGTTCGGCGGGTACGCGGCGGCTATCCGGCACGGCGCCGAGCGGGTAGCCGCCGCCCTGCCGGACATCGGCGAACTGCCTCTGGGCGGCACCGCCGTGGGGACCGGCCTGAACGCCCCGCCCGGCTTCGCCGCCGCGGTCATCGGCCGCCTGGCCGATTCCGAAGACCTGCCGCTGACCGAGGCCCGCGATCATTTCGAGGCGGCCGGAGCGCGGGACGCGCTGGTGGCTGCCAGCGGTCTGCTGCGCGCGGTCGCCGTGACCGAGTACAAGATCTGCAACGACCTGCGGCTGATGAACTCGGGCCCGCGCGCCGGGCTGGCCGAGATCCGCGTCCCGGACCTGCAGCCTGGGTCGTCGATCATGCCGGGCAAGGTCAACCCGGTGATCTGCGAGGCGGTCTGCCAGGTCTGCGCTCAGGTGATCGGGAACGACGCCACGGTGGCGTTCGGCGGCGCGGCCGGCAACTTCGAGCTGAACGTCATGATGCCGGTTATCGCCCGCAACCTGCTTGCCTCGATCAGCCTGCTGTCGTCGGCTTCCCGGCTGCTCGCCGACCACTGCATCAGCGGCATCACCGCCGACGCGGGACGGCTCCGCTGGCTGGCCGAGGCCTCCCCCGCGATCGTCACTGCCCTGAACCCGTTCATCGGCTACGAGGCCGCCGCCGCTGTAGCCCACGACGCCCTGGACTCCGGCCGCACGATCCGCGAAGTGGTGATCGCGCGCGGGCATGTGGCCCGCGGCGACCTTACCGAGCAGCAGCTAGACGCGGCCCTCGATGTCCTGGCGATGACGAGGCGGCCCGCCGCCACTACGTGAGTGGCAGCGGGCCGCGTTCAAACCCTGACGACTTTTAGTACCAGCCGTCAGCTTCCTCGTGATCCCAAGCCGCGCACGGCGAGCCGTACGTCGACCTGATGTAATCCAGCCCCCACGTGATCTGCGTGGTGGCGTCGGTCTCCCAGTCCGGACCCGCGCTGGCCATCTTCGATCCAGGCAGCGCCTGCGGGATCCCGTAGGCGCCGGAACTCGGGTTGCTGGCCGTCACGTTCCACCCGCTCTCCTCGTTCCACAGCGAGTTGAGGCAAGTGAACTGGCTGGACGACCATCCATACGAACCCAGCATCTGCATGGCGATCTGCTGCGCCGACCCCGGCGACACTGCCGGGACTGACGTGGGCTGCTGATTCGCCTGCTGCTGCGCTGCCTGTTGCTGGGCTGCTGCCGCTGCTGCGGCAGCACGTGCGGCCGCCTGCCGCTGTGCCGCAGCCAGCCTGGCGTCGCTCAGTTCCGTTGCGAGCACCTGACTGCGCTGCATCTGCTGGTCGAAGTCGAACCCCGGGACCGGGGCTGACCCGGCTTTCCCGGGGCTGGCCGGGGGTATGGCCTCCAGCAGGGCTGAGTTGGCGCTGGCGCCTACTTGAGCGCCAAGGCCGGGCCGGGCGGACGGGGTTGCTGGCCACAGCGCCACAGTCCCGAAGGCTGCCGCTGCGGCGAGCACGGTTCCGCCGGCCGATACGAGCGTGATCTTGGATGGTTTTTTGGACAGGACGTATTTGCGTGATGCTTCCGACAAGACGCTTTCCTGGTCGGGCGCGCGATCCGCGCTCGGCTTCCACCCCGTGACGTTGCCAATTCCGAAGGATGTTCCCCCGGGGCCGGCAACGGCGTACAGACGTGCCGCGGGTTCAGGGCGACTGGCTGTTCAAGACAGCCGGTCACGCACGCGGGTGCTGTCGGTAATCGACCCTGCCTGAGAATCAGGCGGTCTGCTGGTTAATCAACGGTAAATTCCATATGACGTACGTCACACTGCACCGTTACTGCTGGTAGCCGCAGCCAATTCAGCCCAGGCGGGCTGACCACTCCAGCACCGCCCAGGCTGACATTTGACTGCCGCCGGATCAGTACCAGCCGTCCGCTTCCTCGTGGTCCCAGGCGCCGCACGGGGTGCTGTAGACGTCCTTGATGTAGCCAAGCCCCCAGTTGATCTGGGTGGCCGGGTTCGTCTGCCAGTCCGGCCCGGCGCTGGCCATCTTGTCCCCAGGCAGCGCCTGCGGGATGCCATAGGCCCCACTGGCATTCTCGGCGTCGTAAACCCAGCCGCTCTCGCGTTCCCAGAGGTCATACAGGCAGCCATACTGCCCGCTGACGCTGAAGCCAAAGTTGGGCATGAGTTGCTGCGCGGTGGCCTCGGCACTGCCCGGGTCGGCCGGGGGGAACGTGAGCGCGGGCTGACTGCCACCGGATCCCGACCCCGACGACGAGGACGAGGGGGCCTGAACCTGGATCTGGGCCACCGCCGGGGCCCCGACCATGTCGATCGACCGGGACGTGGCGTCAACCAGGATCATTTCCTGGCGCTCCGCTTCCAGCAGCGCGGCCGAATGGCTGGTCGGAATCGCCGCGAGCGCAGCGCCTGCCGGATTGGTGCCGCTGGCCGACCACTCGATCTCGACCACCACACCAGCGGCGATCACGAGCACCGAGGCGACCGTCGCAATCGTCAGAGTGCGAACCTGCCTGCGCCTGCGGCGCCGCGCCAGCGCCCGGCTGCGGTGCTGTGACAGTGCGGTCAATGCGGTCCTTCCGTCGGCCAAGCACGTGGGCAAGAACACCCAGCGCGCAGAGCGCTGCGGGTCAGGGCAGCGAATCGCATGACGGGGACCGATCCGGCGCCACGAGGTGCTATGGCAGAGCCCGCCGCATGTGGATCCAGCACCGTCGCCGAACTACGTTGCCAGAAGTGACACAGTGGACGAAGCGTTTCCGATGAAAAAGTCGTTCAGTGAACACGTGAATTGCGCTTTGCGCATCACAAGTTGGCAACGCGTGCCGTTACAATTACTAAGAGTAATAGGTCTTGGCCGCGATCGCAGCTGCCGCCAGGCACGGCCCGGGCACGCGACGCCGGCAGGTGGGGCAGTGTGCCAAGGTGGCCCGGATGGGGTTAACTTGCAGTCAGGGCACCGACCAGCGGGACCGTGATGACAGTGAGCACCAGTCCAGGATCAACCCCGGAAGCGGGCAGTACGCGCCCGCTGACCAGCAAGAACGCCGGGACGGCGCGCCGCGGCACATGGGAGATCGGCACCGGCGATGCCGAGACCGTGCTGGCTGAGGCGCGCAAGGCATTGTTCGTGATGGTCGGGTTCCTGGCCATCATCTGGATTGTCCAGATCTTTAACTGGGCTGATCACTATCACCTCAGCGTGGAGTACGGCATCCGCACGCGCAGCATCGGCTCGCTGCCCGAGATACTGAGTGCGCCGTTCCTGCACCTGAGCTGGACCCACATCGAAAGCAACTCAGGCCCGCTGTTCATCTTCGGCTTCCTGGCCGCCTACCGCGGAGTGTACAAGTTCCTCGGCGTAACCCTGTTCGTGATAGTCACCAGCGGGATCGCTGCCTGGCTGTTCCTGCCCAACAACACCGTCTCGGCCGGGGCGAGCGGCGTCGTCTTCGGGTACTTCGGCTACGTCATGGTCCGCGGGTTCTTCGACCGGCACGTGATCGACATGATCCTCGGCGCGGTGATGGCCCTCTGCTTCGCCTACCAGTTCACGGTGCTGCTGCCGCATCAGGGGATCAGCTGGCAGGGCCACATCGGCGGCCTGGTGGGCGGCGTGGCGGCCGGCTGGATCTTCCGCGACCGGCGCCCGCGCGCGGCCAAGCCCAGGAGCGCTCTGCCTGGCCGGACCACGGGCACATCGACGTCGACCACGGTGGCAACCGGCCCGCGGGCCGACCTGCACAAGCAGCTCGACGACCTGGGCCTGTAAGCAGTGGCCGGGCTACTCCCCGGCCGCGCTT
>Ga0335073_10016063_pt1 | contig 10462 bp, 10 predicted proteins | sample Lox_Sample_22_FD_207093 | JGI IMG/M metagenome (GOLD analysis project Ga0335073, IMG submission 207093) | Soil microbial communities from Loxahatchee National Wildlife Refuge, Florida, United States - Lox_Sample_2.2 | ecosystem: Environmental > Terrestrial > Soil > Wetlands | place: USA...
CGGCTTCCCGGACGGCAAGACGTCTTCACTCAACGCCTAGCCTCTGACTCAGGTCTGGTGCGGGCGACCAACTGTGACTGCGCCCTGAGGTACTCCTGATCAGCAGGCCCTGTTGCTCCAGGGCCTGGAGATCGGTGCGCGCGGTCTGCGCTACGACGTTGTGGCTTCTGCTGTGAGATGCCACGGAATACAGCGCGCCGCTATTCTTGAGGGCATGCTCTAGGAGAGCCATCTGCCGGTAATTGAACTGACGTGACATCGATTTCAGGATCTTGCGCAACTGCTGAGCCTCGGTCACCTTGTGAGCAAGGTACTCGTGCAGATCGGCGATGGCTCGCTGTATGATCTCTAGCTGGTACAGAACGAAATAGGTGAGGTCTCCATCATCCTGCTCGCTATAGAGAAAGCTTCTCGCGTATTTCACGGGTGCCTTCTTGAGCAGTCGGGAGATCGGCAGGAATTCAGCAAGCCAGTAATCCTGCCTGAGCATCGACCAGTAGAAGAGCAGCCGGGCCGTCCTGCCATTGCCGTCCACGAAAGGATGATCGTACGCCAGCATGAAGTGGACCAGGATTGCCCGGACGACAGGCGGCAGATAGCTGATACCTGAACTACCATTCGCGAACTCGCAGAGCCGCTCCAGCCGTGCTGGCAACTCTTCCGCGGACGGCGGAACATGCATGACCTCACCGTATGCGTCTTCTATGACGACTCGGTGATCTCCAGGAAGCTGTGGACGTCCACAACCCGCCGGGTCATCGAGGGTGCCATCGGTGATGATTCGATGGAGTTCGCAGATAAGTGCCGCCGTTAGCGGCTCGTGACAAACCTCACGGACGCGCAGCATTCCCCGATAGTTGTTGAGGATCATCCGCTCGTCCCTGGTTCTCGGCTTGCGGCCGACGCGCAGCATGTCCTTCGCGACTTTGCGCGTGGTCATGGCTCCTTCGAGCTGACTCGAAGTGATCGCTTCCTCTATAAGCGAACTGATCACATATCGCTCGCGGGCAGGGGCCGCAGGCATAACGGGTTCCGGGACGCTTATGCGTCCGCTCGCATGCTTGTCCACCATCTCGATGCCACGCAGAGCATCGTCGGGGAGCGCGTAAGAGAAGTGCCGTCCATCCTTGTCGAGCAACAGAGTTTCCCGGCGCATGCCCGCCCGCGCCAGCTTGATCCCGAGCCACCACTCTTCGCTGGTCAGCCCGTCCGGAGGGGGCCTGTGTCGCAGTTCATCCCAGGGGAGATACCGGCTGCCCGCCTCAATGGCTGAAACCTTGAGAACCTGCTGGAGGAAGTCAGCGCTGTTCGGTCCGGTTAGCCGTTCGAACAGCTTCTCCAGGGTGGGTGGCGACTTAGGTTTTTTCATTGACCTGCTAAATCTACATTAGTTAGCTACTAGTTAACTGCTAATTATAGCTAGATTAGCAGCAGACTGGGGTGGGGAGCCCGCGGTCTGGCGGGTAGGGCCCCGTCCGCACCGAGGGACGCTCGCCGCGGATACCGTTCGGTACCCGGGCCAGCCCCGTCACGAACTGCGGCGGCTCCAGGCACAGGCCCATTTCGTCCCGGTCGTCGCTCCCGGCGATGGCGGTGCCGTGCACGCCGGAGCCGACCTGGACGGCCCATTTTTTGTACCGAACGGGCCGGGTTCACGCCACCCGATTACGGGCGTGCGGTCACAGGCGGGCGGCGAGCCAGTCGGCGATGGCGGCCCTGGACTCGAATACGTGGCTGGTGACGCCGTGGCTGCCGTCGGGGTAGAGCAGCAGATCGGCGCCGGGCGCCTCGCGGGCCAGGCGTTCGGCGTGGTAGGAGGGGATCAGGCGGTCCCGGCCGCCGTGCACGACGAGCAGCGGGCCGGCGATCAGCGGCGCGGCATCCTCCAGGGTCAGCGTCGCGGCCAGCTCGCGGGCCTGCGCCACGCTGGCGGCGCCCGACCGGTGCTGGAAGGTGGTCCTGGTCTGCGGGGCCAGCGTGTCCCAGTCCAGGTCGAAGCGGTAGGGGCCGGCCAGGTCCACCGCGGCCCTGACCCGCGGCTCGTATGCGGCCGACCGGGCCGCGTAGTAGCCGCCCAGGCTCACCCCGAAGACGCCGAGCCGGTCCGGGTCGACGTCGTCGCGGCCCTTCAGGTAATCCGCCACCGCCGTGGTGACGCGCTCGTAGGCCGGCTCGATCGGGAGCTCGTACTCGGCTTCCCCCTGCCCCGGTCCGTCGACCGCGATCACGGCGAGGCCGCGGGCCAGCAGGTACTCGGCGGTGGCCTGGAGCTCCTCCTTCACCGAGTCGAGGCCAGGGATCATGATCACGACGGGCGGCCGGCCGGGGGCGGCCCCGACGGCCGGAACCCGGAGGTAGGCGGCCAGGGTGGTGCCGCCGTAGGGCACGCGCACGGGCTCGGCGGGCGGGGTGAGGGTAGCGGCCCCGCGGCGGAAGCAGGCCACGGACCGCTCGTGCGCCGCCCGCTGCTCGTCGGGGTGGTCGGTGAAGACGAACTTGCCCCAGTGCCAGCACAGCGCCGCCCGCCGCCAGGCCTCCCCAGCGGTGAGCGCGTGCCCGGCCGTCTCCGCCGCCTCGGCCACCCGCTCGTAGTGCTGCGCGGTACGGCCCCACTCGCGGCACCAGTCGTCCCAGCGCCCGATGCGGGCCATGGTCGCCTCGACATCCGGGTAGCTGGTGCCGTTCGCGACGAACCGCGTCGCCCAGTGCGCCCGGGCCGCCGCGACGCGTTTGTCCGGCGCCCAGGCGTACAGTTCAGGGCGCCGGTCGGCCAGCAGGTCGTTGTTCTCGGATACGCGCTTGTTCCTGGCGCGCGGCAGGTCACAGTCGGCGGTGAGCACCGCGGGCCGGTCCGCGAGCACCGGGCCGGCCAGCAGGTAGCCTTCCGGGCTGGCGATGAGCGAGCCGCTGATCCAGGACACGCCGCGCTCGACACGGCACCGGTCGGCCACCGCGACGAACACGCCGCTGGCGGCCGCCGCGGCCTGCGCCTTGACCACCTCGGCCGGCCGCTCCCCCTCGGGCCAGGTGTAGCCCGGCCAGTTCACCGGGGCGGCGATGAGATCGGCGCCGTCCAGGGCGGCCAGCCGCGTCCACTCCGGGAACTCCAGGTCGTAGCAGACGATGACGGCCACCCGGCCGGCCTCGGTGTCAACGACCGGCGGGGCGGCGTCGCCAGGGGTGAAGACGAACTTCTCCTTGTCCCACAGGTGCGCCTTGCGGTAGACGGCGCGGGTGCCGGACGGGTCGACCAGGGCGGCGCTGTTGTACAGGCGGCCGTCGTCGCCCAGCTCGCAGAAGCCGCCCACGACGACCAGGCCGTGCCGGACGGCCAGGGAGTGCCACTGGCGCAGGGTCGGGTTGCCCGCGGCCGGCGCGGCCAGCCCGCGAGCCTCGGCGACCGGATCGGCGGGGTCGAATATGTAGCCGGAGTCGGACAGCTCGGGCACCACCACGATCCGGGCGCCCGCGGCGGCCGCCTCGGCGATCGCGGCGGCGGCGGCCTGGCGGTTGGCGTCCGGCTCGGCCACGGTGATCGCGAGCTGGGCGACCGCGATCTTGGTGGGGTCCACTTTGCGCACTCCGTTCACCGGGATAGGACTATGGGAACAGCATCCCTTATGAGCAGCTCAGGAAGAAGGGGCGGACGGTGACTGGACGCGCGGATGTCGTGGTGATCGGCGGCGGGCACAACGGGCTGGTCGCGGCGGCCTACCTGGCCCGGGCCGGGCTGTCCACGGTGGTATGCGAGCGACGCGGGATCACCGGCGGGGCGGCGGTGAGCGAGCACCCGTTCGGCCCGGACTACACCGTGACCTCGCTGTCCTACGTGGTCTCGCTGCTGCCGCCCGACCTGGTCCGCGACCTGCGGCTGGAGCAGCACGGGTACCACGTGTACCCGCAGGGTCCCTACTTCGCGCCCCGCGCCGACGGCCGTGCCTTGCGGCTGCCGGACGACCCGGCCCAGCGGCACGCCGAGATCGCGAAGTTCTCCGGCGCGGACGCCGATGCCTACCCGCGGTACGAGGCGCACCTGGCCGGGATCGGCAAGGTGCTCGGCCCGCTGCTGGAGCAGATCCCGCCGAAGCTCGGCTCGCGCCGCCCGCAGGACCTGGTGCGCCAGGCGCGGCTGCTGGGCAGCCTGCGCGGCCTGGACGAGCGTGGCGCGGTCGACGTGACCCGGCTGCTCACCGGGAGCATCGCCGACCTGATCGAGGAGTACTTCAGCAGCGACGCGATGCTCGGGCTGCTGTCGGTGTCCGGGGTGATCGGCACCTGGGCCGGGCCGCGCTCGGCCGGGACCGCCTACGTGATGCTGCACCACCACATCGGCGAGACCGACGGCGCGTCCGGCGCCTGGGGCTTCCCCCGCGGCGGCATGGGCGGGGTGTCGGCCGCGCTGGCCCGGGCCGCCCGGATGTTCGGCGCCCAGATCAGGACCGACGCCGAGGTGGCGCGGATCAGGACCGCGGGCGGGCGGGTCACCGGGGTCACGCTCGCCAGCGGGGAGGCCATCGACGCGCCGCTGGTCGTGACCACGGCCCACCCGCAGATCTCGTTCCTGCGCCTGCTCGACCCGAAGGAGCTACCGGACGGGTTCGTGGCCGACATCCGCGGCTGGCGCAGCCGCAGCGGCACCGTCAAGATCAACCTGGCGCTCGACCGGCTGCCGGTGTTCACCAGCCACCCCGAGCCCGATCCGCAGGTCTACGGCGGCACGATCGTGCTGGCCGAGTCGCTCGACGACATCGAGAACGCGTACCAGCAGGCGGTGGCGGGCAAGCCGGCCGAGCTGCCGTTCGCCGACATCTGCATCCCCAGCGTGTTCGACGACTCGCTGGCCCCGGCGGGCAAGCACGTCATGTCGATGTTCACCCAGTGGGTGCCCTACGGCTACGCGGACGAGCCGCACGAGGAGGAGCTGGAAGCCTACGCCGACCGGGTACTGGCCCGGATGGAGCGGATCGCCCCCGGCTTCACGTCCTCGGTGCTGCACCGGCAGGTGATCGGGCCGCACACCATGCAGGAGGAGTACGGCCTGGTCGGCGGCAACATCTTCCACGGCGAGCTGTCGCTCGGGCAGATGTTCCACGCCCGGCCCGCGGCCGGCTTCGCCGACCTGCGGACGCCGGTCCGCGGCCTGTACCAGGCGGGCTCGGCCACCCACGGCGGCGGCGGCGTGACCGGCATCCCGGGTCGCAACGTGGTCAGGCAGATCCTGGCCGACCGCCGGGCCGACCGCTGGCGCCGCCGGGTGCCGGGGCGGCGTCAGGAGGCCCAGCGACCCTAGAAGGCCCAGCGTCCCGCGAAGTCACAGGCTCAGAACCGTTGCCTCTGACGGCTCGCCTTCCCTTGCTATTCCTATTGAAATTCGATAGTTTCCGATCGTTAATCGATCGATGGGAGAGCCATGGGACAGCTGACCGTACGGGCGCTGCGCGCCGTGCTCGTGCTGGTGCTGGCCGGCACCGTGCTCCTGCAGGCGCTGATGGCATGGACGCTGGCCAGCGGGAACGACCCGGAGGACGGGACGCTGCCGCTGACCGCGCTGCGCGTGATCACGATCCTGGGCATGATCTCGGTCCAGGTCATCGGGGTCTCCGTGTGGCGGCTGGTGACGATGGCCCGACGCGGAACCGTCTTCTCTCCCGCCGCCTTCCGGTACGTCGACATCGTGATCGGCGCGATCGTGGCGGCTGCCCTCGTCTGGTTCGCGGTCACGGCCGTCAACGCGCCGGGTCAGCGGGACGACCCGGGCGTCACCATCATCATGGGCGGCATCGGTGTCGCCATCCTCGGTGTCGCGCTCATCGTGCTGGTCCTGCGGGCGCTGCTCGCCCAGGCGGTCGCCCGCGACGGCGAAGCGACCCAGCTGCAGGCCGAGCTCAACCAGGTGATCTGATGCCGATCGCCGTCGACATCGACGTGATGATGGCCAGGCGGAAGATGTCGGCGGGCGAGCTCGCCGACCGCGTCGGCATCAGCCCGGCCAACCTGGCGGTCCTGAAGAACGGCCGCGCCAAGGCCGTGCGCTTCACCACCCTCGCCGCGCTCTGCGAGGCGCTCCAGTGCCAGCCCGGCGACCTGCTGCGCTGGGAGGCTGAGCACACCACGGCGGATGACGCGGCCGCCCTGGAGCCCGCGGGCTAGAGGGTACCGGGTGAGGCGGCGGGCTGGGGGGTGCGGGCGAGGGCGGCGACACGCTCGAAGGACGACAGGCGGTCGGCCGGGTCGTAGACCATGGTGGTGATCATCAGCTCGTCGGCCTGGGTGGCGTCGAGGAGGTCGGTGATGCCGCGCTGGACGGTCTCGGGTGAGCCGACGATCTGGGTGGCCAGGCGGTCCTCGATGAAGGCGCGCTCCATCTCGTTGTAGGGATAGGCGGCGGCTTCTTCTGGTGACGGCATCGGGCCGGGACGGCCGGAGCGCAGCCGCAGGAACGACAGGGCGCCCGAGCCGGCCAGGAAGCGGGCCCGTTCGTCGGTCTCGGCGCAGATCACGGCGGCGGCGACCATGGCGTAGGGCTGCTGCAGGACCTCGGACGGGCGGAAGTGCTGCCGGTACAGGGCCAGCGCGGGCAGCGTGTTGGCCGCGCTGAAGTGGTGCGCGAACGCGAATGGCAGGCCGAGCAGGCCGGCCAGCTGGGCGCTGTAGCCGCTGGAGCCGAGCAGCCACATGGCGGGCAGGTTGCCCCGGCCGGGCACCGCGGTGAGCCTGGTGTACGGGTGGTTCTCCGGCCAGCGGCCGGTGAAGAAGCCGAGCAGGTCCATCAGCTGGTCGGGGAAGTCGTCGGCCGACAGCGCCTCGGGCGAGCGGCGCAGCGCGGCCGCCGTGACCTGGTCGGTGCCGGGCGCGCGGCCGATGCCGAGGTCGATCCGGCCGGGGTGGAGCGCCTCCAGCATGCCGAACTGCTCGGCCACCACCATCGACACGTGGTTGGGCAGCATGACGCCGCCCGAGCCGACCCGCAGGGTGCTGGTCGCGTCGGCGATGTGGCCGATCAGCACCGGCGGCGCCGAGCTGGCGATGCCGGGCATGTTGTGGTGCTCGGCCACCCAGAACCGGTGATACCCCAGGTGCTCGGCCCGCTGGGCCAGCTCGGTGGTGGCGCGCAGCGCCTCGGCCGCGGTCCCGCCGTCGGGCACCGGAGCCAGGTCGAGCACGGACAGGGGCACGGCGCGGGGGCCGAAGGTCAGAGCCGAATCGTCCACGCCTGTCCGAACAGCGAGAGGCGGCGCATTCTTCCGGCGGCTGCTTCCGGCAGGCGGGGCAGGCGGGCGGGACTGAGGCGGACACCATCCTCGTTCGTTATAAAGGGTTTTAACAAGACACCTTTGCAAAGTTGTATTTGCAAAGCTATGTTGGCGTCATGGCGACGGACGAAGAGGCGCGGGGCGGGGCGGCGAGCGGGGAGCAGGCGCGCGCGGCGGCGGCCGAGGGTGCGGCGCCGGGGCGCACGGTGACGCGGCTGAAGGATGCGCGGGCGCTGCGGGCGTATGCGCATCCGGTGCGGATGAAGCTGGTGGGGTTGCTGCGGACGGAGGGGCCGCTGACCGCGACGCGGGCGGGCGAGCTGCTCGGCGAGTCGTCCGGGACGTGCTCGTTCCACCTGCGCCAGCTGGCCAAGTACGGGCTGGTCGAGGAGGCGGGCGGCGGGACCGGGCGGGAGAAGCCCTGGCGGGCGACCACGCTGTGGACGGCCTGGGATTCGGCCACCGACACGCCGGAGATGGCGGCGGCCACCGGCGTGCTCCAGGCGGCCATCGCCGAGCTGTACTTCGGTCGGCTGATGAGCTGGCTGGAGGCCAGCCAGGACGAGCCCGCCGAGTGGCAGCAGGCAGCCCAGCTCGGCGATCAGGTCATGTACGTCACCGCTGAGGAGCTGGCTGAGCTGGGCCGCGAGGTGCGCGAGCTGACCGGGAGATACTTCGAGCGACAGCTCCGGCCGGACCTGCGCCCGGCGGGCGCGCGCCGGGTCACCTGGCTGGATATCGCATTCCCGGGCGACTTCGGGAAGCGCTGACATGATCCCGGCGCTGCTGCGTGACCGGGTGTTCCGGCGGTACTGGAGCGGGTCGACGATCTCGTTCTTCGGCGACCAGATCTCGGGGGTGGCGCTGCCGCTGGCGGCCGTGCTCGCGCTGCACGCCGGGGCGGCGCAGATGGGCTACCTGACCGCGCTCGAGTGGCTGCCGAGCCTGCTGTTCGGGCTGCCCGCGGGGGCCTGGGTGGACCGGCGGGGACGGCGGCGGCAGACGATGATCGCCGCCGACCTGGGCCGGGCGGCGCTGTTCGGCAGCATCCCGATCGCCTACGCGGTCCACGCGCTGACGCTGGCCCAGCTGTTCGCGGTGACGTTCGCGGCCGGGACGCTGAGCATCGTGTTCAACGTGTCGAACGGGACGCTGTTCGTGTCCATCGTGGCGGAGAGCCAGTACGTGGACGGGCAGTCGCTGCTCTACGGCAGCCGGGCACTGTCGTTCGTCGGCGGGCCGAGCGTGGGCGGGGTGCTGGTGCAGGCGCTGTCCGCGCCGGTCGCGATCGTGGCCGACGCGCTGTCGTTCCTGGGATCGGCGTTCTTCCTGGGCCGGATCGCGCCGCCCGAGCCGGCCGCGGACGCTTCCGGCGGGTCGGTGCTGGCCGGGGCGCGCTTCATCAGGGGTTCGGCCCTGGTCCGGGCATCGCTGTCGGCGGTGGCGGTGGTCAACTTCTTCAACCTGATGTTCAGCGCGCTCTACCTGCTGTACGCGGTGCGGGTGCTGCACCTGCGGGCCGGCCTGGTGGGCGGGCTGCTCGGCGCGGCGGCCATCGGCGGAGTGCTCGGCGCGCTGGTCACCAAGCGGATCGCGGCGCGCATCGGGGCCGGCTGGGCCTACACGGCCGGCTGCCTGCTGTTCACCGCGCCGCTGGTGCTGTGGCCGCTGGCGCACGGCGGCCGCTGGCTGGTGCTCGGCATGCTGTTCGCGGCGGAGTTCGTGTCCGGGTTCGGCGTGATGCTGCTCGACATCAGCATCGGGGCGATCTTCGCGGCCGTGATCCCCGACACGCTCAGGTCCCGGGTGACCGGCGCGTTCCAGGCGGTCAACTACGGCACCCGGCCGGTGGGCGCGCTGCTCGGCGGGCTGCTCGGGACGGCGCTCGGGCTGCGCCCGGCCCTGTGGGTGGCGACCCTCGGCGGTACTGCCGGGGCGGCGCTGGTGCTGTTCACCGCACTCCCCCGCTACCGGCTGCCCGGCGAGGCTGGCCCCGGCGAGGCTAGTCCGGAGGAGGCTAGTCCGGACGAGGCTAGCGCGGCGGCTTGATGGCGACGCCGGCCCACATCTGAGCCGGGGCGGCGGCGTCGACGGACAGCGCGGGACGCCACTCGGGTACCCGGACCAGGCCGGGCTCGACCAGGTCGAGCCCGGCGAAGAAGCCGGCCACCTGGTCGCGGGTGCGCGGGACGGTCTGCTGCGCCATCAGCTCGTTCAGCCGGCTGGCCATGCTGGCCATGTCGCCGTTGCCGATGTCGGCGGCGGCGTGGCTGATCATCACGGCGCTGCCCGGGGCGAGCGCGCCGACGAGCTGCCTGACCAGCTGGTGCGGCTGCTCAGGGTCCGGGATCAGGTGCAGGATCGAGGTCAGCACGATCGCGACCGGGCGGGCGAAGTCGAGCGTCCGGGCCGCCTCGGCCAGGATCGCGAGCGGCTGGCGCAGGTCGGCCTCGATGAAGTCGGTCCGGCCCTCGGGCGCGCTGATCAGCAGCGCGCGGGCGTGGGTCAGCACGATCGGGTCGTGGTCGACGTAGACGACGCGAGCCTGCGGCGCGACCGACTGGGCCACCTCGTGGATGTTGCTGCCGGCCGGCATGCCGGTGCCGATGTCGAGGAACTGACGCAGCCCGGCCTCGGCGGTCAGGTAGCGGGTGGCGCGGGCCAGGAACGCCCGGTTGGCGCGCGCGGTCGGGACCACGGCCGGGTTGATCTGCATCGCCTGCTCGGCCGCTTCCCGGTCGGCGGCGAAGTTGTCCTTCCCGCCGAGCAGGTAGTCGTAGACCCGGGCGACGTGGGCGACGCTCGCGTACTGCGCCAGGGGCGGCCCGGGCGCGTGGTCACTGGCTGATGGCTGACGTGGCAATGGTTTGCACTCCTGCGGGCTAGCATGCCATGGCTACGTCTCAGTTAGCGCGCTTCGTCGCCTCAGCGTGTCACCTGGGCGCGGTTCTGGTGGAGTGAGCTGGCTGTGACCGGCTCGCTGGGGCGGACGGGCGCCTCAGCTGCCACTCCCGCACCACCGGCATCACGCTGGCCTGCTCGCTGGCGCCGACGCAACCACCACGATGGAGCATTGCTGTTGTTCTGACCAACGCCAGGAACATAAGGAAGCTCTGTGCGATCGTCTCGGGAGGGCTGCTGCTGGCCAGGACCGTTCGTCGCGGACGGGGAGGCGTCAGCGGTCAGCGCGGGTGCCCGCCGGCTCCGGC